>Ga0209420_1001468_pt1 | contig 11149 bp, 8 predicted proteins | sample BlaSpr_A8_OM1_O1_FD_187972 | JGI IMG/M metagenome (GOLD analysis project Ga0209420, IMG submission 187972) | Forest soil microbial communities from Thunder Bay, Ontario, Canada - Black Spruce, Ontario site 2_A8_OM1_O1 (SPAdes) (version 2) | ecosystem: Environmental > Terrestrial > Soil > Boreal...
GAGTAGGAAATGACCCCGTAAATTCCGAGAGCGGCCAGCAACAGCCCAAGAGTGGCGAACGCGGCTACGAGCAGGATGAAGAAACGACGCGGCGAGACGGCACGGTCGACGATCGTCCGGATGGGCCGGAATTCAGCGGCCGGTTGGGTGGGGTTCAACTCGCGCAGGGCGCGGAGGACGCTCGCGGCGAGGGTTTTCGGCGGAAGGCTGGTGCGGACGACCAACTGAGCACCCGCAGGGTCTTTCTGCATCGCCGGGTAGTAGATTTGCGACCCGGCCGCGCTCTCCAGAGTTTCTTCGTGGACATCGTCGACGACTCCGACGACGTGATCTTCCTCTTGATCGCGCATGAGGATCTTGCCCACCGCGTCCTCCCCGGGCCAGTAGACGCGAGCGGCGGACGCGTTGATCAGCGCCACTCTCTCGCTGTGTGGCCCATCGGCCCAGGTGAAGTCTCGACCGTGCAGCCGGATGCCCATGGCACGAATGAATCCCGGCGTAATCACATATACCAGCGGGTCCGGCAGTTCGCCCGGGGCGAAGGTCTTTCCCTGGGGCACCGGGGTATCCCATTCGCGGTTTGGTCCGAGGGGAAGGTAATCGGCCATGCCTGCGGCCTCGACGCCGGGCAACGCGCTCACGCGGGTGAGAACCTGCTGGAAGATTTCGCTTCGTTTCGCCACCCTGGCATCGCTGGTCGGTGCGCTGTCGTCGTAGTCCACTTTGATGGAGGCGGCCCGGTCGGGCTGGAAGCCGAGGTCGAGGTCAAGCACCTTGAGAAAGCTGTGCATCAGCAAGCCCGCGCTTACGAGCAGCACGCAGGCCAAGGCAATCTCAGAAACGACCAGTGCAGCGCGGACGCGCTCATGTTTGCGGCCCAGGCCAGCGCCTGCGCTGGAGTCCTTCAGCACCTCCTGGAGATTGCCGCTCGCCATCCTTAGCCCCGGAAGCAAGCCGAACATCACGGCGGTGAAGACCGCGATGAGAATGGTCCACCCCAGCGCCTGGCCGTCGATGCGCAGAGTGCTGAGGAGCGGCAGAGCCAGAGATCCCTGGTGTGCGAGCCACGCGATCAGCATGACGGCCAGTCCGAGTCCGACAGCTGCCCCCACGCCGGAGAGCAGGAGGCTCTCCATGAGCAACTGGCGCACGATGTGAGCGCGGCTCGCCCCCAGTGCGCCACGGACGGCAAACTCTTTGGCACGCGCGGCGGCGCGGGACAGCAGGAGGTTGGAGAGGTTCACCCCGGCGATGAGCAAAATCGCGCCCACCGCGGACCATAACGCAATCAGCGAGCGGCGCAGCTTGCCGGTAACGTAATCCTTCAGCGGCACTGGAATGAGATCGCCTTTGTAACGGCCCAGCGTCTCGGGATACTTCACGTTGAAATAGATGTTTGGCGCGATGCGATTGGCATCGTCGAGAGCCTGCGCCACGGTCACGCCCGGCTTGAGGCGACCAAGCAGGGTGACGATATTTCCCCAATCACGCTCCAGATTTAAGTCGAGCGGTGTGAAGAGATCGATTTTTGCGCCGGGAGAAAACACCGCGCCAAAGTCGAAGCTGTCGGGCAGCACTCCCACGATGGTTATCGGCGTCCCGTTCAGTTCAATGGCCTTGCCTATGATGGCCGGGTCGGCGGAGAACTGACGCCTCCAGTAGGCATTGGTCAGCAGAGCCACCGGATGCGGGCCGCCGTGAGCCTCGTCTGCGGTGAACAGGCGCCCCATGGCGGGCGGCACGCCGAGAACCTGGAAGAAGTTGCCTATGACTTCGATGCCCGTGGCCGGCTCGGGCTCACCACGACCGGTAAGGCGAAGATTGTCGGGGGTGGTGAACGCCATGTATCCAGTCACCCCCTGGTAGACGCGGCTCTGTTCGCGGAATTCTTCGTATGCATCGGCAGTATAGGTGGCACACGAGAGGCCGCAGCTGGTCGGCCGCGGGGCAATCCACACGAGCTGGCGCGACTCGGGGAAGGGCAACGGCCGCAGCAGCAGCGTGTTGACTACGCTGAACACGCCAATGTTGGCTCCGATGGCAAGAGCCAGAATGAAGACCGCGGCTAACGTGAAGCCACGATCGCGGCTCAACGTGCGCAGGGTGTATTTCAGTTCCTGCAGGAAAATATCCAGTTTCATGTGCATCTAGCCAACAGGTTTCGAAGCTTGCGTGACATGGAATTCTCCATCGCGCGATGGCTAGTTGTTAGACGCACCGCTACGACAAGCGTAAGCTCAACGATCAACCGAGCTTACTCCCACAATTGCAGTTGAAGGTCGCAGTTGAAGGTTTTGGCGTTCTCCTGTGAGTCAGGGGCAAGTAATTGGATGAAGGCTATTCCTTGGGAAGATCGATCATGACGACCTGCGAGTTTTCGGGTAGGCGGTCGAAGACGATTTGTTTCCCGTCGCTTGTGACGTCGAAGGTCCGCATGGCGGCACGGTTTTGCAGCCTGGTGAGGGGGCGCGACTTCATCGAGGCGAGATCGAGTAGCCAGAAGTCCTGTGATGTGAGCAGTCCCTGCATGTAGATCAGACTCTTGCCACCAGGCAAGAAGCGGACGCGCTCGCCCGAGCGCCGCAACCTGATCTCGGGCAATTTGACGCTGGTTCCGTCCGGGCGTACGGCCAGAAGCGGAGCGAAGGTGCGCACATTCGTACCCGCATATACGATCAGGCTTCCATCCGGCGACCAGACTGGATTGAGTGCTTGACCGGCTACCAAGCGGACTGGCGACCCGCCATCCAACGGGATCTTGAAAAGCCCGGGGCCGGTGGCGTCGCTGCCGTCAGTGACGATCCATCTTGCATCCGGCGACCAGCAGCTCGTGCCCTGGACGTCAATTCCTTCTGCAATCGGCTGGAGTTCGGCGCCGTCTGACGAGACGACATGCAGTTGGCGTTTGCCGTTCCGCCGCAGCACAATGGCCACGCGACCTCCATCCGGTGAAACAGCGGGCGTCTCCAGCAGAGCGCCATCGGCGCCCTTCCAGATCTCAGTGGCCTGTCCGTCCCGAAGGCGCCACAGTCCGTCGCCCGTCCCCAGGGAAGATAAATAGAACAGCGACGCGCCCCCAAAACGGGGCGCCAGCGCACGCACGGTCGGCACTGTAAACGGTTTCACGTCGTGTTCCTCGGCGATTCGATTCAGGATCGGGACACTCCAAAGACCAGCCGCTGGGTTGCTGATGGTGGCCACCAACTTACGGCCGTCCGCGCTGGCCTCCACGGACGTAAATTGCTCGAGACCGACGCTCGCGCGCCGCGAATCCCTGCGTTTCAGATCAAACGCCCACAGCCAAGGTCCTGAACCGTCCTCGTCCCGCGCCACGTAGAACACGGTGCGGTAGCCGACCGGCGTGGGATAAGCAACATCTGTATTGCGTTGCGTGAGGCGCTCCGGGTGACTGCCGGCCGGGTCTATGCGCCATAAATCCATCTCCTTTGTCGCCGGAGTCCCATGCGCGAAATAGATCCAACGGCCGTCAGGCGACCAGGTTGGAAAATGGTTGTGAATTCCCGGCCGGTCCCCGAATATCCGTCGTGCATTGGCGCCAGTGCGGTCCGCCACGAACATGGGGTCGCCACTACCGAAGGTATGATAGACAATCCGCTCGCCGTCCGGTGACCAAGCCAGGTTGACGGTCTCCTCGCCGAGGAAATTACGCGGCACACCTCCCGTCAGGGGCATCAGCCGCAGCCGCATACCTACATCACCGCCGCCGACCCAAATTTCCGAGCCGTCGCCCGAAAAACCCACACTTCGTAAGGGCCCAGGTAACGGACCCGCCTTCCCCTGTGTCAGATTAATCAGACGTCCACTACCTACCTGGGTGAGCCATACATCGAAGGGGCCGTCATGATCGGAGACAAAAGCCACGAACCTGCCGTCCGGCGAAATCGCGGCCTCAACACTCTCGAAGTCGGTCACGCGCGTGAAATGCGCTTTTTCGAGTGGGTTGGCCGGTGCAGCCGCCGGCCGAACCATTTCCCAGACCGCAGTTCCCATCAGCAGTGCAGCGGCTATGACCCACGGGAGCCACGCTCGCCTTGACTTCGGCTGCAGCACACTCTTCGCGGTCGACGTTCCGCTCAACGATTCAATGGCAAACGCCAGATCACTGGCCGACTGGAATCGTCGCTCGACATTCTTTTCCAGGCATCGCCCAACAATCCGTTGCAGCTCCAGCGGACCTTGCCAGCCGGCATCATTCAGCGCCTGTGGCTCTTCGCGCAAAACTGCGGTCATCGTTTCTGCGGACGTCTCGCGTTTGAAAGCGCGTTTGCCCGTGAGCATCTCGTACAACACTGCACCAAAACTGAAAATGTCCGATCGCAGGTCGCTGGCTTCGCCCCGCACCTGCTCCGGCGACATGTAGCCGACGGTGCCCATCACCATACCCGGCAAAGTCACCGGACTCGTTAGCGTCACTGAAGTTTCGTGGTTTTCTTCCGGCCTCACCAACTTCGCCAGCCCGAAATCCAGCACCTTAACGCGTCCATCACGAGTGACAAACACGTTCTCCGGTTTCAGATCCCGGTGCACGATTCCCTTCTCATGTGCCGCCGCGAGTCCCTGCGCGATGCCGAGCGCGTATTCGACCGCGCGCCGCACCGACAGCGGCCGTGATACGAGCTTCTCCCGCAATGTTTGTCCTTCAAGAAATTCGCTGACCAGAAACGGCGCACCGTCGTGCGCACCAATGTCATGGATTCCCAGGATGTTCGGATGGTTCAGCGCCGCAATCGTGCGCGCTTCCTGCTCGAAGCGCCGTAGTCGGTCGGCATCATGAGCCAGCGCCTCTGGCAGCACTTTGATCGCGACATCACGCCCGAGCCGCGTGTCGCGTGCGCGGTACACCTCGCCCATGCCGCCTGCTCCTATCGGCGATACGATCTCGTACGGCCCGAGTTTGGTGCCCGAGGAAAGCGCCATTGATGCGCGCAATTATAGCCCGCACGCATTGCAGAGGATGGGTACCGATTCCGGACGGTTGGCCAGTCAACCGGAAGTCCAGATCGTGACAGGCGGATGGGTAACGAGAAGTCGGCACGTGTTTACGCGCTGGCTGCACTAGGCCGCAAAACCGACCCAGAAACCTGCTGCATGCTGGGAAGATTTAAGAAGCCTTGAAGCGGTGCCGGTTTATGCCTAGCTTCCTTATTTTGGATTCGAGTGTTTGTCGGGGAATGCCCAGCTTCACGGCGGCGCCGCTTCGACCCCCAACCACACCTTCGGATTCCCGGAGAGCGGCTTCGAGGATCTCTCTTTCGTGCTTGACAAGGTCAGCAACCAGCGGAGCAGTCGTCGCAGCCAATTTGGGAGCCAGGTGCGTGAGCCAGGTCTCATCTACAAAGAAAGTCTCCCCTTCGGACAGAATCACTGCCCGCTCGACTACATTTTGCAACTCGCGGATGTTGCCCGGCCAATCGTAGGCGTAGAAGAGTTCGATCGTCTTCTTGTCTATGTTTCGAATCTTCTTGCCCAATTTTTTGGCGTAGCGGTCGATCAAGTATCCGACCAACAACGAAATATCGCTAATGCGCTCGCGCAATGCGGGTAATCGAATCGGAACAACGTTGAGGCGGTAAAACAAGTCCTGTCGGAACTTGCCTTCAGCCACCGCTGTACTCAGATCTCGATTCGTAGCGGCTATCACCCGTACGTCAACCGACACTGTTTGACTGCCACCCACTCGTTCGAATTCCCGTTCCTGAAGAACTCGCAGCAATGCCACCTGCGTCTCTGGCGGCAGGTCGCCCACCTCATCGAGGAATATCGTTCCACCGTCGGCCGATTCGAAACGGCCCAAGCGGCGCTGAGTGGCCCCTGTAAAGGAACCTTTTTCGTGGCCGAACAGTTCGGAAGCAATCAGCGACTGGGGAATCGCCGCGCAATTCACTCGAATGAACGCACGGTTCGAACGCTTGGACCGGTTATGAATTGCGCGAGCAATCAGTTCCTTTCCTGTTCCGGTCTCACCCAAGACCAAGACTGTGGAATCCGTCGGAGCTACCTTGGAAACCTGAACCAGCACACGACGTAATGGCTCGGAGGAACCGACGATTTCTTCGAACATGGATGAGCGCACGATGTCTTCGCGTAGCGCAACGTTTTCGTTTTGTGTCCTGTCTTCGGCGCGCTTGCGATCATCGATGTCGGTTCCGGTCGCATACCAGCGCACCAGACGCTCTTCTTCGTCGCGGAGCGGGTTGTAACGGAACAGAAGCCAGCGGTACTGACCATCCTTCCGCAGCGCCCGTAGCTCGATTTCAAACGGCAGGCCGCGAGCAAAACCTGCTTGGCGCGCCTCGTCCACCCTCTCGAGATCTTCCGGATGGAACGTTCTGGCGCGAAAGTCCGATGCGAGTACATCTTGCATGGTGAGGCCGGTATAGTCGAGCATTGTCTGGTTCGCGTAGAGTGCCTTGCCCTTCGGGTCCAGCACGGCAATGGTGTGCGGTATAGCATCGGTAATTTGGCGAAGCTCCCGCTCGTCCTTAAGGAGTTTCGTCTCCACTCTTTTTCGATCTTCGATGTCGGTATCGCTTCCTAACCACCTGACGACGTTGCCTTCAGCGCCGAATTCTGGAAGGACACGTATAAGGAACCATCGGTATTCTCCGTCATATCGCCGGATGCGGGTTTCCAGTTCGCCTGGTTTGGGGTCATGCAGCAAGGCAAGCCATTCACGAATGAGTCGATCCAAGTCATCGGGGTGAACGACCACCTTCCAACCCCAACCTTTCCCCTGTTTCGGGGTCAGGCCGGTGTACTCGTACCAACGTCGGTTTAGAAATTCTTTGGATCCATCAGGGAAGCTCGTCCACAAGAAAGATGGAACCGTGTCGATGAGGGCCTGGAGCAGGCCAGCCTCCTGGCCGAGCTTTTCCGGAGCATCGCTTTGTTCGTGGCTTTCCGAATCTTGGGCCAACTCACTCATGTTCACTCAGTCCGCCGGAGTGTCAGAACCAATCCTGCCAATTCTAAATCAAGATCCAAAGCCAAGCTCAGCCAGATGGCCTCGTGCTGAATTTTCGGCGAAAGCCGAAATGACAGCCTGACTTCAAGAGCTAAACACCAACGGCTCAATTGATTACGAGTGGCGCCGGGATTGCCATCGGTTAGGCGTGAAGCGTTCGACAGTCAAGCATGACCTTGAAAATTGAGAAGTACTCTGACGAGTACGGCACGAGGATTCGACTCATTGGGCGAATGCAAGCGGAACATTTGGCGGAACTGGAGACGCTGATCAAGGAGAGCGGATCGAAGATCGTGCTGGACTTGGAGGAATTGAACCTGGTCGATGTTGAGGCTGTTCGATTTCTCGGGAACTGCGAAGTAGCGGGTGTCACGCTGGTCAAATGCCCGCCCTACATACGCGACTGGATCGGCAAAGAACACGATTAGAGCAAAAGGTCAGGATCTGCGTCCATGACCGCTACCTCAACGAAAAGGAGCGTTTATGTCAGACCAAGTAGTCTTGATTACGGGAGCGCTGACGGGAATCGGTCGCGCCGCCGCAATCATCTTTGCGCAAGAAGGGGCACGAATTGTTGTGTCTGGCCGTCGAGACCAAGAAGGACAAGCCTTGGTTGCCGAGCTACAAAGGCTCGGAGCAGAGGTCATTTTTGTCCGTACGGATGTCCGCAAGGATGAGGACGTGCGCAATCTTGTGGACCAGACCGTCAAGCATTTCGGACGCCTGGATATCGCTGTCAATAATGCGGGGACCGAAGGATCGCGGGGTCTCGTAACAGAGCAGACCGCAGAGAGTTACGCGGATACGTTTGATACCAACGTACTTGGTGTGCTGTTAAGCATGAAGCACGAACTGCGGGCGATGCTGCCACAGGGGAGCGGGAGCATCGTGAATATCTCCTCGGCCTATGGAAGTGTCGGTGCTGCCGGAGCATCCGTTTATGTAGCTAGCAAACATGCGGTGGAAGGATTGACAAAGTCCACTGCACTAGAAGTCGCGGGCACCGGCGTCCGCGTTAATGTGGTGGCTCCCGGCGCCACGGATACCGGCATGCTCACACGCTTCACCAACACCAATGAAAACAAAGCCGCACTCGTCTCAACCGTGCCCGTCAAACGTCTCGCTGCACCCGAGGAGATCGCTCAGGTGATCGCCTTTGTCGCATCGGCAAATGCGTCGTACATGACTGGTGCCTCCATCCCAGTGGATGGAGGGATGATCGCGGCCTGATTTATGGGGCCGCGCAAGCGCAAGTCGCACACCAACGGGACAGACAAAACCATGAAACCGTAGGGGTCAAACCTGGCAGAGGATCGGCAATGAGCGTTAGTTGAACGAACTCTAGCGAGATCGCGAAGTGTTCAGAAGAGCAAGACGAGACGAAGGGATGCAGGGATAAGACATGGCACAGCACAACAAAACCGTACTCGTCACGGGGGCTTCCCGTGGAATTGGGCGAGCCACTGCGTTGGCCTTTGCTGAGCAGGGTACGCATGTATTGGTTCACTACGGCCGCTCCGCGCGGGCAGCGGAAACTCTCGTGTCCGAGATCCAAACCAAAGGCGGAAGCGCAAATGCAATCTCGACGGATCTGGGAATGCCGAGCGGCGCTGAGCAGCTAGCCAAACAGGTGCGCTCAATCGTCGATCGATTGGATGTGCTTGTGCTGAATGCCGGAATCAGCAAGGCCGCACCCGTCGCAGATTACACGGTAGAGGATTTTGACAACCTCTTTGCGACAAACGTCCGAAGCCCGTTCTTCCTGGTGCAGCAACTACTGCCCATTCTAAGTGACGGTTCGAACGTCATCGTGATCTCTTCGCTCGGGGCCCGTGCTGTAGTTGGAAAGCCCAGCCTGGACAGTCTTTCCGTCCTTGCCTACGCCTCGACCAAAGGAGCATTAGAGACCCTGGTTAAGAACTGGGCTGCCATTCTCGGCCCCGAGGGCATTCGCGTGAATGCAGTCGCGCCAGGCGTGATCGACACTGACCTGTCGAACTTCACAAAGACTGAGGCCGGCCGGGACGCCGCGCTAGGGATGCAGGCATTGAAACGGATCGGCAAGCCGGAAGATGTCGCGGACGTCGTCGCTTTCCTGGCGTCAGACGCAGCCCGCTGGATCACGGGAGCCAGCATCCCCGTCGATGGCGGGTCGAAGCTTTAAGGACCCTGACGACTTGCTGGCGTCAGCGGCAATCGAACGGATAAATGAGGAGGGTCGGCAGATGGCAAAAACAAGAATGGCAAGTGAGACGATCGAATCCAAAAATAAAGCGTTCGTTCTAGAAGCCTTCGACACCCTGTTCAACAAGCGTGACTACGAGGCTGCAGAGCACTTCTGGTCACCGAACTACATTCAGCACAGCGCACACATAGCACCAGGTCGCGAAGGGCTATTCAATCTCGTCCGCTCAGTGCCGGAAACGATGCACTATGAGAATCAACTCATGGTTGCAGAAGGTGATTACGTCATAGCCCATGGCCGCTTCACGGGGATGGGAAGGCCCGCCGCCTGGATCGCCGCCGACATTCTCCGGTTCGAAGATGGTGTTTTTGTGGAGCACTGGGATGTGCTTCAGGACGAGGCCACGCAGGAACAGTCAAAGAGCGGTTTGCCAATGTTCGGTAACAAATTTCCACAGTGAACGAGTGAATTGCGCCGACCAGCGGCTCCGTAAAACTTCGATCCACCGAATTTAGGGAGCAACCTAGATGACCACGAGAACAGATGGCAAGCAACTCAGCCCCTGCGTCGAGCTCTTCATAGAGTTGCTACTCGACGGAGCTTCCGCAGTCTCATCCAGAGAGGTCTCCATTGCCCGTCAGCCTCAAGAGGTTGCCACGCATTTTCGGACTGGACTTCCTCCCAACATGGAAGAGAAAAAGATTGAGGGGGGAATCAGCGCGACCGGGGCGCGCTTGTCGTTCCGCCAGAGTGAAATACGAATGAGAGGAAAATAGAAATGAACGGCACATACAAAGCAGTGGAAGTGTCAGCACCGAGTGTACTCCCAGATGGCCAAAGGAGATTTTATGTCTAAGTTAGCCAATAAAGTAGCACTTGTTACCGGAGGTTCGCGTGGCATCGGCGCAGCAGTCGCCAAGCGTCTGGCCGCAGATGGAGCAAACGTCGCCATCACCTATGCGAAGGACGCCAAGGCGGCTTCCGCCGTGGTCAAAGCAATTGAACGGGCTGGCCAAAAGGCGCTCGCGATTCAGGCGGACGCCGCAGATGCCGATGCCGTCGCAGCAGCGGTCGAAAAGACCGTGGCGACTTTCGGCAGGTTGGACGTCCTTGTGAACAATGCCGGTACGGCCATTCCGAAAGCGTTCGTGGAGACGACGCTGGAAGAGATGGATCGGGTGCTTGACATCAACATCCGCGGCGCACTTGTAGCTACGCAGGCCGCGCTGAAGCACATGACGGATGGTGGTCGCATCATCATGATCGGTTCGGCTGTGGGCGAGCGCGTCCTAACGCCAGGGCTTGTGTCCTATTCAGCCACGAAAGGAGCCGTGAAGATATTTACTCAGGGACTGTCCAGGGAGGTTGGAAGCCGGGGCATTACGGTCAACAACGTGCAACCGGGTCCAATCGACACAGATTTAAATCCCGCCGCGGGGGAGTGGGCGGTACCGCAGAAGGCCGTCACAGCACTCAACCGCTACGGACACGTTGATGAGGTCGCGGCTCTGGTGGCGTTTGTCGCGGGTCCGGAGTCTTCTTACATCACAGGAGCGAATCTTACCGTGGATGGCGGAATGAATGCCTGAGCTGAATCCACACTCAGGCTGCGGACATGGAGAAGAGGGCTTCCGCGAGTCGTCGCTAATGGTGACTAACGTTGGAAGAAAAGCAAAATGACAGTCCGGCACATTGAATCGAATACCCAGCGCAGTGTCGTCGTTACTGGAGCCCAGGGAGTGTCCGGCGCGGCGGTGTTGAAAGGATACGCCGCCCTGCCGGGAACGACGGTGTACGGAGTGTCCCGCAGGCCAGTCGAAAACGAGGGCAATGTTCGACATATTTCCGTCGATCTATTGAACCCAGACGATGTTAAAGCCAAGCTCAGCCATCTCCGCGAAACCACGCACTTGTTCTTCGGAGCCTACATCGACAAGCAGAATGCTGCTGAGAAGAGCGAGGTGAACGTTCGGATTCTG
>Ga0209420_1001469_pt1 | contig 11146 bp, 14 predicted proteins | sample BlaSpr_A8_OM1_O1_FD_187972 | JGI IMG/M metagenome (GOLD analysis project Ga0209420, IMG submission 187972) | Forest soil microbial communities from Thunder Bay, Ontario, Canada - Black Spruce, Ontario site 2_A8_OM1_O1 (SPAdes) (version 2) | ecosystem: Environmental > Terrestrial > Soil > Boreal...
AAAGAACGTCATTCCCGAGGGCTTCGCGGAACGCCTGATCGCCGACGGTGCCCGTAGCGCCGCAGAAGCGCTGGCGCAACAGATCGGCACCGGGATCGAACTCATTGCACGGCGGAAGGATGGCAGCGAGTTTCCCATCGAAATCATGTTGAGCCCGCTCAAAAGCGCTGAGGGGATCCTGGTGACGGCGGCAATCCGCGACATCAGCGTGCGCCGGGAATCCGAGCAGCATCTGGTGAAGACGGTCGGAGAACTGAAGCATTCCAATGACGAACTGCAGCAATTTGCTTATGTTTCATCCCACGATCTTCAGGAGCCGTTGCGCATGGTTGCCAGTTACACGCAGCTGCTGGCCAAGCGCTACAAAGGGCGTTTGGACTCCGACGCTGATGAGTTTATCGCCTTTGCTGTAGACGGGTGCAACCGGATGCAGGGGCTGATCCGGGATCTGCTGGCCTATTCGCGTGCGGGGACCAATGGAAAAGCGTTTTGCGAGGTTTCCGCTGAAGATGCTTTGCAAGGAGCGCTGACAAACTTACGAATAGCGATCGAGCAGAGTGGTGCGGTCGTATCTCACGATTCTCTGCCAGCCATCATGACGGACGAAACGCAGTTGACTCAGGTGTTTCAGAACCTCGTCGGGAACGCAATCAAATACCGCAGCGCCGAAGGCCCCCGTGTACACGTCTCCGCCGCAAAAAAAGGTGACAACGAATGGATTTTTTCCGTGCGCGACAATGGCTTGGGAATTGAGCCTCAGTACTTTGAAAGGATTTTTATTATCTTCCAGCGATTACACGGGCGCGATGAGTTCGAGGGCACAGGAATCGGATTGGCTATTTGCAAGAAAGTTTTAGAGCGGCTGGGCGGCAGGATCTGGGTCGAGTCGCAACCCGAAAAAGGCTCCACGTTCTACTTTGCCTTGCCAGAAAGCAGTGAGAAATGATGAGAACGATCGGATCGGATGCGACTGCAATCGAAGTTCTTTTGGTGGAAGACAGTGCTGGCGATGTTCGGCTCACCCGTGAGGCGTTTAAAGACGCCAAGGTGCATATCAACTTGCAGGTGGCGTCGGATGGGGCCGAAGCGATGGACTTTCTGTATCGCAAGGGGAAGCACTCCAACGTGCCTCGCCCGGATCTGATCTTGCTTGATCTCAACCTGCCGAAGAAAGACGGCCGTGAGGTCCTGGAGGAAATCAAGCAGAGTCCGGCACTGAAAAGCATTCCGGTAGTCATTTTGACCACTTCTGCGTCGGACGCGGACATCCTCCGCAGCTATAGGCTGCATGCGAACTGCTACATTACCAAGCCTGTTGGCCTCGATGGGTTCCTCGAGGTCGTGAAGAGCATCGACAGTTTCTGGCTATCTGTGGTTAAGTTGCCGCACGAACCGCGTTCATGAAGAAAAAGCCGCTCCAAGTTCTTGTGGTAGAGGATAACGCTGGAGATGTGCGCCTGCTCCGCGAGATGTTCAGTGGCGAGAAGGTCGGCAGTTTCGAGATAACGCACCTTTTGCGCATGAGCGAAGCCGAGGCTCACCTTGCGAAAGGTGAAGTTGATATTACTCTGCTGGACATGGGTTTGCCGGATGGACATGGACTGGAAACTGTGCGGCGGGCGCGTGCGGCGGCTCCCAACATCCCGCTGATCATACTAACCGGCCTGGACGACGAGGCCCTGGCCGCCGAAGCCATGACCCAAGGCGCACAAGACTACATGATCAAAGGCCAGATCGAAAGTCGCGCGCTCCCCCGGGCTCTTCGCCATGCCATTGATCGCCACCGCATGCAAACTGAAACCGACCTCATTCGGACGCACCAGATGGAGTTTAAGGATGAGTTTCTCTCCCACGTATCGCACGAGCTTCGTTCGCCGCTGACCGCGGTCCGTCAGTTCGTGAGTATTCTCCTGGACGGGTTGGCCGGCGATCTGAATCCAGAACAGCGTCAGTACCTGGAAATCGTTCTGAGGAATGTTAAGCAGCTGCACTCGATGATTAATGACTTATTCGAAGTCTCTGGCGTACAAGCGGGTAAATTGAAGATCGAGCTGCAATGTACTTTGGTTTCCGATGCCATCGCCTACACCGTCAACACCCTCCAGGGGGCAGCTGCAGCAAAGGGAATCGTCCTCTCCTCAGATATTGCGCGTAATGTGCCATCAGTCTGCGCTGACCCGGCACGCGTTCGACAAATCCTCGTAATCCTGGTTGATAACGCCATCAAGTTCACGCCGCAAAACGGCACGGTGACGATTCAAGCTCGTATATTCGAGGAAGATCCGGATTTTCTGCTTCTGAAGGTCACAGACTCGGGATGCGGGATCGATCCAGAGATGACCGAGCGGATTTTTGAACGGCTCTTCCAAGCTTCAGATCCGGATGCAGCGGATCATAACGGCCTTGGCCTGGGCTTGTACATCTGCAAAGACTTGGTTACGCGACAAGGTGGAAAGATTTGGGCCAAGAGCGAGCTCGGACAAGGTTCAATCTTTTCCGTTACATTTCCCATTTTCTCTCTGCCCAAGCTGCTCGCGCCGGCCTTCAGCGAGGAAAGACAGGCCGAATGTCCAATCACAATCGTATTGACAGAAATCGGTTCACAAACCGGCTGGCTTTCGAATGAGGTGCGCGCGGAGCAGTGTCGCGGCATCCGCGAGCTCCTGCGCGAGAGTTTGTATTCCGATCTGGACATCCTCTTGCCCAAGATGGATTCTGCTGGACCGGCAGAATTATTCCTCATGCTGGCGATGACCGACGGGATTGGGGGCGAAGCGATTTGTAAGCGGATCCGAAGACAATTGGACGGTTCCGATCGCCTCAGGCAAGCAGGTTTGACCCATTCAACTTCTTATCGGCCACTGAAGACGATCAAACGAAACTCGACAGAATCGAAGGAAGAGTTTCTGGAGAGAGTGGCCACCGACATTCAGGAGCTCATGAACGTGGAAATCTCGGCGAGGCAGGCTAGCAATGGATAGCAGGAAAATTCTGATTGTGGACGACAACGCGGATATACGCCTGGGGATGCACTTGCGCCTCAAGGCAAACCAATACGAGACTTTCTTTGCCGCCGATGCGCTCTCCGGTGTGACTGAGGCACAGAAACACCGGCCGGATTTAATTATCCTCGATCTCGGTCTCCCGGCGGGCGACGGCTTCACCGTGATGGAAAGACTCAAGCAAATTCCCCTTCTCGCAGCAATTCCCATCATCGTGGTCTCCGCTCGCAACGGTCTCAGTAACCAAAAGAGAGCGCATGAGGCAGGGGCGAGAGCCTTTCTGCAGAAACCGGTGAATGATGCCGAGTTGTTGGCGGTCATTCGTCAAGCACTGGGAGAACCCGCAGGGACCAAGAAACCCACTCCCTATGACCAGGGATCGGTATGACGGAAACCACGCGGCGAAGGACAGAACTTACTGCCTCCTTGTCTCACGAAATGCGCAACGCGCTTGCCTGCATCCATCAATTCGGAAACATCCTGGTCGATGGGCTGGCAGGTGAATTGACTGGCGAACAACGCGAGTATCTGGGGATCATGTTGGAGAACGCCTCGAAAATTCGTCGTGCGCTAGACAGCGCGCTGGACGGGAACGACGGTCCGCCTAAGGAACTTGCGAACAAAAGCGAACGTGTTTCTAAATTGGAGACCTAATGGATAAGCCGAGAATATTGGTTGTCGACGACAACCCCACGATAAGAAAAGGATTGAGCGTCCGTCTGCGAGCGAATGGCTACGAGGTGTTGTTCGCCGAAGACGCCATTTCGGCCACCGCCGCTCTGGTGACGGAAAGGCCCGACCTGGTGATTCTCGATCTCGGACTTCCCGCGGGAGATGGATTCGTCGTGATGGAGCGATTGCATAGAAGCGACCGTCTGGCGAACATCCCGGTGATTGTGCTAACCGGCCGCGAATTGGCCGATAATCGGGACCGAGCTCTTCAAGCGGGAGCGGCAGCCTTTTTTCAAAAACCCGTGGAAGATGGCACGCTGCTCTTTGCCGTTCGCAAGGCGCTTGATGTCTCGCGTGGTGAGTTACGCTTTGACGATTAACCAATCTTGCGAACCGACCACAGAGCTTTACAGGAACGAGGAAACCTACTTATATGCTGACGATCCTTGTGGTAGACGATAACGTTCACCTCCAAATCGCATTCAAGAAGATTCTCATGTCTTCCGGCTATAAAGTTGAAACCGCCGGAGATGGCGAAGAGGGGCTGCGTCTTGCGACTAGCATCAAGCCAGACGTTATTCTGCTCGATATGATGCTGCCGAAACTTGGCGGTTTGGACGTACTTCTCGCCTTGAAAGCGGATCGCGCGACAGCGAGCATTCCGGTGATCGCCCTAAGCGGTCTGCCCATGAGTAATGAAGCGAGGTTAAGGCGAGACGGCGCAATAAGCTATCTGCAGAAGTCGAACTTGGAGGACCTAGACGTTTTGCTGCAAGCCATCGATTACGCACTTCTTATGCCTCGTGCCGACGAGTTCTCAGAAGTCGCGTTTCATCCCAATTCACTTCAAAACTAGTGACTTCTCAGAAACCAAGGCTCGCCGTCGGGCGCCGGGTTTGAAGGGGTCCTGGTATTGGGCGTAATGGCGCATGGGCACGGCAACTGACGCTGATCCGCCTCCGGGATTTCGGATTGCAGCAGTTCGCTTAAGGAGACGGCGCCGGCTTGGTGGAGAGCCGTTCGGAAGGCCGACTCGACCGCTTCCAGATCGGTCCGGCAGTCCTTCCGGCGTTGTGCAAAGATAGGGCCCAGCAGTTGGTTTACTTCCTGGCCACTTCCTGAGGGATCGCAGCAGCCGTTTTTTTCCTGCTCCGCCTAGCCCCCACGTTCCTGCGCCACCGGGCGCAGTCGACAGATCCTGTCGTTGAGAGCGACTAGGTCCTGACTGAGCTTCTGGAAGCGGTGAAACTCGGCGACTTGTTGCTGCGCCTTGTGGAGCGCGGTCGGATTGGGAAAGGTCTCCGTCACCGTCTCGCCGGACACGCGGCGCGTGAGGCGAAATTGTGGATCGTGCCCCGGGTCATTGTGTTTAGCGCAGTGGCAGGAAGGCTTGCCGCAGCGTCGGGTCACCGCAGTGATGGAGCCGGGTCGCAGATCACCCAAGCGGAGGAACCGACACGCGGAGCTTAGCCAAAAAGCGGCTATTGATGCTCATCGATCTATTACTTCTCACAACTATGCGCGTCATCTTACCTCCGACGCCATCCGTTCTTCAAGAGGGAGTCTTATCCAATACAAGATGAGCCTGAAGGGGAGGTAGGATTCCAATACAAGATGAGCCTGAAGGGGATGGCATGCTGAGGATTGACCATCCATGTGCACGAAGCAGAGAAACTGAGCCTGGGGCAGATCCAGGCTTTCCTGAGCGCCAGCGAAACGATTCGGTTCGAAGGCGAAACTCAAGCGCAGATTTATCACTGGATCGAACAAGTGCTAGGTCGGCAGGAATACCACCAGCAGAGCCGCTCAGCGCGAGGTTTGTTACGCAACTATGTGGTGAAGATGACGGGCCTGAGCCGGGCGCAGGTGACGCGGTTGATCGCTCGCTGTCGGAAAACTGGATCGCTGCAGTCCGCGCCGTACCGCCGTCATCATTTTCCGCAGCGTTATACCCGCGCCGACATCGAACTGCTGGCCATCGTCGATGAGGCACATGACAACTTAGCGGGCCGGCCACGCGGCGCATACTCGAGCGCGAGTACCGGCGGTATGGCAAGGGGGAGTTCGCGCGCTTAGCCACGCTCTCGGTGTCGCACCTCTACAACCTGCGCCAGCAGCCGCGCTATCGCGAACGGCGTCTGCGCTACGTCAAGACCCGGCCCACCGCCGTCGCCATCGGAGAGCGGCGGCGGCCCGATCCGCAGGGCCAGCCCGGGTATCTGCGCGTCGACACCGTCCATCAAGGCGATCCGCCAGGAGGGAAGGGCGTTTATCACATCGATGCCGTGGATGAGGTCACGCAATGGCAAATCGTTTCTGCCAGCGCACGAATTAGTGAGGCCTGGCTGGAGCCGGTGCTGGAGGCCATGCTGCGGCAGTTTCCCTTCCGCATTCTCGGCTTTCACTCCGATAACGGCAGCGAGTTCATCATTCGCGTGATCGCTGGTATGCTCCAGAAACTATTGATCGAACAAACCAAAAGCCGACCGCGGCAGAGCAACGACAACGGCTTGGTCGAAACTAAAAATGGCGCCGTAATCCGCAAGCACCTGGGCTACGGCTCGATCGACCCAGACCACGCCGAGCGCCTGCAAGAGTTCTACAGCGCGCCCACTTCAATCCCTATCTCAACTATCATCGTCCGTGCGCGCAAGCCGACATCGAAATCGACGAAAAGGGCCGCCAACAAAGGATTTACCGCCGCTACCAGACGCCGCTCGAGACGCTGCTCGCCCTGCCCCAACCGCAACAATACCTGCGTCCAGGTCTCACTCTGGCCGTCTTGCGACGCATCGCGGCAACCCACAGCGACACCGAAGCCGCGCAGCGTATGCAGCAAGCCAAACGCAAACTGTTCGAGCAATTCCAACTGCCCGTGGCTGGGCCGTGGAAATGACGGAAGAGAATAATCCCCCCACCCCAACATCGGGGGATTATTCTCTTCCTTGGAAAGCGCAAACAGCAAAGGCGCGCTTTCCACATTCCCACCGCCCCGGCTGCTAGATTGGTTCCGAATCTAAATCTGAAAGGAGCTTCCTCCACCACCGCCCTCAGGATCTTCCCCAGGCTCATCCTTCAATTGGAAAAGACTGAGGGAAGCTAGGACGCTTGGGTCTATACACGCGAAAGCGTCTGCCGCGAAGCGGCTTCGTTCAAGTCGCCTTCGAGGACATCGCCGTTGATCTCCTCGCAAGCCCGTTTCTGAATAGTGCGCGTAGGCTACAACCCCCATTCAGAATGGACGGCGGCGCAGTCTTAGAACTCTAATTCGGCAATCAACTTCAAGAGTCGGAGAAGTATTGTGCATTCTTCCGGAGTCAGTTCTTTTCGGAGTTTATCGTCAGCGGCTATCTTCGCATTGATCAGGCGTCTCCTGTATTTGTGGCCTTTTGGCGTCAACGTAACGTGAATTGCTCTGCCCGATTTTGCTTTTCTCTTCGACACAAGCCCTTCTTGAGCCATTGACTTGATGGCTCGGTGCACGACAGTTCGGTCGAAACCGAGAAGTGTGGCGATTTGATTCTGATTGAGCGCGGCGCCGCCCCGGAGTGTATATAGGATGAAGCCACGAGTCGCAGAGCACCGAGTTTTTCGTTCAAGTCTCTTCCCGACGGAAAAATAGGCTGCAAAAACGTGGGCAAGTACTGAGTCCCTTAGGATGTCTTGAGGAATATCCTTCTTTGGAACGATGATCATAGGACGGTTACCGTGGCATCGAGAGGTCGCCGCCACTGAGGCGGTTCCGCATAAGCAGGCGATTTCTTCCCGATCGCAATCACCATCACAATTTCATGATACCGGGTTGACAGCCCGAGAAATCTGGAGAGTCTGCGGCCATCGAATCCTTCCATGGGGCACGTGTTGAGTCCCAGCGCTTCGGCGGCAATCATCAGATTCTCGCAGGCCAACGATGTACTCTTCGTCGCCCACTTTAACAAGTCCTGTTGAGACACTGGTGGCATCCCGATCATTTTCCACAAATTCACCAGTCGGAAAATCGCCCACTTGAGCGCGCCAAAAATGCCGAACGGTCCTGGCGTGAACAGGATCCGGCCGATCTTCGCCGTCCGCTCGTAGTCTCGGACTTTGGCGTGGCTGAAGCCGCTCCTGCGCATCCACTCCAACTGGGCTCGCGAGGTCGCTGCCAGCGACCCGATGTCGGCCACCGCAACCACCAGCGCCGACGCGGTTGCCGCAGGCATCTGTCCAAGGCAGAGTTTCGCTGCGGTTGCCTTTCTCGGCGACGATTCCACCCAAAAAAACCGGTACGGCTGCATATTGAAACTGGAGGGAGCATGGCGGGCTGCATCGAGGATTTGTTCACGCAGTACTTGAGGGATTTCGACCGGTTCAAAGGCCTTAACTGCTCGCCTACGGAACAGCGCTTCCAGGATGTCGCTCATCGGATACCTCGATGTTGCTATTGCAACATAAAAGTGTTGCGCGCGCAACATAGAAACGCAATGCCTGCGCTACGATAGGGTCTATACGTCGGTCGCCGAGGCTGTGCGGTTGCGGATCGCTGGGGCGCACTCGTCCTTTCCATCAGAAAGGGTCGCGGGATTGTCGTCAACTGAGCCAATCCAACTCCGGTCCGATTTCACGCGTTTTCGCGATCTCCCACCAAACCCACTGACGAGCTCTTACCACTTCCGACATTCCAACAGACATCCCCAGAGTAAACCAAATTCTCTGGGTCACCGATTCAGCGGTACAGCCTTCGGCCGGTCTTCCTTCCTCACATTCGTTTCACGGCGAAGGCTCAGCTGCGGTCGGCTGCTACTGTCAATCCCACTTGTGCAGCTCTGCGCGGCGCATAACCCAAAACTGCACCGTGCTCGCTTCCGCGCCCTTAGGCTCCGCTCCGCTCCGGTGATTGACAGCGCCTCCCTGCGCTCCTTCCCATCGCCAATTATGAAACGACTGTTTTTATTGGCCCGTAAAGGCCCAATTGACTTAGAGGGCAACCAGCAACCATGGCGCTGCACTTGCAGCCGGTCGCAATCTGGCATCTTAATCCAGACGCAACCGAAGCGACGACGAAAGAGGCGAAAGTCCATGAATCGTCGCAAAGGTCAGAACGGGGCCGTCGTCATCCAGTCCGGCTGGTATCAGGTCCGCTGGCGGATGGATATCGAAGGTCAAAAGAACAGATCCACAGTGGGAGGTTGGGACATACTCGTGGTGGAGTAGCAGATCACGGGAGTTCGCAATGCTGCACCGGATCACATTCGCTTCTGTAGGATCACTAGCCGACAAAATTTAACACTCTATTTACTCTGTCGTAGGCATTCGGAACTTTGTCGGCGCGGCGCCCTCCGTGCTAAAGTGTTGGCAATGCGGCGCGTCTCTTGAACGAAAATGGCAACTGCGACTCGCGGGCCGTTGCCGCCTAGCCGAAAGGATACCCGTCGTGCCCAACTCAACTGAAGTTCATCCAAACGCACCAGCCGGGGGCTCAGGCCCAGGCTTTTCCAAGAGTGCTAAGCCTCTCGGCTTGAACCCTGATCTCGATGTCGCGGATTTTACCCGGGGTCCCGTGGGACTTGCTCCGCTCAACTTAGTGGGCGCGAGCAATGCTCAAGCCGCGTCCGCGCCAGGAGTTGCATCTGCGGATGGGGGCGGTGCCCCGGCCGCCGTAGCAAACACTGCCCAGCCAGCAACCAACCCCGACATCGAAGCCATGAACCTGGGGGACGCCGCGAAAAAAGCCGCCTATGAGTTGAAAAAGGCGAAACCTAAAGTGGTCTTCACCAGCGGTCGCCGCGACAAGGATGAGCAAGCCAGTGCGATGGCCGAAAACGTCACTCAAGACAGGGACTGGATTAAGAATACTTACGCCAAGAGTACGGCCAGCGATGCTTGCCAGAAGTGGGTGGATGACAACAAAGACAAGAAGACCAAGGCTGAAATCACTGTAGGCCTGAAGTCTGTGCTGGATGGCCTTACTGATGCTCAACTGCGAGCCTTAAGCAAACATCTCTCCGGTGATGCTTTTGACGTGCAGCCGGTCACTCCCGATTCCGACGACATCAAGACGGCGATAAAAGGGCTCCCGGGCATCAAGAAATTCCTTGAAAAGGAAGGCAACCTGGTCCGATGGCACGCAGAGTTCTAACGGCCGTGCGCTTCCATACGATCGCTGTCATCCTTGCGCTCGCGGCCGCTTATGTGCCCGCCCATGCCAGCGAGACTGATGCCGTTGACTGCTCCGCGGGCGCGAAGGCGGCGTTACCCGCATCCCGTATGAAAGAAGTTATGGCCTTCCGCCAGCAAGTGACCAGCGGCCCTTTTTTCAAGGAGCTGGTGCGCCGCCATGGGAAACCATCCACCTGCCAGATCGGGATCAATGAGAATAACCTCACGCTGACCTATTCATTTGGCGAGAAGGCACTCCTGGAGGCCCGATCCAATTCCACGATCGAATCCTCTGAACAACGGTTGCAGCTTCGAGGGCTCACCGAGCCCCAAGCGATGGGGCTGCTCAAAAAGAGCGAGAAGAATGCTTTCGGCGACAACGGTTGCCCAATCGATTGGCAGCACGTAGCGGAAGACTCGCAGGGAAAAGAGCCCGGATCACATGAGGTCGTCTATCGGGGTGATACGTGCAACTGCCAGGGGCGGCTCGTCTACGAAAAAAGGGCCTTGGTCGCGCTGGTCATAAGGAGCGCCTGCTAGACCGGTACAAGAGGGGAATGACCGCCCTGCGCGAGAATGCGTTCGAACTTGCCCCCAGACTGTATTTCGTCGGTTAGATCCAGGAAGTACACGTCTGCCGGCAGAGAGTGTTGTCGGAGAATTCCCAGTACTTGATTTTGTATTTCTTACTCGCCAAAGGTCGAGAAGCTGGCCGCCACCAACGAAAATCGAAAATCTTCTAACGTCTAACCTCCAGCGAGAGTGAAGTTAATCTGTACTTGCGTCTGTACTTCAACGGGGTGTCCGTTTAGAAGATAGGGCCTGTACTTCCGCTGCTTCACGGAGTCGATGGCCGCGGGTACTAACAAGGGATGCCCGCTGACTAGTGACAGGTCCTTGATCAACCCGTCCTTACCGATTATCGCTGTGAGAACGACTGTCCCTTGAACACGCGCCTGGCGTGCGACGGGAGGGTAAACGGGCTCAATCTTCGCAAGCAGCAATCCTGAAGAAATACCGCTAGTCACCATCACACGCTGTGGAGTTGTACCGTTTGGGGGCTCGCACCGGCGTCGAACTGCACGAGGTGCATGTTGCCAGCTTGGTCCACAAAGTTTATTCGTGATTCGATCAATCGCTCGGCAGAAGGCCGGGGGATGTAGCGTGCCAACAGCAAGAGGGGCTTGCGATGTACTCTTGCATAGAGTTTGGCTTGAGCGACGAGGGCATTGAGTATCCCTCGGTCCAGATACGACCGCTTCTGTTCCACGAGGAAGGAGTAGGTTCCTTTGGGAGTGCGCACCTTGAGGGTGCCGTCGATTCCTTGATCACCG
>Ga0209420_1001470_pt1 | contig 11140 bp, 8 predicted proteins | sample BlaSpr_A8_OM1_O1_FD_187972 | JGI IMG/M metagenome (GOLD analysis project Ga0209420, IMG submission 187972) | Forest soil microbial communities from Thunder Bay, Ontario, Canada - Black Spruce, Ontario site 2_A8_OM1_O1 (SPAdes) (version 2) | ecosystem: Environmental > Terrestrial > Soil > Boreal...
GCGTCGCGGTGGCCGTCGTCGGTGCGTTCGCCCTGTCGCCGCTGGCACCGGTGGGACCGGTGCGCGCCGTCGACCCGGCCCGCGGCTTTCAACTCGACACGACCGTGGTGCTGGGCGGGGGGCTGGTGCTCCTGGCCCTCTTGCTGGTGATGTTGGCCGGGCTGGCCTGGCGGGCCGTCCGCCCGGCGCACGCGGTCGGCAGCACGAGGCCGTCGCTGACCGCGCGGGTGGCCGCGTCCTCCGGGTGGCCGCTGCCGGCGGCCCTCGGCACCAGCTATGCGCTCGACGCTCCCCCGGGCGCCAGGCAGATGGGGGTGCGCTCGAACCTCGTGGGATGTGTGATTGCCGTCGCCGCCGTCGTGGCGGCCGTGATTTTCGGGAGCAGCCTCAACGGCCTGGTCAGCCATCCGCAGCGCTACGGGTGGAACTGGGATGCCCTCATCCAGAACGAGGGGGGCTACGGCAGCTTCCTCCCCCAAGACGTCAACGCCGCCACGCTGGGCGACGGCGAGGGCGTGCTCGATCACGTCATGGCAAAGGTGCACGGCGTCAGAGGGTGGTCGACGTTCGGTTTCACACAACTCCCGATCGACGGACAGGTCGTACCCGTGCTGGGACTCGCCACCCATGGCGGGGCCGTCGAGCCGCCGACCGTGAGCGGGACGATGCTGACGGACTCCGGGGCCATCCGGATCGGCAGCGGCCGCGGCCCGAGCGAGATCGAGCTGGGGGCGCTGACCCTGCAGCAGCTAGGCAAGAGGGTCGGCGACACCCTGTTCGTCGGGACGGGCCCGACGGCGCGCCGGTTGACCATCGTCGGCACGGTGACGCTGCCTTCGATCGGTGTGACGCTGTCGGACCACGTGTCACTCGGACGCGGCGCGATGCTCCCGGAGAGCACGTTGCTCTCGATTGAGGATCTCGGCGCATTCAACGCCGCGCCGGCTGAAGCCTTCTCCGCGCTGCCCTCGACCTTGGCCATCGACGTCGACGCCCAAGCCGACCTCGCCGACGTGGTCAACCGGATCGTGTCGGCCAGTCCGGGCGGCGCCCCCGGGAGCGACTACCAGGTACCCCAAGTCCGAGGTGCCGCGATCGTCAACGCGGGGCAGATGGGCAGCCAGCCGATCGTGTTGGCCACCGCCGTGGCCGTGGCCGTGCTGCTCTCACTCTCCGCGACCGTGTTGGCCGCCACGCGGCGGCGGCGCCGGGAGCTGGCCGTGCTGAAGGCACTGGGGATGACCCGCCGCCAGTTGGGATCCGTCGTGACGTGGCAGGCGATGACGATCCTGGCCATCGCCATCGTCGTCGGCCTTCCCGTGGGCCTCGCGATGGGGCGGCTCCTCTGGTCCAGCTTCGCGGCCTCGCTCGGTGTGGTCCCGGTCGTGGTGGCACCCATCCTGGTGCTCGTCGTCGGGACCGTCGTGCTGCTGCTCGCCGGCGCCGTGCTGGCCGCAGCGCCGGCACTGCTGGCGGCGCGCACCCCGACCACGATGGCACTCCGGGCGGAGTGAACGCGCCTCTCCTCTCAACGGGTCGTCTTCAGAGTGGCTGGTAGCGTCAGCTCGAACGCGCCCGGGTCAGCGAGGAGCACGGGGATGAGCGACGACGTCTGGATCCTGGGCATCAACATGACCAAGTTCGGCAAGCACCCGGACAAGGACGTCATCGATCTGGCCGCCGAGGCAGCCACGGCGGCCCTGGCGGACGGCGGGGTCACCATGAAGGAGATCGAGATCCTCGCCTACGGCAACCTCCTCGGGCGCACCATCGGCCAGCACCTGCTGCAGCAGATCGGCCAGTACGGCATCCCGGTGTTCAACGTGTCCAACGCCTGCGCGACCGGTGCCACGGCGCTCCGCTCGGTCATCATGGCGGTCAAGGCGGGCGAGGTCGACCTGGGCTTGGCAGTGGGGGTAGAGAAGTTGGCGGGCGCCGGGCTGCTGGCCGGCGGTGATCGCAGCGAGGACGGCGCCACGTGGACGCCCGAGGGGCGGTTCGGTGCGATCGCGCCGCTCGACGGCCGGATGGGTACCGAGACCATGCCCGGCGTCTTCGCCCAGATCGGGATGGAGTACGGCCACCGACATGGCGGCACGAGCTTCGAGCTGTTCGCCCGCATCAGCGAGAAGAACCACGCGCACTCGACGCTCAATCCCTTGGCGGCCTACTCCAAGAAGATGTCGCTGGAGCAGATCATGGGCGACGTCATGATCGCCTACCCCAACACCCGGGCGATGTGCTCGGCCAACTGCGACGGTGCGGCGGCGGCGGTCGTGGTGTCGGGGGCCAAGCTCAAGACCCTTTCGCTGGCGCAGCAGCGACGAGCGGTCAAGGTGGTGGCATCGGTCCTGACCAGCGACCCCTGGGTGGAATCGGGGCAGGCGCTCCCCGACATCAACACGTTGACCCATAACGCGGCGAGCAAGGCCTACGAGATCGCCGGCCTCGGCCCCGACGACCTCGACCTCGTCGAGCTGCACGACTGCTTCGCCACGGCGGAACTGGTGCACTACGACAACCTGCAACTCTGTGAGCCCGGAGGGGCGGTCGACTTCTTCAACCGCGGCGCCACATGGCGCGACGGGCCGATGCCGGTCAACGTGTCGGGGGGGCTGGAGTCCAAGGGGCATCCGGTGGCGGCGACCGGACTGGCCAACATCTGGGAGCTGTGCCACCACCTCCGCGACGAAGCCGGGGCGCGCCAGATCCCTGAAGCGAAGGTTGGACTGGCCCACGTAATCGGCCTGGGGTCGTCGTGCGCCGTGCACATCCTGGAGGGCGCCGCGGCCTGACCGCACGCGGCGGTCCGTTCGGGCCCGGGCGCAAAGCGAGCTACTGCATGGATTCGGGGATGAGCCCGGAGATGTCGATGCTGCCGGTCATGACGGCCCCCATGGTCCCCCCGTCCGTCACGACGTTCTCCCCCGTCACGTAGCTGGCCAGCGGCGAGTTCAAGAAGATGAGCGGCCAGGCCTGCTCAGCGGGGGTCGAGCGCCGCCCCAGCGGGACGGGGAAGTTCTCCATGAACTCCTTGCCGACGTACTGCTCGAAGTCCGGCATCATCGGCGTGTCGGTGGGGCCGGGACTGATGCAATTGGCGCGGATGCCGCGCTCGGCCAGCGCGTACGAGGCCCAGAGCGTCCAGACGATGATCGCCTCCTTGGACGGTCCGTACCCTCCGGCGATCTCCTCCGGATGGGTTTCGCACCATTCCTTGGCCGCGTCGAATCCCGGCAGCGTGACGAACGGCAACCACTTGCCCAGGTTGGCCAAGTAACCGGATCCGGCCGTGGACGAGATGCTGGCGATCGCCGCCCCGGGCTCCATCCGGGCGGACACCAGCTCGGCCAGGTGACGCATGCCGACGAAGTTCACCAGCATCACATCGAGGTCGGGGAACTTCGACCCCGCCAGTCCGGCACAGTTGAACAACGCGTCGATGGTGCCCCCGATGCCCTCGACCGCCGCCGCCGTGGCGCCGGGATCGCGCAGGTCGACGGCCTGGTAGCTCGCCACCTCCACGGGGGGCTCCTTCAGGTCGAGGACGTGCACCTCGGCCCCGAGGTCGCTCAGATGGCGCACGGCGGCGGCGCCCATCCCGGCTCCGCCCCCGCCGCTCACGATCACCCGCCGGCCTTCGTATCCCCACGTTGCTGTCATCTGAGGCCCTTTCTCATTTGTCCAAATTTCTTCACTGTCTGCGCCTGCTCACCGCGGCAAACCGAGCCCGTGCTCGGCGACGACGTTGCGGTTGATGTCGCCCGTGCCGCCGGCGATCGAATACGAGGGCGACATGAGCAGCGCCTTGGCCCAGGGCCCGTTGAGGAGGGCTTCCGGGCCCAGCATGCTCACCGCCAGCTCGGCCAGCTGCTGGCCAGACCGGGCCCAGGCCAGCTTGGCCAACCCACCCATGGTCGGTGACGGCTGCCCTCCCCGGCCGACCTTGGCCAACTCGCGCGACGTGGCATACCGCAGGCACGCGATGTCGGCGTAGAGACGGGCGATCCGGTCGCGCTGCACGGCGTCGCGTATCGGCCCCCGCCTCCGCGCCGCGTCGAGCAGCTCCTCGAATCGGGCGGACAGGTCGAGGTGCAAGCGGGCCACGCCCGCCCGCTCGTGGCTGAGGGTGGTCATGGCCACTCGCCATCCCTCGTTGAGCTGGCCGAGCAAGCTCGATCGGGCCACGACCACCTCGTCGAAGAAGAGCTCGGAGAAGGTGAAGTCACCCGACATGGTGCGCAAGGGGCGCACCGTGATGCCAGGAGAGGACATGTCGACGAGGAGGCAGCTGATCCCCTTGTGCTTGGGGGCATCGGGATCGGTGCGCACGTAGAGCTGGCACCAGTCGGCATACGCACCGAGGCTGTTCCATGTCTTCTGGCCGCTCACGACGAAGGTGTCCCCCTCGGCGCGGGCCGCCGTGCGCAGCGAGGCCAGGTCGGACCCGGCGTCGGGTTCCGACATCCCCTGGCACCAGATCTCGTCGCCGCGCAGCATCGGGCGCAGGAAGCGCTCCTTCTGCTCGTCGGTGCCCAACGACATGATGGCCGGTGCGATGTTGGACACGCCGATGACGTTCACCGGTCCGGGTGCGCCGGCCCGGACCATCTCCTCCTGATAGGCCAGCTGCTGCTCCACGTCGGCGTCGCGGCCGCCGTAGCGAGCGGGCCACGAGACGGCGGCCCACCCGGCGTCGGCCAACCGGGCGTTCCAGGCCCGGAGCACCTCGAGGCCGTCCTCGCCCTCGGAGCTGGCCCGTTGCGCGTCGATCACCTCGGAAGTGAGGTTGGCCGACAACCATTCGATCAAACTGGTCCGAAAATCGGCCAACGACCGTTGTTCCTTCTGCTCGCTGTCGCTGCGAGGATCGGTCACGCGCTGTGCGCCACTTCCCCGAGGTAGCGGTCGATGACCTCCTGGCGCGCCTCGGAGGCCGGTCCCGACCACCCGACGCAACCACGGGTGAGAATGACGCAGCTGTCGGCCAGTCCGAGCGCCCGATGGACGAACTGCTCGATGAGCACGACGGCGATACCTGATTTCCGGGCTTGGTCGAGCCCCTCGAACACGGCGTCGGCCACCAGCGGGGCCAAACCGAGCGACATTTCGTCGGCGATGATGAGCTTGGGGGTGACCGCCAACGCCCGGGCCAGCGCCAGCATCTGCTGCTCCCCGCCCGACAGGGTCCCCGCTCCCTGCCGGCGGCGCTCACCGAGCACGGGAAAGCGTTCGATCGCCGCATCGATCGCCGCGTCACGCTCGGGCCGCTTGAGCTGCTTGACCGCCATGCGCAGGTTCTCGGACACGGTCAGGCCCGGGAAGATGCCGCGGCCCTCCGGGATGTGCGCCAGCCCCTCGGCGCTCAACTTGAAGGCCGCCCGCCCGGTGATGTCGACCCCGTCGAAGCGGATGCGACCCGCGGTCGACGGGACGAGCCCGGACACGGTCCGCGCCAGCGTGCTCTTGCCGGCGCCGTTGGCGCCCAGCACGGCGACCATGGAGGCGGCCTCCACCTCCAGCGAGACTCCGAAGAGTGCCTGGGAGGCGCCGTAGCTCACGTCGAGATCCTCGACCACCAGCATGGGCTCGCTCATGCCGGAACTCCCGACGTGGCCTCTCCCGCGGCCGTCGAATCCTCGTCGCCCAGGTAGGCGTCGCGGACGGCTTGATCGGCGCGCACCTCGTCCGGCGTCCCCTGGGCGATGAGCAGACCGAAATTGAGCACGAAGATCTTGCTGGACAGCGCCAACACCGATGCCACGTCGTGTTCGACCATGAGCAGCGACAGACCCTGGCTGCTGCTGGAGACGACCCGCTCGAACGCTGCGATCAGGTTCTCGGTGGCGCGGACGTCCAGTCCCGACAAGGGCTCGTCGAGCAGCACCACCTTCGGATGCGTGGCCAGCGCCCGGCCCACCTCGACCAGCCGCGCCAATCCTAAGGGGAGCACGGACACCTGGGTCTTGGCGATCTCCGTCAGCTCGAGGAGCTCCAGCAGGGCATCGACCTGCTCGGTCTCGAGATCGGGCGGCGCGAACACGCCGCGCAGATTGATGAGGTCGCTCCAGCAGCGGTGCCGCTCGTAGTGGGCCCGGTGCGCCAGGACGAGGTGATCGCGCACCGTCATCCCCATGAACAGCTCGGGATGCTGGAAGGTACGCGCCAGCCCGAGGCGGGCCCGGAGCGCGGTGCTCAAGTTCGTGACGTCCTGACCGGCGATGAAGACGCGACCCGTGACGGGGCGGACCAGCCCGGAGATCACCGCGAAGAGCGTGGACTTGCCGGCACCGTTGGGTCCGACCAGCCCCACAATGGTCCCGGGTGGCACGTCGATGGAGACGTCGGACAGCGCGGTGAGCCCACCGAAGCGCACGGTGACGCCGGCCGCGGCCAGAGCGGGCTCCATCGGCGTCACACCGGACGTGGCGGGCTCAGGGTGCTCAGGCAAGATCGCCCCCGACCACGGCTGCGGCCTCCGGGGCCGCCGGGATCTGGCTGGGCTTCGAGACGCCGCGCACCTTGTCCCAGAACCAGAGGACCTGCCGGGCATTCTCCGTCATCGCCCCGTTCGGGAACTTCGCCACCTGCACGGCACCGAGCCCGAAGAGGATGGGCGTGACTTCCGCGTAGGCAGCGGGCAGGTAGGCCACGGCGACGCCCGCCAGCACGGTGTAGGACACCCCGGCCATCAGAGCAGCCGTGTTGGAACGGATGCCGAGCGTGACCAAAATGGCCAACCAGACCAGACCGAGCAGGGACGAATAATTGGTCGGCAGGGCGGTGCCGAGAGAGAGGGCGTACATGGCGCCGCCGATCCCGGCCACGCAGGCTGCGATGCCCGACACCAGGACCTTCATCTGCAGCACGCCGATCCCGATGGTCCGTGCCCCGACGGGGCTCCAGCGGACGGCGTTCAGCGCCAGGCCGGCGGTCGACTTCTGCAGGTTGAGAATCACCAGCGCGGCGACGGCGAAGACGGCCAGGGACAGGTACGCGAAGGCGATCGGGCTCGAGGCGAAGGAGGGCAGGTTGACGTTCACCCCGATGGCGTCGTTGGAGAAGATGTTCTGGGTGAACACCAGGTCGTCGAACAGCAACCCCACCGTCAACGTGACCAGCGCCACGTACAGATTGCCCAGACGGATGGTGACGAGGCCGATGATCACCCCGAACGGAGCGGCGACCACGCCGCCCACCAGCACCGCCAACATCACGGGCCACCCGTGGTGGACCGCCAGCTGCGCCGCCGTGACGGCCCCGATGCCGGCGAACGAGGCCTGGCAGAGCCAGATCATCCCGCCCTCGCCGGTGACCAGGGTGATGGACAAGAGGATGATGGAGAAACAGACCCCCTGGGCGATGAGGCCGACCCAGAACCCGCTGAGGACCAGCGGCAGGACGCACAGGATGGCGAAGGCGAGCAGGGGGAGGTGCCAACCGAACGTGGCGGCGTAGCGCTCGCGGTTGGTGCCCGTGGGCGCGTCACCCTGGGGCGTGATGGCCCGATCGAGCGGGCCGCCCGAGCCCTCGGACTCCTCGGTCCCCGTGCCCCGGACCATGAAGTAGATCAGGACGATCGCCGTGACGATGAACGGAATGGCCGGGATCACGTCGGCGCTCAACGTGCTCGAGTTGGTGAAGAAGTACTGCACGAGGTTCTCGGCGATCCCCATGAGGAGCCCGACGACCATGGCCACCAAAAGGCTGCGCAGACGGGCGGCGATCACCGCCGCGAAGGCGGCCACCATGACCAGGGTGATGTCGCCCGGGTCGAGGCCGACCACGGGGGCCGAGAGGACACCGACAAGTCCGGCCAGCCCGATGCTCACGGCCCAGACACCCATGGAGATCCGATCGGGACTGGTGGCCGAGAGTGACGTCATGGCGGGCGAGTCCACCATGGCGCGCACCCGGAGCCCGATGTCCGTGAACCGGAGGACCACGACACCGGCCACCACCACGAGGGCCACGCAGATGTACGTGATGACCTGCTCCATGGTGACCGCCACGCCGAGGAAATCGAACACGCGGACCGGTTCGGGGGCGAGGCCGGGAGCGGACAGGATCGACTGGTTGCCGAAGATCAGCGCCGCGGCGGGCGGGATGGCGACCGAGATGCCGATGGTGGCCACGACCTTGATCAGCGGTCGGGCCAGCCGGAGCCTCTTGAACAAGAAGAAGTACAGCCCGATGCCGAGAGCCGGTCCCGCCACGACGATCGTGACGAGAGCTGCCGGCACGATGGCCCAGTGCTCCTGGGTGTTGAGGTAGTAGTAGAGGCGCGCCAGTGCGTAGGCGAGCGAGGCGAACGCGAAGTTCAGGATGCCCGTCGACTGGTAGGTCACCACGAGCCCGGACGCCGTGATGGCGTAGATCCCCCCGTAGACCAGGCCAGCGATCACATACTGCAGCACCGCATCCCCCGATCCGACCCACCCGCGCACACCGCCGGTGGATCAGAGGCCACTCGTCCCAGGTTCATGTCTTTTTTTGGGCGTCTGCCCAGGTCAACCCGAACCGATGGTACCGTAGACCGTGGCGCAGTTCCACCAGCCCAGGAGGCCCGCGACCGCCCGGGCCTTGCTGGCGTGAGCCGGCACCGCCCCAGTCGGAAATGAACGCGATGGAACTCGGCCTCAGCAGCGACCAGGAGCTCCTCAGGGAGACCGCGGCGCGTTTCATCGACGCGACATGCCCACTGCCCATGGTGCGAGAGCTCATCGGGAGCGAGTCCGACCTCCCGGCGGGCTACCTCGGCCGCGCCGGCGAGCTCGGGTGGTTCGCTCTGCTGGTGCCCGAGGAGCTCGGAGGCGGAAGCGTCTCGGGCGAGGGCCTCCGTGACCTGGCGATCATCGCCGAGGAACGGGGCCGTGCGCTCCAGCCCGGTCCCTTCGTCGGCATGAATGTCGTCGCCGCCGCGCTCTCCACGGCAGGAACACCCGAGCAGCAGGCCCGGATCCTCCCTTGCATCCGCGCGGGTGAGGCGACGGCCACCTGGGTGTTCGGCGATGCCGTCGCCGGTCCGGTACCCGGCGTCTCGGTGACCGCGACCCCCCAAGGGGAGGGGTTCACCATTTCGGGTCAGGCGAGACCCGTGCCGGGCGCACTCGGGGCCGACTGGCTTCTCGTCTCGACCGACGGAGACAATGGCGTTTCCCAGTTCATGGTCGACGCCATCTCCCCCGGCATCACGGTGACACCGCTCGAGGCGCTCGACGTGACGCAACGCTACGGCTCGGTGTCCTTCGACGATGTGGTCGTGCCGGTCACGTCGGCGATCGGACACCCCGGAGGCGCCGACCGGGACGTCGAAGTCCAGCTGCAGTTGGCCTGCGTGTTGTCCACCACGGAGACCGTGGGCGCCATGGATGCCCTCTTCGAGCTCACGCGCCGGTACGCCCTCGACCGCACGGCGTTCGGCCGGCCCATCGGCTCCTTTCAAGCGGTGAAGCACCAGTTGGCCGACCTGAGCCTGGCCCTCGAGGCGAGCAAGGCCGTTGCCGCCGCCGCGGTCCGGGCGGTGCAAGAGGACCGGAAGGAGGCGGGTGAGGTCGTCAGCATGGCCAAGTCGTGGGTGGCGGACGCCGGCATCGACCTCGCCCAGGGCTGTGCCCAGGTCTTCGCCGGGATCGGCTTCACCTGGGAACACGACCTACATCTCTTCTTGCGCCGCATCACCATGAACGGCGTGCTGTTCGGCCAGCCGGATTGGCACCGAGAGAGGATCTGCCGGGCCCACGGCCTCTCACAACGATGACGACCGACGACCGCACCAGGGCAGACGAGACCGAGGACGAGGCACTGCGCGCCTACCGGCGAACGGCCCGGGCCTGGCTGAGCGAGCACATGCCGCGACGGGACGGCGCGGACCAGGGCCACGACGTCGACTACTACACGCCCGAGGTCATGGCGACCAATCGAGCGCTGCAGCGGCGACTCTTCGAGGGCGGCTACGCGGGCATCACCTGGCCAAAGGAGCACGGCGGCCAGGGCCTGCCCGGCGCGTACGAATGGGCCTTCGTGGACGAGGCGGCGGACTTCGTGCTGCCCGACTTCGGCGCGCTCACCATCACGACCTTCTACGTGTGCGTCCCCACCATGCTGGCCTACGCCTCCCCGGAATTCCTGCGCCGGTTCGTGCCCAAGGTCCTGGCGGGGGACGAGCTGGTCTGCCAATTCTTCTCCGAGCCGTCCTCGGGCTCAGACCTGGCGGGCGCCCGCACCCGGGCCACGCGGGACGGCGAGCAGTGGATCCTCAACGGCCAGAAGATCTGGAGCACGTTCGCCCACCTGGCTGACTCGGGGATGTGCCTGGCCCGCACGGACTGGGACGTCCCCAAGCATCAGGGCCTCACGTGGTTCCTGGTTCCTTGCCTCGCCCCCGGGGTCACCATCAGGCCCATCAAGCAGATCAACGAGGTCGCCGAGTTCTGCGAGGAGTTCTTCGACAACGTGGTCGTCCCCGATGCCGACCGCCTGTGCGAGGTCAACGCGGGCTGGGCCGTCACGCAGACCATGTTCGTCATGGAGCGGGGCGCGGGGCGACCGGAGGACGGCAATCCCCTCGAAGGCCCGGGCCCGCTGGCACCCGACCTCGTGCAGCTGGCGCGCCGGGCCGGGCGGCTGGACGACCCCATCGTCCGCCAGGAACTGGCGCGCGCCCATACCGCCGACTTCGTGGCCAAGGCGCTGGGCGCGCGCATCGCCCAGATGGGGGAGCTCGGCCTCTTGACCCCGGGCGTCGCCTCCTACGTCAAGCTGTTCCGGGGAACGTACGGCCCGAGGCGGGCCCGCCTGGCGGTCGAGATCGGCGGTGCCGGCGCCATGACCTGGGACGGCGACGACCCCGACGGGCCCGAGCCTGCACTGACCTACCTGCGGGCGCGCGGCGCAGCCATTGCCGGAGGGACCAACGAGACGCAACGCAACGTGATCGGCGAACGCGCCCTCGGACTCCCACGCGAACCGAGCTTCGACACGCGCAAGCCGTTCAACGAGGTGCTGCGCGACGCGCAGAACTGGACCGGCAAGGTCTGACGTCGGGCCGCGGCATCCTCGGGTGGCTACCCGCTCCGGTTCGGGAGCTCGCCCCACAGGTCCGCGGGCGGCGTGGCCGCCGCGACGAGTCGGGTCACGA
>Ga0209420_1001471_pt1 | contig 11139 bp, 10 predicted proteins | sample BlaSpr_A8_OM1_O1_FD_187972 | JGI IMG/M metagenome (GOLD analysis project Ga0209420, IMG submission 187972) | Forest soil microbial communities from Thunder Bay, Ontario, Canada - Black Spruce, Ontario site 2_A8_OM1_O1 (SPAdes) (version 2) | ecosystem: Environmental > Terrestrial > Soil > Boreal...
GTAATCGTAATCCCGCGCTCCTGCTCCTGCTCCATCCAATCCATAGTCGCCGTGCCTTCGTGCACCTCTCCGATGCGGTGCGTCTTTCCCGTATAAAACAGGATGCGCTCCGTCGTGGTGGTCTTCCCGGCATCAATGTGCGCCATGATGCCGATATTCCTGCAGCGTTCTAATGGGACTGTTCTAGGCACGACTCTCTAACTCTTTCTGGGCTCCGAAATTGTTTGTCATCCTGAGCGAGACGCCTTTTGTCTCGCTCAGAATCTGATCGCGCTGCCTTACCACCGGTAATGCGCGAAAGCCTTATTAGCCTCGGCCATCCGGTGCACGTCTTCTTTCTTCTTAATGGCCGCGCCTTTTCCATTCGCCGCGTCCAGCAATTCATTGCTCAACTTGTCAACCATCCCGCGCTCCGCGCGTCCGCGCGCATAAGTCAGCAGCCAGCGAATCGCGAGCGACGTCCTCCGGTCGGCATTCACTTCCACCGGCACCTGATAGTTAGCGCCGCCCACCCGCCGCGTCTTCACCTCAAGCAACGGCTTTGCATTCTCCACGGCTTTCGTGAACAGTTTCAAAGCTTCATCGCCGCCCTTTTCCTGCACCTTGGTGAGAGCTTCATAAAAAATGCCCTCGGCAGTCGACCGCTTGCCCTGCCACATCATCGAGTTGATAAACTTCGTCACCAGATTCGAGCCATAAACGGCATCGGCTGGCACGGTCCGCTTTGCTGTATGTCCTTTACGAGGCATTCCGCTTTAGCTCCTGGCTCTCAGCTCTCTAGTCCTTGACTCTACTGGCCACCTAATCACTGACCACTGGCCACTGCTCTTAGCCCTTCTTGGCGCGCTTCGCTCCGTACTTCGACCGCCCCTGCTGACGCCCGGCCACGCCCACCGCATCGAGCGTGCCGCGAATCACGTGATAGCGAACGCCCGGCAGATCCTTCACCCTGCCGCCGCGAATCAGCACAATCGAGTGTTCCTGCAAATTGTGCCCAACACCGGGAATATAGGTCGTAACCTCAATCCCGTTCGTCAGCCGTACCCGCGCCACTTTCCGCAACGCCGAGTTCGGCTTCTTCGGCGTCTGCGTGTACACGCGCGTGCAAACCCCGCGCTTTTGCGGACATCCCTGCAGCGCCGGACTGGCCGTCTTGTACCGCGGCCGCTTCCGCCCATCACGCACCAATTGATTAAAAGTAGGCACTCGTCGCCACTCCTTAAATTACCGCGCTAAAGTTCCACACAAGGCCGCCAAGTCATCTGCTGCGGTCGCACACTGAATCCATCCCTTAGCGGAACAGGTAGCGCACAGCGTCATCAACTGCCGGCGCTTAACCGCAATCCGGGCTGGCAGGCACAATCGGCCAGCCATGCTTCTCTCCGCACACGAATCGCGAAGAGAGATTCTTGGGTCCCAACTTAGATTTGTGCTGCCGACGGTGGCACCCGGCAAAAAACTCGGGGGTGCTCCGTATCGCCAGCTCTGTCCTGCATATTCTTCCGCAGACCACTGTCACGCCTTACTCAGGCGATCAGGAAGCCCTCGTGATAGGGCGAAAGGCAGCGCAGGAACGTTTCAGCGAGGAAAGTCTCCGGCACCTTACTTCTCTTCACCGGAAACGCATCTCTCAAAAGCTCTGCCGCAAGTTCCCGCACACCTCCGCCGGAACTCACAGCACACAGCAAGCCTGGGTTAACTCGCGGAACCTTTTAAATATAGCAACTGAGTGGAAACATCGTCAACCCATGTTTTTGCATCCCACAGTCGGAACCGGAGCGATCCGGCCAAGCCGGCCTCAGTCGACTTTGGATTGTCATCCTGAGAGAGACGCCTTTGTCTCGCGAAGGATCTGAGCGAGCCGCGCGAAGTGTCGCGTTCTTTGTGTTCTTTGCGACACAACAATCGCGCGTTTGGCTCGCTTCCTCAACGCCAACGTCTTTGCGCCTGCTTGCTGAATCCGTCTCCGTTCTCTACACTAAAAGTTTTCCATTCCAGTGAAGCGGTTCGCCTGCGTGGATACCGCCATCGGGCGACGAGAGGATGCATGGGAAGGTTGCGTTTCAGTCAGTGCTTGTGGATCGTCGTTACTACCTCGTTGTTCTTCCTCTTGCCGGCGTGCGGCGGCCACGCCAAGCCGCCCGGGCCCTCGCCCTTCGCGGCACGAATCAATCTGAATCCACCCACCTCTTTCTCCATGCAGACGGGGACCGTCATTGTGTTCACAGCCACCGCCCAGAACGGATCCAACTCAAGCATCCGGACGAGTTTCACCTTCGCCTCAAGCAATCCCGGAGTCGTCGACATCGCTAACAACGGCGCCGCCTGCGCCGGCACTTGGAACGCCCCCCTGTACACAGTTTGCAGTCCCGGCGGCATCGGCACAGCCGAGATCACTGCTACTTCCGGGGGAACGACCAGCGCTCCCACACTGGTCTTCGTTCATCCCTTCATCTCCAACATTCAGGTCAGCATAGTTCCTCCGGTGAATCCACCGCCCCCCGCCTGCCCCACCCAGACCGCGCTTCCCGTGGCCTGCCAACTCCCCTTCAAGGCCACTAATTCCTGCCTTTCGCAGAACCAGATACTCACTCTGCAGGCCACCGCGTTTGACAATCAGGGAACCGATATTACGGCCTCCGTCGGGCCCTTTAGCTGGGGCCAGGGCAATGCTGGCGTCGCCACGGTCACCCCTATCGTGACCAACAACACCTACGGTGTAGCGACCAATCAGGCAACCGCAGTCCCCAACACGCCCGGACAAACCCAGGTGATCGCCTCGGCCTCCGGCATCTCCAGCCAGCCCTTCGACTTCGAAACTTGCCCCGTGCAATGCATTGCGCTCGATCTTAACGTGAGCGGCTCGCAAAGCAGCACCCAGACCAGCTTTGTGGTCAACAAAGGGACACCACAAACCGTCACCGCCTACGCCGTCGACGTGCAAGGGTGCATCGTGCCCAAACCCTCGCTGACTTGGATCTCTTCCGAGCCGGCGGCGCTAGCTGCCGGCACCAGCACTACCGCATGCGGCACCAACTCTACAACTTGCTCCATCGCGACCTCCCAGCCCGGCGTGGCCTCCATCTCGGCATCCTGCAGCCCTCCAACTTGCAACGTCGGATACCCCCTGAATATATCGGGCGTTCCCGCACCTTACATACCGCAACCGGTTTATCCGGTCACCGCCATTTCTGGTCTTGTAACCGGTGCCGCAGTCGCGACCAACGTCCTGGCAACCACTCAGGACTGTTACAGCAACATTCAATGCGATGTGGGCCTTTACAATGTCTCGACCAGCACCAACCTCCCGGGTGGCGCTTCTCCGCTGCCCAGCCCGCCCAATTCACTGATGTTCGACCTTCCCGGAGACAGGGCCTACATGGGCAGCGAATTCGGCGCGATCAGCATCAATGCCAGCAGCCTCGGAAGCAGCTCAAATCCTTTCTCCTCTCTGGTCGCTTCTGGCACCCCTATGGGACTCGTAACCGGCAAGGTCATCGGCGTCTCGCATAATGGCACCCAAGCCATCTTCTCCGATACGGTCTCCACTCCCAACCAGGTGTACGTCGTCGGCGCCGCGTCCTCCGCCATACCGCTGAACATTAACAGCGCAACCGCGGCAGCATTCTCGCCCGACGGCCTGAAGACCTTCATCCTCGGCGATGGCGGCAACACTTTGTATATCTATTCCACGCTGCAATATTTGCAACCACCGATTGCTCTGCCGGCCCCGGCCTCTTCCATCGTTTTCAACTCCACGGGCTCATTCGCCTTGCTCTCCGGCGGAAGCGCTCCCGGCACTCTGGCTATCTACAACACCTGCGATAGTTCTCCGGTAACCCCAGCTCTATCGGCCGGGACCATTCCCGGTGCGCCCATTTTCCTGAAGATGGTGCCCGCAGGCAACGTTCCCATGGGAAATCCGACCATCCCGAATCTTCAACCTCCTCTGCCAACCCAGAGTCTCGACTTTTTCTTTGGCGTCGACAACACCGGCATTGACATCATCGCCACCAACTCTTCCATAGGACCGCTCACCACGCTTTGTCCGCAGCAAATTACCCTTGCCGAATTCCAGCCCGCGACCACCCCGCCCACATTCTTTCCACCCATCCACATCAATCTCGGCGTGGGCTCTTTCAATCCCATCAATTTCTTCCTGTCGCCCGATGCCACCAAGGCCTACATCGTAGCCAGCAACAACAGCGGAGTCCTGGTCTATAACTTCGACACCGGCTCCACCTCCCAAATCCCGCTCGTCAACAACGCGACTCCGCTTTCTGCCGACATGACCGTAGACGGTACCCTCATCTATGTGGCCGGCTCCGACGGCCAGTTGCACGAAGTCAACACAGCTCTATCCCTCGACCGCATGGAAGTCACCTTCACGCCCCTCGCCAACTCTTCCAACAGCTTCTGCTTCACGGATGTGAACTGCGCCCTGGACATGATCGCCATCAGACCCTAGCGCGTGGGGAAGAAGAGGATGGGATTGTATGGATGGGTGACTGTGGATCGCGGGGGGGGGACGGGATTGTGTGGAGACGGGCGCCCGCGCCCCTGCCCTGAGCGAAGCCGAAGGGTCCAGGCCTAGGCGAAGCCCGGCCGCATGCTCTCACGCGCTTCAGCGGCGCGTTACCGCTTCGATTCGCTTAAGCGTGACGATTTTGGAAGCTGCAACTCCGCGATCAACGACGTACATGACAGCGGCCTTCAGCCCGAGCACAGCACCGCCCTACGCTGTCTTCTCCAAATCCTTAGCCACGCTATCCAGCACTCCATTAACAAACTGCACTGATTCCAAACTGGAGAACTTTCTAGCAATCTCCAGCGCCTCATTAATCACCACCGCCCGCGGCGTCTCCGGATAGCCCAGAAACTCAGCCACTCCCGCGCGCAGCAGGTTTCGATCAACCGCCGCCATGCGCTCCATGCGCCAGTGCTCCGCATGCCGCTCGATCAGCTTGTCGATTTCCGCTACTCGATCCGTAGCCACCCGGAACAAATCCTCCGCGAACCCCCGCACCTCCGCGCTGGTCCCGCCATGCTCCGCCCAAAACGTGCGCTGCACATGATCCACCGTCTGCTTGCCCATGTCCGCCTGAAACAACATCTGCAGAACCAGTTCGCGGGATTTACGCCGTGTACCCATTGAAAGAAGTGGCCAGTGGTTAGTGGCCAGTTTACTGTAGAGGAGGATTATTTGCGCTTCGTCTTCTTTTTGGATTTGTCATTCCGATTGGATTTGTCATTCCGAGCGAAGCGAGGAATCTTGGTTTCGCTGGCAGCTGAAAGCGGATGGCCGATAGCTCGCTGCAGCGAAGCCATCTCCACCGCCGCCAGCGCCGCCTCAAGCCCCTTGTTCCCCATCTTGAGCCCGGCGCGATCAATGGCCTGTTCCAGGTTCTCGCAGGTAAGCACCCCAAACGCATGTGGAACCCCGGTCTCCTGCGCCGACTGCCCAATCCCCCGCGTAACTTCATTCACAATCACGTCATAGTGAGCCGTATCCCCGCGCAGCAAACAACCGACACAAATAATGGCGTCATACTTCCTCGTTTCGGCCAGCTTCCGCGCCGCTAGTGGAATTTCAAACGCCCCCGGCACTCGCACCAGATCAATGTCTTTCCTGGCAGCACCTGAGCGCACCAGCCCGTCGACGGCGCTAAGCAAAAGCCTCTCAGTGATAAAACCATTGAACCGCGAAACCACGATAGCAAAGCGCTTGCCCAAAGCGCTAAGCGCGCCCTCGAGCGCAGGAAGACCAGACCCAGGAAGCGCCTCCACCATGAAATCCTTCTTGTCTTTCTTCTCCGTGACTCAGTGCCTCCGTGGTGGATTCGCTCTTGATCCGTGCAGATCCGTGAAAATCCGTGGCAAAGAATTACTTCCCTTTAAACGCAGCCGCCCGCTTCTCAAGGAAAGCCGCAGTCCCTTCCTTCTTATCCTCCGTAGCGCAGGCCACGCCGAACAACACCGCCTCCAGATACAGTCCCTCGCTCAAAGGCATCTCCATGCCCTTGTTCACAGCCTCTATCGCATACTGCACCGCCAGCGGAGCGTTCGCGATGATCTTCGCCGCAATCGCCTCGGCCCGCGGAATCAACTCCGCCGCCACAGTCACTTCATTCACCAGCCCGATGCGATGCGCTTCCTGCGCCGTGATCATCTCCCCGGCCAGCACCATCTGCATCGCAATGCCTTTACCCACCAGTCGCGGCAGCCGCTGCGTTCCGCCATATCCCGGAATAATCCCCAGCTTCACCTCCGGCTGCCCCAGCTTGGCATTCTCGCTGGCGAGGCGCATGGTGCAAGCCAACGCAATCTCGCATCCCCCACCCAAAGCAAATCCATTGATGCAGGCAATCACCGGCTTGCCCAGATTCTCAATCAGATTGAGAACGTTCTGTCCCCGATGCGTGTATTCCTTGCCAGAAACCGCATCGTTCTTAGCCAACTCGCTAATGTCCGCCCCGGCAATAAACGCCTTCTCACCCGCGCCGGTAAGGATGACGACCCGGATCGACGCGTCGCCCTTAATGTCATGAAACGCCGCCCGCAACTCCTCCATCGTGGCCATGTTCAAAGCATTCAAAACCTTGGGCCGGTTCACACTGACGTAAGCAATCGAGTTTTTCTTTTCCAGAAGAATATTTTCAAAGTTCATAAATTCAAACCCGCCGCGGATTCCAGCTGATTGAAACGGATTTCAAAATGTCACTCAAGACAAGTGTTGTCATCCTGAGCGAAGCGGAGTGCCTGCCCTGAGCTAGCCGAAGGGACCGATGCAATTTGCCGGCGCCACCGGAATGTGGGTCTCCCAATAGAACCTTCTCACCTGGGGCAACAGCAGGTAAACCGCTGGGACCAGTGCCATCACGCTCAAGACTACGACGGACCAGTCGATGTTGTGCCAACCATCATCCACCAGGCTGTACACAAACATGCCGACGAGTCCCAGGTCGGTCAAGACTGCCAGCCACCATCCCCACAACTTTCCCTTCCAAAGCCCGATCCAGGCCACGAGGGCGACCAGCGCAGGACCGCCCAACACCGCCGCTGCGATCTTCAGACCAGAAATTTCCCCTGCCGCCCCGGAAGCGTTGCGGGTCTGCGATGCACGGGTCAGCACCAGCAGGTACAGCGGGAGCGAGAGCAGCATCAGCGTATAAAGAAGCTGCAACACGACTACGCCGGAGATCCAACCCGAACGCTTCGCACCCATGAATTTCAATCTCCGGCAGATTCTAGCCACAGAGATACCGGAATACGCATCCTGCTGTCCGCCTTCTGCGACTCTGTACCGCTGTGGCAAAGATTCCCGATCCGTGTCGATCCGTGCAGATTCGTGGCCAGGAATTACTTCCCCCGCGCCACCGCCGCCACATCGTCCTTGCTCAAATCGCAACTGATGCAGCTCTGCGTCCACAACCGGTGCCCAAACACCTTCCCGCACCGTGGACACTTCCACTCCGTCAGCCACCACGCACCCGCCAGGTACACTCCGATCCAGCCCAGTAAAATCGCGGAGTCAGCACGCTCTCCCAGCTTCAGCTTCCCCATCATGAAGCCCAGGAATATGAAGCTGAGAAAGAGCACCACCACCAGACTCCGCCGCGCCACATAACTCCGCCATGCCCGGCGATACATTGCGACGTCCTGCGGATTGCCCTCATCCGGCATCAGGTCGGTTTTTCTGCGTTTCTCCATAGGGCTTCGATCTTAGCTGGTTCGATCGGAAAAAGTGTTCGGGAAGGGTACGGCTTCGGCCGTGCCGTCCTGACCCGCGAAAAACTCGGGCTTTAGCCCCTGAGGAACCGTCCATCCGGGCTATCACGCAGTTCGCTAGAGCTTATTCGCCTTCGGATTGTTCGGATCCGAATAGTCGTAAAACCCCTTGCCCGTTTTCTTTCCGTACCACCCCGCCATCACCAGCCGCTTCAGCAGCGCAGGCGAGGCAAACCGCCGTTCCTTAAACTCATCAAACATCACCTGAGTAATGTAATAAGTGGTGTCCAACCCGACGAAGTCGAGCAAAGTAAACGGTCCCATGGGATACCCGCACCCCAGCTTCATCGCATTATCAATGTCTTCAATCGAGCCCACACCTTCCTCATAAGCCCGGATCGCATCCAGCAAATAAGGCACCAGCAGCCGGTTCACAATGAACCCAGTCTTATCCGAAGTCCGCACTGGAACCTTGCCCAGCTTTTTCCCAAACTCGTAAGCCGTCTGATAAACGTCATCAGCGGTAGCAATCGTCCGCACCACCTCCACCAGCTTCATCAGCGGCACCGGATTAAAAAAGTGCAGCCCAACAAACCGCTCCGGCCGCTTCACGGAAGTCAAAAGCTCAGTCACCGAAATCGAAGAAGTATTCGAAGCAAAGATTGCCTCCTTCTTCACCACCCCATCAATAGACGCATACATCTTCTTCTTTTCTTCTACATTCTCAATAATGGCCTCAATAATAATGTCGCAATCAGCCAGGCCGGCCTTGTTGGTAGTCCCCTTAAGCCGCGCCCGGATCGCATCTTTCTGCGCGCCCGTAATCCCACCCTTCTCTACCGGCCGCTCAGCAAACTTAGCCAAAGATTTCTCAATCCCGGCAAAACCCTTATCCAGAAACCTCTGCTCCACTTCGAGAACAGTCACATCGAATCCAGCCATGGCGCAAACCTGCGCAATCCCGGATCCCATCAAGCCACAACCAAGAACTCCGACTTTTCTAATTTCCATAATGACTCCAAAAATGAAGGCATGGATCACACGGATTTCACGGATCAAAAAATCAAGATCAAGGAATTGAGGTTTTGCTTTTCATCCGTGTGAATCCGTGAACATCCGCGGCTAAAAATTCAGCAGCGTCTCCACAATCATCGCAATCCCCTGCCCACCGCCGATGCAAGCCGTAGCCAGCCCATACTTCTTCTTCCGCCGTCGCAACTCATACAGCAAAGTAATCACCAGCCGAGTCCCGGTAGCCCCCAGCGGATGCCCCAACGCAATCGCCCCGCCATTCACGTTAACTTTTTCGCGATCCAAACCCAATTCTTTTTCAACGCCCAAATACTGCGCCGCGAACGCCTCATTCACTTCAATCAAATCAATGTAGTCCAAAGAAAGCCCCGCCTTCTGCAAAGCAATCTTAGTGGCCGGCACCGGACCCCGCCCCATCACCTTGGGCTCAACCCCAGCAATCCCCCAACTGACAATCCGCCCCAGCGGCACCAGATTCCGCTTCCGCGTTTCCTCCAGCGACATCAGCACCACCGCCGCAGCTCCATCCACAATGCCGCTGGCGTTCCCCGCAGTCACCGTCCCACTTTTTCCAAAAGCAGTCTTCAACTTTGCCAGTCCTTCCAAAGTGGTCTGCGGCCGCCGGTGGTCATCTTCGGTAAACGGTTCCCCGGTAGCCTCACCTTTGGAATTTCGCAAAGCCACCGGAACCAGCTCTTCCTGAATACGCCCATCTTTATAAGCCGCATCCGCCTTCTGCTGTGACCGCAGTGCAAACTCGTCCTGCATCTCCCGCGTAATCCCATGTTCCGACCCATACAGCTCCGCCGTATTCGCCATGTAAGACCCGCAATAGCTGTCGAGCAGCGCCGCCATCAGCGAATCTTCCAGCTTCCCGCCCGGGGCCAACGTAAATCCATCTCGCCCCCTAATGACAAACGGAGCCTGCGACATCGCCTCCATCCCGCCCGCCAGCACAATCTTCGCCTCATCGACCATAATCATCTGCGCCGCCGAAACAATCGACTGCATCCCCGACCCACACAGCCGGTTCACCGTCAGCGCCGGAGTCTCAATCGGCAGCCCCGCCCGCAGCCCCACATGCCGCGCGCCATACAAAGCGTCCCCCGAAGTCTGCTGCGCATTGCCAAACACCACATGATCAAATTCCTTCGGATCAACCCCCGCCCGCTCCATCGCCCCTTTGGCCGCAACCGCGCCCAACTCCTGCGCGGTAAAGTCTTTCAACTTCCCGCAGTAGCGCCCAAAAGGCGTGCGCGCCCCGCTGACAATCGCAATATCACCCGTTTTCAACATGATTTTCCTGAAAGAATCTCGTGATCAGAACGCATCAGAGCAGATAGGAAACACTGATGCAAACTGCTTAGTGTAGCAGCGCCCGGACAGCTTTGACCACATAAGAGGATTGCAGGGTAGCGGGCTACTTAGAAGAATCCGAATTCCCGGCTAACCACGATGGTCTCGGGAAGGGCACGACTTTAGTCGTGCCGCCTAGAACCAATACAGACGAGGGCTTTAGCCCCTGAGGGAACCAGCTACGCCACAGCCCCAGCGGCCCGCGCCGCCGCCAGCGCCACAATCTTCCCATGCCCCTGCCCCAGCGATGTAGCCAGCGCATGCTCCGCGCGATTGATCACTTCTGTAACAATGTCGACCGGATCATAGCTCTCTTTCACCACCGCCTCAGCCAGCCCCGCAGAAAATTCCATGGCGTGGCCTTTCGCCGCGCCATCTTTCGCCGGCAACCGCACTCCCGCGATGATCTTGCGCAATTTCTCGACCGCCATCATCGCTTCTTTCTCCGCCGTATCTCCTAGAATGATGGCGATGGTCGTGGTGTCATAGCGAAACGCCAAATCATTCGTCCGGATGTTGGCCGCGAACTGTTGCCCAATCTTCTCCATCGCGCCTTCCACCGCAGCCTCGCCATATTCTTTAACCAGCGCCGCGCTCCGTCCAAACTGCATCAGCAGCACCGAAAGTGCCGCCGCGTTCTGCACCGCCCGCTTGCTCTCCGCCAAAAGCAAATCAAGATAAGATCCCCGCTTCAGCAGCCCCGATTTCTCTTCCGTCACCGACAGATTCTTCACCAGCCGGCGCAGGCCCGCGTTATTCAGCGCAATCACCATCTGGTCAGCCAGCGTCTTCAGCACCACGGCATCCGTATGAGGCCAGGTCCGCGGCTTGTTGTGCAGCAACGCCAGCACGCCCACCGAATCCTCGCCATTGCTAAGCGGCAACGCCAGTATCGCCGATGTTCCCAGCTCCGCGAGCGCCTTGTGTGCAGTCTTCAGCTCCGGACTCTTCTGTGCGTCGGCGATAATGATCGGCTCCGTCGAACCCATATCCTGCAGCGCGCACAACACTTCTTTGATCGCT
>Ga0209420_1001472_pt1 | contig 11137 bp, 12 predicted proteins | sample BlaSpr_A8_OM1_O1_FD_187972 | JGI IMG/M metagenome (GOLD analysis project Ga0209420, IMG submission 187972) | Forest soil microbial communities from Thunder Bay, Ontario, Canada - Black Spruce, Ontario site 2_A8_OM1_O1 (SPAdes) (version 2) | ecosystem: Environmental > Terrestrial > Soil > Boreal...
TCGGCCCGCTCGGCCCGGCCGCCGCCGCGCAGCCCGAACAGGCGTTTGGAAAACAGCAGGTACACCACGATGGCCAGGTTGATGACCAGGGTGAGGACCTTCAGCGTGGTCACGCTCTTGGTCAGCTCGTAGATCTCGTAGGGGACGAAGACGATGGTGGCCACGAAGGTCAGGTATTCCGCCCACCGGCGGCCCAGCCAGAGCCCGACGGCCTCCACGCCCTCGAGCAAGGCGTAGGCGGCGATGGCCACGCCGACCAGGTACAAGCTGGTGATGCTGATCGCGAACAGCGACCGCAGGTCGTGCACGACGCCGTGGTTGCTGCTGGCCACCGGGCCGCCCAGGCCGCCCTGCAGGTTCTTGAGGATGGCGGTGAAGTCCTGGTTCAGCACGGCCCGGTTGTTGGCGAACAGCAGCACGGCGGCGGCGAACGCGCCCAGGGCCAGGAAGTGGAACACGCGCTCGATGGCGATCAGCCGCAGCACGTACCGGTCCCGCAGCGCCTTGCCCCGCAGCGGCAGCTCCACCTCCTCCCGCGGCGAGGGGTACTTGCGCTCCGGGTGTTCCGGCGGGGTCAGGGCCAGCCACGAGTCGCAGCGCAGGCAGCGGTACCAGCGCAGGCCGCCCGAGTCGCGGGCGAACAGCTCGTCCTCGCGGCGCAGCTCGGCCGCGTCGGTGCCGAGCAGCACGTGGCCGTTCAGGGCGCAGCCGAGTAGTTCATAGCGCAGCTTCGGGAGGTAGCGGCGCGTTTTCTCGGTTCCCGGCGGCGGCTGATGGCCCGTCATCCCAGAAACTTAACAGCCCCTGGGCTCTAGTCCGGTCAGTGCAGTCCGGTCAGGCCGGGGCGACGGGCGGGACGTTGTAGTTCATACGGAACAGGTTCTCCGGGTCGTACTGGGCCTTGAGGCGGCCGAGCCGGGCGTACTTGTCCGGGCCGCCGAACGCCTCGACCACCCGGTCCAGCTCGTCGAAGTTGAGCATGTTGACGTAGACGCCGCGGCCGACCCAGGGAGCCAGGTCGGCGACGGCCTGGCGGGTCCGGGCGATGTAGTCCTCGTCGTCGGCCGGGTCGTCCCAGCGCATGGCGAAGTTCAGCCAGAGCAGGTAGCCGCGGTTGGAGAAGGCCGCGTCGGCCTCGGGCACGTCGCCGATGGCCCCGCCAAGCCCGATGATCTCGACCTCGCCCTCCATCGGCATGTCCTGCCAGAAGCCGGCCAGGATGTCGATCGCGTCGTCGGCCAGGTCGGCGACGTGCGCCTCCTTGGTGTAGTACCGGTGGCCGTCCTCGAACTCGGTGTCGATGAGCCGCTGCACTCCGGCGGCGAACGGCAGCACGGTCGTGGCTTTGATGCAGGGCTGGCCGATGTCGCACAGGCGCCCGATCATCTCCTCGCCGGCCGGGTCCTCGGCGTCATCCAGCCACATCGAGACCAGCATCAGCAGCCGCTGGCCCACGTACTCGGGCGGCACGAACGGCAGGGCGGGCATGTCATGCTTGAGCGCGGCGTGCCAGCCGACGGTGCGCGGCAGGGTCGGCACCACGGCCGCGTAGCCGCGCAGTGCCTCGACGGCGTGTTCCGGCTCGTAGACCGATACGCCGATGCGCATCATCGGGCCGAAGTCGTAGGCCCGGAAGGTGAAGCGGGTGACGATGCCGAAGTTGCCGCCGCCGCCGCGCAGCGCCCAGAACAGCTCCGGGTGGCTGGCCGGGCTGACCTCGATCACCTCGCCGCTGGCCAGGACGACTTCCAGGGACACGAAGTTGTCGCAGGTCAGTCCGTGCTTGCGGGAGAACCAGCCGATGCCGCCGCCCAGGGCCAGGCCGGCCACCCCGGTCTCGGACATGATGCCGGCCGGGACGATCAGGCCGTGCGGGGCGGTGGCCGCGTCGACGTTGCCGAGCCGGCAGCCGCCGCCCGCGTGGACCAGCTTGCGCTCGGCGTCGACGGTCACCTCGCGCAGTCCGCTCAGGTCGATGGTCAGGCCGCCGTCGGACATGGCCTTGCCCGCCACGTTGTGGCCGCCGCAGCGGACCGCCGGCGTCAGGCCGTGCTCGCGGGCCACGTTGACCGCGGCCACCACGTCGGCGGTGCTGGTGCAGCGCAGGATGAGACCGGGCCGCCGGTCGACCATGGCGTTCCAGACCAGGCGGGCCTCTTCGTATTCGGCGTGATCCGGGCCGATGATATCGCCCTTGAACTGCCCGGCCAGCTGCTCGCCGATGCGCAGTCGTAGCTGCTCGTCAATTCTCGACGAGCCAGTCGCGGCAGAGGTCGTCATGGACATGGGAGGTGTTCCTTTCCTGGCTTACGCGGAGACGGGGGCGTCGGCGCCTTCGGCGATCCGGCGCATGGCGTTCAGGGTGGCGGCCACGGCCTTGAGGTAGTCGCCGGTCATGGAGTCGGCGTAGGCCTGCTCCTCGGCGGACCCGCCCTCGACGCCATGGACGACCAGGGCAAAGCTGAAGCGGAGCTTGAGGCCGTCCGCCGGGTCCTCGATCTCGTTGGCGATGGTGCCGAGCACCGGGCCGGCGATGCGGGTGAACGTGACCCGGTACGGGGCCTCCAGGGTGATCCGCTCGGTGAAGCGCTCGCCACGGAAGTCGATGTCCCGGTCGAAGACGGTGTCGCTGTGCCGCCGCGTGACCTCGCAGTAGGTCATGCTGGGCACGAACGGCAGCGCGTTGTTGGCCTTGAGCACCAGGCCGTCCCAGACGTTGGCCGCCGTCAGGCGCGGCTCGTCCGGCACGTTGACCGGCAGCTGGTGGCTGACGAAGATCATGACGCTTCCTCCGTTGGATCGATCACGGTGTTCTCCAGGGTGCCGAGGCCGTCGATGGTGGCACGGACCACGTCGCCGCCGCGCAGGTACAGGCCCCGGCCGGCGCCGACCCCGGACGGGGTGCCGGTCGCGATGACGTCGCCAGGCTCGAGGGTGACCACCTCGCTGGCCGCCGCGATCAGCTCCGCGACCGAGCAGACCATATCGGCGGTGGACTCGTCCTGCTGCAGGTCGCCGTTCACCCACAGCCGCAGCCGCAGGTCCTGCGGATCGGGCACCAGGAACGCGGGCGTCAGGCCCGGGCCCAGCGGCAGCGAGCCCTCGACGGACTTGGCCGCGAACCAGTCGTAGATGAAGGCGTCGGCGGGTGCGACGTCCCGCTGGTGGAAGCCGCGCGCGGTCACGTCGTTGGTCACGCAGTAGGCGGCCACGTGAGCCAGGGCCCGTTCGGCCTCGATGTTCTTGCCGGCGGTACCGATGATGACGGCCAGCTCGATCTCCCAGTCGTACCTGGCGCGGTCGGCCGAGCCGATCACGATCGGGTCGCGCGGGCCGATCACCGAGGTGGTGGGGGCCTTCAGGAAGAAGAACGGCCGCCAGCCCGCGGCCGGGATCTGGCCGCCCATCTCGGCCATGTGCCGACGGTAGTTGACGCCCGCGCAGATCACCTTGCGCGGCCAGCGCAGTGGCGCGAGCAGCGTGTCGTAGGCGGCCGGCGGCGCGCCGGCCAGGTCGAGATCGCGCAGCACGGGCTCGGCGGCGGCCCAGTCGTCGACCAGTTCCAGGGCGCTTGACCAGCGCTTGAGGTCGGCGGGGGCGACCAGCGTGCCGTCCTCGTGCAGGATCCCGAGGCCCTCGGTGCCGTCGGCGGCGTAGCTGGCCAGTGACCAGTTCATGGTGCTTCTCCTAGGGCTGACCGGCCGGATACCTGATCGTGCACGCAGGCGATGTCGAGGTCGCCCCAGCCGTCGGCGTAGGCCTTGTCGAAGACCTCCTTGGCCGCGGCGAACACCGTCGGGGCCAGGCCGGTCTCGGCGGCGTAGGCCTCAATCTGCGCCAGGATCGGCTGCAGGGTGGCGACCGGGCCGGGGGCGGGAGACCAGCGGCGTTCGGCCATGAGGGAGCCGCGCACCGTCCAGATCGTCGAGCCGGCGATGGAGTTGTCCAGGGTCTGGTGGACGAGCCCGAGGTCCAGGCCGCTGCGCCGGGCCAGCGCCATGGCCTCGGCGGCGGCCACCGTGTGCACCGCGAGCAGCAGGTTGGCGATGTACTTCAGGTGCGCGCCGGTGCCGAACGGGCCGGTGTAGACCCACGGTCCTGAGATGGCGTCCAGGACCGGGCGGACCAGTTCCACGCTGGCCTCCTCGCCGGAGGCGAAGGTGGTGGCCTGCCGGGGCGCGACCATGCCTGGGGTGCCGCTGATCGGGCAGTCGAGCAGGTCACCGCCGCGGGCTTGCACTTCGTCGCGGAGCCTGGCCTTACGGGTGACGTCGATGGTGCTCATCTCGAGGTGGATGGTGCCGGGCCTGATGGTCGTCAGGGTGCCGGATGGGCCGGCGATGATCTCCTCGACGGCCTCGGCGTCAGGGACGATGGACAGCAGCACGTCGGCGGACGCGGCCACCTCGGCCGCCGAGCCGGCCACGCTGCCGCCGGCCTCGGCCAGCTCGGGCGAGCCGTGCCGCCGGTAGCCGGTCACGCTGAAGCCCCGCTCCATCAGGTTCAGGGCGATCGGCAGGCCCATCTTGCCCAGTCCGATGACGCCGACTCGGTCCATCGCGGTACTCCCCTCGCCGGGTCGCTGCTTCAAACTGTATGCAGTTTGGATGGACCAGGCAAGAGGGATACCGCGAAAAACTGCATGCACTTTTGGGTTACGGGGCGGCGAAGTCGAGGGCCTGGGGTTCGTCGGGAAGCGGCGGGATGGTGGCCGGGACGTCGTCGCCGACCTCCTCGAAGCGCAGCCTGGCCAGGTCCACGGCGCCGGCGCGGCTCAGCAGCGCGCCGAAATACAGCGCCCTGGCCTCTTTGGCCACGTTGAGGACGATGCTGGCCGGGGTCCAGTCGGTAGTTCCGTCCAGCGACCGGTCCTGCATGTTGTCGAGGACTAGCGTGCCGTTGCGCCCGTCGATCCGCAGCCACAGCCCGGTCCAGCCGGTGACCTCGCAAGCCCGCATCATGGCGCTGAACCGGACCTTGCGGCCGATGTAGCGGGAGGCGGCGATGCTCTGCACCAGCGCGCCGAAGCCGGCTGGCTCACCGACGACCGAACGGAGCCGGAGCTGCGCCACCCGGTCGCCTTCGTAGTCCGTCCCGGGGAGCAGGCCTGCCTCGTAATCGGAGGCATGGCTGCCGGTCATGCGCCAGGGGGACGGGATGGGCTCCAGCTGCACCTGGCCCAGCAGGTGGGTCAGGGCCTGGGTGTAGTTCTCGCCCGTTTCGGTCATGCGGACCCGGACGAGGCGCTTGAGACCCTTGTTCTGCGGCATGGTGAACAACCTCCGTCTCGGCGGCCGCCTCAGCGCCCGCTGACGGGCCGGCCCGATGACAGATGCGTGTTCGGCCATGCAGAGCAGGACAAGCCCGGGAGTGTGCCCCCCTTCGCCCTGGTGGATGGCCCTGCTGGGGACGGGCCGCCAGGCTCGGCGTCAGACCGCGCCGTAATCCTTATCGTGAACCACGCGCCGCGCTGGGGTCAAACGGGCCTCCGCGGCGGGCTGAGGCGGAATGCCCCTTCATGATCGCGGGCAGTTCAGGCCAAATAGCGAAAGTGCCCGCGATCATGGAATGGGACGGAGGTGGGCGGGGGCGGGGGGTTTGTGCCAGACGGAGATGTGGCCGGTGCTGTCCCTGGTGAACGGGGTGCGCTGCCAGTCGGCGTAGCGTTCGCGCAGGGTCAGGCCGGCCAGGCGGGCCATCAGGTCAAGTTCGGATGGCCACACGTAGCGGTGCGGTGAGGAGAAGGTCTCCATCTGGCCGTCGATGACCCAGTAGTGGTGCGAGAACGCGATCTGGGTGGCCACGTCGTACTCCTCGAAGCCGAGGTGCGCGGGGGTCACGCTGAACGCGTGCACGGTCTCGCCGGGCGGCAGCCGCTGGAGCTGCGGGACGTAGACCTCGATCACGAAGCAGCCGCCGGGCTTGAGCTGCGCGGCGACGTTGCGGAAGCACTCGACCTGCTCGTCCTGCGTGGTCAGGTTGGTGATCGTGTTGCGGACCAGGTAGGCGACGTCGAAGGTCCCGCCGGCCTGGGTGGTGGCGAAGTCGCCGACCGTCACCTGGATCCGGTCCGCGCCGGGCTGGGCCCGCAGCCGGGCGACCATGGCCGGGGACAGCTCGATCCCGCGGACGCGGACGCCCCGCTGGCTGAGCGGCAGCGCGATGCGGCCGGTGCCGATGCCGAGTTCCAGCGCGCCGCCCCGGCCTTCCTGGCCGGCCAGGCTGGCCAGGAAATCCACGGCCGGCTCGACGGCTTCGGGCTCGAACAGTTCCGGCCAGTAGGTTTCGTACCTCTGGGCTATCCGCTCGTCGAAGTACACCTTCGGCACACCAGCACAGTGCCACGCGGGGGCGGCCAGCCGCCAGCGGTTTTTACGCCGCACTCGGGGTAAACTGTATGCAGTTACGCCGATCAGGGAGAATGATGTCCATGCCTCGTGTGGTGCAGGTGCCGGACATCCACAAGGTCGACCTGCCCGAAGCCCGGCAGGCCATCCCGCACGTGCACGCCTACCTGCGGGAGTGCATCCTGGACGGCACGCTGCCGCCGGGCACCAAGCTGTCGCAGGTGAGCCTGGCCGCCCAGCTCGGGATCAGCCGCACGCCGCTGCGGGAAGTGCTGCGGATGCTGCAGGAAGAGGGCCTGGTCGAGATCGAGCCGAACCAGCGGACCCGGGTCGCGGGGCTGGATCCGCAGGAGCTCGACGACATCTACGCGAGCCGGATCCTGCTGGAGACGCTCGCGCTGTCGATGACCATCGGCCACTTCGGCGCGAAGGCCCGCGCCGAGGCCAAGCGGCTGCTGACCGCGATGCGCCGGGCGGCCAAGAACGGCGACTTCGACGCGTGGTTCGCCGCGCACACCGAATACCACCGGGTCTGCTCCGCGGCGGCGGGCGAGACCATGCAGCGGCAACTGCGGGCCTTCGCCGACCGGACCACCCGCTACATCCGCATCTACCAGCTGTCCGAGCCGAACAGCTGGCAGGCGGCGGGCGACGTGGAGCACGCCGCGATCCTGGAGACGCTGATCGCGGGCGACGAGCACGGCGCGCTCAGCGAGATGGCCCATCACCTGGAACGGACCGCGTTGCGGGTGCTGGCCGACTGCGCGCCGGATTTCGTGCCGGTGGCGGTGCCGCACGCGGTGGCGCTGATCGACCGCGACCCGCCCGCGCCGCTGCGGCTGACCGGAGCCAGCTGATAGGTGCACGGCCCCCCGGGGCAGGGTCGGGCGGCCTGATCCGGCGCTAGACGCCGGTAGTGCCGTCGATGCGTTCCCGGACCAGGTCCGCGTGGCCGTTGTGGCGGGCGTACTCCTCGATCATGTGGACGTAGATCCAGCGGAGGTTGACGTCCTGCGCCATGAAGCGGCCCGTGTCGGCCAGGGTGCGGCCCGCGCAGTTCTGCCGTGAGCGGGCGATCTCCGCACGCCAGGCAGCCAGGGCGCCGCCCAGGGTGGCGTCCTCGGCCAGTTCGAAGCCGCCGTCGGGACCACGCGGATCGGCCTGCGGGTCGTAGATCGGCGGGGCCTGTTCTCCGGCGAGCACCCGGCGGAACCAGTTCCGCTCCACTTCCGCCATGTGCTGGACGAGGCCGGTCAGCGTGAAGCCGGACGGCGGCACGGACGCCGCGGCAGCCTGCTTATCATCCAGGCCCTCGCACTTCATGGCTAGGGTGGCGCGGTGAAAGTCAAGCCAGCTCTCCAGCGTGGTGCGCTCGTCGGCGTTCAGCGGCGGCAGCGGACGTTCGATGGTGCTCACCGGTCGATTATCTATAGTCGAACTCGGGAAGTGTGAGGCATGGGTCGGGTTCGTATCGCGCTCGCCGTGGTCGCCGCCGCCGTGGCGGTCACCGCGTGCTCGGGGACGTCTGCCCCGCGGGCGGTCCCGGCCAGCTACTATCTGGCCCTGGGCGACTCGCTGTCCCAGGGTGTCCAGCCCGACGCGGCCGGGGTCAGCGTGGAAACCGGGCAGGGCTACGCGAACCAGGTCTACGCCGCGCTGCGGCCCAGCCATCCCGGGTTGCGGCTGGTCAAGCTGGGCTGCCCGGGCGAGACGACCGCCACCATGATCAACGGCGGCATCTGCCGCTACCCGGGCGGCTCGCAGCTGGCCGCCGCCGTCGCCTTCCTGGGCGCCCACCGCGGGCACGTATCCCTGGTCACCATCGACATCGGGGCCAACGACCCGGAAGACTGCGGCAGCCAGCGGAACCTGATCGAGATCGCCACCTGTTTCGGCGCCGACATCCCGGGCGCCGTCACCAACCTGGGCACGATCATGACCCGGCTGCGGTCGGCCGCCGGGGCCAGCGTCCGCGTGGTCGGGATGAGCTACTACCTGCCCGCGCTGGCCGAGTGGCGCGACGGCACGCCCGGCGAGGCGATCGCCTGGCTGACCGAGCGGCTGACCGCCAGCTACAACAACCTGCTGGACGGGGTGTATGCCAGGTACGGGGCGCCGGTGGCGAACGTGTTCGGCGCCTTCGACACCTCGGACTTCGGCAACACCCAGACGGTGCCGGGGATCGGCACGGTACCGCGCAACGTGGCCCGGATCTGCCAGTGGACCTGGGAGTGCGCCCCGCCGCCGCGCGGGCCGAACCAGCACGCGGACCAGGCCGGCTACGCGGTCATGGCCCGCGCGTTCCTGAGCGCGGCCGGCCCGGTCAGCTGAGGCTGGCGCCGGCGCCGGTCAGCTGAGGGCGGCGCCGGCCGGCTGGCCTGAGCGGACCTGGGGCTGGCTGACCGTCCGGGTGATCGGGCCGAGCCACATGTCGATGGACCCGGGCTCGGCGGGGTCAAAGGTCCTGGGTACCCAGCCGGCCTCGTCCTCGATCCGGCGCACGCCGAACGAATACTCGTAGGTGAAGCCCTCGGGGCCGAGGAAGTACAGGAAGATCGCGGTGGACTGCGGGTGCCGGCCCGGGCCCATCTCGATCTCGACGTTGTGCTCCTGCAGGAAATGCCAGTTCCTGAACACGTCGTCGATGGTGTCCACCTGGAAGTTCATGTGGCACAGGCCCGGCCCGTCGGCGCGGAAGACGGCCAGCTTGTGATGCACCGGGTCAATGCGCAGGAGGCAGGCGGCGTCGCCGATCCAGTCCGAGACCCGGGCGTTGAAGCGCGTGCTCCAGAACCGGTATGCCTCGTGCACGTCGGGCGCGTCCAGGCAGAGGTGGCCGAACTCGCTGATCCCGGCCTGGCGGCTGAACGCCACCGGCCTGCCTACGCTCTCCTGCTGGCTGACCAGCTCGATCCGGTTGCCGAACGGGTCGTCGAAGCCGATGAACTCGCGGACCCGGCGGGACCGCGCCTCGGCGGCCGAGCCGCGGCGGACGGTCAGGCCCGAGCGCTCGAGCTCGGTTTCCGCGGCGTCGAGCGCGTCGGCGTCGGCCACGGTGAAGCCGGAGGCGATCACCCCGGACGGCCCCTCGACCAGGGCCAGGCAGTGGTGCCTCTGGTCGGCGCGCAGGTGGGCGACCCCGGCCTCGGTGGGCGCGGCCAGTTCCAGGCCGACGATCTCGGTGGCGAACTTTATCGCGGCGTCCAGGTCGGCCACCCCGGACCGTACGTAGGCGATGTCGGTGAGCGTGATCACGGGGCGGCTCAGGTGTAGACGGGGGTCACGTCGATGTAGATCTGCCAGTCACGCACCAGGTCACCGGAGAAGATCAGGATGTCGGCGTTGGGCGTGACGACGGTCTTGCCGTCCTTGCGCTTGTACTCCACGTCGATCTGCACGATGGTGGTGTCGCCGAACTCCCAGGAGTTCAGGATGTGATGGGTGAGACCGCCGATGCTGGCCCAGAAGGCCTCCACTCCCTCCTTGACGGCCGCGTGGCCGATGGCCGGGTCGGCGTTGGCGAAGCGGAACCTCACGTCCGGTGTGAGGTAGGAATTGAACTTCTCGGCGTCCATCGAGTCGATGGCGGCGAAGATCGGGGCGATGTCGCGGCTCATGCAGGGCTCCCTGGTTCTTGGTTGGCGAGGAAGGTCTCGGGTGGCGGCACGCCCCACAGGTGCGGCGGCACTTCCCAGTCGTTGGCCACCCAGCAGTCGTCGATCTGGTCGATGTCGGAGAACCACTCGATCCACGAGCCCCACGGGTCGGGACTGTAGTGGAAGAAGTTCGATCCGATGGTGTGCCGGCCCAGGCCCCAGCCCTCGGGGCGGCCGCGGGCGCGCATCCGGTCCGCGCCGACCGCGATGGCGTCGATGGACGGCACCTCGAAGCTGGCGTGGTGGAAGCCGCGGTGGCTGCTGGCAATGAGCCCGAAGACGTGGTGGTCGCCGGCCCCGGCGTTGAGGAACGTGACCCGGTCCTGGTGAATGGTGTCGCTGAGCCGCAGCCCGAGCACCCGGGTGTAGAAGTCGGTCATCGGGCCCGGCTGCGCGGTGAACAGCAGCGAGTGGCCCAGCCGCCGGGGCAGCACGTCCTGCGTGGCCACGGTCCACTGGGCGACGTTGACCCGCTGCTGGGTGCCGCCCATGTTGACCAGCACCTCGGCGACCGGCCGGGCCGAAGCCTGGGGCTGGTCAAGCAGCTGCACCGGCGTGCCGTCGGGGTCGCGGATCCACACCCCGTCTTCTGTGGCACCGGCCGGAGGCTCGATCACGGGCGTTCCGGCCCGGTCCAGCGCCTCGCGGACCGAGTCCAGGGCGCCGGGGTGCAAGGTGAAGGCGACGTGGTGCAGGCGCTTGGCCGGCGCCTCGACCAGGCGCACCTGCTCCTGGTCCCGGCCGGGGCAGTGGGCGACCAGCGAGCCGTCCTTCTCCCCGGTCTCCAGGCCGAAGTCCTGCAGGAAGCCCTCGGCCACAGCCAGGTCAGGCACTTCAAGCGCGTAGTGGTGCAGCCCCGAGATCACGGCTTCTCCCTTCAACGTTCCATCCAAACTGCATACAGTTTAGGTGGCTGCATACAGTTTAGACAGGCGTTCGGCCGTCTGTGAAGAGGAGAACCCGGGGTGATACGTACAGAGGTCGCGGAGGCGGGCCGGGTGCTGTCCCGGCTGGGGCTGGTCACCGCCTACGGGCACGTGTCGGCCCGGGCCGGGGACTCGATGCTGATCACGCCCGCCGCCGACCTGGCCGGCGTCACCGCGGCCGCCGTGCTCGAGGTACCGCTGTCGGCGG
>Ga0209420_1001473_pt1 | contig 11128 bp, 10 predicted proteins | sample BlaSpr_A8_OM1_O1_FD_187972 | JGI IMG/M metagenome (GOLD analysis project Ga0209420, IMG submission 187972) | Forest soil microbial communities from Thunder Bay, Ontario, Canada - Black Spruce, Ontario site 2_A8_OM1_O1 (SPAdes) (version 2) | ecosystem: Environmental > Terrestrial > Soil > Boreal...
TGACGTGCCCCTGGCCGACGTGCTGATCCTGCTGATCGGGCTGCCGCTGATCGCCGCGGCCAGCGGCTGGCTATTCGCCGGGCGTGAGCCGTCAGCGGTCGCCAGGCAGCCGATCGAGTAGCGCTCGCAGCGGGCGCTCAGTCTGTCGTCCAGGGCCGCAGCTTCTCCGGGTTGAACACCACCCAGATGTGGGTGATCCTGCCATCGGCGAGGTCGAAGGCCAGCACCGCCGCGGTGGCGCCGTCCTGCTGGGTGACCAGGCCGGGCTGGCCGTTGACCGTGCGCTCCAGGATCTTCAGGCCGGGTGCCCGATTGACGAGATCGACGCAGCCGCGCGCGATCTGCTCGCCGCCCCGGAACGGCCGGGCCTCGGCGCCGGCCACGCCGCCGCCGTCGGCGATCACCGTGGCGTTGGGGTCGAGCAGGCCGATGAGGGCGTCGATGTCCTTTGCCTCCCACGCCCGCTTGAAGTCCCGGACGATGCCAGCCTGCCGCGCTGCCGGGGTCGCGTGAGTCCGCGAGGCGCGGATGCGCCGGCGGGCTGAGGAGGCCAGCTGGCGGCAGGCGGCCGGGGTACGGCCGACGATGTCGGCCACCTCGGCGAATGGGTAGCGGAAGACATCGTGGAGGATGAACGCGACGCGCTCGGCGGGGGTCATCGATTCGAGCACGACGAGGAAGGCCATGTTGATCGACTCGTCGAGGGTGACCCGGTCGGCCGGGTCCATCGTTGTGCTGCCCGGCTGCCCGGTGGCCCACTCCGCGGGCTCGGGCAGCGGCTCGGGGATCCATTCGCCCACGTAGGTCTCTCGCCGGGCCCGGGCCGAATTGAGCAGGTTGAGGCAGATGCGGCTGGCGACCTTGCTGAGCCACGCACCGGGGGACGCGATGGCGTCCTGCTCCCCCGGCGACATGGCATACCAGCGCGCGTACGTCTCCTGGACGGCGTCCTCAGCCTCGGCCAGGGAGCCAAGGAGCCGGTACGCCAGATTGATGAGCTGACGCCGCTCGCTTGTGATCGCGTCCAGGCCCGGGGCGGGCCGGTCGCCTCCTGGTCCGGATGGCGTGCTCATGATGCCGACGGCTCCCTCGGTCGCAGCTGATCTCACTTATCCGACAAGACACCGCACCGGAATGTGAGGCCGGCGGGTCACCTCACATTCCGGAGGGCTGCGCTGTCGAACTGCTGAGACGAACACACCATCCAGTGAGCGGGAAGCTCAGGAGGACACTATGACCACCTCGGTTCCGGCAGCATCGTTCACCGACCCGGCAACCGGCGAGCGCCTCGAGCGGGTGGCCGCCGCGCTCACGGCAAACAATTTCGCGGCCGAGATCCTCAATGACGCCGCCGCCGCGCGCGCCCGCATCGAAGACCTGATTCCCGAGGGCGCCAGCGTCTTCACTGGCGCCAGCGAGACCCTCCGGCTGTCCGGGATCGAGGAGGACATCAGCAAAAGCGGGCGGTACGACGACATCAGGTCACGTGGCCAGACCATGGACCGCACCACCCAGCTGGGCGAGATCTGGCGGCTGATGTCCACCCCCGATGTCATTGTCGGCAGCGTCGCCGCGGTCACCGAATCCGGCTCCCTGGTGATCGCCTCGGCCAGCGGAAGCCAGCTCCCCGGTTACGCCGGCGGATCCCTCCGCGCGATCTGGGTCGTCGGGGCGCAGAAGGTGGTGCCCGACCTGGCCGCGGCGCTGCGCCGCATCGAAGACCACTGCCTCCCGCTGGAGAACGACCGCGCCATGAAGGTCTACGGCGGGCCCAGCGCCGTCAACCGCGTGCTCATCCTCAACGCAGAACCGCACCCTGGGCGCGGCACCGTCCTGCTGCTCCGCGAAGCGATCGGTTTCTGACACCACCAGGGAGTCATCGAGCCGGACTGACCCAGACCGGCGGCTTTGCGATCTACCAGACGGTCCCGGCGATGGACGCCCAGCGGCCGGCGTGCCGCGCGATCGCTACCGGATAGTCGAAGCACGCGCTGACCAGTTCGGTGGTGAGCACGTCGACGACCGGCCCGGTGGCCAGGAGCTGCCCGGCACGCAGCAGGATCGCGTGCGACGTGGTCGCCGGGAGCTCCTCGAGGTGGTGCGTGACCAGCACGGTGGCCAGCGTCGGCCGGCGCTCGCGCAGCTCATCGATGCTGGCCAGCAGCTGCTCGCGGCCGGCCACATCGAGGCCGGCGGCCGGCTCGTCGAGCAGCAGCAGCCGGGGCTCGGCCATCAGCGCCCGGGCGATCAGCGTCCGGCCGCGCTCGCCCTGGGACAGCGTCCGCCAGCGCGCGCTGGCCAGGCCCTTCAGGCCCATCATGTCGATCAGGTCCTCGGCTCGGGACGCCTCGGCCGCGCCCGGCACCCAGTACTGCGGGAGCTCGATCGTGCCGGTGACGCCGGTGAGCACCACCTGGCGGACGGTGCGGGCCGGCTCCACCCGGTGGTTCGGGGTGATGTGGCCGATCCACGGCCGCAGGCTGAACACGTTGACCCGCCCGAGCCGGTGGCCGAGGATGTCCATCTGCCCACGCGTCGGGTGCGCGTAGGTGGCCATGATGTTCAGCAGGGTGCTTTTGCCCGCCCCGTTCGGCCCGAGCAGCGCCCAGTGCTCCCCCGCCCTGACCGTGACGCTGATCCGGTCCAGGATCAGCTTGCCATCGCGGACCAGGTCCACGTTCTGCGCCCGCAGCACGACGTCCGGGTCAGCGGGGGCGATTGGGTCGGTCATGGGCCTAGACCGTACGGCATCATGCGCTTTCAGGCACAGCCGATCAGGGACGGCGCCGCCCCGGGTGTGGGGACCCCGGGGCAGCGCCGCGTCTTGCGACGTCGCTGGCTGCGGTCAGCCGGACGTTGTGCTCAGCACCGCCGGCGCGGTAACGGCGTTCGACGGATAGTAATAGCCAGCGAACCAGACGTGGCCGGGAGAAACAACAGCGTGGGCCGTGAGCACGTTAACACCGGACGGAATTGACGTTGTGGTCCACGCGGTGCCGTTGAAGTGCGACAGCCCGCCCAGCTGGGCGACATAGACATCGGTCGGCGACAGCGCGGCGATCGCCGCGTCGTTGGACAGCTCCAGCGTGGTCATCACGGACCAGGCCGAGCCGTTCCAGTTCAGCACCGAGCCGTCGGCGGCGATCGCCCACGCGTCGGTCGGCGATATCGCGTCGACGTCGAGCAGCCCGGAGCTGTCCGGCACGGCCACCTGCGACCACGCCGACCCGTTGTAGTGCAGCAGCACCGACGTCCTGGTCCCGCCGGTGTAGCCCCGCGTCGCGGTCTCACCGACGATCCAGATGTCGCTGGCCGAGTCGCCGGAGATCGCGTTCACGGTCAGGTTCGCCGTGGTGTCCAGCGGCGTGGCCGCCTGGGTCCACGTGCTGCCGTTCCAGTTCACCGCCGCGACCACAGAACCTGTGCCCGTCGCGTCGGGGGCCGTCCCGACAGCCCACGCGTTAGTGGCCGAGAACATCTGGATGTGCTCGAACGCGCTGTAGGGGATGCTGGGCGGAACGGTCAGCGCGGACCACGCGCCGCCGTTGTAGCGATACGCGAGCGTCTCGAGCTGCCAGCCGCTCGAGGTGGGGATCGTCCCGTCCCCGATCGCGATGACGTCGCTGGCGGAGCTGCCGCTCACGCCGTTCAGGGTGCAGTCGGCTTCGAACAGGCTGCACGGTCCTGACGGCAGCGTGCTCTGCGACCAGGAACTTCCGTTGTAGTGGTCGAGGAGCGGGGTGCCGCTGTCCTGACCGACGGCCCAGACGTTGCTGGCCGATATGGCCGAGACGGCGGTGAGAGGGGCATAAGGGACGCTGTCGACCGCGGTGTACGGCGGGTGCGCCACGGTCCATGTGGTTTGCGCGTTCGCAGCGGCCGGGATGGCCAATAACGCGACTGCGGCGGCGGCGATGGCGGTGCGACTGGCGATGGCGATGGGACTCATGAGGGCTCCTTACATGTTCCCGTTCTGCCTGGTCAGCGGGGCCTACGCCACAGGCACGTACCGGAGCGCGCTCTGGTTCAGACCGGGGCGGCGCGGCATGCAGGCGGGTGTGGTGAACTGACGATCGTGCCGGATGCGACCCAACCTCCGCTGCTCGCGCTCACCGGCGTCAGCCGCAGCTACGGCGAGCGCCTCGCACTCAGCCCGATCGACGTGTCGGTTGCGGCCGGGGAGTGCGTCGCGGTCATGGGCGCGAACGGGTCGGGCAAGTCGACGCTGCTGCGCATCGCGGCTGGCCGCGACGCCCCCAGCACCGGGCACGTTGTGTACGCCGGCCGCCGCCTGATCCAGGATGACGTCGCGGTACGTACCGAGATCGCGGTGGTCGGCGACATGGTGAGCGCCTACCCGGACCTCACGGTCCGTGAGCACCTGCAGCTGGTCGCCGTCGCGCACGGCGCCGGCCGGGAAACCGACGAGCTGGTCGACCGGGCGCTGCTGGAGTGCCGGCTGGCCGATCACGCCGCCGCGCTGCCGGGCTCGCTGTCCAGCGGCCAGCGGCAGGCCCTGCACCTGGCGGCGGTGCTGGTCCGGCCGCGGCGGCTGATGGTGCTCGACGAGCCGGAGCAGCGGCTCGACCCGGCGGCCCGGCGCTGGCTGGCGGGCCTGCTGCTCACGCAGAAGCGGGCCGGGGCGACGCTGCTGATGGCCACCCATCACGCCGAGCTCGCCTCTGCGGTCGCCGATCACGTCATCGTGCTCCGGGACGGGGAGGTCATCGGCCGGGGAACGCCCGACGCGGCGCTGGCGGCGGCCCAGTGACTGTCACCCGCGAGGCCATTGCCGTACCCGACAGCACCGGCCCGACGATCTCGCTGCTGCGGGAGCTGCGCCGGGACCGGGCGCGGCAGCGGGCGGCCAACGCCGCGTACTGGATCTACCTGGTCGTGCTCACCGTGGCCCTGTACGGCGGCTCGCGGATCGCCGCTACGGCCCACGACGTGCGGCATCCGCCGCTGCCCAGCGCGCAGACCCCGCACGTGCTGCACGCCGCGCCGTACGGCCTGACCGCGCTCGCGCTCCTGCTGCTCCTGGTGCTGGTGCGCGACGCGCTCTGGCGCGGCCCGGTCACCCTGCAGCAGCCCGCCGTGGACTGGCTGCTGGACACTCCGGTCGACCGCGGGCGGCTGTTGCGCCCGCGGTTCCGGATGTCGGCGGCGGTCGCGACCCTGGCCGGGGCGGCCGTCGGCATCGTCCCGGCCGCTGCCCTGGTCAGCCTCGGGCTCGGCGGCCACAGCGTCGGCCACGTGCTGCGGCTGACCGGCGCCGCGATGCTGTCGACGGCGCTGCTGTTCATCCTGGGCACCGGCTCGGCCGGGCTGATCGAGCGCTACCCGGCCAGCTGGCGCTGGCTGCGCCGGGCCACCCCGGCCGTCGCCGCCCTCGTCGCGGTGCTCGGCGGCCTGGCCGCGTGGGCCGCGCTCGGACGGCTGCCGGCGGCGGTGGCCGACGCCACGATCTGGTCCGGGCCGTGGGGCTGGACGACGCAGGGCATGATCGCGCTCTCCGGAGGCTCGGCGCCGCTGTGGCAGCTGTCCACGGTCCTGCTCGGCGCGGCAGCGCTGATGGCGCTTTTCTGGGCGGAACGGGCCGCCGCCGGGGTCCCCGGCGCCGCGCTGCGGGTCCGGGCGCGCACGATCGGCGCCATGTCCGCGGCCGTGCTGAACATGGATACCCGCGGCGTCGCGCTGGCCTACGGCGACGCCGCCGGGCCGCGCCGGATCTGGTTCCGGCTCCGCCCGCCGCGCCGGCGCGAGCTCGTGCTGCCCTGGCGTGACCTGCTCGCGGTGGCCAGGGCGCCGGCCCGGCTGCTTGGCGCGGCCGCGCTGGCGCTGGCGGCCGTGGGCCTGATCGCCGTGGCCGGCCATGCCGGGCAGGTATCCGTGGTGGCGGTCGGCAGTGGGCTCGCCCTCGGCTACCTGGCCGCCGCCTGGCTCTGCGAAGCAGCCAGGCTGGACGCCGAGGACACCCGCCGCTCGGCGGCCCTGCCGTTCCGGTTCGAGTCGCTGGCCTGGTGGCACGCGATCGTGCCGTGCCTGGTCCTGTTCGTCGTCGCCGGTGTGCCGGTCGCCGCGGTCGCCGTCGCGACCGGTAACCCGGGGCTGATCGCCCTGCTGGCCGTGACCGTCCCGGTGCTGGTGACCGGCGCGCTGGTGAACGTCTTCCGGCCGCGGTTCATGCCGGACCTGTTCGGCGGGTTCGAGACCCCTGTGGGCAACAGCGCCGCGATCGTCGTCGTGTTCTGGCTCATCCTGGGACCGCTGCTCGCGGTAGTGCCACTGGCGGTGCTGCTGCCCAGCGCGCTCGCTGCGTCCCACGCCGGAGAGCTGGCTCCCGCCGTGGTGGTGGGAGCCGCGCTGGCCATCGGGCTCGGCGCCTACGCGGCGCGCCGCGCGGCCAAGCTCTATTCGGCTTGACAGGACGGCATCGGTTAGAGAATTCTAACGGTTAGTGGATGCTAACCGAGATGCTGACCGGTGGGGTGCGCTGGCCGACGGCACGCGCCTCACCATCGTGGCCCGCCTGGCTGAGGGGCCCCAGGCGGTGGGAAAACTGGCGGCTGGGCTGCCGGTGAGCCGGTCTGCGGTGTCGCAGCATCTGAAGATCCTCAAGGACGCCGGGCTGGTGCAGGACGTGGCCGAGGGGACGCGCCGGATCTACCGGCTCAACCCGGTCGCCCTGGCGGCGCTGCGAGATCAGCTCGACACGTATTGGCAGCGGGCGCTAGCCGGATACGCCGAGGCCGCGCAGGCGCCCGACACAGATACCAGGGAGGCGTGATGGCTCAGGCCGACGCACCGACAGTCCGCAAGCACATCGTCGTTGACGCGCCGATCGAACATGCTTTCACGGTGTTCACCGACCGGTTCGGCGACTTCAAGCCGCCTGAGCACAACATGCTCGGAGCCCCGATCGCCGAGACGGTATTCGAGCCGAGGGTCGGCGGCAGCATCGTGGACCGGGCAGCGGATGGAAGCGAGTGCCGGTGGGCGCGGATCCTGGCATTCGACCCGCCAGACCGGGTGGTGTTCAGCTGGGACATCAGCCCCCGGTGGACGATCGAGACGGATCAGGCTCAGACCAGTGAGGTCGAGGTGCGGTTTTATGCCGAGTCACCGACCCGTACGCGGGTGGAGCTGGAGCACCGTCACCTCGACCGGCACGGCCCGGGCTGGGAAGCGATCACTAAGGGCGTGGACGGGCCGCAGGGCTGGCCGCTGTACCTGGACCGGTACGCCGCCCTGGTGAAAGCGGGCTGAGCCGCCACGGACCATGGCCTGGGCCGGTGTCGACCGCAAGCGCGGCTAGATCTCGCTGCCGAGCAGCTTGGCGACCTGCCTGATCTGCTGCGCGGCTTCGTCATCGCCGTTGCGCAGGTGCAGCGCGGCGTGCAGGGCCAGGCAGTCGCGGACCAGCTCGACCACGCTGGTGTCGAGGTTCCCGGGGAGCGGCTTGCCGGTCTTCAGGTACCGCTGCACGTTCATGACGAACGGCTGCAGCTGGACGATCACCCCGAAGTTCCACGACGCCAGGTCGAGGGCGAGCGGCAGCGCCCATTCCTCCTTCATGCCGTCGAGCACATCGCAGCAGCCCAGCAGCAGCCGCGCCCACGGGATGCCCGACGAATCGAACTGGTGCCGCACGACCGGGGCATCGTGCCGGGTGCCGACGGCAAACAGGTAGTGCGCCTCGAGCCCGATGCGCAGCCCTGAGACCGGGGACTTGGGCAGCAGGTCGACCGCGATGCCGCTCAGCTCGTCCGCGTGCATGCGCGCGGCCTCCTCGGAGCAACGGCCCGACGGGCTCAAGCCGTCATACCCAGCGGCCGGGGCGGTGACGGCATCGAGCAGTTCCGACCGCACGCTCCCCCGGCCCAGGGTGAGCTCGGCGTCCTCCAGGGCCATGGCCAGGGTAAGCGGCGGCCCCTCGTTCCTGGCCTGTTCCCATTCCGCCGTGGCCTGCAGCGCGGCCGCCGCGTCCAGGGCACTGCCCTCGGTCACGCAGGCGGTGGCCTCCTCCCGCCGTTCCGGCCGGCCGGCGGCCCTGAGGTGCAGCCCCTTGCGGGTGAGCCTGGCGGCCAGGGCCGTGGCATCGCCCGCCGAGCCGCTGGCCGTCGCCAGAGCGCGCGCCGCGTGGACGGCGAGGTCGTCGGCCTCGAGCGCCCGGTCAAGCCGCCCGGACGCCGAGTGGATCCGCGCCGCGATGTCCGCGACGGCCAGGAGATCCTCGAACTGGAAGTCGAGGTCGGGCGCTGCGTTGATGGCGTCGGCCAGGGACGTGAACAGCCGGATCGCGCGGTCGGCCGAGGCCACGGCGAGGTCGGGATCGCCGAACCGGTCCAGGATCACGGCATTGGACGTGAGGATGCGGGCCATGTCGAGGGATCGCGCCGCGGTCTGCTGGCTCGCGGGCAGGCCGCGGTGGTACGAGACGGCCTCGTCGACCTCGAGGACCGCGGAAGCTCCCCGCCCGCCGAGCATCCTGGCCCGGGCCCGGCGGGCCTTGACGTCCGCGATCAGCGGCTCGACGCCGGCCGCGCCGCGCCGCGCCAGCTCACGCCAGGTCTTCTCGGCGTCCTCGAGCACGGTCACGGCCACGTTCCACCGGTCCGCGTCGATGTGCAGGGACCCTAACTGGTAGAGGATGCTCCCCCGCTGCCAGAGCGGCCGGTCGTCTGCCGGGTCGGCGCGGGCCAGCCGCTCCGCGATGTCGAGCGCTTCGTTATAGAAGATGAGCGCAGGGTCGAGGCGCCCACGCTGCTGCATCCCCGCGGCTGTCTGGGTAAGCTCGGCGCACCGCTCGAGGTCCGACCTGGCCATCGGTCAGCCCACCGCTGCGGCGTGCGCACGGCGGATGCACAGGGTCCGCGCGTCGCGGAGCGTGGTTCGCACCCCGGTGAAATGAGACATCGGCGCCTGCCTTCGGCTGAGGGCCTCCTGCGGCGGTTAGGCGAACATATGCGACCATAGTGCCAGCGTCGGCAGGGTCGCTAGCCTCTGTTTCCGCGTTCGCAGGTCGCCGGCAGCGGCTCAGAGCGCGGGCGGGTCGCCGTCGACGATGACCGAACCGCCGTGTCCCCAGCTCAGGTACCGGTACGAGAGGTTGATCAGCGTGGTGAGCCGGTTCCGGTTGCCGAGCAGGGTAACCAGGTGCAGGCCGAGCCAGGCGAACCAGGCCAGCGTGCCGCGGATGCGCACGTGGTAGGGCAGCTGCACGACCGCTGAGCGGCGCCCGATCGTGGCCATGATCCCCTTGTCGTGGTACTCGAACCGCTGCGCCGGCTGCCCGGCTTCCAGCCGCGCGATCTGCTGGGCGGCGAACCGGCCCATCTGCAGCGCGGGCTGGGCGAGCTGCGGCAGCGGCTGGTCATCGGTCAGCGCGATGTCACCGATGGCGAAGATGCGATCGTGCCCGTGCACCCGCAGGTCCGGCCCGACCTCGATGCGGCCGCCGCGCCCCTGCGGCAGGCCCCAGTTCTTGACCTGCTCGGGCCCGGTTATGCCTGCGGCCCACACGGTCACGTCGCTGTGCAGCCGCTCGCCGTCGGACAGCACGACCTGGTCATTGGTGATCTCGCTGATCGTGGCGTTGAGCCGGACCTCGATCCCCCGGGCGAGCAGCTGCCGGCGGGCGTACTCGCGCAGCGAGGGAGCGTACGGCGTCAGCAGCGCCGGGGCCTGCTCGACCAGCTTGATGTGCACCCGGGAGCGGTCGATGTCCGGGAACGCGGTCGCCAGCGCGATGTTGCGCAGCTCGGCCAGGGTCCCGGCCAGCTCGACGCCGGTCGCGCCGCCGCCCACGACCGTGATCGACGCCTCATCCCCCCGGCCGCCGCCGCTGAGCCGCTCCAGGCCGGCCATGATCGTGTCCCGCAGCGCGATCGCGTCGTGGCGCGTGTACAGCGCGTAGCTGTGCTTGTCCGCCCCGGTGACCCCGTAGTACGCCGCCGCCACGCCGGTGCCCAGGACCAGGTAGTCGTAGGCGAGCTTCTCGCCGCTGGCCAGCGTGATCGCCTGGGCGGCGGCGTCGATCCCGGCGAGCTCGCCGTGCAGGAAGCGGGCGCCGTACTTGTGCGCGAACCCGCGGAGCGGGTACGCGACGTCGCTCGGGTTCAGGCCCCCGGTCGCCACCTGGTAGAGCAGCGGCTGGAAGGTGCTGTAGACGTTGCGGTCGACGAGCGTGACGCGCATCCGCGCATCGCTCAGCCCGCGCACCGTCGCCAGCCCGGCAAAGCCCATCCCGACGACGATGACCCGCGCTCCGGTGGGCGGCGGGCGCCGCATCTTCCGCCACAATCTGGCCATATCGCCTGCCTACCCGGTGCGGTCCGACGTGATGCACCCAGCCGGGCCCGATTCGCTCGCGGCGTGCTGCCGTCAACCGCCCCGGATGAGGGTGCCGGTCGCGATGTTGCCGTGATCGGTGGCGTCCCGCCAGAACATCCTGGCCGTGCCCGCTTCGGCGCCGGCCAGGCTGATGCTGATGACCCCGGAGGCGGCGCAGTTGCCCGACGGGTTCGAGTTGACCGTCTCGCTCAGCAGGATCCTCACCTTGGTCACTTGCGTGACCGTAACCGTCGCTGAGCAGGGGATCGTGGGGATCGAGAACGTGCCCCTGGTGGCGCCCTCCGGCAGCACCAGGGTCGCCGGCCACTGCGTGATCACGCCTTTTTTCTGCCGGGCCTCACCGCTCCAGGTCCCGGCGAACCGGGCCGGGATCGCGTCCGCCGGGGTCTGTGCCGAGACCGACGGCGAGCGCCCGTGCCCCGCCGTGCCCGGCCCGCCCGACGGATGCGCCGGAGGCGTGGCGTCCGGTGACGGGCCAGCGATCAGTCGCGGCACGAGCAGACCGCCTAGAACGCAGAGCACCACCAGCCCTGCGATCGCCGCGGCCCATCCGGCGACCGCGCGCCCCCTCCGGTCGTCGCGCGGCGCGGGCATCGCCTCGGTGGCCGGGACGTGTGGGTACGGTCCGGGCGCCTGCCCGTACGGTCCGGGCCACGGCGCGTACTGGCCGGGCCCCTCCGCGTACGGCCCGGGCCCCTCCGCGTACGGCCCGGGCCCCTCCGCGTACGGCCCGGGCCCCTGAGCGTACGGCCCGGGCCCCTGCCCGTATGTG
>Ga0209420_1001474_pt1 | contig 11117 bp, 12 predicted proteins | sample BlaSpr_A8_OM1_O1_FD_187972 | JGI IMG/M metagenome (GOLD analysis project Ga0209420, IMG submission 187972) | Forest soil microbial communities from Thunder Bay, Ontario, Canada - Black Spruce, Ontario site 2_A8_OM1_O1 (SPAdes) (version 2) | ecosystem: Environmental > Terrestrial > Soil > Boreal...
AGCCTCGACCTCGGCCAGCCGGGCGCGGTCGCGCGCCACCAGGAGCGCATGGTCGTCGTCGGAGAGGTCCCCGGCGTCGTGCTCACGTTCGGCGTCGTCGAGCGACCGTCGCAGGAACTCGCGCTCGTCGGCCAGGAACCAGCGCTCGTCGTCCGACGAAGCGTCGCGTCCGTCGACCGCGGGTGACCCGTCCACCGTCACGACGGCACGCGCAGCGACTCGAATGCACGCGACCGCCGCCAGAAGAGCAGGCCGACACCGACCACTGCCCCGATCCCGAGCACGAGTGGCACGACGTAGAGGACCGGGATGCCACCGCTGTCGGGCGGCACCAGGAGGATGGACTGGCCGTACTCGGATACGAGGGTCTGGTCGATGTCCGCGGTCGATGCGCCGGCGGCCACCATGCTCACTATCTCGTGACGCACCGCGATGGCGGTGGTCGCATCGGAGTCGGCCACGGAGACGTCGGTACACGAGGGGCAGCGCACGCCGGCCTCGATCGCGGCCGCACGCTGCGACGTCGTCGGCGTCGTGCCGTCGAGGGCGCCGCTGCCAATGACGAGAGCCACCCCGAGGACGGCCAGGGGCAGGGCGACCTTCACCCAGAGCGGCAGACGGCTGGCGCGCTCAGCCACGCGACGACCTCGCTGCGCTCAGACGCGCCGAGTGCAGGGACGTGTCGAGGTTCTGCTCGGTGGCCGGTCCGATGAGCACGGTGGCGACGCGGCCCGACGGGTTTATGACAAAGGTCGTCGGCGGCGCGGTGACCCCGTAGTGGTCGGCGATGACGCCGCCAGGATCGCCGACGGCCGGCCACAGGTCCCCGTTCTGCTGGAGGAACGCATTGGCGGTCGAGTTCGTGTCGTGGAAGACGACACTGATCATTTCGGCCCCGTCTTCGGAGTGGGACTGCTGGTAGTAGAAGCGCGAGAGGTCGGGCGCCTCCTGTCGGCACGGGGTGCACCAGCTGGCGAAGAAGTTCACGACGACGTAGTGGCCACGCAGCGACGACAGGGAAACCGGGGCGCCCGTGCTCAGGTTGGTCCCCGTGATCGCCGGCGCGGCGCGCCCGAGCAGCGGGCTCGAGACCGTCGTGGCCTCCTGGGGCGTGCGGGTGGCCAGGACGATGCCCAGCACGACCAGGGCAAGAAGCACGGCCCCGGCCACCCAACGTGTCAGGTGGCCGCGACGACGGCCTGTCATGACGGCTCCGCGCTCCCCGCGGCCAGGGCACCCACGGGCTCGGGCTGGGGCTCGGACTGGAGCTCGGGGGCGGACGTGCCGTCCCCCTCCGCCGGTTGGTGCGGCTCGGCCCCGGTCACCATGGCGGCTGGGGCCGAAACCGGGTCGGTGGCGCGCCGGCGCGAGCCCGGCACGAGGGCCAGCAGGCCGCCGAGACCGATCAGGAGGCCTCCGGCCCACAGCCAGGCCACCAGTGGCTCGATCACCACGCCGATGGCCACCGAACCCGACGGCAGGTTGTTGATGGCCTGGTTGCCCGACGTGGCGCCCAGGCCGCCGACGGCGTCGAAGGTGAGGTAGACGTCGCCGAAGAGCCCGGAGTCGATGGCCGGAGTGCCGACGACCGACAGCGCGCTCCCGAAGCTGGTCGTCGCCGGAGCGAACACGGCCCCGTCCACTTTGACCAGCGCCTCTTGCGACGTGCGGGACGGCGACGTCGCCGTGTGCAGCCCGACGAACTCGAAGCGGTGTCCGTCGTAGGTGACCACGGCCCCCTTGTGCAGCGCCAGTTCGGCCTGGTGCCGGTACGAGGTGGCGGCAATGACCCCGACGGCCAGCAGCACGACACCCAGGTGCACGATCATGCCGCCGTTGGCCCGCCCGACCAGCCCGCGCCACCACCCGACGTGGCGCACGTGGGCGGCGCGTACCGACAGGACGAGCGCCCGCGCCGCCGTGGCGGCCGCCATGGCCCCGAGGCCGAAGCCGATCAGCGTGGCGGTGCCGCGCAGTCCGCAGGCCACGCAGACCACGACCGTACCCACGCCGATCCACACCGGAATGGCCAGGCGATGCCACAGCACGGTGCCGTTTATCTTGCGCCAGCTGAGGACGGGTGCCACCGCCATGAGGAACAGCAACGTCAGGCCGGCCGGTACGGCGACGGTGTTGAAGAAGGGCGCACCGACTGTCACCTGCTGCTGGGTGACCGCCTCGTAGAGCAGGGGATAGAGGGTGCCGAGCAACACCACGAAAGCGAAGCCGACGAAGAGCACGTTGTTGAGCAGGAAGGCACCCTCGCGCCCCAGTGGCGCGTCGATGCCCCCCGGCGAGCGGAGCCGATCGCCGCGCCAGGCGATCAGCCCGAAGCCGACGATGACCACGACGAAGAAGAAACCGATGAGCAGCGGCCCCAGCGAGGACTCCGAGAAGGCGTGCACCGACGTGATGACGCCCGAGCGGGTCAGGAACGTGCCGAGGATGGTCAGCGCGAAGGTGGCGATGGACAGCGACAGGTTCCAGACGCGCATGAGGCCACGCCGCTCCTGGACCAGCACCGAGTGCAGGTAGGCCGTGCCGCACAGCCACGGCAGGAGCGCCGCGTTCTCTACCGGGTCCCAGCCCCAGAAGCCCCCCCAGCCGAGCACCTGGTACGACCACCAGGCGCCCAACACAATGCCCACGGAGAGAAAGGTGAACGCCACCAGTGTCCAGCGCCGACACTCGATCTGCCAGCGGTCTCCGACCCGGCCCGTGGCCAGCATGCCGATGGCGAAGGCGAAGGGCACGGTGAACGTGACGAACCCGATGTAGAGCAAGGGCGGGTGGATGGCCACCAGTGGGTTGTCCTGCAGGAGGGAGTTCGGACCGAGCCCCTGGGTGACGCCCGGGGCGGTGACGAAGGGGTTGGCCGGCCCGGCCATGAGCGCGAAGAAGTAGGCGGAGACCGCGTAGAGGACGAGGGTGGCCCAGCGGATGACCGGGTCGGTGCCCAACCGGCGGTAGCGCCAGACGAAGAGGGACGACACCACGGCCAGCACGAGGCCCCACAGCAGGATCGACCCGGCCAGCGCGGACCACATGCCGGTGATGGAGTAGAGCAGCGGCGTGACCGTGCTGTTGTTCTCGGCCACGAACACCAGGGTGAAGTTGTGGGTGATCAGCGCGTGCTCCATGGCCAGCGTGGCCAGGACCGCACCGGCCAGCATGACGGGCGCCAGCAGCCTGCCGTCACTGGGAACACGACCGCTCGCCGGCTCGGCGGCGGCGGCATGTCGCCCGGTGAACAGCCCGTAGGCGATCACCACCACGCCGGCGATGCTCGCCACCAGGGCGAGCCAAATGCCGATCGTCCCCAGATGCGCGTCGAGCATCAGCAGACGGCGCCGGTGGCCTTGACCTTGACCCGGTTGGGGTACTGCGCCGTGTAGGTCGAGGAGTGCTTGACCATGATGGTGTTGGAGTCGAAGTCGGTCGACGTGTCCGACGCGAAGTGCCCGACCACGACCACGGGGATACGGGCCTGGAAGAGCTGGGGCGGACTACCCGTGTTGGCCACTTTCACGTACTTGGGGCCCTGGCAGATGATGAAGTTGGTCCCGGTGGCGGTGGCGTGGATGGTGCCGGGCTCGACCGTCCCCTCGAGCCGGAAGGTCTGGGTGCCCAGCGTGTGCCGGTGGGCCAGGGCCTGGTCCACCGTGTCGAAGTAATTGAGAGAGCTCCCCAGCCCCTCCACGAGCAGGAAGACGAAGGCGACAACGACGAGCGCGAAGACGACCAGCACACGCCGGCTCGTCTTGCGCCTCTTCCGGGCGGGCAGGGCCGGCCCCTGGTCAACCTCGGACGTCGGCGGGCTGGGCGGCGGGCTGGGCTCGGTGGTGGTGTCCGTCACGACCGCTCGCCGTGCGCCGCGGCATCGTCAGCCTCGACGGCCGGCACTTCGGACATCCTCAGCGCGCGCTCCCAGCGGCGGCGGCGCAGCACCAGGGTGACGGCGTAGAGGAAGAGGCCCCCGAACGCGGCGGCGTACCCGGCGTCGACGTAGCTCATGGCGCGCTCCCGCCCGGGGTCGACCCGCCGGTGCCGCTCCCGGCCCCGACCAACTCGGTGTCCTCGCTCCAGCGCTCGGCCAGGGACACCTCGAGCTCCTGGTCCCCCACCGCGTCCTCGAGCACCTCGATCCGGTAGCGCACGGCCAGCAGCCACACGAAGATCAGCGAGAAGGCGACGAAGCTGAGGAGCATCGTCCAGAGCATGGAGCCGTGCACGTGCAGCTCGAAGCCCGGGTCCAGAATCGTCCCACCCTGGTGCAGCGTGTTCCACCAGTCGACGGAGAAGTGGACGATCGGCACGTCGATGGCGACGAGCAACGCGGCGACGGCGCACCGGCGGGCCCGGATGTGCGGGTCGGCTGGCACGCGCCGCAGCGCCAGGTAGCCGATCTCGAGCAGCAGCAGCAGCGCGGTCGACGTCAGCCGGGCGTCCCAGGTCCACCACACGCCCCAGACGGGCCGGCCCCAGAGCGAGCCCGTGACCAAGGTCAGGGCGGAGAAGACGGCGCCCACCTCGACGGCGGACGCGGCCAGGCGGTCCCAGAAGAACGAGCGCGTGCGCGGCCACAGGTACAGGAGGCTGCCGGCACAGGCCACGCCCCCGGCCCAGTAGAGCGCCACCGTGGCCACGGCCGGGTGCACGTAGAGCAGCCGGGCCAGGTTGCCCTGCACGACGTCCGGCGGGGTCACCCACAACCCGAGCCAGACGGTGAACGCGGTCGTGACGACGGCCAGCACGCCGACGACGGTGAGCCAGCGCGGGCGCCATGTGGCGGGGACGGCGCTCACGCCGCTTCCTGCAACGGACCGTAGAGCACGACGCCGACCACGAGGTAGATCACGGCGAAGGGCACCAGGATCTTGAGCCACTGGGTGCCACCCGACACGCTGCCGCTCAGCGCGGCCTGCCACACCTTGGAGCCAGCCAGGAGGACCGGCGCCAGCACGGGCAGCACCAGCAGCGGCAACAGGGTGTCGCGCACGCGCAGGCCGGCGGAGAGCGCGCCGTAGAGCACGCCGGCACAGGCCAGCCCGACCGTGGCCAGTAGGCAGGCCGTCGCGGCGAGCCAGACCACCTGTACGCGCACGTCGAAGAGGAACGTCACGCCGGCCCACAGGACGACCTGGAGGGCCAGCAGCTGCAACCCCACCGCGGCCGCCTTGCCCAGGAACACGCCGGCCGGGTCCATACCCGAGAGGCGGAGGCCGTCGCGCGTCCCCTCGCCGGACTCGACGGCCACGCTGCGCTGAATGGCCAGCACGGTCGAGAAGAGCAACGCCACCCAGAAGATGCCCGGCGCGGCGTGCTTGAGCGCGGTCTGATCGGGACCGATGGCGAAGGCCAGCAGGACCAGGACCAGCACGGCGAAGGGGACGACCTGCCACAGCGCCACGCGTGAGCGCGCCTCGATGCGCAGGTCCTTGCCGGCCACGAGCACGGCGTCATGCCACATGCGTCGACCCCAGGGCGCCGCGTTGGTCGGCGTCGCCGGTGGGCACGGCGGTGAGCGTGGCGCGGCGCCCGCCCTTCTCCTCGCCGGTGACGCGGCCGCCGCCCATGGTGACCACGCGGTCGGCCAGCGGGACGGAGAGCTGAGGCTCGTGGGACGACAGCAGCACCGTCGCCCCATCCGTCACCGCCTCGCCGATGAGCCGGCCCAGGAGGACGCGTGAGGAGGCATCGAGGCCGGCATGCGGCTCGTCGAGCAGCCACAGCGCGGGCCGTCGGGCCAGCAGCGCGGCCAGCGCGGCCCGGCGGCGTTGCCCGGCCGAGAGCCGGCCGACCGGGGTGGTGCGCAGCCGGCCCGTCAGGCCGACGCGCTGGAGCGCGTCCTCGCCTCGCTCGGCCGGCAGGCCCAGGGCACGCACGGCGAACCGGACGTTCTCCGCCGCACTGAGCTCGTCGTAGAGAGGGGCGGCATGGCCCAGGAGGCCGACGTAACGCCGCACGGCGGTGTGGTCCGCGGTGAGGTCGACCCCGAGGACGGTGGCCTGGCCCGAGGTGACGGGCAGGAGGCCGGCGCAGGCTCGTAGGAGGCTGGTCTTGCCGGCCCCGTTGGCGCCCACGACGACCACCACCTCGCCCTGCTCGAGGGTGAGATCGACGCCGGCGAGGGCGGGGAAGCGGCCGGCGAGAGCGACCGCGGTACGGAATTGGACGACAGGGGCCATGACCTTCCCCACCATGGTAGGGGGGGTGGGTCCCGGGGTTCCAAGCGGGGCAGGCCCGCGACGAGGCCGGTCGTCAGGGGGCGGACCAGACCCAGGCGTAGCTGAACGGCCAGAACCGGTAGGCCTCCCAGCTGGGCTTCAGCGCAATGAGGCGGTCGCCGACATGGCCCTCGTGCAGCTCGGCCGCGGTCAGGCCCACGGCACGGGCGGCGGCCACGTGCTCGCCGGGGAGGTGGATGTGGGTCTCGATGGCGACGGGATCGCCCGCGGGGCCGTCGAAATGCGTCGGCATGCCCACGGCCATGAGGAAGAACGGGTGGACGCCCACGAGCACGAACGAGGCGGCGCGGCCGGGGGTGAGCAGGCGGCGGGCTTCGGCGTAGAGCGGAGCGAGCTCGGGCAGGTGCTCGTCGACCAGGACGCAGACGACGAGGTCGTAGGCGGCGGACGGGAGCCCGGTGTCGCGCACATCGGCCTCGACCAGGCGGTCGTGCACGCCGCGGTGCCGGGCCAGGTCGAGCATGGCGGGGGTGGCGTCGACGCCGTCGATCGGGAACTGGTCCTGGCGGCGCAGCCAGGCGGCGGTGCGGCCGGAGCCGCAGCCGAGGTCGGCAGCGCGGGTGACGCCGCGCCAGTCGACCGAGTCGAGGCGGTCGAGCAACGCCAGGTCCATGGCGTCGTCGACCGTGTCGTCGTAGGTGGGTGCCCAGGCCTCGTAGCCGGCGCGTACGCCGATGATCTCGTAATGGCGGCGATCGAACGCGGCGAAATCCGGCACGACCGCCCCCGGCTCAGCGCATGTGCGCCAACGCGTCGACGGCCTGGAGCGACGTCGTGGTGTCGCCGGCCAGCTCCTTGTCGGCGAAGGCGCGCAACGCCACCTCGTGGGCGACGAGGAGCTCGGAGGCCGCCGACTCGGTCGGGTCCAGCTCGCCGATGCGCTCGTACAGCGGGATGTACTGCTTGGTGATCTCGACGGTCGCGCTCATGAACGCGGCCCAGGTGACGTCGACGGCCAGGGCGTCGGCCAGTTCCAACATGGCCGGGTCGGGGTCGGTGGAGATGGCGGCGCGCTCGAGGGCGGGCGCGATGGCCTCCTTGGTCTTGCGCTCGAGTGTGGCCAGGACGCGCATCTTGCGGGCGTGCTCGGCTTCGTCGAGCCGGTCGGCGATGGCGCCGAACAGGGCCTCGCCCAGCACCTCGCCCTGGTAGGCCCTGACCCAGAGCTCCTCGAGGCTGTCCTCGGGGGAGAAGATCGAGGGCGGCGAGGTGTCGCTGCTCGTGTCGGTGCTCGTGTCGGTGTCGGTCATGGCGGTGCCTCCTCTGTCGAGCACGTGCCTGCAGCGCCGACCCTAACGCCCAGGTGTCGCCCGCGCCCAGGGACATCCGGGCCTCGTCGCTAGTGTCGGCCGCTGCGATGGCGACCGTGCTGATGCCGATCCCGGCCTGCGACTTCGACCCCACCGAGGTGGCGGTGAGTTGGCAGGTGCTGACAGCGGCCGGGCACCGGGTGGCGTTCGCCACCCCCAACGGCCAGCCCGGCCGGGCCGACGACTTGATGGTGACCGGCCGGGGGCTCGACCCGTGGGGCTTCGTTCCCGGCCTGCGCCGGCTGGTCGTGGTCGGCCGCGTGCTGCGGGCCGACGCCGCGGCGCGCCGGGCCTACGCCGCACTGCTGGAGGACGCCGCGTTCAGGTCGCCGCTGCACTGGGCGGCGGCCCGGCGGAGCGCCTACGACGCGCTGGTGCTGGCGGGCGGGCACCGGGCGAGGGGGATGCGGGTGTACCTCGAGAGCCCCGAGGTGCAGCAGATGGCGATCGACGCCTTCGCGGCGACCAAGCCCGTCGGCGCCATCTGCCACGGCGTGCTGGTGGCGGCCCGCGCCGTCGACCCCGCCACGGGGCACTCGGTCCTGTACGGGCGGCGCACGACCGCGCTCACGTGGGCCCTCGAGTCCAAAGCGTGGAGCCTGGCGCACTGGACCCGCTTCTGGGACAAGAACTACTACCGCACGTACGTGGAGGAGCCCGGCCAGGGCTGGGGGTACCTGGGCGTCCAACGCGAGGTGACGCGGGCGCTGGCCGACCCGGGCGACTTCGCCGACGTCGAAAAGGGCGCGCCGGACTGGCGGCGCAAAGCGAGCGGGCGGGCTCGCGACACGCTGACCGACTCCCGTCCCGCCTTCGTCGTGCGCGACGGGTCCTACGTGTCGGGGCGGTGGCCGGGCGACGTGCACACGTTCGCCAAGACGTTCGCCGAGGTGCTGTCCGAGCAGGCGGGGACGACTGGGGGCCCTTGACGTCCCCGCCCGCTCAGGTCCCCGCCACCACCGCCCCGCTGGTCGCATCGAGGGCGACCGCTTGCGACACCTCAATGCGATTGCGACCGGTCGACTTGGCCCGGTAGAGGGCCTCATCCGCCTGTCCGACCACGTCCGCCGCCGTCGCCTTCGATCCGGCCGACCACGTCGACGCGCCCCCGCTCAAGGTGACCAGCGGAGGCTCCGAGGGCCGGGCGTCGTGCGCGATGCCCAGGTCCACCACGGCCCGGCGAACTCGTTCGCTGGCGGTGAAGATCACGTTGGCCCTCTCGCAGTCCGGCACCAGGAGCAGGAATTCCTCCCCCCCGTAGCGGTAGACGCACTCCCCCGCCCGGGTCACCTGCTCCATGCCTGCCGCCACGTCCCGCAACGCCGCGTCGCCCGCGATGTGCCCGTAGTGGTCGTTGAAGAGCTTGAAGTGGTCGATGTCCAACAGCGCGACCCCGTAGCTGCGCTCGGTCCGCAGGGCCCGGGCGTGCGTCCGCGTCAGGTCCTCTTCCAAGCGCCGGCGGTTGCCGAGGCCGGTGAGCTCGTCGGTCAACGAGCGTCGCAGGAGCTCGACGTTGACCTTGGCCAGCTCGGCCTGGGTGGCGGCCAGCCGGCCGTGGAGATGGGTGACGCGCTCGGCCGCCACCAGGCGGGTCCGGACCGAGAAGGAATCGACCGGTTTGATCAGGTAGTCGTCGGCCCCCGCGCCCATCCCCTCGAGCACGCGCTCGGGGTTTTCGAGCCCGGTGGTCAAGACGATGTAGATGTAGTCGTCGATGAGCTCTTCCCGGACGCGGCGGCACAGGGCAGGCCCGTCCACGCCCGGCATCATCCAGTCGGTCAGGAGGACGTCGATCCCGCCGCCCGACAGCAGCTCCCAGGCCTGCGACCCGTCCTCGGCCACCAGGCACTCGTGACCGAGTTTGGAGACCATCGCCTTGAGCAGCAAGCGGCTGGTCGACTCGTCATCCGCGATGAGCACCCTCACGTCAGGTCCCCGCCGACGCCGTGAGGACTTCCAGGGCGTCCTGCACCCGGGCGAACTCGGCGTCGCACTCGTCGATGAGGCCGCTCACCTCGTCCAGCTGCTCCATCCGGGCGTGACTCTCGAGGGCACCGCACAGCTGGGCCAGCGTGCTGGCACCGACGTTGGCGCTGGCGCCCTTCAGCGTGTGCGCGCTGCGCTCCAACGCCGCCACGTCGCCGGCGCTCAGCGTGCGCCGGAGCTCGACCCACACCAGCTTGCTGTGGGCGATGTACTCGTCGGCGATTTCGCTCAGCGCCCTGCCCTCGCCGTCGTCGAGGTCGAGCAGGAGATCGATCTGCGAGCGGTCCAGCGGGTCGTTCCCCGGCGCGCCGTCTCCGGCGTCCGTGATCGCCCCCGTGCCCGGGTCCTCGTCGGGTTCGGATCTGCTAATCCAGCGGGCCAGCACCTCGGCCACCGCCTCGAGCCGCACCGGCTTGGAGATGAAGTCGTCCATCCCCGCCGCCATGCACGCCTCCCGATCACCTTCCATGGCGGCGGCCGTCATGGCGATGATGGGCGTGTGCCGCGCCGTGCCCTCGAGGTCACGGATGGCCACCGTGGCCTGGTAGCCGTCCATCTCCGGCATCTGGCAGTCCATGAGCACGGCGTCGTAGGTGCCCGGGCCGGTACGGAACGCGTCCACTGCCTCGACGCCGTTGTTGGCGATGGAGAACGAGTACCCCAGCTTCTGGAGCACTTTGGAGCCCACCATCTGGTTCACGTGGTTGTCCTCGACCAGCAGGATCATCCCCAAGACCTCCGTGTCACTGTGTGTCGCCGGCTTTGCGACCGCCGCCCGCTGGCGCGCGTCTCCGGAATGGAGGCTGGTGATCAGGCAATCGAAGAGCTCCGAGGCGCGCACCGGCTTCGTCATGCTGGCGGCGAACCCGAGCAGGTGGGACTCGGCCGCCTCGAGCCGTTGCCCGGACGAGCTGAGCAGGAAGAGGACCGTGGCCTGCGTCACCGGGTCGGCCTTGAGCGCCCGCGCCAGTTCCATCCCGTCCATGCCGGGCATGTTGAGGTCGATGATGGCGAGGTCGAACACGGTCGCGTTGGTGCCAGCGGCCACGGCGAGCTCCAGCGCCTCGTGCCCGTTGGTCGCCTCGACCGCCTCCACACCCCACGACGTCAGCTGCTGGCGCAGGATGCGCCGGTTCGTCGCGTTGTCGTCCACCACGAGCGCGCGCTGACCGGAGAGCGTGCGTGGGGCTTCCGGCCTCTCGCCGGCCGGAGCATCGTCGGAGCGGCGCAGCGACAACTCGAACCAGAAGGTCGAGCCCGCGCCGGGGGTGCTGGTCAACCCGATCTGCCCCCCCATCAGCTCCACCAACTGGCGGCAGATCGTGAGGCCGAGCCCGGTCCCGCCGAACCTGCGGGTGGTCGACGTGTCGGCCTGCGCGAAGGGGCTGAACAATCGCTCCTCGTCGCCGTCGGCGATGCCGATGCCGGTGTCGATCACCTCGAAATGCAAGGCCACGCGCGCCGTGTTCTCGTGCAGCACGCTGAGCCGAATGACGACCTCGCCCTCGGCGGTGAACTTCACGCCGTTCGACCCGAAGTTCAGGAGCACCTGCTGAATACGGGTCTCGTCGCC
>Ga0209420_1001475_pt1 | contig 11115 bp, 15 predicted proteins | sample BlaSpr_A8_OM1_O1_FD_187972 | JGI IMG/M metagenome (GOLD analysis project Ga0209420, IMG submission 187972) | Forest soil microbial communities from Thunder Bay, Ontario, Canada - Black Spruce, Ontario site 2_A8_OM1_O1 (SPAdes) (version 2) | ecosystem: Environmental > Terrestrial > Soil > Boreal...
CGGAAAAATCTGTCTCTGTGTCCGGCTATTCCCACATTCCCTAAACTCCCCTGGAAGCGCGGTCCGGAGCAGAGCTTAAGACGACTCTCATGGGAGTTTCCCCTGGGATCTTACAGGCTGGCCGGTCCTTTCCGAAAGCTGATCCCGCGCTCCAACAGAAACGCTCGAATCCACGAAAGCCTCGATGTGTCTGGATGCCGCAGTGCTGGTTGCGGTGCTCTCTGCACGTTCCGGCCACCCCTTGATATGGAAGGCTGTTCGACAGTTCCCACGGATTTCCCTAACCTCTACGAGCGAAGGGGCTGATTCTGTATTCTTGAAATTCGCGCGGCAGGGCTAGCATCTCGCCTGCATCCCGACACCGAACAGCCCACTCAACCAGGCTTCGATAGTGGTCGAACTTATCGATTTTTCCTAACCATTCGGTGCCGGATGAGCTTGTAATCACGACCACATTTGGCACATCACAAGGCCCAACACAACCGCTAACGGTTAGCTGGACTCGCTTCAGCAGTCCCCGTTTCCGCCATTCGGTCTTCAGCCATTCCACCGGCACTTCGGGCAAACCACGTTCGACATTGCCGCAACAGCAGCCGCGACAGATCGTGATTTGTCCGACCACGAGGCGTTTTGTTTTCAATGGACAATCTTGATCCTGGTTCACCGTGTCTGATCCTTCCCACTTCCAAAAGCGATTTAATCCAACAGGCCATACAGGTCGTCCCTTTCAATCGGTTTTGGCGATCTGCGAGACGGTAGGAAAATTGCGGCAATTAAATTCGCCAAGATTGCGAGGGTGATTAGGACGACCCACGCTCTGACTTTCCGACTCCGGATCACGTGAGCAATGTGCATGTCGAACTCAAGCTTCCCCACAAATCTTCGATCTCATGGCGCGGCTTTCGAACTTCGGGGCAACAATCTCGTGGAATTGAGGATGAATGCCAACTCTGAAGTCACGTGAATAAAGGCGGCTAGGAGTGGATTTAGGAAGCCAAGAGCTGCCATTCCGACTCCGATGCTGTCCACAACCAGCGTGCCTACAAAGTTCTGCATGATGATCCCGTGGCAACGTCGAGCAACCCGCAGAGTTTCGACTAATTTCGAGAGATCGCTTCCGATCAAGATCACATCTGCGCTCTCCCGAGCAACATCAGTTCCCGACCCCATGGCGATGCCGACGTTGGCCTCTACCAGGGCAGGAGCGTCATTGATTCCGTCGCCTACCATCGCGACATTCCGCCCTTTGCTACGGAGCTCAGTCACCCACTTTGCTTTCTGCTCCGGCAGCAGTCCTCCCACCGCTTCATCGACTCCGAGATCGCGGCCAACCGATGAGGTCGCAGCCTGCGTATCTCCGCTCAACAGCACCGTTCTCAAGCCCATCTGTCGCATGGCCGCCACCGCATTCTTGGCTTCCGGACGCAAAACATCTGCAATTCGGATGCTCCCCAGAACTTGCCCTGCGCGAGCGACGTAGACTTCCGATGCCCCGCCCGCACCATCCCTACTGACGGGCAAACCCCTCGTCAGGCCATGGTCCACGAGGAGCGCCAGACTACCCACAAGAATTTCCTCACCTTCATAACTCACTCTGACTCCCCTTCCGGGCTTATACGAGAATTGATCCGGCTCAACGGGTGGAATATCGAGTTCGGTTGCCCGTGCCAAAACCGCCTTGGCGAGAGGATGTTCGGATCTGCGTTCCGCAATACTGGCAGCCGCTATGATCTGTTGCTCTCCGAAGCCATTGGCGGAAACGACTTCCCGAATCTGCGGAGTCCCAAAAGTTAGCGTGCCGGTCTTGTCCAAAAGCACCGTGTCGACGGCAGACAGCGCCTCCAGGTAGAGACCCCCTTTAATGATGGCTCCCTGATGTGCCGCTCGGCCGATTGCTCCGAGGATTGCAAGAGGAGTCCCAGCCGCAATGCCGCACGCTCCGGCAACGATTACGACCGAAATAGTTGACCTGACGTTGTGAGTAATGATGAAAGTCAGAACTGCTGCCCCCAGGGCAAAATAGACCAAGTAACCCGCCAGGCGATCCGCAGTTTTCTGAATGGGAGCCCGCGACTTCTCGGCTCGTTCGACGGCTTCAATGATCCTGCCGAACGTGGTGTCGCGACCGAGTTTCTGGGCGCCGATTTCCAGCGCGCCTGACTGATTGATCGTTCCGGCATAGACTGCATCTCCCGGTGTTTTCTCAACTGGCATGGCTTCGCCGGTGATTGCCGCTTGTTCCACAAACGAGCGGCCACCCAGCACAACGCCGTCCACCGGGATGTGCCCACCTGGTTTCACGATGACGGTGTCCCCAACCTGAACCTGGTCAGACGCTACTTCCAACACCAGGTCGCGGCGGCGGACTAAGACGATCCTGGGGAGAAAATCGAGAAGACTCCGGAGGGCCCGCCGGCCTCGTCCAACTGTGAGACCCTCCAGAACCTCGGCGGCAAGGACGAAGCCAGTGATGACGAGAGCGGTGAAGAACTCTCCAATCGCCAAAGCCGAGAGAAGAGCAATGGTCATCGAGAGTTCCATCGTCATCTTTCGTTCGACGATATTCTCGAAGGCTTCCTTGAAAATGGGATACCCGCCTATGAGGGCAGCCGCGATGCCGATTACGCTGATGTGTGGAAACGGCTCCCAAAGCCGAAACCAGACTGCCGCTGCAGCCAACGCCACAAAAGCAATGCGAACGAGCTCAGCCCAGTCCACGCCTTGCCCGTGTTGTTCCTGTTCAGGGCCATGGTTAGCCTCCTTCGGTTCTGGGAACTTCCGAGTCTCGCTGAGACGCGGAGGGTTGGCTTGGGACTTTTCGATGATGGGTGAAGAACTCATAGCGACATTCCCTCCGTGGCACAAAAGCGATATTTCCGGTACGACTCGCGATCTCGATCACTTCATGGCGGTTTCGCACAAACAGTGCCCTCAAGTTGCCGGCGCAGAAACAAATCAGAAACCCGCTGCCGCACGCCGTTCAGCGTGCATGCCACGAACGAAAAGGGCGAGCACGCCTCCACCAAATCCCAGAAGCACAACCGATAGAGCGAAGGCCATGCGCCGTCCCATGATGAACTGACACAAAAGTATGGTTCATGATACATACCCCCATAGGTATATTGCAATCTTGGGACATGATATTATTCGTTTGCGAATGAGTCATACAATCAAGAACAAACAGAAGCTGATTTTGCGGAGCAAACGCATCCGGGGCCAGTTTGAGGCCCTTGAGCGGATTCTCGATGAGGGACGCGATTGCTCTGAGGTGTTGCAGATCATCAGTGCAGCCAGAGGTGCAGTCAACAGCCTAATGACTGAGCTCTTAGAAGGCCACATCCGGCATCACGTGCTTGACCCAAAGCGAAAACCGAATTCGGAGCAGACCAACGCCGCCGACGAAGTTATCGACATGGTGAAGACGTATCTCAGATAGCTCGGCTCGGTCCCGCCGAATTAACCTTTCGTGCAGACGCGCCTCTGGATTGGTCCCCATAAACGTCCATGGAGCCACGCATTCTCCCACACGTCTGATCCTCGATTGTGGCGCTATGCCGACTTATCAGTAGCCATATGGCCGACCGCCGCGCCTAACCTCCGAGGAGGCCGACCGCCTACCGGTACTCGGGGTGGTCCAGTTGGAGGAAGGTTGGAGCCTTCATGACCGTGTCGTCCATCTTGGTTACGAATCGATCATTTTTTCTGCGGTTGATGCGTGAGATGGGAGTCGCCAGACAAGCCTCTACGACACATCCGGCGATAAACAACCCTTGTACCTGGCTCTCGCTCATTATCGGGACGAAACCAACGGGGAAATGGAAGCAAGGCTGCCACCGCCAGGAAAAGCCTGAATAGCGGCTTCCGAAGTTGACTCGACAGTCACGGTCGACCGCTTCTGAACGGTCATCTTTCTTGGCTCAAACGTATGTAGGCGAACTGTCTTCACAATGCGAAGTCCAAAGCTGAAAGTTTATTCATCAAATCATCGTAAAAACAAGCCAGGAGAGAAACGGATATGGAGAATTCATCAGGAATCAAAGACAAGGTCGTGGTCATCACGGGGGCAAGCAGCGGAATTGGCGAGGCGACTGCGCTCCTGCTCGCTGAGCGCGGCGCGAAGGTCATACTTGGGGCGCGGGGACCGGATCGCCTTAAGGCTCTTGCCACTCGTATCGCAGCTGCGGGTGGTGAGGCGGCCTATGCCCCGACCGACGTGAAGCGGCGCGACGACCTATCGAACCTCGTCAAGTTGGCATGTGCGCGCTATGGCAAGCTCGACGTTCTGGTCAACAATGCCGGCGTTATGCCAGTTTCCCCGCTCGACGATCTTCGCGTCGAAGACTGGGACGAGATGATCGACATCAATATTAAAGGCGTTCTGTACGGCATTGCCGCAGCGCTGCCAGTCTTCCGCCGGCAGGGTTTCGGGCATTTCGTCAACACCGCTTCTACAGCGGGACATAAGACGATGCCGAATCAGTCGGTCTATTCCGGCACGAAGTTCGCAGTGCGCGCCATCTCCGAGGGGCTGCGCCAGGAGGCCGGCGATAAGCTGCGAGTGACGATCATTTCACCAGGCTTGGTCCGGACGAACTTCGCGGACGGTGTGACCAACCCGGAGGTGAAGGCTCAACTCGCCGAGTCCCGAGACAAGTTCGCCATGCCACCCGATGCGATCGCCCGCGCTATCGCGTTCGCCATCGAGCAGCCCGCCGACATTGATGTGAACGAGATCATTATTCGACCCACTGCACAGGGGTAGCTCTGCTCCCTGACTCTGCGAATCAGAACCGGGTTGGCCGCGATCGCTAACGGGACGTGCGACGGTTGGTAGACCGCAGCTTATTCGCGTTTTTCTTCACAAGCGACTCTCTTGTTAATCAGAGAGCAGATAGTTCTCCTGTAGGGTCTTCACTTGGCCTCTCGGCGAATTTGAACCCGCGTTTGCTCCATGAAAGGGCGCAGATTGGTCGGTCGGTGGCAGTCGCTCGTATGCCGCGTCCTCGCGGCCAGAAACAGATGGTATGATCGCGGCGGGAGACAACCAGTGGAACCGACAGAACCCAAACTTCCGAGCGAAGCCATAGAGCTCTACAACAATTTCATTCACGGTGAGATTAGTCGCCGCGCCTTTATGGAAGGCGTGCAGCGACTAGCGGGCGGTCTGGCGGCAGCCGCGGTTATCAATGCATTGATGCCGAACTATGCTGTGGGCCAGCAGGTTTCCCGCACCGATGACCGGATCAAGGCCACTTACGAGACCGTGCCCTCCCCGAAGGGCAACGGAAGCATCAAAGGATATCTCGTGCGGCCTGTCAGCGCCGACACCCGCTCTGAGACGGTAACGAAGTTGCCCGGCGTAATCGTGGTCCATGAGAATCGTGGTCTGAACCCGCATATCGAGGACATCGCACGGCGGTTTGCCCTGGCCAACTTCATGGCATTTGCGCCCGACGGGCTGACATCTCTGGGCGGCTATCCTGGTGACGACTATAAGGGCGGCCAGATGTTCACCAAGATCGACAAGAACAAGATGTCTGAAGATATGGTGGCCGCGGCCATGTGGTTAAAGTCGCGCCCTGATTGCACGGGAAAGATCGGCGCTACCGGTTTCTGCTATGGGGGCTCGACCACCAATATGCTTGCGGTGCGCCTCGGAGCCGACCTGGCGGCAGCGGCGCCGTTCTATGGCGGTCCTCCCTCCCCAGAGGACATCCCGAAAATTAAGGCGGCGATCCTGGTGCATCACGGGGAGCTCGACACGCGACTGGCAGCGACGTGGCCGGCTTACGACCAGGCCCTGAGCGCGGCGCACGTTCCGCACGACGGCTATATTTACCCGGGTGCCGTACATGGCTTCAATTGCGACGCGACGCCGGAGCGGTATAACAAAGCCGCGGCCGATCTGGCCTGGCAACGCACAATCGACTGGTTCAACAAATACGTGCGTGGTTGAGTCCGCCCTGCGCGGTACCATGTGCCGTGCCGGAGGCGCCCGAGCCGGCTCGAGTGCAATTGCTTGGGAAAATTGCGCGGCTTAGATCGAAATAAGTGAGTGCGTCCTCCTAGGATTTAAACGCATTCGCTATTCGGTAACAGTGGATCAGTTTCGCATCTTGAAACGAATCGTCGGCAACTCTTAGCGTTGGGATTTCTTCCTGCTTGGATCGGTCCTACCATAAACACCCTATGGAAATTTCTCAGGAACCGGAAGAGAGTCACGCTCAACGCCGTTCATTCGCATATCGAGGTACTGGCCGTGAAAGCCGCTCTCGTCTTCCTCCTCCTAGGGTGTGTTTCCGTCTCGCTATACACAGTCGCGATGCGATTGCCTGCAGACGACCGGCACCTCCTATTCGTTGTGTCAACTATGTTTTTTGTGGGCGCGGCAATGGCGTGGGCGGAACTGCGAAACTGGTGGAAGACCCGAATCGAGCAATACGGAGAGCCCCCTCTTGGCAACCTGTTGAGATTTGTTTCGAGCCCCAACAGGATAAGTGGACGCCCCCCGGCTTCCGCCCAAGACCTCAATCAACCCAAACAAGACATCGAGAATGTTGAGCCAACGAAGGCTGCCTAAACCCTGCATGCATTGGCGGGGGTTGAAGGCGGTCCCTGGTTTTCATTCAGGAGATGGTTTTAGCTCCTGATGAGGGAGTGAGTCTTGTCCGTTTACGAACAGCAAGCTAGCCTAGCCAAGACCTGCGGCAACCTATTGCAGCCAATCTTTTGGCACGGTTTCAACGCTCCATACGTTACCGGGTACATCTAGGGCTATTCCCAAAAGCCAGAGCTTTTCATGTTTTCCTAGGGAAATACAGTTGACCACGCACCGAGTGACATTGGTCGTTGTAAGACATTTCAACCGCACACTCGTTCCTATCTCCACCGAACCGGGGAAACGGGCTGTGCACCCTCCAAGGTTCACAAGGATTATCTGGCACGCCTCGGAAAACGGGTGAAGCGGGTCCAAACTCATGACAGTAGCCGGAATCTGGCAAGGGATTCGAGTGCCAAAACGCTTAATGGCGCTCAATCGTCCTCCAAGGGAAAAGGCAATCGAATGCCGTTCTTCGCTTCGGAATCAAGGGAATATCTCTTCCAGAGAGTCCTTCGCGCCCAGAACTTGATTCAACTCCTTTACAAGCTGCATAAATTTGTTCCGGGTCTTGCTCAGTTGCGATCTTGGCGGTCAACTCTCGCAATCGTTCTTTGTTTTCATTCTCTCGTTTCGTCTCCACGGGGCCTTCCCCCGGCCAATCGCCGAACGGCCAGTATTCGGATTTGTTCGATATGTTCGCGCATTGCAGAACGTAGTTCAGACATCACAGTGGTAAATTCGGAATCGTCCGAAGTGAGCGCTTTCGCACAGAGTTCGCGGATGCGGTCCTCGGGGCGATGGTAGGGCACACGACAGAGTCCTACAGGGTTCTGGGTGCTTTCTATACAGTGTTTAATGTATGTTCTTGCCCAAAGGTTGCACCCCGAAGGTGCCATGCTCAACGGGTGATGGGGGAGGGCCGGAAAAAGTATAGCTCCTACAAACCGACTGGGGGCGCTCCGCGAGTGAGTCCAACCGGATGGCCTGACGCTCGTCACAGTCGTGCCTGGGTGGCGGGCAAACCGAAGCTATTCAGCGCCATGCCAGTCGTAAGAGATAGGCAGGAGCGTTTAGGTTCAACTCCCTAGAATCTCTCTTGCGGCATCCGAATCGTTTAGTCCTACCTTTCCGCTTCCCGATGGTTCGCGCAGCGGCTTAAATGACCAGCTCTTGATTCCGCACGGGATTTTAGGCCTCCGCGGCGAGCTCGGCGAGACCTAAACGCCGCCGACCATGCTCGGTGCATCGCAACGATCATGATCGGCATTGGGATACGGGTTGTGAACGGCGCAGCCAGGGCTGAATTGACTCGTATGGTACACATCACTCTTCAGTTTCTCTCATGTTCTTCATTTGATCCTGCTGCTTCCGGAGATAATTCGCGCAGGTGAAATGTCTCCCGCGGGGATCGTACCCGCCGATTCCTTCCCAATGGACGCCGGGATCGAAGAGAGTCCGCGGCGAAGAGCAGGCCAAAGCGCTCGTTGAGTTCGCCGATTGCTACGTTCGACAGAATTGGTATCGGGAAACGGGCATGGTGACGGCAATTTCCTGGTCACGGCATCACGACCTTGCGGTCGCGATGCGGACTTCAGGAAACCAATCGTTCGACTAGAGACTGCGAAGGGCCGTCATAAAGTTCTCGATCTTGCGAGTCGACGAGGTTTTGCCGGATTTGAGGTTGCGCTCAATGCATAATCCGGAAAAGAAAGACAACACCATCTCCGCAATTGCCGAAGGAGCCATCCTGGGCTTTTCCGCCACGATGTTCATCGCGAGAAGGCGCTGCAATAGCGCTCGATTCTCCGTCACGACACCGTACGCCTCCTCCGGAAGGATAGCGAACTCCCGCATAGAGTTGACGGAAAAACATCCCTGCTGTTCCCCATTATTAAGAGGACCATTCTTGAGAAAAGTCTCGACGTTCTTCCAGCCAAGAGGCTCCTTGGTGAGGAGCCCTCTCTTCTCCTGGCCCTTAAGATAGTGCCGAAGGCAAGCTACAAAAAGATCTTCCTTGTCTTGGAACTCCGTATACAGCCCTGACTTGTTCACTCCTGTGGCTCGTTCCAGGTCCTGAAGACTCGTGTCCGAAAACCCACGGGTCCAGAAGACAGGCATCGCCTTCTCCAACACTTCCTCTCGGCTAAAGTTCTTCGGGCGCCCCATGCGTGTATTATCCAATACAAAACCACACAGTTCAAAATCTCTGCATCCTGGCTGTGCCTCCATCATCATATAGAACTAAACGGTTCAGAATAGTATGGCGGCAATCCGATAGGAAGTTCGACGGGTCCGAGCCGGATCGCAGTCAGTTGAATCGGGCAAGAGAGAGGTCAATGACTACACTCCAAAACAAAACGGCGGTGCTAATCGCCTCACCCATGCAGGAGTTCATGTGATGTGGAATCAGCCACTTTTCACACCATATCGGATGGGAGACCTCGATCTTCCTAACCGCATCGTCATGGCGCCTCTCACCCGGATGCGTGCGCAATCGCATGATCATGTGCCCACGGCCTTGCAGGCGGAGTATTACGCGCAGCGTGCTTCGGCCGGACTGATCATCACGGAGGCCACTGCGATTAGCCCGGAAGGATTTGGCTGGGCCGATACGCCAGGTCTGTGGACGGGGGAGCAGGTCCGCGGGTGGCGACGCGTCACGGATGCCGTCCATGCAGCCGGGGGTCGCATGATTGCTCAGCTGTGGCACACGGGCGCAATCTCGCATCCTGAACTGCGGGACGGCGCGCAGCCCGTGTCCGCATCGAGCGTCGATCCAGGCCAGCTGTCGTTCACGCGGACGGGACGGAAGCCGACGGTAACACCGCGGTCTCTGACGAAGCAGGAGATTCAAGTCACGGTTGCGGACTTCGCGCGAGCTGCGCGAAACGCGATGGAAGCCGGCTTCGATGGCGTCCAAATCCTCGCCAATTATCTCTATCTAATCTCTCAGTTTCTGAACGCCACCACCAACCTGCGTAAAGACGAATACGGCGGGAGCCTGGAAAATCGCTCGCGTTTTCTCTTCGAGGTAGTCGAGTCGGTCCTGGGTGAGGTCGATGCACAACGGGTTGGAGTCAAGATCAGCCCGATGCACGAAGGCGGTGCATTTCAGGCCAACGACGAAACCCTGCCCGTCACCGAATATGCAATTCGGAAGCTGAGCACCTACGATCTTTCGCACTTGTTGCTCATGGGTAATACCACCGACTTCTCCGGTACTCCACTCGAGCAGTTGGCCGGGGATGGCATGTTCCAGCATTTCCGTCCTCTCTTCAATGGCACACTGATCGCAAACGTGAAGATGAACCGTGATCGCGGGAATCGCCTTATCGCCGAAGGGTTGGCAGATCTGGTGGCGTTCGGCCGTCCCTATATCGCAAATCCTGATCTGGTCCAGAGGTTTGCAGAGAATGCCCCTCTTGCCGAAGTGGATTGGGAAACCGTCTACGGCTCGGGGCCGCGTGGCTATTCCGATTACCCAACCTACCAATCATCGCAAGACAGCCCCAGGAGTTGAACATGCCAAAGACAACACCCGAACAGAACAAGGCGATCGTTCTCAAAGCCTTCGATACTCTCTTCAACAAACGCGACTACAATGCAGCTGAACGTTTCTGGTCGCCGACGTACATCCAGCACAGCGCGCACATAGCACCAGGTCGCGAAGGGCTATTCAATCTAGTTCGTTCTGCGCCAAACACGTTGCGCTACGAAAACCAACTCATTGTCGCAGAATCCGATTACGTCATCGCGCACGGCCGTTTCTCTGGAAACGGGAGGCCCGCTCCCTGGGTCGCCGCTGACATCATTCGTTTCGAAGACGGTCTACTTGCTGAGCACTGGGACGTACTGCAGGACGAAGCCACAGAGCGAGAGTCCGTCAGCGGCCTTCCCATGTTTGGCGACCGTTTTCCTGCGTAAGCCTGAGACCTTCGCTATCACCCCATACAGAGCGGAGGAATCATGAACCCCACTGAAAACACCATCTTTATTACCGGCGGTTCGGACTGCGACGCGATTTTCAATTCCCTCCGGGAAGCCCGCGTCGCACGAAGTGGAATCAACCTGGTGATCCGGCCAAGGCGGGGCACGCCATCATTGAATTGATTAAGTCCGACGATCCGCCGGCGCATTGCTGCTTAAACCGGACGCGTTGGAATATGTCAGCAAAGAGCTGAGCTCGATGCAAGTAGAGTTTGCGAACTGGGAAGTCACCGCTCGACGAATTTCAATTAGCCACCAAGATCGTGCGCACAAGGCGGAACAAGATCAGGAATGCAAAGCCTGCATCGACATTTGGGACAAGCCTGGCATCGACGGGGGGAAGCACGGATCAAGACGGGACGCAGCCGCAAAACGGCGGCACAGAAAGCGCAGGCGTGAGAATATGCTGGTTGGATACTTCGCGATTGGATTGGGTGCAAAGGCCGATTGGCGAGCATGAAAAACGCAGCCGTTGGTGTTCGAATGCATTCGGGATGGGGAGTGCTCGTGTGCATTTCCGGCGACCT
>Ga0209420_1001476_pt1 | contig 11114 bp, 8 predicted proteins | sample BlaSpr_A8_OM1_O1_FD_187972 | JGI IMG/M metagenome (GOLD analysis project Ga0209420, IMG submission 187972) | Forest soil microbial communities from Thunder Bay, Ontario, Canada - Black Spruce, Ontario site 2_A8_OM1_O1 (SPAdes) (version 2) | ecosystem: Environmental > Terrestrial > Soil > Boreal...
TGTTTCCGTTGCCGATGTTGCCTTGGCCTTCAATCGTGTTGTTTGAATTAGTTAAGGTATAGTTGCCGCCGTTGCTCTGGATATAGCCGTACTGATCGCCCGCGCCCATGACGACCGTTCCCTTGCCAGTCAGGGTAGTGTTCGCGTCGAGATTCATTTCGGAGTAAGTGGTGGTCGAGTTCAGGGTGATCGTCCCGCTGTTGGTGATCGTTCCCGAAGTTTGGACCGACTGACCGTTCGGAACGTTGAAGTTGCCGGAATTGGTCACGCCGATCAGCTCCACGCCTTGGTAGCCGTAAATCACGCCAGCGCCGCTGGTAGTAAGAGTGCCGCCGGTAACCGATCCGGCATACAGAATGACGTTGGAGGCGTTGCCCGAACTGTCCGCCCCACTCGCCTCAATCGTGGCGCCAGTGTTAACCAGGTTCCCGACTATAGACCCGTTGTTACCTTGTTCGATGTACAGAGTTCCGCCGTTGGTGGCTTCCAGGGTGCCGGTGTTAGTGAACGTTGAGCCGCCAAGCGGGGTAATGTAAAGCGGCGTGTTAATTACCGTCGGGCTGGTGTTGGCATTGATCGTTCCACCGTTCGTCAGGGTAAGTATGCCGTTGCCGATAGTGCCATACCCTTCGATCGTGTTGTTGGAGTTCACAAAAGCGCCGCCCGTACCGCCCGTGAAATATGAGTATTGCGCGCCAGCGCCCATCACCACCGTTCCGCCGCCGCTCAACGTCACCGTGTCGCCGGTCGGTACGTAAAACTCGGTGTAGGTGTTTGTAGATCCCAGAGTGATGGTTCCTTTGTTGGTGAGGGTGCCGACAAAGCTTGTGGTGCCGCCGTTTTGAACCTCATATTGCGAGCCGCTGCTGATGGTCGCGTTCTCCACAGTGGTGTTATCGCCATAAATCCAGCCCGTGCCGGTAGTGGTAAAGGTTCCGCCATTAATTATGGCTCCCTCCTCCAGATACACGGCCGATCCAGCCGCCGCCGAGATCGTTCCAGTATTGTTCCAGGTGGCGCCGTCATAGAAATACAGTTGGCCGCCGTTGGTCGCCTCTAAAGTCCCCGAATTGGTCGCGGCAGTCGTGCTGTAAGGATTGAGGTAGAGAATGTTGCCATTGTTATTGGCATTGATCGTCCCGGAATTGCTGAGTTGCAGGCTGCCATTGCCGACCGTGCCCCAACCCGTAATCGTGCTGGAATTGGTCAGCATTTGGCCGGCTGTGGTGGCCTGAATGGTACCGTACTGCGCGGTCCCATTGAGGTTCAGCGTGCCGGTGCCGCTCAACGTCACGTTAGTCGCGTCGATATTGAGGTCGGTGTAGGTGTTGGTCGAATCCAGGTTCAGCGTGCCATTGTTGGTGATGTTGCCTGACATGGTCAGGCTCTCGCCGTTCTGAACCGTGGCAGTATCACCCGATTTGCTCAATGTAAGCGTGCCCGCGCTCGCGGCAACGTTGATGTTCACGTTGGCAGTAGTTGTGCCAATGGTGACCGCGTCACTGCTGGTAGGCACCCCTGCGCTCCAGTTGCCCGCCGTGCCCCAATTGTTATCCCCGGCCGAGCCGTTCCAGGTGTCCGCAGTGAGCTGCGGCTGTGCGTGGCTGCTATGCGCTACGCCAGCGCCGACTTTGCGCTTGGCAGGCGGTTGAGCTAAGGCCACGGTCGACATGGCTGCGAGCAGGCAAAGGACAGTAATCCACAGTGTGACTACGCGAGAGGACGCTGGGCGCATGGGATACTCCATTTGGACAGAATCAGATGGCACGTCAGTTTCGTTTAATCTTTATATTCTTAAATCTCTTAAATTCTCCAAAGCCAGAACACAATGCCACGGAGAACTGTACGAACCCGGACGGGCTCGTAGAGAGGGCACACGAATCATAGCCAAGACGATAAATTTGTCAAGATGAAAATTCTTGCAATCCTGGCCAGACTGATGATTCCTCCCCAACTCCCCGATCCTCACCGAAGATCCGTCACCGAACTCTGTGCTCTCCCCGCCGTTTTGTCGGAGAATCCGCCGCACCTTTTACTGTCCGCTGCAGCGTGCAGAGCACAGACTTCGGCTTCGCCCCGAATTGATAAACGAGAACCATGCCACGAGGCAAGGGACAACACAGGACAACTCGGGACATTTCAGGACATTAGCCCGTAAAACCACCCCGCAACGGCCCGCATAAGAGATTTCCGGGGACAACCTGCGAACCTGACTGCGCAACCAATTGAAGCCGGTCGTGTTGATTAAGATGGACGATAGTCTTAAAAGCGATCTGGATGGATCCACGATAGAGGAGGACCATTTAAGGATGGACCGAAAAGGACGTTTTCTCAGTTCCTGTCTGCTGGCTGCCGCGCTGGCATGTTCCGCATTGGGCATGGGTTGCGCACACCACTACCGGGTCTACGACCCCTACTATAGCGACTATCACGTTTGGAACGACCAGGAGGTCGGCTACTACCACTCGTGGGCGCATGATCATCATTACGACGAGCACCGAGACTTCCGCAAGCTGCCCCCCGATCAGCAGAAAGATTATTGGACCTGGCGCCACAGTCAAGGCGACCATCACTGAGCCGGTCCTCGGTCTTTAGGTTCCAGGCTGGACACACGAGGTCTCAGGTCTTAGGTGCTAGGTTTTACTTAAGACCTGACGCCTAAAACCTAAGACCTCCCGCTGTTCGTGCCTAAGACCTGACACCCAAGACCTGAGACCTCCTATATAATGACGCTGTTCCCCAGCTTGACCCCAAAACCATTGCGCCTGTCACTAGACACTCGTGAAGTTGGACGCGTCACCATTGTGCACTGCAAAGGCCGGATTGTGGCCGGCGGCGAGGCCGAAGCTCTGCGCGCGCACGTTGCCTACTTATTGCGTGACCGCCGCAGCATCGTCCTCCATCTCGGCGAGGTCGACTTCATCGATAGCAGCGGACTCGGCACCCTGGTCCGCATGATGACCAGCACGCGCCAGGCTCACGGAGAACTGAAGCTGTGCAATGTGCCTGAGGTTGTGCGTAAAGTTCTCGAACTCTCGCACCTGACCCCGTTGTTCGATCCGCAGGAATCCGAGGAGGCCGCAGTCGCAGCCTTCTATCGCCCCGGTACCCGCGCCGAAGCTCCCGTCTTCACCGGCCCCAGCGTTCTCTGCCTCGATAGCAATGCCGACATGCTCGCCTACTTGCGCGAACTATTGCGCCGCGCCGGCTACGACGTTTCCACCAGCAGCCACCGCGGCGACGCTCTTATGCTGATGCGCGCCACGCGTTTCGATCTGCTGCTGGCCGGACCTGGCATGACCTCTTCATCCCCAGGCGCGCTACAGGCATTTCAAGCTGCCTGCGCCAAACTCCCAGTAATCGAACTAGGAATCGACTTCTCCACGCAAGACGCCGGCGAAGCCAGCGCCGGATTGCTTGCCAGGATCGAAGCCCGGCTCAAACCCAAGACCGCCTGACGAGCAAGCGACCCCGTGCCGCTCACCTGCGGATGCTCTTGAGCAGCGCAGCGCTTCAGCGCTACGATTCGCTCGGTTCGCATCAGGGCACGGCTTCAGAGGTTGCGGAAAAACTCGATTCCGCTGCGGCTTTGAAAGGGCGCAACTTCCAGTCGCGCCGTAAAAGTCAATAATATCAACAGCGGCTTCAGCCGCCGGAACTAAACATCTTCATGCGAACGACTTTTTCCGCAACCTCTTCAAGCCGTGCCGTCCAACGCCACCAATGATGTGGGCTTCAGCCCTGAGGTACACGGCCCGTGGCGACGCACGAAGCGCCTCAGTCGTGCGCCGCACCGCGCGCCAACACCCTGATGCAAATTCTTTCACGTTGACACCAACAGGGATCGGACGGACAATGGCTACCGCTTTTGGGGCAAAGACAGAAGATTCCGGCTAGATTTGGCGCCGAATCTCGCGCTGCGGGAGAACCCATGAAACTTCGACTGGTCTGTATTGCACTCGCTCTTCTGCTGGCAGCTCCGACGATCACCGCCCAAACATCAACCAACAATGCTACGGCAACAAGCGTCCAAGTGCCGCGGCTCATACGGTTCAGCGGAACCTTAAACCCGCCGTCGCCGGCGTCTGCCGCCGGCGGCGTCGTCAATGTGACCTTCTCTCTATACCAGGAGGAGACCGGCGGAACCTCTCTGTGGCAGGAAACCCAGAATGTAGAGGTGGACGCGACCGGCCACTACACAGCGCTGTTGGGCACCACACAGGCCGAAGGCTTGCCCATCGACCTCTTCACTTCAGCGCAGGCGCAGTGGCTAGGAGTGCGCCCGGAGGGCCAGGCGGAACAGCCGCGCATCATGCTGGTCAGCGTACCGTTTGCCTTGAAAGCTGGGGATGCCGAAACCTTCGGCGGCAAGCCGCCGTCGGCGTACGTGACGGCGGCTCCTGCATCCGGGACGAATTCGACATCGAGCGCGAACCCATCGTTAAGCCCGACCTCGACGACCGCAGGAAGCGTGGGTTCGCAAACTAAGAACAGCACGATTCCGTCTGGACAGATAACGGGCAGCGGTACAGCAAACTACATCCCCGTCTGGTCATCCTCTTCCAACTTGACAATCTCGACCTTCTATCAGTCCGGCCTGAACCTTGGCATCGGAACCACAACGCCGGTTGGGCCGCTTGATGTTCGCAGTGCCAGCGGTCCGTTCACTATTTCTGGCTTGACCGCAAAGACGGGGGGCATCGGTGTCTTCGGCCAGTACGACCAAAAGGGCTCTGGTTTTGGAGTTCTGGGCGGCACCAGCAGCAGCGATGGCGGCGCCGGTGTTTTTGGCAACGCCTCGTCCGATACCGGGTTGGTGGTGGGCGTCGATGGACAGAGCGCAAGTAGCTCAGGAGCAGGCGTCTTCGGGATTGATGCAAACGGCATAGGCGTGGAGGGCCAAACCTTTTCTGCAGGCGGTTACGGCGGTACCTTCTTCAACACGAGTACCAGCACCCTCCTCAATAACCGCGCCATCGCCTTGGGGGCGGAAACAGCCGCTCTGGGCGGGATTAGCTTGGACTCCGTAGCAGTCGGACCAAGCGTGACCGGTCAAAAGCAGAGTCAGACTATCGGGAACACCCTGGCTGTCTGGGGCGACACCAATCAGACCAACGGGATCGCCGTCATCGGTACGGCTGACGATGGAAACGGCGTGGTGGGGCTTAACAACGCTCCCAGTGACGCTGCCGGCAGCTTCACAAACTACGACACCACGGGGACCGGTTCGGGCGGCTTCGGGGTGAGCGGTACAACGACAAGCCCCAATGGCTTCGGAGTGTACGGCAACGCGACAGCCGCGAGTGGATCCGCCGTTGGCGTTTACGGGACATCCACGACCTCCTTCGGAGCTGAAGGCTGGTCTAGCGCAAATTGGGGCATAGTCGGTTACAGCACTGCCTCTCCCGGCGACGGCGCAGCTGCAATCGGTTTGGCAACCAGCGGCAACGCAAATGGCCTCTACGCGGACACCTACAGCGCAGATGGTTTCGGTGCTGTCATAGACAATGCGGCAGGCGGGCCCATTCTCATCGGCACGGTGCTAAACAACGGAGTCGACTTGTTCGATGTCGATGGATTCGGCGACGGCTACTACGCCGGCAACCTCGACGTGACCGGCGCGATCACGGCGGGAACAAAGGACTTCAAAATCGACCATCCCCTCGATCCCGCCAATAAATACCTGGTTCACGCCTCGGTCGAATCCTCCGAGATGATGAACATTTATACCGGCAACGCCACTACGGATGGCGAGGGCGTGGCTACGGTGCAACTCCCGGAGTGGTTTGAAGCGCTGAACCGCGACTTCCGCTATCAGCTCACGGTAATGGGGCAGTTTGCGCAGGCCATCGTGGCTGAGAAAGTTGCGAACCACCAATTCAGCATCAAGACGGATAAACCGAATGTGGAAGTTTCCTGGCAGGTGACCGGCGTTCGCCAGGATGCATTCGCCAAAGCCCACCCGCTTCGGGTCGAAGAAGAGAAGGCTGCGGCCGATCGCGGCCACTATTTGCATCCGGAACTCTTCGGAGCGCCCAAGGAAGCACGCATTAGCCACCGTTCGGGCAGCGGGGCAGCGCACAAGGCTCCGGCCATGCACCCCCTCCCTGTAAAGGCCGCGCGGGCGCAACTGCAGCAGCCGATCACTCCTCCGGCGCTGCGGCCGGTCCTCCTTCCCGCTCCACCACAACCGCCGGTTCTCCCCAAAGCAGCGAAGTGACAGCCGAGTGCCCCATTTCTCGCGTTCTTTGCGAGAAGTGGGGCTTTTCGCGTTCATCCAAGAACTGTCATTCTAGAAAACCAACAGGCCGGGCCCTTCACCCAAACTTTTCCACAGCCTCGATGTGACATCTGACCTTGCGCCCAAAATCAAACCGCGCGATCATGGTCGAGGCAGTGACGGTTCGCCCAGCGCGAAATGTGCACTTCTAAGTTGTCTGTTCTCAATATTTTGATATCTAAGTTCTTTGAAAACCATATTTTACGAAGTCCACTTTAGCGAAACCCGCGCTGGACAAGGATTTCAGCCCCATTCGGCGAAAAAAAATTCATTCGAAATCCGGCTGATCCGCTCATTCCAACGCACGTCGCCTCTGTTGGCCAAAATTTATTTTGTGGGAGAATTCCACAATCGAAAACGGAATAGACCGCGCGCGCCAACCGGTTCACCTCAAGAACACATGCGCCGCATCTTCAACCCGAATATTTGATTTGCGCCGCGAACCGCTCCCCACGTTGTACGCAACCATAAGCTTATCTTCTAAAATAAGTATTTCCTGTGAGCTAATCCAGCCCACCAGCGTCGCGTGAACCAAGAATGCAATCCGCCGCGGAGCATCGTCCGCACTCTTCACCTCAACCGCAGGCAGATCCAGCAATGCCTTCCGAATGCGCTGCGATTCTTCCGGGTTTGCCTGACCCTGCTCGGCAAGTTGAATGGGCGTGTTCGGTCGAGAAGTCGCAACGATTGTCAACGCCACCGACGAGAGGTCAGGCGACACCTTGCCGTTCTCCGTGTAGAAGCTCACGTCGTAATCAGGATTCTTGTACGCAGCTTGTTCGTCGAACACGGTCAATGTCTTGCCTTGTAAATGCAACAGAGTTCGATCGTCGCTTTCGTTCTCCCAGCCGCAACAAGCGGTGTCAGGAATCGCCTCTAAGATCGCACCGGCATTCGCAGCATCCAGCACGCGCCGCAGCGGAGGATCGAGTGACGCCGCCGTCCCTTTGCCGGCGTTCTCTTCGTATAAAGAGGTTGCCTTGTAAAGCGGTTGCGTCTTTCCCGCGACGAACTGCGTCAGCAGAAAGAACTTGCCGACTCCGTCGTCGGGAATCGAGACCTCGCCGTACGGGCAACTCTCCTCGCAGCTACCGCTCGGGCATGCGCACTCCGGCAGCACGGTCGAGGTCAAGTCCTCACGCCCCGCACCCGCGAGGTCGGTCCGCCAGCCAAGCCAGGTCGTCTTGGTGGAGAGATCAACGCCGTCGCGTTGCAACCGCCGCGCCTGATTCGAAAACCAATACAAATGCGCGCCATCGGCCGATAGATAAGGCACAGGCGCCGACTCGGTGATAGCCAAATTCGATCCCGCTGTAGATGTAGCGCGGACGACGTCGCGCGAAAGAGTAGTCGCCGTCTTGCCATCCCAGAACCACACCTTGCGCTCGGCCGCGAGATCACCCTCTGCGAGCGGCAGAGATACGGGCGCGGCAAACAGCATCTGCCCAAGATGGTTAACCGAGAAGTTCTGCGGCGACTCTACCGCTTCCGCCGGAACTTTCACGGTTTGCTTCTCGGCAAATGTTGCGGAATCGTACTCGACTGCCTCTCCAGGCGCGCGCAGTACCCACAGCCGCTTGCTCTGCGCCGCGAGCGGAGCGGCCGATAGAAAAAGAGCGCAAGATGTTAGAAGGAGTCTTCGCATAATTTTCTGCCGTCCCTAATGCCAGCATGATTGTAAATCCTGACTCGCTGGCGCCGCGCCTCTTGCGTACAATGAATAATGAATATTGAAATCAGATGAGCACACATCCCGAGAGACCCGATGAGAGATCAATGACAACCACTGCGAATCCGCCTGTACGCCCGCAAACCAATTCCAGCGAAATCCCTGCCGTACCGCTGACCACCGAGGGCTACAGCGTGCTGCACCAGATGATGCGTTTTCGCTGGACTGCGTGGCGCGCTCTGCCCGATGCAAATCGATCGTCGATTGCGCAGGAAGCCGCATCAGTGCTGGGCGAAATGGAGCAAGGCTCGGGCGGCCAATCCGCGCTTTTCTCGCTGATCGGACACAAGGGCGATCTGATGCTGGTTCACTTCCGCAACTCTTTCGCCGATCTCAACCAGGCGGAACTCAAGCTGGCAAGCCTGCGCCTGAGCGATTACCTCGAACCCACATCTTCTTATCTATCGATCATTGAACTCGGCCTCTACGATTCCACGCTCAAGATTTACAAAGAGCTAACCGATCAAGGCATCCAGCCGCACTCCGATCAGTGGAAGGCCGAAATCGAATGCAAGGTCAATCGCCACAAAGAGGCGATGCATCCCCGGCTGTTTCCTGAGATTCCGCCGAACCGTTATGTTTGCTTTTATCCCATGAACCGCCTGCGCGGCGAGGACAAGAACTGGTATACACTCCCCATCGAAGAGCGCGCCCGCCAGATGGGCGACCACGGCCTCGTAGGCCGCCGCTACGCAGGTGAGGTCAAGCAAATCATCACCGGCTCGATTGGCTTCGACGATTGGGAGTGGGGCGTTGACCTCTTCGCCGACGATCCGCTGGTCTTTAAAAAGCTGATCTACGAAATGCGCTTCGATCATGTGAGCGCGGTCTACGCATTGTTCGGCCAGTTCTTCGTGGGAGTGCGCTGCCCCGCTTCCGCATTGGAGAAGTTGTTGAGCGGAGAACTGCCGAAATAGCAATTGGCAATTAGCGACTAGCCATCGATGTTTATTCGGTGGATATTTTTGCTGATTGCCGCGATGCTCCCTCACCAATCGCTAATTGGCCAACTGCTAATTGCTTGCTACCGGAGAATTCATGGCAACGCTCGGACTCATCGAATACAAAGACGCCAGCCCCGAAGTGCGCGCGGTTTACGATGACATCATGGCCACGCGCAAGACTGACTGGATCAACAATTTCTGGAAGGCGATTGCGCACGATCCCGCCACGCTGAAGCGCACCTGGGAAGACATCAAGCAGATCATGGCCCCGGGCGCGCTCGATCCGCTTACCAAAGAGATGATCTATGTCGCGGTGAGCGTCACCAACCAGTGCAACTATTGCATCGCCTCGCACACAGTCTCGGCGCAGAAGAAAGGCATGACCGATGCCATGTTCAAAGAGCTAATGGCGGTCGTCGGCATGGCCAACGAAACCAATAAAATGGTCACGGGATATCAAGTGGAGATTGACGAGCAGTTCAAGAGCGCTCGTTAGTCGTCGGTCGTTTGTCGTCGGTCGTTTGTCATTGGACGCAGGTCATCGTCGAACCATGTGGGGAAAGCCGCCCCGGCTGTCCGCCGCGCGCACCGCGGCCTGCCGGGTTGCCTCAGCGCTTCCCTTTGCGTCCGAAGCGCCACTCGTGTGCCTTCATATCCACTTTTCGGCCGCGAAATCGCACTCCCTCTGCCTCCAGCCGCAATCGCTGCTCAATGGCCGATTCGCCGCGCAGCTTGATTTCTCCGCCGGCCCCTAACACGCGTTGCCACGGCAATCCGAACCCGCGATGCAAAACCCGCGCTACCAGCCGCGCGCCACGCGGAAGCCCGGCCGCTCGCGCAACCGCCCCGTAGGTCGATACTTTGCCTTTGGGAATACTTCGTATAGAGGCCTCGATGCGCATCCGCAACTTCGATGCTTGATCAGGAGCAGATTGATCGGGTGAGACCCTACGGGGACCCTTCTTCCGTACAAGCTTCGGCTTCTTACTTCCCTTATTCACAGTCGAATCCATCCCACACGAATCAGCCACAACGATCCCAACAGGACCAGCAGCCATAATATGACGCCCTGCAACAACGGCCGAGGGCCCACGCGCTTGAGCGTCGCCACTGAGATGCCGCTGCCGATCAGGAACAGCGTGGCAGTCAAACCGATCTTCGCGACCTTTACTGCGATGCCGTAGGCATGCGCTCCAGCCGGCAGATACGTATTGCAAACCGCAGCCAGGCAGAATAGGCCGATGAACCACGGCCATTGAATCTTCGCTTTCGCGCCGCGCACGATTGCCGTTCCAATCGAGAGTGGAACAATCCATAGCGCACGAGCCAGCTTCACCGTAGTCGCAACGGCCAAGGCTTCGGCTCCATACTTTGCCGCAGCGCCGACTACCGAACTGGTGTCATGAATGGCCAGCGCAGCCCACAATCCAAATTGCGATTGCGTTAGCTTGAGCGCAGTGCCGATGGCCGGAAAGATGAGCAGCGCAACGGAGTTCAGCACGAACACCGTGCCCAGAGCGATTGCCATTTCCTCGTCGCTGGCCTGCGTGATGGGCCCGACCGCCGCGATGGCGCTGCCTCCGCAAATCGCCGTGCCCGTCGAAATCAGAAATGCCGGCACTCGCGGCACACTCAGCAGCGCGCCCAGTCCCATGCCGGCGAGCAGCGCGAAGCTGATGCCGAGCATAGTGTAGACAAATCCGCTGCTCCCCGCCTGCACGACCTGATGCAGGTTCATTCCGAAGCCGAGTCCCACCACCGAAGCCTGCAGCAGAAACTTGGAGTATTTTTTCGCTTCGCGGTCGTAGGGATGAGGAAACGCGAGCCCAAACAGCAGTCCCATCGCCAGCGCAACTGGCGGAGACACGAAGCCGCTGGCACTGACCAGCAGGCATAGGAGAAAGACGATGCGTGGGAGCATTCGAGGAAAACCCGGCTCGGCTCGTTCTCCGCGGCTAAGGCCGTGGTGAGCCAAACGCAACCGCCGGGTTAAGCCGCCTTGCGGAAGGATTCGATGGCTTCCGCTTCTGAGTTGTATACATCGAAAACTGTGAGCAGCTTGGTGACCTGCAGCAAATCGCCCACGCGCTTGGTTAGGTTCGTCAATTTGATCGTGCCGCCCGCATTTTGCGCGGTGGTGCGCAGCGCCACCAACGTACCC
>Ga0209420_1001477_pt1 | contig 11111 bp, 14 predicted proteins | sample BlaSpr_A8_OM1_O1_FD_187972 | JGI IMG/M metagenome (GOLD analysis project Ga0209420, IMG submission 187972) | Forest soil microbial communities from Thunder Bay, Ontario, Canada - Black Spruce, Ontario site 2_A8_OM1_O1 (SPAdes) (version 2) | ecosystem: Environmental > Terrestrial > Soil > Boreal...
CAAAGGTCTTTTCGAAAGTCCCCACGGCCAGGGACTGGTTTTCTTGTTTCTTTAAATAGTGTTCTTCCAAAATCTTCTTGAAGGCCCCAAAGTTTTCCGGTTTCAAAGAAAAACCGGGCCTCGCGACCGCCAGAAAATTCCTCGCCGCCGGCAACTACCTTTGGAACCAGGGCTTGTTTGCGGCGCCGCTTGGGGTGTGGGAAAGCGAATTCAAAACGCACGCGCCCTACTACCACAACGCCCTGCTTGCCCTGCGCCAAACCGCCGGCAGCCTGCCCAGGCTCTCCAAACTCTATCTCGATCTCGAAAGCGATGCCATCGACTACGCGCTTATGGAGCGTACCAAAAATCTCGTGGTTATCCCCGCGCGCTACGAATGGACCGACATCGGCTCGTTCTTCGACCTCCACAAAGTGCTCAAAAACTCCGCCGGCGCCGACGGCAACGTCCTCCGGGGGAACGTCAAAATGATCAATTGCGAAGACTGCATGATCCACGCTTCCGAAAAACCCATCATTGCCATCGGCCTCACCGGCCTGGTGGTGGTGGACACGCCCGATGGGCTGCTCGTGTGCGCCAAAGAGCAGGCTCAACTTGTGGGCCAGCTCTCGAAAAAACTCCAGGCCGAAATCGACACCCGGGGTTAACGCTGGCGGACTTTTATCCTCATATAATCCTCAGCCTTGCGGAGTAACGCTTGGGTTGTGACATAATTAATACTACATGGCCAAAGCTCAACCGAAACCAATGACCGACTTGTCCGGCCGGGACTCCGCCCCCGTCGCGAAATCAGGGCGCATCAGGGCTGTTGCGCAAACAACCGCCGTGCCTGTGACGGTGCCGTCATCGCCGCGCAAAGGCGCCAAAACTGCTGCCGCCACCACGACATCGGCGAAGCCACGCGTCCCTAAGCCCAAAACGCTGAAAACCCCGGCCAAAAAAGCCGCACTCACCCCGCTGGCTTTCCGACCGGAAGTTGCGGGGCCGGTCTCCGCCCCGGCACGCTTCGCCGCCGCGCCGCGCCGCCTCGCAGGCGGCCTGCAGATTACCGCCGCCGTCCTGGTGCTCATAATTCTCGGCGCCGTCAGTTTTGAAATTGCCTATGCCGGCAAAATTCTGCCCGGGGTCACTGCCGATGGTGTTGGTGTCGCCGGCCTCACGCCCGCCGCCGCCGCCGCCCGCATTACCGCTCAGGCCGCCAAATTCGACGAACAGCAGCTCACCGTTGCCTATGGCACCACCGAGCTGCGCATTCCTGTGGCCGGCCTCGCCCCAAGCTACAATGCCACAAAAGCGGCTGCCCAGGCCGCCGCCTACGGGCGCACCGGCAATCTGGCTGCCCGTCTTCACCAGCAACTGCGCACCCTGTTTGGACGCCCCACCACCTATGCCGTTTACAGCTTTGACGCCTCACGCCTCACGCCCTATCTCCTGCAACTCGATAATTCCATTACCACTCCGGTCCAAAATGCCGGCCTCAGCTTCAACGGCGACCACGCCGTGGTGAGTAATTCCGCCACCGGCTCGCGACTCGATATCGGCGCCCTGGCCACCGACATTGCCGGCCGGCTCGGCGCCACCTCCACCGCCACCATCACCGCCCCGGTTTACCAGCTCGCACCCGGTCTCACCACTCCGGCCGTAGCCACCGTGGCCGCCGCCGCCAACACTTATCTCTCCGGCCCGCTCACGCTCTCGTACACCGGTGGCACGCAAGCCGTCAGCCAGCAAACACTGGTCTCGTGGCTTCAAGTCACATCCGGCAAGTCAAACTCATTTCTATCCGGCCTCAATCTCGCCGGCGTCACCCCGCCGCCGGTGGTGGCCGTTCTCGGGCTCGACCACGACGCCATCAGCGCCTATGTTGCCGGCCTCGCCTCCCAACTCAATCAGCCGGCCAAAAACGCCCAGCTCGCCATGCAAAACAACCAGCTCACCGTCGTCGCGCCCAGTCAAAACGGCGTTACGCTCGATCAAAACGCGGCCCTTAGCGCTATTACCGCCAGCCTCACCAAACCCGCCGATGACCGCACCGTGAGCCTCAACCTCGCCTCCACCCCCGCCGCTGTCAATGAAAACAACCTCGCGAGCCTTGGCATCACCCAACTCATCTCCGAAGGCGAAACCTACTTCCCGGGTTCACCGACCGACCGACTCATTAACGTCCGCCAGGGCGCCGCCCGCTTTAACGATGTGCTGCTCAAACCCGGCCAGGTCTTCAGCTTCGGCGCCCTGCTCGGCGAGGTCGACGCCTCCACCGGCTACGTCCCCGAGCTCGTTATCGACGGCAACCACGAGGATTACCAGTACGGCGGCGGCCTCTGCCAGGTTTCCAGCACCGCCTTCCGCGCCGCCCTGCTCGCCGGTCTGCCCATTGACGAGCGCGAAAACCACTCGTTTGCCATCAGCTACTACCAATGGCCCTACAGTGCGCCCGGCCTTGACGCCACCATCTACTACCCGGCAGTCGATCTCAAATTCACTAACGACACCGGCCACTACATCCTCATCCAGACCATTATGAACGGCGACGATCTCAAATTTGATTACTACGGCACCAAGACCAAATATGGCCAAATCCGCGGCCCGTACTTCGTCTACGGCTCCAACAACGCCACTCAGCCGTCCAAAACCGTCTTTTATCGCGACGTCTACAATCTCGCCGGCAAGGTCGTTAAAACCGACACCTTCTACAGCACCTACCAGTCGAGCACCGACTTCCCGATCGTCAACACGTTCAACTAGCTCTCATTGCTATATATAAGTAAATATGACATAATATAAATACTGTGATGACCCTAAAGGGAAGCAGATGACATCGATGATGTCTGCCTTTACGGCACCCCCGAAATACGCGCTCGACCTGCCGGACCGAATCATGGTCGGCGTGGCCGGTGGTACGGCCTCCCGGAGGCGCACTGCTACTACGACGACCCCACTCTCGCAGCATTGACCTGCTGGTGGCAGGTCGGAGCCGAGAAGCGCGCGGGCTACCGCGAGCTCCTCGCCGACATCACAACGACAACGCAGTCTGTGCTCAACCAATCCGCGCCGTCGTGACTACGAGGGCCCGGTGCGCTCGCGCACCGGGCCCTGAGCCTGTAACCAGTTAGCTTCTCGGCCGCAGTCCCAAAATCGCGAACACCGCGATAATGATCCCCACAATATTGTTCACGATCGTGTTCACGAGCGTGGTGCGAATCATCGCATTGGTCCAAATCTCGTACACCAGCAGCGCCGCCGCTCCCGCGATCACAACCACGGCTGCCCACGTCAGGCAATCCATCACCAGCTTTTTGCGTTGGTAATCATCCTCGGCTGCCCAAGCCTTGAGGTCGTCTTCACTGGTAACTCTTCGTTTATGCGGGGTTTTATGTTCCACGGCCGGCCTCTAGGCAAATTCAATGTAGGGGATAGTGAAGCCAAGCTTCCTGAGGCGTGTTATCGCCATCGGCCGTGACACTCGGAAACAATCAGCCATATCCGCCAGTGTCTCGCTTTCAAATCTTGACTGCTTGCCGAGTCCTTTGTCAGCCACAAATGATTTCACCGCCGCCGCCGGCATTAAGATCTCAGCCGCCAGCGTGTCGGCCTGTTGCTCCCGTTTTTTCTCATCCGTATCCTGGTAAACATTCGACCGGTCAAGCGTACCGTGCTTGAGCAGCAAATCCCGGTCCAGCACGTAATGGCCCAGCTCATGGGCGATCGAAAACCGCCGCCTGGTCTCCACGTGATCTTCATTCACCAGAATCGAGAAACCATTATTCTCGTAACTGATCTCGGCATTAAATTCCGGGCCGCCCGAGGTCGCATAAACATCAATACCGACTTCATTCGCCAATTTAATCACGTCGATATAGCCGGTCGCCTCACGTAAGTCTTCGGCCAGTCCCAGGATCTCATCTTTGTTTACTACAAGAGCTTCCATTGCTTCCTTCTTCCACGCCAGTATGTCTCAGCATCATCATAAAAACTACAGCCATTCTATCACTTTTTGTTCGGTTTTAACAGACTTATTAAGAAATTTACCAAACTCTTGACCATTCGGCTTTTGTTCAATAGAATAAAAACCAATAACAAGGAGGGTACCTTATGGCCGAACCATTAACCAAGCGCCAGAAAGAAGTGCTCGATTACGTCACGCAGTTTATCGAGCTGCACGGCTACGCGCCGAGCTATCGCGAAATCGCCGCCTACTTTAAATATGGCTCCGTTGCCACCGTCGCCGAGCACATCGATTCGCTCGTCGCCAAAGGCATGCTGCAAAAAGGGGAGAATGAAGCCCGCTCGATCCAGCTCGTGAAAGCCCATGTTGAGCAGGAGCCGGTCTTCCAGCTGCCGATCCTCGGCCTTGTGGCTGCCGGCCAACCCATTGAAACACTGGGTCGCCACAACGAAACGCTCGAGGTCCCTGCTTTCATGGTCGGCCGCAAAAACTCCTACGTTTTGCAGGTAAAAGGGGACTCAATGATCGATGAAGGCATTCACACCGGCGACTACGTGGTGGTAACGGAAAAGCCCGTGCCCAGCAATGGCGAAATGGTGATCGCGCTCATCAACGGCGGCGAGGCCACGCTCAAGCGCTACTACAAGGAAGCTGATCACATCCGCTTACAGCCCTCAAATTCCGCCATGGAGCCGATTATCATCAAATCCGGCACACCCATCGAAATCCAGGGCACCGTCATCGGGCTGATCCGGAAGTACTAGCTGGTGGCGATGCTCCCCGAGTTTAAATGCCGGCTCTACGTCCCGGCCCACGGGCTCATGGCTGCCCGGCTCCCGGCGCAATCAGGCCCCCGGCGCCTCGTGAGACTCACGCCGCTCAGCTACGACGAGCTCGTCGATCCGGGCTTGCGCCGGCTGCTGGCCGCCTTTGAATCCGTACCCACGCCGCTGAATGTGCAGGTCTAGCGGCTGGCGTATCGTATAATATCGTCATGTACACCTCCTCACTGCTCAAAAGTCAAGCTGGCATCACGCATGGCTTTTCCGAAATCAAAGAGGGGAACATGGCCTACCGGTTTGGGTCGCACAATAAAGTGGATGCCAACCGCACGGCTTTCCTTGCCCGGCTCGGTCTTACGCCAGAGCAATGTGCCGCTCAAGTTGGCCTGGTCGACGGCATCCACGTGATAACGGATAGCGACCTTGGCCGTGGCATGTTCGATCGCGAGTCAAGCATTCAAACCAACGCGCTCATCACCAATAAACCCGGCGCCGGCCTGTTCTTAACCATTGCCGATTGCATTCCCATCATTCTCTACGATCCGGTAAAACACGCAATCGCTCTCATCCACGCCGCTCGCCAGAGCACCAATCTGCTCTTGCCTGCAAAAGTCGTTGAGCGCCTCAAAGCGGAATTCGGCTCCGACCCGGCCGGTATTCTGGCCTGTCTGGGCCCGGCCGTGCAGGCCCGGTCGTACGTCTACGATCAAAACATCTATAAGCTCGTGACTCCCGCCTGGAAACCTTTCCTGCACGAACGCAACCCCAACCACATGGAAGTTGATAACGTTGGTTATGCCAAAGCTCAGCTCATTAAAGCCGGTATCCCTGAGCATAATCTGGATGATTCCGGCATCGATACCGGCCGCCCGGATGCCAATTTTTTCTCACACGTTCGCTCGGTACACACCGGCGCACCCGAAGGCCGGCTGGCCGCAGTCGTTGCCCTGCGCTAAACCAAAATTTCGCCGCCCTCAGTCGCGTTTGGCCGTTGGATCATCCAAAACCCGCCCCAGAATCCGGGTAATCCGCGCATTCGCGTCCTTCAGTTGCTCCCGCTGCGCGGTCCGGTCATTGAGTTCGCGCCGGATCTTGTCGCGTGCCGCCGCCGCCGGGCCGCCTCACGTCCGGACACAGTCACCGCCGTCAGTAACCCGCTCACGGTTATCAAAATCACATACAGCAGAATAAACACTAGCCGCTCTTCAATCGACGCCACCCCGGCAAACGGCCCGCGCCCACCCGCCGTTCCCAGCACCGCAATCACCGATATCGCCAGACTCACCGTTGTAACCCCAAGCTGGGTAAAGCGCAGCGCTCCCCAAATTATGAACGGAAACGTTATATACTCGAGGGGATAAATCGAACCCAGTGGCCAGAAGAAAACCACACCGGCCACAGCCACGGTTGAAATCAGAAGCGCCAACGCCTCCCACGAGTGTTCCCGCAGCCGCCGCTCCGGCCGCAGCCACACCAGCAAAAACGGCGCAAACAGCACGTCACCGGCCAGATCGCCAAACCACCACAACAGCCAGGCGCCGCCCAAATTGCCGCCCGCCAACAAACCGCCGGCCATCAAACTGAGCGTGCCGATCGAGGCCGCCACCAGCGTACTCGCGACCGCCGCCAGCCCAATCAACGCCACCACATCGCGAATGCGCTCAAGGCCGGGCTGAAAGCCGGCCACCCGCCGCAGCAGCCACACGCCTGTTACCGCTTCCAGCGTGTTGCCCACGGCAATCCCCGCCGCCACTCCAGCCGGCTCGTGTGTCAGCCAGTTGGCCACTAAAGCTCCAATAAAAACACCGGGCCAGGCCCGGTACCCGAGCAGCAAAAGCGCGGCCAACGCCAATCCGGTCGGCGGCCACACCGACGTGATTTGCTTGACCGAAAAAGCCAGTGACAGGCCCAATTTGGCCGCCGCAAGGTAAACTACTGCCAGGCCCAGAACCTGGACCGCGTATTTCGCCTTCATTACCGTTATTATACGCCGCCGCTCGCACAGGCCCGACACACACCGCTCACTTCAATCTGATGGCTCCGCGGTGTAATACCGTTCGCCAGCGCCAGCTCCACCAACCGCTGTTCAAGCGCCACATCCTCCACAGTCACCGACCGACCACACTGCAAGCACGAAACATGGTGGTGATGATTATCAAACCCGTCCGCCAGCTCAACCATCTTGTGGCCGCCGGTAATAACGTCCTGAATCACGTTGAGCTTGCGAAACAGCGTCAGCGTCCGGTACACGCTGGCCCGGTCCATATCACCGTTATCGCTGATAATCGCGCTCAAACCGGCCGGATCATTGGCCTGCAAATAGCGAAAAATCGCCACCCTCGGCGCCGTTACACTATATCCGTGCGCCCGTAAATAATGCTTAAATTTCTCCATCGCGATGCAATTATAATAAAAATTGCAACAAATTTGCAATTAGCGCCTGCAATTAATAAAATCTGAACTAACAATGGCTACCGCAACCGCCGGGAAATCTTCATCAGACAACGCAGTGCGCCTGGCCATAGCGCTCGGCGTTGTCATTATTGTGGCCACCGCCTGGCTGGTGGTTATCGCCCGCCGGGCTACCACTACCGGTCACAACCGGTTGGAGATCGTGGCTGGAGAGAATTTCTGGGGCAACATTGCCGCCCAAATCGGTGGCGCCAAAGTGAACGTCACCTCCATTATCACCGATCCCAATGCCGACCCGCACCTGTATGAATCTGACGCCCGTGACGCCAGTGCCGTGGCCACAGCCGGCATCGTGATCGAAAACGGCCTCGGCTACGACGACTTCATGGCCAAACTGCTGGCCGCCGCGCCCAACCCCAAACGCACCGTGCTTTCGGCGCAGAACATCCTGCACGTCACCGGCAGCGACCCCAACCCTCATCTCTGGTACGACACCAGTCGGGTGCCAACCGTAGCCGCCGCCATCGAGGAGGCCCTGGCCGCCAAAGATCCGGCCGATGCCGCCTACTTCCGCGCTAATCTCAACCGCTTTGATCAATCGCTCACGCCCATTCTCTCAGTTATCCGACAAATCAAAACCCGCTACCCCGGCGCGCCCGTTGCCTATACCGAGCGCGTCCCCGGCTATCTGCTCGCAGCCGCCGGCCTCAGCGTTAAAACCCCGCCCGGCTTTGCCGCCGCCATTGAGGACGGCACCGACCCCAGCCCTGCGGACACGCTCACATTTGACTCGCTTATCACCGCGCACCGCATTAAAGTATTACTGTACAACGCGCAAACCACCTCGGCTGCCACCCAGTCCATCCTGAACCTGGCCCGCGCCAACGGTATTCCGGTTGTGCCGGTTACTGAAACCCTGCCCAAAGACGATCCCACGTACCAGGATTGGCAACTCGGTCAGGCCCAGGCATTGTTAAGCGCCCTCAGAAATTAATGTCAGCCAGGACAAAACCACAAACCCCACCCATCATCATCGAGCAGGCCGGCCTCAGTCTCGGTGGCCGCGAACTCTGGCAGGGCCTCAATCTCACCGTTGCACCGGGGGAATTTCTGGCCGTGCTCGGACCGAACGGCTCGGGCAAAACCAGTCTGCTGCGGGCGCTGCTCGGCCTCACCGAGCTCACGGCCGGGAGCATTCAAATCTTTGGTGGTCCGCCGGCCGCCGGCCGCTCCCGCATTGGCTACATTCCGCAGCAGAAAGGTTTCGACCCGGATCTGTCGATCCGCGGCCGCGACCTCGTCCATTTCGGCCTGGACGGCAACCGCTATGGTTTCAGCTTTCACGGCCGCCGTACCGCCACGCGCGTAAATCAGGCCATTGAGGCTGTGGGCGCCGGTGCTTTCGCCGATGCTCCCGTCGGGCTGCTCTCGGGTGGCGAGCAACAGCGGCTGCGGGTTGCACAGGCGCTCCTGTCCGAACCCGATCTGCTCCTTTGCGACGAGCCGCTGCTTTCGCTTGACCTTTCGCGCCAGCAGGCCGTCAGTGCGCTCATCGACGCGCGCCGCCGCCGGGCCGGGACCGCTGTGGTATTCGTTACCCACGACATTAATCCAATCCTGCCCATGGTTGACCGGGTGCTCTATCTGGTTGGTAATCGCTGGGCTGTTGGCAAGCCGGATGCTATCCTCACCAGCGAGCACTTGAGTGAACTCTACAACGCCGCCGTGGATGTTATGCGGCTCCATGGCCGCATCCTGGTGGTGGCCGCCGGCGAGTCCGGCCCCGAAGAACAGGGCCATCACCACCAGGCAGGCCACAAACCCGGAGAGACCGCCTGATGGGACTCGGCTTCTATCTCAATCAGGCCTTCGCGCTCAATGCGCTCCTCGCCGCCACCCTGGTCGCCGTCAGCTGCGGCCTCATTGGGCCGTTTGTGATCAGCCGTGGCATGGCCTTTGCCGTGCACGGCACCAGCGAGCTGGCCTTCACCGGCGCCGCCGCCGGTTTGCTCATTGACGGCAATCCCATCGCCGGTGCTCTCGGCGGCGCGCTCGTGGTGGCGGCCGTTATCGGGTTGCTCGGCGTCCGCGAGCGTGAGCGTGATTCATCCATCGGCGTTATTCTCGCCTTCGGGCTTGGCCTGGGCGTCCTGTTGCTCAGTTTCTATCACGGTTTTGCCTCAGAAGCCACCAACATTCTCTTTGGTAACATTTTTGGCGTTTCAAGCGGGCAACTCGCGCTGCTGCTCGTTATTGGCCTGAGCGTGATAATTGTCATGGCCATCCTCTATCGCCCGCTCCTGTTTGCCTCAATCGATCCCGAAGTTGCGCTGGCCAAAGGCGTGCCGGTGCGGCGCCTGGGCATCCTCTTCCTGCTGGTGCTGGCGCTCACGGTCACCGCCGCCGCTCAGGTCGTCGGCACGCTGCTGGTGCTCAGCCTCGCCATCACCCCGGCCGCCGCTGCTCAGCGCCTCAGCGCCCGCCCGGTGGTCGTTACCATGCTCTCCATCCTCTTCGCCATCATCGCGAGTGCCGGGGGCCTCATTGCCAGCCTTGCCATCGCCGGTGGCACGGTTAAACCCAGCGTTTTCATCACCTCCATCAGCTTTCTCATCTACCTGCTTGCGCGCCTCAGCGGCCCGATCTTCCGCGAGCACCGGCCCGATTAAGCAGCGCCACCATTCCAGCGCGAGCGCGTTAAATCCACCTGGTCACCAATTAACGCGACGCCCTCATCCTTAAGCATCTGAATCTTCGTTGGCTCACCATTGCCAAACGCGTACCCGTGCATGCGTCCGTCCGAGCCCACCACGCGATGGCATGGCACGCGCGCCGGATTCACGTTATGCTTCATCGCATTGCCCACCGCCCGCGCCGCCCGCGGATTACCGGCCAGCTCCGCCACGTCCGCATAGGTTGCCACTTTCCCGGCCGGAATGCGCGCCACCACGTCATACACTTTTTCGGTAAAATGCTCGCTCATACCGCTACCACCCGCTCCCAATCATCCGCCGTTAACCTCACCGCCAGCTCCAAAGCCTGCTGCACCGCCGCCTCGTCCGATTCATGTTGTAGCAATCGGCGAGTTAAATCGTGCCACACGCCAACCCAACCGGTCATATTTCGAGTGTCATAGCCATTAGCCAAACTCACAAATTCTTCCAACCGGCTCCGCGTTGCATCACGGCCAAGCTTAAAAAAGCGCGCCAGGGCGTCCGACACTATGCTCAGATCAGCCGCCTGCAGTCCATCTTTAACCATACCTCGTACCTCCGGTTTATTCGCCAGCACATGAATGTCCACCGCCGTCTCAATAAAATTATGCGCAATGCCGCGCGCCTGAGCCGATGTCGCGAAACCAACCGCCCCGGCCACCAGCTGAGCCAACTCTGGCGTTTGATGCGAAAATGCATACCCATCACCGCCTTCAAACTCGTCATGGCTGCGCCGGTCAAGCGCGAGATGGTCCTCGATACCCTCAAGCACCGCCCAGGCCGCCACGTCGCTATCCAGGGCCGCCCTGAAGGAGGCAACCACCTTTCGGTCATGCAGCATTCCGGCTGGACAAACCCCGGTTAAATCTGAATCCGGCAAAATTGCCCCGACTAACCGCAATGGTTCAGGTTTTTGCCGACCGCTCCGCTGCGCCGAGTAATATATGTGGGCATTAAAAAACATGACGCTATTATAGCCGACCAGGTCTTAATAACCCGCCGGCGGCCGCTTGCCGCCCGGCAATTTCTCCAGGTCCAAACCATTTATCCGCTCCAGCAGCGCCTCCAGCGTCCGGTGAAATTCATCCAAATCCACCCCGTACCGCGCCACCAACTGCTCATCAATAAAGTCCTGCGTCTTCACGAAATCATTCTTGAACTTCTGGTTGATATCCTTCCACGCAAACCCGCTCAAATACTCAGCCAGCTTCGGGTCGTATTCCACCACGCCCAATGCCAGCAGCACCGCGATTGCCG
>Ga0209420_1001478_pt1 | contig 11105 bp, 12 predicted proteins | sample BlaSpr_A8_OM1_O1_FD_187972 | JGI IMG/M metagenome (GOLD analysis project Ga0209420, IMG submission 187972) | Forest soil microbial communities from Thunder Bay, Ontario, Canada - Black Spruce, Ontario site 2_A8_OM1_O1 (SPAdes) (version 2) | ecosystem: Environmental > Terrestrial > Soil > Boreal...
GACCAGTTCCGTAGCGGGCTTCGTTCGGAGCGGTGATTCCGACTCTGTCGGAATCGGCTCCGGGGGCGCGGAAGCGTCACTCGGTTGCTCACAGGTGCCGTGGCGAGCGGCTGTGGGGAAAAGGGTGAGACTGGTCTGATCCGGATCTTGCCTTCGACGCCGGAGCGTCGCTGGAGTAGACCGGAAAATGGGAGAAGTGGCCATTGGAGCCTCGCCGTCACGAGTTGCATTCTATTCGCCTTTTGTTCGCTATGTCAAGAACTATTATTCGCTTTATTTTCGCCTGTACGCATTGCCAAGGCCGACGTGGAAACGCGGCATGCGAGTCAAATTCAGCGAGGGATTCCTTCCGCTATACTGAAATTGAACCCCCGGAGTGCGCCATGGCGGAAGTCGGAATTCTCATAATCGACGACGACGTAGTAAGCCAGCGCGCGCTTAAGAACGTTCTCGACTCGGAAGGCTGGCGTGTCCGTATTGCCCCTCTTGCTTCGCACGCCATGGCCGAGTTAGCTAGCGGCCAATGGAATCTCGTTATCGTGAATATCGCGCTCACCGATGTGCGCGGCCAACTTTTCTCCATATTGAAGGAACTAGCGCAAACAGAATCCAATCCAGCTCCGCAAGCTGAGAATCAGGCTCCTCCCAAGCGCATCCGCGTACTTTTTCTGGTCCCGCTGCTCGCTGCAAAGCACGCGCAGCCCGTCCTCGAACAGGAGGGGCTTCCCTACTCGCTGAAGCCGTATCACCTTCACGATTTCCTGGAAAAAGTGAGCGAGCTGCTGGTCGAATCGGGAGCGCTGGCCGAACCCATTCGCAGCATGGGAGATTTTTCTGCGGTCAAGAAACGCCAACGCAAAAATCACAATTCGCGCGATAGCCGCAGAGGCACCATGTTCGCGTCACGCGAGGATTATCAAATGTCGGAAGAAGAACTGGTCGAATTTGAGAAGCAGGAAGAAGAAGATCGAAAGAAGCGAGAGAAAGAATTGCACGATCGCCAGCATCTTGGATAGAGGCGAGTGCTACAGCTCAAATAGCATTTTATCCCTTCGATTCCGACCGATACGGCCGGACCTCACTTCGGTCGGGGGTCTCTGCCAACAGTTCCGCAATTGTCTTGTTGAAAATAGGATGCCGAACCTCTGCAGCGATCTCGGCAAACGGCACAAGTACGAATCGCCTTTCTGCCATGCGCGGATGAGGAATCTTCAGATGATCCGTGCTCACCACGCGGTCGTCATACAATAAAATGTCCATATCGATCACGCGAGGCCCTCGCGACACCCGCCTTCGACGTCCCAGCGAACGCTCAATGTCCAATAGGGTGTGCATCAATTGCGGGGGAAGAAGATTCGTCTCTGCTTTTATTACACAATTTAAAAACCAGCTCTTCGAACTTGTTCCAACCGGTTCGGTTTCATAAAGGGCCGATTCCTGAAGAAGGTTGACGCCAGGTTCGGCGAGAGCCTCGATAGCGCGGCCCATGTAGCGCGCCCGATCTCCTTGATTGGAACCCAGTGACAGATAGATTGTCGCCATAGCGGCAACCAATAATAAACCGTGAACGGACGAAGTACAGAGATTGTGTTCAGCTGAATAGTCCAGGTTGACGGCGAGGTTCATCTAGACCGAAGTGTTTATAGGCGAGAGCAGTAGCCACACGGCCTCGTTGCGTGCGGTCCAGCAGTCCTAGTTGCATCAAGTAGGGTTCGTAAATTTCCTCGATGGCATCTTCTTCTTCGCTTAGCGAAGCTGCGATTGTATTCAGCCCCACCGGGCCACCCGAATATTTCTGAATGATCGTCAGCATTAAATTGCGATCCACTTCGTCGAGTCCATGCTCGTCTATTCCAAGCATAGCAAGCGCGTCGCGGGCCACCGCGTCGTTGATGTGTCCTTTGGCGCGAACTTCCGCGAAATCGCGAACCCTTCGCAGCAAGCGGTTAGCAACACGCGGCGTGCCGCGGCTCCGGCGAGCAATTTCTCGCGCTCCTTCTTCATCCATTTTGATACTCAGAATTTTTGCCGAGCGCTGAACGATCTGCAGGATATCTTCGGGGGCATAAAATTCAAGCCGATGCACAATCCCGAAACGCGAACGCAAAGGCGCCATGATCAACCCGGCGCGCGTGGTCGCGCCAATTAGCGTGAACTTATTCAACTGATAAGGATGCACGCGCGCGCCTGGTCCTTGGCCGATGATCAGATCCACGCGAAAGTCTTCCATCGCTGGATACAGTATTTCCTCCAAGGCTGGCTGCAGCCTGTGAATCTCGTCCAGGAAGAAAAAGTCGCGCGGATCAAGCGAAGTGAGCACGGCCGTCACATCGCCTTTTTTCTCCAGGAGCGGTCCGGACGTGATCTTGATGGCTGAACCCATTTCATTGGCGAGGATCTGAGCGAGCGTCGTTTTCCCCAATCCTGGCGGGCCGTAAAGCAGAACGTGATCGAGCGCCTCTCCGCGATTTCTCGCCGCATCTACGGCAATTTTCAAATTTTCCTTCACACGCGACTGCCCAATGAAATCTTCCATGCGCTTGGGGCGCACGCTGGCCTCGATGCGCGCGTCTTCGTCCAGCGCCTTCCCCGAAATAATGCGATTTCGCCCGTCGGTTATCTTCTCTGCCAAAGAGTCCTCGTCGTTATTACCAATGCAGCGTGCGCTCTTGCGTGAGAAATTTCAATCATTCCTCTCGGCCAGCACGAACAGCCTTTTTCATAGATGTACCGCCCAGGATCTGAAGCGCAGCGCGCAAAACTTCCTCAAAATCGCTCGTGGACCTTATTCCGGCCTTTTCAATAGCGCTCTCCACCGATCGCGTGTCATAGCCAAGGTTCACCAACGCCGAGGCAACATCCGATTCCAGTTGCGAGCGCGTTGCGGGCTTTCCGGCTTGCGGTACATCCACCACCGCCAGCTTATCTCGCAATTCCACAACAATGCGTTCCGCCGTTTTGCGCCCTACGCCGGGAATGCGGACGAGTTGAGCTAAATCGCCTGTGCGCACTGCTGGAATTAGTTCTGCGAGGCTCATGCCTGAAAGAATTTTCAAGGCCAGCGATGGTCCTACACCAGAAGCGGAAATCAGCAGCTCGAAGCATTGTTTTTCACGGGCCGTAGAAAAGCCATACAGCGCGAACTGGTCTTCTCGCACGTGGGTATGAATCAGCAGTGTCGATTCGCTGTGAATAGCACCCAGGCTGGAAAATGTAGAAAGGGGAATAATCACTTCGTAACCCACTCCTGCCACATCAATCAGCACCACATTGGGACGTTTTTCAATCAGCTTTCCGCGCAGTGATCCAATCATATCGAGCGATTATTGATTAGCCTCGCTAGAGTGTCAACGCAACTCCATTCCCGACCCGGGCTGTGCGATGGCATTGGTAATGAAGCTAAACGTGATTCGTCTGACTTTCGGGAACTAATAGGCGCAATCGTCCGTACATGTAATCAGCTATCGGCGCACTTCGGCGCGCGGGTGTCCATTCGCGGCCAACTTGGGTGTCCTCGCCAATCCGTGCTTCCAGATAAATCTCAGACTGAAACGATCGCTTAATCTCATCGCATACGAATATTCATAAGAGCTTATCTTTTCGCAAAAGTGTCACGGTCCATTGTTCGAAATGGGGATGAACACTGTTCGTTTTCGCGCCACATGAGAATTAGAAAACACAAATGAAAATAATTGCGAATTTATCGTCACCCTTGCTTTCGAGGCGATTACCGCTACGTCTAAGTGCGTGCAAGGGGCGAGTGAGATTCAAAGTCGGATTTAAGGAGGAACCAAAATGTCGCGTCGCAAAATGAATTGTGTGCTAACCGTACTTGCGGCTCTGGCGCTCGTGTTGTCAATCGCAACTCACACAACCCCAGCGAAAGATGCCAAATCGACGGTCACCCCCATCGTCAAGTCGGATGTAAAACTGCTTAAACCGGCCACTCTGGGTGGTTCTGACCTTAAGGCCGGAGATTATTCCGTGACCGCTGATGACGCACACGCCAAGTTTTCAAAAGGCGGGAAAGTGGTAGCGGAAGTTCCCATCCAATGGAAAGACGAAAGTAGCAAAGCGAAATTCACCACGGTCGTCGTGGATGGAAATCAGATCAAGGAAATTCACTTCGGTGGAAAGATGAAGTACGTGGAGGTTACTCAATAACGAAAAGCGAAGATCCGTGAGCGGGCAGCAGCCACAATGGCTTCTGCCCGCCTTCTTTCAGATTCGGAAAACTTTAAAGACCCCAGGGGAGAGCCGCTACCGCCGCGAACGATCCTGCCTCACCGCTTCATCCACCAGAGATTCCAGTTCGCGTCGGGTCAAATTGATGCGCTCTGTTTCCACAGTTTCGGAAGTAACCGGTGATTCCGGACCCAAATTGGATGCCGTTTGCAAACCGTAGCGCGCGCGTGCCGCAAATAATTTTTCCACGTCGCATCCTGACAAAAGCACTTGTTTACCCAACATCTGTGTGACGAGCGCGACGCGCGCGAAATGCTCAGTAGTTTCCATTCGGAAGAAAGCCTTCAACAGATCCGGGCCATAGGTCACCACTCCATGGTTTGCCATGAGGATAGCGTCGTAGCCCTCCACCAATGGCTCGATTGCTTCTGTCAACTCGGATGTTCCCGGGGTACCGTAGCGAGCCACCGGAACGCATCCCAGCGAAAGCACCAATTCGCATAACAAGGCTTTATTGAGAGGAATGCCTGCGGCGGCATATCCGGTCGCGACCGGAGGGTGCGCGTGGCATACAGCGTTTATGTCTGGACGCTGGCGATAAACCAAAAGATGCATACCCAACTCCGATGAAGGGTTCCGCCGACCATTGACCTTCTTGCCTTCCAGATCAGTCACCACTAGATCGTCCGGCGTCATCATGCCCTTGCAAAGCCCCGTTGGTGAAGTGAGGACATGATGAGGGTCTAGACGAAGCGAAATATTTCCATCCGTCGAAGCTACATAACCGCGATCGTGAATCCACCGCCCCACAGCACAAATATCGCGACGGTGTTCCTCTTCGGTCTTCAGAGCGCCCGGCGAAATGGAATCAGGATACATCGCTGCCTCCACGTTAAAAGACTTGGCCAATCAATTCAGGCGTAAATCCCGCGAAGCCTCAGTGCGCGCGCAACACGGTCAATCGCCACAATATAAGCAGCGATTCGATTATTTACTTTGTGTGTTTCGGCAAAGCGTACCACCTGTTCGAAACTATGGTCCATCACGTCTTGCAGGCGTTCGTTCACTTCATTTTCCCGCCAGAAAAACCCCTGGCGATCCTGCACCCATTCGAAATAGCTCACCGTAACCCCGCCCGCGTTTCCGAGAATGTCTGGAACAATAAAAATCCCCTTGTCCTCGATGATAGAGTCTGCGTGCGACGTGGTCGGTCCATTCGCCCCTTCGCAAAGAATCTTGCAATCTACACGACCGGCATTTTGCGTCGTAATCTGATTTTCGGTAGCGGCTGGCACCAAAATATCGCAGGGATGAAACAAAACTTCCTGCGCTGTCATTTTGGCTCCCCCGCCCGGAAATTCAGGTAGAGGTTTGCGCTGGCCGTAGACCCAGTCGATTACCTTTGGAATATCGAATCCGTTTTCGTTGTAGAGTCCCCCGTGAATGTCTGCGATACCGATAATTTTGTAGCCCGCTTCGTGCATTAGCGTTGCAGCTTGTGAGCCGACGTTGCCGAAACCCTGAATAATCACGCGGCAGCCTTCGCGTTTCATTTTCAGTTTTGCGAGCGCGTTGTTGCAACAAATCATTAACCCCCGCCCGGTGGCTTCTTTGCGTCCCTGCGAGCCACCCAATTCGAGCGGCTTGCCGGTAACCACCGCCGTGGTCGCCTGGCGTACATGCATAGCATATGTATCCATTACCCACGCCATGGTCTGCTCATTCGTGCCAATATCCGGCGCTGGAACGTCGCGCTCGGGCCCAAACCATTCGCTCAATTCAGCGGTGTAACGCCGCGTGATGCGCTCAAGTTCGGTCTTCGAAAGCTTGCCGGGATCGCAAATAACTCCGCCCTTCGCGCCTCCGAATGGAATGTTTACCACCGCGCACTTCCAGGTCATCCAGGCGGCTAGCGCGCGAACTTCATCGAGAGACACGTCCGGGGCGAACCGTATGCCACCCTTCCCTGGTCCACGAATCGTCGAATGCAGAACGCGATAACCGATGAAAACCTCTAGTCGTCCAGTGTCAAGTGGCACCGGAATGTAAACCGTGATTTCTTTACTAGGGTACTTCAGATAACGATAAAGCCCGTCTTCCAGCCCCAACTTCTGCGCCGCAAATTCAAAGCGGGCCTCGGCGGATTTATAAACGTTCAGTTCTTCCTGCGAAACCGCTGACATGACAACCTCCAGAATTGCTCGACGGCTATGAATTTAATTATAAGTCGCCTCGGCTTCCCTTTACGACAGGAGAGCCTCGTGCAGCACCTCGAACGGCGGCGGCCAGTATACGAACACGGGCAAGGCGGCGCAAGAAAAGCATTTTGGTTTAGGTTGGCGGCCAGATCACAAATCTTCTAATGGCGCGGTGGAGGTTTTACAAATTGGTCAAGCAGAAGCCGGGCTAGCCGCCGTTGATCGTGCCGTACAACTCCACGGTCATGGAGCAGATCGCCGGTAACATAGCGAAGTTTCATGCGGTCCAGTTCATCAAAGGAAGGATCCACGGGCTCGGCATACTGCGCGCGGTAACGACGCAGCAGGCTCGAGGGAACACGCGAACGGTTAATCACCACAAAATCGAAGAGATCTTCGCCCGTGTGGTCGTAAATTGCGCGGATATGGTCGGCGACCGAGTAGTGCTGCGTCTCTCCGGGTTGCGTCATCAGATTGGCAATGTAAACGCAAGTGGCGCGCGAGCGTTTGATGGCTTGGATGACTTTCTCAATCAAAAGATTCGGAATGATACTGGTGTAAAGAGAACCCGGCCCCACAAGAATCAAATCCGCGGAGCCAATCGCTTCCAAAGCCTCGGGGAGCGCCCGGACTCGCCGAGGCACCAACCGCACCTTGCGAATGGATTTCCGCGAGCGGGAGATGTTTGTTTCACCGTGGACGATCTTTCCGTCCTCGAGTTCCGCTTCCAACGTCACATTTTGGGCGGTGGAAGGGAAAATCCGCCCGCGAATAGCCAACACCTGCGCAGACACTCTTACTGCTTCCGGAAAATCTCCGGTGACGTTTGTCAGTGCGGTGAGAAAAAGATTGCCGAAGCTGTGCCCGGCCAAACCGCGTCCGGCAGGAAACCGGTACTGAAACAATTTTCCGAGAAGATGTTCGTCTTTCGAGAGCGCGACCATGCAGTTGCGAATGTCGCCAGGAGGCAGCACACGATACTCTCGGCGTAGGCGCCCAGAGCTACCGCCATCATCCGTCACGGTTACGATGGCCGCAAGATCCGAGATTGGCCGGCCAACTTTGTCCTTTTTCGAGGAGGCCACAAATTCTTTCAGCCCACGAAGCACCATGGAAAGGCCGGTGCCCCCACCTAGAGCGACAACGCGGACGGGCCGTACAGGTTGGTTCACTGAATTTCGCGGGTAGCCGAAGACTAGTTTGCGGATCCGTCTCTCTCCGGGTAAAGCAGCTCGGTAAAGCGCGGGTCTTCCTGCAAGAAGGAAAAATCCTCGTCATTGCGAGCGTGGTAGCGATTCTCGGGACGCAATTGAATTGCAACCTTTAGGTTTTGCATGGCGGATTCCGCCTCGCCGGTCAGACAATCAAGGGCGGCCATGGCGTAAACGATATGGTCCGCTTTGGGCGCCGCTTTTCGGGCGCGGTCCAGATGCTCGCGCGCCTCGTCCCAACGACCAAGATTCATCAGCGCGACACCCTGCGTATAGTGTTCCTCGGCCGACTTAAGCGGCGGAATCGGCGGGCGGGTGATTCGCTGCTCGCAAATGCGCATATGGACCTGAGCCCGGTCACCCAATTCTTTGCTGGGACCTTCCAGGACGCGTTCAAGCGATTGTTTGGCGCGCTGGAACTTTTGTTGCTGAAAATGCTTCAAACCCTCCTCGTAGAACTTCAATTGGGCTTGTCGGGCGGGCGCGTCGGGGTCCGGTGGAGCAACAATCTTTTTCTTGGATGCCTTCATCACCTTCTTTTTCAGTAGCTTATGGCTCCCCTGCGCATTCGCTGAGGTGCGTACGGTGCGACGCTTCACTGGCACCCTCCGGAAGAAATCATACGCGAACATAGCAAAGTCCCCGAGGCGCGTCAATGCACGGAAATTTGCCTCGAAATAGCCTCCGCCTACAAAATGATGTAAGTAGCTCCTAGTTTTGCGTCTTTAGAGCCGCAATTCCCCGGCATTTATAGCGGCGTGAACATATATAATGCTTCCGGGGCAGGTGGAGGAATCATTCATGAAGCAGATGCACCGCATGATCTCGGCTGGTCTTCTCATTGGCTTGTTTATCGGAATTCTCGCCGTGCGCGCGGAGGACCCCAAAACAGAAATGGTCAAATTTCCGAGCGGTAAAGATACTATAGACGGTTTTCTGGCCGTCCCGGAAAAACCCGGCCGCTACCCCGCCGTCATTGTTATCCACGAATGGTGGGGATTGAACGATTGGGTAAAGGAGCAAACGCAAAAAATCGCGGACCAGGGCTACGTAGCTTTGGCAGTTGACCTTTACCGGGGAAAAACCGCGACCGACCCGAATGAAGCGCACGAATTGATGCGAGGGCTGCCTCAGGACCGCGCCGTTCGCGACATGCAGGCCGCCTACGATTATCTTTCCGCGAGAAAAGATGTCAACGGACGCATCGCTTCAGTCGGATGGTGCATGGGCGGCGGTTATTCCTTGCAACTTGCGATACATCAGCCGCATCTGGCAGCTTGCGTGGTTAATTACGGCGCGCTACCCACCGATCCCAACGATCTCCAACAAATTGCTGCGCCGATTCTCGGGAATTTTGGCGCACAAGATCACGGAATAACTCCAGCAGACGTCAAAGCTTTCCAGAAAAGTATGACAGGCATAGGCCGTTACGTGGACATCAAGATCTATGACGATGCAGGTCACGCTTTCGAAAACCCAAATAACCAGACCGGCTATCGACCGGAAGACGCTGCGGATGCCTGGGCCCGCACGGTTGCGTTCCTTAAGAAAGCCCTGAGATAAAAATCCGTCTTGCCAGCGCAGCTTATGGCAGAGTCTCCTGACGATAGAGTTCCGACGTGTGCCACACCGTTGCAACCACAACCATAAGGCCCATAACGGTTATCGCAATTACGCCGGCGAAATTGAGGAGTCTCCAGGACACTCCGGGCACTCTCATATTTGGACGAAACCACAGGACGAAGTTACCAAGCGTCAGCAAAACTCGGATTTCCGTTGGCCCAAACTTGGCGAAAGAAAGCCGGAAAATTCCGAGCGTATAAGACGCTAAGTAAGTCTCAATTGAAAGAAGTAGGAAAGCGATGAGCATCCCCATGGCAATCCTCCAATCGACATAGCTCGAGAGTCCGAGGCCAGTCATCAAAAATAATGCTCCAAACGAGTCAACTATATGGTCAACGTAAAAACCGTAGCGAGGGCGCTGACGGTTTCTTACCCGCGCCAAAGTTCCATCAAGACTATCTCCAAACCAGTTCACCACCAGGCACACTGTAGCTAGTAGCAGTCCGATGGGATGCCAGCGCGCTAATAAATAACTGCAGCCTGCCAGAAACATGGCTGCGAATCCGAGAAGAGTCAGTTGGTCAGACCTAACCCACGAAGGCATGCGGCAGGCCATCCAAAGCAATGCGTTCCGTTCCAATCCTGATGTCACGCTCTGTTGAATACGAGTCGCATTAACAAAGTTCTTCCTGGTTACTTGCGTTCCCTCTGCACTTGGGCTCTCACTAGGTTGTTCGGAAGAAAGTCCAGTATCGACAGCTGTTTCTGTAAGCTTCATTATGTTTTCCTTTGAAAACGACCGACGTAAGCGCCACTATGCGTCGCTGCCAGACCCAAACTCAATGCCCTGGACCTCAATTCAGATGGCCGGAACATCATTTCGTAAAGCTCTTGAAATCAGTTGGTTGAGGAGTATTCTCCATTAGAGTGAGACCGTTGGGACACTTGCCTTGACTGAGCCTGAGCGCGAACCACAGAAGCTTCGTTTCGGCGTTTGAGTTCGACACCGCCAGCGGCGAGTTGTATAGGGATGGGAAAGTCCAGCCTCGGATTCGAGAACAAGGGCTTCAAATATTGCTAATGCTTTTGGAACGCCCCAGGGTCCTTGTAACGCGAGAGGAGCTGCGCGATCGCCTTTGGTCGTCTGATACTTTTGTCGATTTTGATCACGGCTTGAATACTGCTATAAATCAGTTACGTAGTGCGTTAGGAGATTCGGCGGCGAATCCTCGCTTCATACAAACCTTGCCTCGCCGTGGCTACCGTTTTATTGCTCCGGTTGAAGTCATGCTGAACTTGAGCCCACAAATTGCGCATGATTCGACGGCTGCCGACATCGGAGGTTCGGATCAATCAGAAAGAACTGCGTCGCGGGATTCTCGCTCATCAATATTATTGAGCGATGCTCGTGAACTACCTTCTGTCTCTAGAGGGTTAGTGCTGATTCTATTTTCCCTGATCCAAATAATGTATCTCACCTTCTACGTCCTTGTGCTAACGCGACTTTACCAAGTCGAGTCAATCCTCTCGCATCCACAAATTCCATCTCTTTCAATCTTGATTGCGGTAATTGTTACTGCAGCTATCGGCATACCGATTCGACTTTATCTTCTCGCAGCGACGGCGTTCCACTATGGTGGGTTGAACACTAAATTCAGGAAACTTTTTCCGTTTGTGCTTCCTCTCGACGAACTCTGGGCTCTTGCTCCCTTCTTAATTATTCAACGCATAGGTTTCGGCTTGGCGTTAGCTGCGACCGCCGCACTTCTGTATTTGCCATTCTCCCAGCGGTCTCTGCTGCTCATGGGTTTCTTAGTCAAAAAACCTTTGATCGAACAGTGAGTGCAGCCCGACGCCCCATTCGCTGTGTTAGAATATGGATAAGTCAGTAGGCCCGTAGCTCAGTTGGCTAGAGCGCCACCTTGACACGGTGGAGGTCTGCGGTTCG
>Ga0209420_1001480_pt1 | contig 11098 bp, 14 predicted proteins | sample BlaSpr_A8_OM1_O1_FD_187972 | JGI IMG/M metagenome (GOLD analysis project Ga0209420, IMG submission 187972) | Forest soil microbial communities from Thunder Bay, Ontario, Canada - Black Spruce, Ontario site 2_A8_OM1_O1 (SPAdes) (version 2) | ecosystem: Environmental > Terrestrial > Soil > Boreal...
TATCTCAGACCCCCGCTTACACAGAAGATTGAACACCCTCTCGCCGCTCCCGCCAGCGCCGCCTCCGGTTGCCACGCCAGGCTGTCCCAGTCGTGCACCGCCCACACCTGCTGGCCGTGCCACCGCAGGTTCTGCGCCTCGAAGTCGGCGTAGCCCAGCACGGCTGGCAGGCCGGCGGCCAGTATCCGCCGCCGAGCCCGCTCAGCTATGTCGACGACGTAAGCGGGGACGACGCTCTGGTCTCGGTTATCGAGGAAGCCGATCGCCGGCCATACCCCGGAATCGGTGTGGTCCCAGCGCACCCAAGGCGGATTCGGCAGCGGTGGCGCGACGGTCACGCCGGCCAGTTCGGCCATCAGCCGGGCGAACACCTCCGCGTAGCACACGGCCACCTCCGGCGAGTCCCCGCGCAACACCTCGCCGCCGGGCCGGAACTCCTCCGCGTGCACAGCCAGCGAACCGGCGCCGGTCACCGGCATCAGCGGCCGGGCACACGGGAACCCGCGCTCGGCCAGCCGGGCCTGCGGCGCGACACACGACGCGGCCCGGCCGTCATCGGCGCGCGCCTTGACCACTACGTCCGTACCACCGGCCAACCGCAGCCCGAACACCATCTAGACCTGCCGCCGCTGGAACAGCACGCCGGCGGGCTCGCCACCCAGATGCTCCAGACACCAAGCCGGCAACCAGTCCGGCAGATCGCCCAACGGCACAATCACGACTGTGCCATAGGCGCCGAACGCGCCGGAAGCGAGATTCGCCTGCCGGAGGATCATCGAGCACCCACGCCGCCGCCACGCAGACCCTGGCCAGGGCGGGCTGGGTGCGGCCGGCGGCTCCGGATCGTCAGCACTTGGGGCGCGATCAGCAGCGTCGTAGCGTTCCCCAGCGAAGGAAGCGGCGCCCCGAGGTTGCTGTGCGGCGTGCTTTCCAGCGGCCTGCGGCCAGCGTCGCCACGAGGGCGCCGGCCGCTCCGGCGCGGATAGCCACGTCCGCGAGATTGAACGTGGCCGGGTAACCAGCAACATGAATCCAGTCCACCACCGCGCCCCGGCCGGGTCCCGGTGACCGCAGCAGCCGGTCGGCGAGGTTGCCCGCCGCGCCTCCCACCACCACGGCCAGGCACAGCGCCACACCCGGGCTGCGGGTCCGCACCAGCCAGATCACGGCGGCGGAGAGTACGGCCGCGGCGATCACCGTGATCAGCGCCGGATGTCCGGCCCCGATCCCGAAACTGGCCCCGGTGTTGCGTACCAGCCGGACTGAGACCAGGTCCCCTCGCGAGCCGCGCGGCGCGGCCGCCACGACCAGGGCCTTACTGATCTGGTCCGCCGCCAGCACCAGCACACCGATGCAGACGGCCGCCCGGCCGAAGCGCGGCGATCGCACAGCGGGTACTTCCATCCAGCCACGATAATGCGGCAACTTCATAGTTGTTGAGTCCGGGAGCGCAGAACCGGGTGGTCAGTCCTGTCGCAGCGATGGCTGCCTGGCCCTCTCGACGATCGCGCGGTGGCCGCGGGCCAGGCACACTGGTGCGGTGCCGTATGACCCGACCATCTACCTTGGCGCTGCTGCCCACTATCGCTACGGCCGCCCAGCGTATTCACCCGAGCTCGAAGCCGTCCTGACGCAGGAGGCAGGTCTGGATGGGACCGGCCGTCTTCTGGATGCCGGTTGCGGCCCTGGCGTGCTTACCGTCCGTCTGGCCCATCTGTTTGAGCAGGCGGTCGGCCTGGACCCGGACGCCGGCATGCTTGCAGAGGGCCGCCGTACCGCCGCGGAGAAGGCAGTCGTGAACATCCGGTGGGTCCAGGGCCTGGCCGAGGACCTGCCCGCTGTCGCGCCCGGGCCGTACCGGCTAGTGACCTTCGGCCAGTCCTTCCACTGGACCGACGAGCAGCAAGTGGCCGAGATCGTGTACGACATGCTGGAGCCCGGCGGCACGCTGGTCTTGATCGTCCACACGGTGGCGGACCGGCCCCGGCCGCCAGACCCTGGGCTGCCGCCGATCCCGCACGATGAGATCGAGGCGCTGGTAGCGAAGTATCTCGGCTCTACGCGCCGCGCCGGCCAGGGCACTGCCCGGGAACGAACTCACCGTTTCGAGGATGTGCTGGCGCGGACTCGCTTCGGTGTCCCTCGGCAGCTGTTTGTCCCCGGCATCCCCGATCTGCTGCGAGATAGCGAGAGCGTCCTGTCCGGTTACTTGTCCATGTCATTCTCGGCGCCGCACCTGTTCGGTGACCGTCTTGACGACTTCGCCGGGGAAGTGCGGGCGCTGCTCGCGAACCGTTCTGCCGAGGGCATTTTCTGGGACTGGCCGGGCGACACTGAGGTGATCATGGCCCGCAAGCCGGGCTGAACGAGTGGCGGTGGCATTCGTGCGGCTGAGGCTTTACCTTGCCCAGGCGCGGTATCCGGCTCCGCGCGGTCAGGGCGTGGTCTGCGGGGCCAGGTACTCGCCGAGGCGGTCCAGTTGGCGCTCCACGAAGGCCCGCCGCTCAGCGATCCAGGACTCGGCCGAGCGCAGCACCGCCGGGTTGATGCTGCAGGTCCGGGTCCGGCCTGTCTTGTGCGACTGGACCAGGCCGCTGGCCTCGAGCACCTGGACATGCTGCAGGACGGCGGCCAGCGACATCGCTAGCGGCCGGCCAAGCTCGCTGACCGAGGCCGGGCCCGTGCTGAGCCGCTCCACCATGGCCCGCCGGCCCGGGTCGGCCAGCGCATGGAACACCCGGCCCAGGTCCGCCGGCTGGTCAAGCATGTGGTTGAGTATCGTTGCCGGCCCGCTGGTAGTCAAGTGAGTGCTTCAGCATTGACCCGGCCCGCCCGGTTCCGGCCACGGGTGTATCAGATACCGCGCAGGCCGCTCCGTCATTAAGGACGACTGCTTCGCAGCCTGCCTCGATCAGTCAGCCGTACTGCGCCGCCTGCGGTGCGGCAACAATGCCCGTCATGAACCGGGCCACAACTGCACGTTCCCGCGTCCGGCAACACCTGCTTCGATCCAGGAGCATCATGAACAGCTCGCCGCCATCCGCCGTCCCGTCATCCGCACCGACCGAAGCCTCGCTGATCAGCAGGTTCGTCGCCATCCTCACCCCTGTCTTCGCGGTCGCCGCCGGGTGGTTCGCAGGCGTCATCGCACAAGCGGTGCCAGGCGCCCACCTGGATCAGAACCAGATCGTCGCCTTCATGACCGCCGCCGCGGTCAGCGCCATAACTGCCGGCTGGAAATGGCTCCAGGGCTGGCAGCAGCACGAGGCGCTCGTAGCGCAAGGCCTGGACGTCCCGGTCAAGCCCGGGCGGTCCGCAGCCGCGGCCGCCGCAGTGCCCGCGGCCCAGCCCCCGATAATCTCACCCGCGGCCAACTGAGCAAGCACACTCCCGCGGCCACCTAGGGCAGCACAGCTCAGGCGCTGCCGAAAGAACACCGCGATGGAGCCGGATGAATGTCGGTAGCGGCCATTACGCTCCCGCCATGGCTAATTTCGCGGTGAGACTCGTGCACGGCCCGGGCTGGGACTCCGCGCGCCAGATACGGGACCAAGATGGCTGGGATGAGCACGCAGCATTCATGGACGGGCTAGTCGATGATGGCTTCATCATCCTCGGCGGCCCGGTCGGCGACGGCCAACAGACGCTGCACGTGGTCCGGGCGGCAGATGAGAACCAGATCAGGGCGCGCCTCGCCCGGGATCCCTGGGCTTCGGCTGGACTGCTCCGGATCGGCACTATAGAGCCGTGGGCGCTCTGGCTTGACAGCCGCCGTGGGAATCCGGCGCGCTGATCCACGCGCACCAGATCCACGCGCCCAGCCAACGATGTGCCCACAATGCGGCAGAGAGTGTGCCCGAGCGGGCACCATGCGGCATCGCCGGGTGCTGAAGTTCGCTGGGCACGGTCATCAGATACATCGCCATATGTGCATGCTAATGTATGTGTATGTTGACGCATCGGCTCCAGATTCTCATCGACGATGAGCGTTACGAGCGGGTTCGCGCGGTCGCGCGGCAGCGCGGTACATCTGTGGCCAACGTGATCCGGGAAGCGCTTGACCGTGGCCTGCCCGCAACACAACGCAGGCGGGCCGCCGCTGCCCAGCGCATCCTTGCGGCAGCACCCATGGAGGTCGGCGACCTTCTCGCTGAACTGGATGAGCTCCGCGGGCGACACGCGTGATCGTCCTTGATACGACGGTCCTGGTCTATGCCGTAGGCGCCGGCCACCCGCTGCGCGAGCCATGCCAGCAGTTGATCCGTGCCATCGCAGACGGGACGATCCTGGCGACGACCACGACCGAGGTCATCCAGGAATTTACTCACGTCCGCGCTCGCCGTCGTGACCGCAAAGACGCCGCAGAACTTGCCCGCGACTACATCGAATTGCTGTCGCCGCTGCTCATCGTCGAGGAAACGGACCTGCGTGAAGGGCTGCGCCTTTACCAGGAAGGAACGGGATTCGGCTCGTTCGACGCCGTTCTGGCCGCGGCAGCGCGCGCGGCCGGTGCTGACGCGCTCGTATCAGCGGACACCGGATTCTCCAGTATCACGGCCGTCCGTCACGTCGTCCCTGACGCTGATGGCGTTGTTCAGCTGCTCGGCGCTTCGGAACCATAGCCTCGTACCCGCTCTCTTCCTGGCCTCCCGTCCGCTATAGCGTCCTCGGCTGGAGTCCGGTGTGTCGATATGGGCCGGCGACCGGTCGGCCGGTGTGGGCGGCACCGTGGACACCAGACCTCTCGGTGGCCGACGGCGACGGCTGGGTCTTGCCGGAGGTGGTCTGGGCGGCGCTGGATTGTCCCAGCGGGATCGCCGCCGGCGAGGCCGCCGGCCTGCCCCGGGACACCGCGATCCTGCTCGCCAGATGACGGCCGGTCTGGCGACGCCGCCCCACGGCGGGCGACCAGTGCTTCGTCATGGCCTGGCCTCCCGGCGGCGCGGTGCGGCACTCTGGGGTGCCATCGCAGGCTGGGCAGATATCCGGGCCGTGCCTTCAGCGGTAATTGCGAACAGGCCTTCGGTCGCGGTCCCGGTTCCCCCGGATGCGGCGCGCACCGATCTTCGCGGCCCCGCCCGTGAGGAACTTCTTGCCGCCGATGACCGCGGCGATGGCCGCCCCGGAGGGGACACCCAGGTGCTCAAGCAGGTGAATCAGAATGATCATGGTCCAGCTCCTTTCCGGCTGGTGTCGGGCACGAACGCCGAGACAAGAAGCTCGCGCACCGACGAGCGGGCTCGTTCATCATCGATCGCGGCCGCGCGCGGATCGCCCTTGCGGTGCGAGGCGAACCAAGCGACGGACTCGGCCAGGAAGTGGGCGGCGATCTCCGGATCGGGGAGCGGGCGCAGGCCTCCCGATGAGGCGCGGCTGCTGAGGAAGGCGGCCAGCCGCTCGATGTGGGAACCCTTGCTCTCGCCTACGCGCAGCGCGTTGAACTCGGGATAGTCGATGACCAGGTTCTCGATGAGCAACAGCAGCAGCCGGTTCTGCTCGACGAAGCCGTACAGCTCATCGATGATCCCGGCCAGTTCCTCTGCCGGGTCCTCGCCAGGACCTCGTTTCAGCGCGGAGCGCAGCGCCGGGAAGGTCGCGTGCACCTTCAGCCAGCTCCGCAGCAGCTCCAGGGTGTGCCCAGGTGGCGGGGTAGCCAATGGCACCACGGCAGCCAGCTCGGCCTCCTCGCCCATCGCGTAGCGGAAAGCCAGCTCGAGCAGGGCTTCCTTGCTCTCGACGTACCGGTACAGCAGGGCGTGGTTCAGCTGAACCCGCTCGGCCACGTCGGTCATCAGCGTCCTGCGGTAGCCCTTCTCGATGAACACCTCGCACGCGGCGCGGGCGATGTCCCGCACCCGTCCTGGTGGCGTCTGTCTCGGTATGGCGTGAGTGTAACTAACTCAGTTAGTTAAAATCAAATCATCGGAGCCGCACTGGGGGCGATCGGACTAATCCGTACCCCCCGGCGCCGCCCGGGCCGCGGCGTCGCGGAGCACCCCGGGCACCAGCCGGCGATGGATAACGGACAACGGCGGCCACCACGCACGGCCCAGGCACCGGTCATAGCGCAGGAAGGTCGCCAGCGACACCCGGCCGTCGGCCGTCTGTACCAGGAGGTTGCCGGTCAGGAACCACGAAGCAGTCTCAAGCCGGATCCAGTCCTCGCCGCGCCCGCCGATCTGCCATCCGCCCACGGTGGCCGGCGACCGGCCCCGGGCCAGACGCAGGCCGAGCAGGTCGCGCCAGATCAGCAGCTCCGCGACGCTCGGGACGTCACCGAACATCGCCCGGGCCCATCGCTCTGGTGCCGCCCGGGTGCCCGTGGACAGAGTGAACAGGTCGACGTAGTCGGGATCGGGCAACGAGCTGAGCGCGCGGACAGACCAGGGGACCTCATGTGTCCCCACGGCGCTGTGCACCAGGCCGGTGATCACCTCGCGGTCTCCCGTTCATCCATACGCTAGCGTATGGATGAGGTTAACAGGAATATACGGTGGCGTATACTCCAGGGTGCCATCACAGGCGGGACTCACCCCCGGCGTCGCGAGCGCCACCCGATGGGCAGACACCCAGGGCTAGCGGCGAAGGGCACGCGCGGGACAGCTACCCTGTGCATGAGCCGGGCTGGCCGGCTCTGCGATCAGCCCGGCGGCTAGGCCGTCCCTTGTGTCGCGACGGGCCAGGGAGCTGGCCTGTCCCTCGCGCGGGAAGGCCACGCGGCGGTGGCCGATGAAACTCTGACGTGACATGCCCGTTCGTCACCGGCCCGCCGCCGAAGCGAGGAGAACCCGATGGACTCACCGCAGTCCGGCCCTGCGCACAGTCCGGACGCCGCGAGGGACCCGCGGATCGTGAGCAACGGGCGAGATCAGGAGCGGACACCTGTTCCAGCTGGCGCGTCCGGTGGCGTGCTGGGTGCCCGGTCGCTGATGGCCCAGACGTTCCACGGCGGTGATCCTGACACGGTGGTCGCATCCGCTATCTGCGATCTCACCCCGACCAGGTGCCAGGCACGCACGCGGCTTTACCGGGACGGCAGGCTTGAGCTCGAGGGCTTCCCTGTGGCCGAGATCAGTAATCACCTCGCCGATGAAGCGGTCACCATCTGGCTCGACCTGCGCGACCCTGACCACAATGACCTGGCTGTGCTGAGCGAGGAGTTCGGGCTGCACCCGCTGGCTGTGGAGGACGCCGAGCAGGAGCACCAGCGCCCGAAGCTGGACCGCTACCGAACTCACCTGTTCCTGAACGTGTACGGAGCGCGGCTGAATACGGGCACGGGAGAACTGGCCACCAGCGAGCTCGCCGCCTTCGTTCTCAGGCGGGCGCTGATCACCGTCCGCAAGGATGACGGGCTGGATATCGGCGCCGTCGTCGACCGCTGGGACGCCAACCCCGATCTCACCAAATTCGGCGTCGGCTACCTGCTGTACGGACTGCTCGATTACATCGTCGATGGGCACTTCGAAGCGGTGCAGAGCCTGGACGACTCCGTCGAGCTGCTTGAGGACCAGCTGTTCTCCGACGTTCCGCAGGACCTGCAGGTCCAGCGGCGCAGCTTCGAACTGCGCAAGAGCCTGGTCCTGCTCCGCCGGATCGTGATCCCCATGCGCGAGGTGGTTAACGCCCTGATGCGGCGTGACCTGCATGTTGTCGCAGACGAGCTCATGCCCTACTACCAGGACATCTACGATCACGTGCTCCGCGCCGCCGAATGGACAGAAAGCCTGCGAGACCTGGTGAACAGCATCCTGGAGACCAACCTGACCATCCAGGGCAACCGGCTGAACGTCATCACCAAGAAGGTCACGAGCTGGGCCGCGATCATCGCGGTCCCGACCTTCATTACCGGCTTCTACGGGATGAACGTTCCTTACCCCGGCTTCAGCCGTCAGACTGGTCTCACCGTCGCGGTCGCCATAATGGTCATCGCCGGGTTCGCGCTCTACGTCATCTTCAAGCGTAAGGACTGGCTGTAAAACCGGGCCCGGACCAACGCGGATCCCTCCCACGGCCGGCCAGCGACGGCCGCCGAGCGGCGGCCCGGATCAGTTAGCGCTCGCGGTCGGCGGCCAGGAGCGCCGCCCTTGCGTCGCCGAGCAGGACACCCTGGAGCTGGCGCCGGGAGCCGATGCCGAGCTTGGTGAAGACCTTGCCCAGATGCCACTCGACCGTGCGCGAGGCCGCAGCATCCAGCCCGTTCTGGCTGATTGAAATTCTTTCTGCCGAACGGCCCGGGTGTCACGTCCGTCCATCCAAGCTGGTGCCCCGGGGCCTGGCCAGCTCCTGTGCTAGTCGGCGAGGAGCAGGCGTCCCCAGGTGTCGGTGAGGAAGCGCTGGTACCGTTCCGGGGTCCAGCCCCGCTGGCCGACCAGGAGCTGGTAGAGCTCGGTGGCATTGGTAGCCCAGACGATGTCGGCGGCCTGGTCGGGGTCCAGGCGCAGCGGGTGGACGGTGGCCAGGTCGGCGACGAAACGGCGCATGTTCTCGGCCCGGCGTTCGGCGATCCGGTTCCACAGGCCGGCTAGTTCGGGTTCGCCGCCGGCGGCCTGCTGGATGATGGCGAGCACGAGGGCCAGGCGGGGGGCGATGGCAGTGATCGCCGCGGCGTAGATGGCGATCTTGGTGGCGGCGTCGGGGGCGGCCTGGATGGCGCGTACGTAGTCGCGCTGCTCGGCGGGGATGGCCTCGTCGGTGCCGGAGATGGCGGTCTCGATCAGCAGCCGGGCCAGTTCGGGTTTACGGCCGGCCGCGGCGTAGACGGTGTCCAGCGCGACCCCGGCCCGGTCGGCGATGGCCGTCATCGGGGTGGCGGCGTAGCCGCGCTCGGTGAACAGCTCGCGGGCCGCGTCCAGGATGGCGGTGCGGGTGCGGTCGGCGGCCTGGCGGCGGCCGGTGGCGTCGTAGCGCCTCTTGACGGGGCCGGGCATGCGGGTCATGATACCAGTATTCGCCCGAAGTAAGTTCGGATCAATATCGGAGAGGAATCCGATGACCTACGCGTTCACCTACGACGTGCCGATCGGCGCCGAGATCTACGCCCGGATCAAGGCGGGCCTGGGCCCCGAACGCCCGCCCGGCCTGATCACCCACCTGGCCTGGCGCACCGAGGGCGGGCTGCGCTACGTCGACGTCTGGCAGTCCAAAGACGACTACGATGCCTTCGCCGCCAGCCGGCTGCACCCCGTCGTGCACCCGATCCTGCAGGACATGCTCGGCTTCGTCCCGCCCGAACCGGCCCACGCCGTGCTCGACGTCATCGACGCCTGGACCGACCGGCATCCGGCCTGACCTCCGGTGTATTTTCAACTGCGTGACTCTGGTGAATACCGAGACACCAGTGGCGAGCGGCCTGGATCCGGTCTCAGCCGACGGCAGGGGATACCCGGGTGAGTGAGTTGGCGGCTCCGGTAGGGATAACTGGCGCGTCCGGTCGCCTGGGCGGCCGGGTTGCGCAGCGCCTGGCCGCGCTGGGCGTAGCGCAGCGGCTCCTGGTCCGCGATCTCACCCGTGCCCCGCGCCTGCCTGGCGCTGAGGTGGTGCGGGCGTCGTTCGGGGAACCGGACGCGGCGCGCGAAGCACTCCAGGGCATCCCGGCGGTGCTTATGGTGTCCGCGGCCGGGAGCCAGGCCCGCGTCGCGCAGCACCGTACCTTCGCCGAGGCCGCGGCGGCAGCAGGCGTGCAGCACCTGGTATACGTCTCATTCTTCGGCGCCGCCTCGGACTGCACGTTCACGCACGGCCGGGAGCACTACGCGACGGAGCAACATATCCGTTCCCTGGGCCTGGACTTTACGTTCGTGCGCGATAACTTCTACGCCGACCTGCTGCCTTCGTTTGCCGGACCGGATGGCGTCATCCGCGGCCCGGCCGGCGATGGGTGCGTATCGGCGGTGGCCGAAGATGACGTCGCCGATGCCGTGACGGCGGTGCTGCTCGACCCGTCCCGCCATGCCGGTGCCACGTACTCGCTGACCGGCCCCGAAGCGCTCTCGCTCGAAGCCGTCGCCACGACCCTGAGCCACCAGTGGCAACGGCCCGTCCGCTACGTCGAAGAATCGATCGAACAGGCCTACGCCTCTCGCGCCGGGCTCGGGGCGCCGGAATGGCAGCTTGAGGCGTGGGTGTCGACCTATACCGCGATAGCCAACGGGGAGCTCTCGGCGGTAACAGACGACGTGTGCCGGCTGACCGGCCACCCAGCCGTCACGCTCGCCGACCTGCTTCGCAGCGGCCAGTCGGCCTACTAGCCGCGCGTGCTCAGCGGGCCCGTACCGCAGTCCCGGTCAGGGCCGTGAGCCGCCCGGCGAAGGCAGGGCCGGACACCAGCCACGGATGCCCGGCGTGCGCATCGGTCACGCCCTCGTGCTCCCAGCCGGCCACCTGGACGAGCGCGCGCAGGCAGACCACCGCCTGGTACCACGTCAGCTCGCCGGGCTCCACTGTCACCGCCGTCAGGCGCCGGTAGCCGCCAGTGAACCGGCGGGCCAGCACCCGGCCGAACATCCGCACCACCGGCCGCTGCCATCCCGGCCCGCGCAGCGGCGGCTCGCTGATCAATAGCGAGGTGGCTGCGAGGTCGTAGGCTCGCGGCGCGAGCAGCACGTTGCTCCAGTCGAGCACGGTCACCCGGTCACCGTCGGCGAGCAGGTTGAACGGGTGCAGGTCACCGTGGCAGATGACGTCCGGGGCCGGGCGGGGCGGGTGATCGGTCAGCCAGCCAGCGGCGCCGGCCAGGTCGGCCCGGCCGAACCCGGTGGCTGACCGGGCCAGCGCCGACAGCAGGCCCGGCAGCGTCACCGGCACCTCGCGGACCTGCTCGAACTGGCCGCGCACCAGGTCCGGGTCGAGCGCGTGCAGCCGTGCCATCGACCCCGCCAGCAGCTCCGGGATCCGGCGCAGCAGGCGCGGCACGGAGGCCGGGGTCAGGCCGCTGTCCAGCCCGGACAGCGCAGGCCTGCCCGCAGCGCGGTCCATGACCATGAACGCCTGGCCCAGGCCGCTATCCGGGCCGCCCGACGCTCGCACGAACGGGGTGGGGAAGCCGGCCGCGGCCACTGCGCGCTGCACGATCGTCTCCTTGCCCGCCGTGCCGGGG
>Ga0209420_1001481_pt1 | contig 11090 bp, 8 predicted proteins | sample BlaSpr_A8_OM1_O1_FD_187972 | JGI IMG/M metagenome (GOLD analysis project Ga0209420, IMG submission 187972) | Forest soil microbial communities from Thunder Bay, Ontario, Canada - Black Spruce, Ontario site 2_A8_OM1_O1 (SPAdes) (version 2) | ecosystem: Environmental > Terrestrial > Soil > Boreal...
GCCGATGATCTCGTCCAGCTCGTCGTGGTGCTCGCGCCGCGCCGCCACTTCGGCGAACCGCGGAACGCGGCCCAGTTCTTCCCGGCCCATCGCGCCGGCCAGCGCCCGCCAGGCCGCGTCGTCCCGGACGGAGATGGCCAGCCACTGCTCCTCGCCGCGGCAGCGGTAGAGCCCCTGGGGAGCCCGCCACGGGTCCCGATTGCCCCACCGCCGTGGGGCGACGCCCAGCTGGCAGTCGACGAACACGTCACCGAGGTGGTTCAGGATGTTCTCGCTCTGGTCGAACTCGACGACCTGCCCGCGACCCGTGCCCTCGCGGTAGCGCAACGCCGCCATGACGGCGAAGGCGGCGCCCGGCCCCGAGGCGGCATCCATGTACGTCGTCCCCGGACTGGTCATGAGCTCGGAGTCCAAGGGCCCGCACAACCACAACATGCCCGTGAGCCCGTCGAATTGTGCGCCAAAGCCGGTGTAGCCCGCCCACTCGCCCGTGAGCCCGGTGGCCGGCATCTGCACGACGACGAGGCGGGGATTGCGTGCCAGCAGTTCGCTGGCGTGCAGCCCGATGCGGCTCAGCCCTCCGGCCCTGAAGTTGTCGATGAAGACGTCGGAGCGGTCCGCCAGTTGCAGCAGGAGCTCTCGACCTTCGGGACGGCGGGTGTCGATGGTGCACGAGAGCTTGTTGCGGGCGAGCGAGTTGTTCATGGCGTGGCGGTTCCAGGGCCGATCGGGTCGATCGGGTACGCCCGGGCCGTACATCGAACTGAAAAAGCCCAGGTTCGCAATGGTGGGACGGGCCTCGTATCCCTTCGTGGTGGGCGGCAGCACCCATGGGTTCTCGATCCGTATGACCTCGGCTCCGAGGTCGGCGAGCAACAAGGTGGCGTAGGGGCCCGACCACACGGTCGTCATGTCGATGATGCGGATCCCGCTCAGGGGCGGCGTCGGAGCCGAGGCGGCACTCGACGGCTGCGCCGGCGACGCCTGCGGCGACCCGCCCGGCCACGTCGCCGCCTCGTCGTCATGCTGGCCCAGGCCCGGAGCCAGGCGGCGGAGCGACCAACCGCCCTCGGCCAAGCGGCACGGTGGCCCGGGAAGGTCGATCGCCCCCGCTGCCGGGTCATCGGTGTGCCTCCAGAATCCGCGCTGCGCCAGGTGGTCCGCCCCGAGAACCTCCGACGGCGAGTTCACGCCAGCCAACGGCCACCCGCCGCGTTGCGCCTCGGCGGTCGCCTGGGCCCGGGTGCGCGCCAACAGCCACGGATAGAGCGCCGCGTCCATCGCTTCCTTCGTCTCGCCTCGCTCGAAGGCATCGGGACGGGCGAACGCCGCCCGCAGGGCGTCGTCGTCGAGGACGTCCAGGAGTTGTCCCAGCTGCTGAGGCGTCGACATCATCGCCACGTAGCCGTCCGCACACGGGTGGACCCCGCCCGGGATGAGCGTCTCCCGTGCCGCGTCCACCAGGCTCGGGCCGGGCGCGCCGTCCCGGTACTGATGGGCGAGCAGCGTGGTGGCCCGGGCCGGCAGCGTCGCCAGGGCCTCCAGCGCGGCACAGTCGACGAAGCACCCCGCCCCCGACGACTCCGCGCTGAGGACGGCCGCCAGGGCGCCCAGGGCCGCCATGTTGCCCACCAGGTGGAGGCCGAGATGACCGGGCAACCGGACCGGACCGTCGTCGCTGCGGGGGCGGACCAGGGCATCGCTCATGGCCTGCACGACCAGGTCCGACCAGGCGTACCCCGCGTACGGGCCGGTGGCGCCGAAGCCGCTGATGCTCACGACCGAGAGCCGCGGCCAGCGCTCGTGCACGCCACTCCAGGTCAGGCCCCAGGTGCGGAGCCGCCCGCGTCCCGTTTCCTCTATGACCAGATGCGCGCCGCCGACGAGGCGTTCCAGTCGTGCGCGACCGTCGGGCGCCCCCGGATCGACCACCGTGCTGCGCTTGTTGGTGTTCAGGTGCACGAAGGCACCGCCTCGGAACAGGCCGTCCGCATCGCGGGCGACGCTTTCTCGGTGGCGTAGCTCGTCGCCGTCGGAGGCTTCGACTTTCAGCACATCCGCTCCGAGGTCGGCGAACAGCTTTCCGCAGTAGCTCCCCGCGATCCCCTCGGCCAACTCCACCACGTTGATCCCGCTCAGCAGCTGGCGCATCGTTGCACCTCCCTCGACCGGGTCTCACGTTCCGTCGCCGTGCGAGCATGGTAACGGCGCCGTCGTCGGCGAGTGTCTCGGTGCCGCTCCATCACGCGAGGCACATTTGGCGTTCGATCGCCATGTGGGTGGGCTGAATACCCTGTTCAGTGCGCCATTCCGGTTATTTGGGCATCTGCCCAGCAAGCCGTCAATTCTCGCGGTAGCATCTCGCAAAGGGTGCGGCGCAGGCCGATCCTTGGTTAGGGGAGGACCATGACTGAGGAATACATGTCCGATGCGTTCATCTACATGCGTGAGAGGCACTTGTCCTACCCGGTGTTCGATGCGGACAACCACATGTACGAGAACACTGACGCCTTGACGAAATTCATCCCACCGGAACACCAGGGCCTCGTCAAGTACGTCGAGATCAACAATCGCACCAAGGTGGCGTTCAAGGACAAGATCAGCGACTTCATTCCCAACCCGACCTTTGCCCGCGTGGCGCCCCCCGGTGGATCGGCGGCGGACCCTCAGCACCGGCGAGGCATCCCCTCGGTCGATGCCTTCTTTGACCCCGAGCCGCGGCTGACCCTCATGAAGGACATGGGGATCGACCGGTCGATGATCTGGCCCACCCTGGCCACCGGCGTGGAGGAACGACTGGCCAGCGACCCCGATGCGATTCAGGTCGTCCTCCGCGCCTTCAATCGCTGGATGCTCGAGCACTGGACGTACAACTACGCCGATGCCATGTATCCGACGCCCATGATCAGCCTTTCCGTCCTTGACGATGCCGTCAAGGAGCTGGAGTTCGTGGTCGAGCACGGCGCCAAGTCATTCCTGCTGCATACGGCGCCGGTGCCCACCTGGAAGGGGCGTCGCTCCTTCGCCCTGCCCGAGTTCGATCCGTTCTGGGAAGCGGTCCAGGAGGCCGACATCCTGGTGGGCATGCACCAGACGGACTCCGGCTACCAGCGCTACACCAACGAATGGGAGGGTTTCGAAGGCAGCGAGTTCCGGCCGTTCGACAGCGGCATTCCCGGGCTGAACGGGTCACCGGGGTTCCTCTCCCTGGCGTCACACAAGAGCCCGATACGTGACGGGGTCGCCTCCATCATCGGCCACGGCCTGGCAACACGGTTTCCCCGCTTGCGTTTTGCGCCCGTCGAATTCGGCACGGAATGGGTTCGCCCGCTGATCCATCACATGCAGGTGGTCTACGAGCAGTCTCCGGAGATGTTCGAGGAGGAGCCGTTCAAGATCTTCCGACGCAACATCTTCGTGCACGCATTCCAGGAACCCGACCCGGCCGGACTGGCGGACCTGATCGGGGTCGACAACGTCATGTTCGGTTCCGACTTCCCTCACATGGAGGGCCTGGCCGACCCCCTCAGCTACTCGGAGCTGGTCGAGAAGACCATGTCCCCCGAAGACACCGCGAAGGTCATGGGCGGGAACCTGGCCCGGATCATGAAGGTCTGATCCCCGGGCCACGGCATCGGCTCGACTCCTCACCCCTCGGGCCACGGGCGCACCCGACAACACGCATGAAGACAGGCACGATCGAACCTCGGGCCACCCGAGACCTAGGAGCTTGGCCAGACGAGCTCCAAGTTCTGCACCATTCGGAGCCCCGGTGGGTACTCCAGCTCGATTCCGGGCTTGAGCCCGTAGTCGGGAATGCGACGGTGCCACTCCCGCAGGGCGATCCGAAGCTCCCGGCGCGCCAGGTGGGAGCCGAGACACCGGTGCACGCCGCCACCGAAAGCCAGGTGGCGGTTCACCTCCCGATCGAAACGCACGTCCATGGCGTCCTCGAACTCGTTGGGATCCACGTTGGCGGCGCCGATCGACACGAACACGATGTTTCCGGCCGCGACCGGGCAGCCGGTCACCACACTGTCGGCGGTGGCCAGCCGCGCCGTGCCGGCCACCGGGGTCTCCCAGCGGAGCATCTCCTCGACCGCCTTCGGGATCACCGACGGGTTCTCCACGATCTGCTGGCGGTGCTCGGGATGCCGGCTCAGGTAGGCGAAGAAGCACGTCAGCGAGTCCGTGACCGTGTCCAGTCCCGCGATCAGGAAGAGAAAGCAGATGTCGAGGATCTCGTCACGGGTCAGCCGCTCGCCGTCGACTTCAGCTCCGAGGAAGCCGGTCAGGATGTCCTCCTCGGGTTGTCGCTGCCGCTCGTCCAGGATGGCGTTGAAGTAGGCGTAGATCTCCGTGCCGGTGTCGGCGCGGAACTGCAGCTCGTCGTCGGGGCTCAATCCGCCGCCGCCCGGGCGCATGATGCCGTCCTTGAGGCGGAGAAGGGTGTCGAGCTCCTCCCACGGCAGGCCCATCAGTCCGAGGAAGACCGCAGAGGGAAACGGTACGGCCAGCTCCTCCGTGAAATTGCAGGAGCCTCTGTCGATGAAGGCATCGATGAAGTGGTTCACCCGGGACGCGACGTCATCCTCAATTTCGTCCATCCTCTTCGGGGCAAAGAGCGGATCGAGGATCCGGCGATACTTCTTGTGCTCCGGGGGGTCGACGCTCAAGGGAATGAGCGGTCGCACGTTGCCCAGCTGGACGATGTCACGCGAGGTGTAGGTCCCGGGGTCGCGCAGCACCTCGTCGACGGCAGCACGGGTCGCCACAATGGTGAAGCCCTCGGCCGGCGTGACCACGCCACCCATCTCGATAAGCGCCCGGTACTTGGGCTGCGGGTCGGCCAGGTCGAAGAGATCGTCCATCCCTTCCTCGTTGCCTCGGAACACCGGGGACGAGGATTCCGTCTCGTTTTCTGGCGCCTGTGCCATGACACTCCTTCTGTCGAGCAACACCACCGAAGCCACGCGAAGGCCACTGCGGTCCTTCCGGCCGGTGAACGTTGCCGGTCCCCTGCTCCGACAGATCCCGTTGTATCACATCAACATGCGCGCGGCTCCAGCCGCGCCAGAGCGGCTGCCGACGTCGACAGTCGTGTTCGAAAGGGGTACGCACACCATGAGGGAGTTAGAAGGCCGCGTCGCCATCGTCACCGGAGCGGGGCGCGGCATCGGCCGCGAGCATGCGCTGCTGTTCGCATCCGAGGGGGCCAAGGTGGTGGTGAACGACCTCGGCGGGAGCACGGATGGCGCCGGGGCCGACACCTCGCCGGCTCAACAGGTGGTCGACGAGATCGTCGCTGCCGGGGGTTCGGCCATTGCGAACTTCGACGACGTCGCCGACTGGGACGGCGCCCGGAGCATGGTTGAACAGGCGGTCGACACCTTCGGAGATCTGCACGTGCTGGTCAACAACGCCGGCATCTTGCGCGATCGGATGCTCGTGAACATGTCGGCCGAGGAGTGGGACGCCGTCATCCGGGTGCACCTGAGGGGTCATTTCTGCCCCACCCGCTGGGCGTCTGCCTATTGGCGCGAACAGTCCAAGTCGGGTCGAGAGGGCAAGCGTTCCGTGATCAACACCTCGTCGGCGTCAGGCCTCTTCGGCAACTCCGGACAAACCAACTACGGCGCGGCGAAAATCGGCATCGCCACCTTCTCCATGATCGCCGATGGCGAACTGCGTCGCTACGGCGTGCGTGTCAACGCGATCGCCCCGGCGGCGGCCACGCGCCTGACCAGCGGTCTCAGTCCGGAAGTGACCGAGCCTCCGGGCGAGGGTTGGTCGCCCACAGGCCCGGAGAACATCGCGCCCTTTGTCGCCTACCTCGCCACTGAGGATTGTCCGATCCACGGGCGGATCTTCCTGGTGGCCGGAGGTACGGTCCGCTTGTTCCAGCCGTTCTCGATCATTGACGCCATTGAGAAAGAAGGGCTGTGGTCAGTGGGCGAGCTCAAAGCGGAAGCGGCACGGTTCGCCGATGTGCCGTTCAATCTCAACAACCCCTACGAAGGCCAGATGGGCTGATGCAGCAACGCACGAACAAGGAGGAATAGGGCATGGCGGAGTACAAGTACGTCAAGTACGAGACCGTCGACGACGGTCGGATCGCGCGCATCATTCTGAATCGCCCGAAGGCCCGCAATGCCCAGCACCGCGGTCTTCTCGTGGAGCTCCACGATGCCTTCATGACGGCAGAAGGTGACGACACGGTGCGCGTGGTCATTCTGAGCGGCGCCGGTCCGATCTTCTCGGCTGGTCACGACATGGGCAGTGCGGAAAGCCTGGCCGAGCGCACCCCGGGTCCCGATCTGCACCCCACGTTCGAGATCAACGGCGGCACCCGACTGGGTGCGGAGGGCCGGATGCTGGGAGAGTGGCACTACTTCTTCCAGAACACCCTGCGCTGGCGGAATCTGCGCAAGATCACGATCGCCCAGGTACAGGGAACGGTGTTCGCCGCCGGACTCATGCTCATGTGGGCGTGCGACCTGATTGTGGCGGCGGACGATGCGGCCTTCGCCGACGTGGTCGGCACCCGGCTGGGCATGTGTGGCGTGGAGTACTTCGCCCATCCGTGGGAGTTCGGGCCGCGCAAGACGAAGGAGCTCATGCTCACGGGCGACTCGGTCAGCGCGGAGGAGGCGCACGCCCTTGGCATGGTCTCGAAGGTCTTCCCCCTCGACGAGCTCGAGACGCGCACCTTGGAGTTCGCGCGCCGCATCGCAGCACTGCCGACGGTGACCGCGCTGTTGATAAAGGAGTCGGTCAACCAGACGGTGGACAACATGGGCTTCTACAACGCACTTCAGTCCTGTTTCACCCTGCACCAGTTGAACCACGCACACTGGGCCGAGATCCACGAGAACCACTACCCGATTGCCCTCCCCGAAGACGGGTTCGCCGATTGGCGCTCCGCCCCGAAGGTTGCTCCAGCCGTCATGGACCAGGTCAGGGCTCCCGACCCGGCGTCGAACTGATCATCGGCGATGGCAGTGCCGGACTATACGTCCGAACCCATTAGTCCTGTCAGAACGAGGTAGAGGAGGAACACATGTCGGAGGAGCAGCTGCCCGTGATAAAGACAGAATTGATCGCCGAGGTGGCGCTCTCGGCCAAGACGTTCTGGGACCTCGAGCTGACATCCGGTCTCGATGCCGGTGACACCAGCCTGCGGGACCCCGAGAGCGGGCACGTCTACATACTGCCCAGGCCCGATCCGGAGCGACCGTTCGCCAATTGGAGCCAGATCGGCGAGAACGACGTCGTGGTCGTCGACCGAAATGGTCGGGTCGTCCTCGACAACGGGATGCAGCCGACGGTCGAGCTGCGGACGCACCTCGGCATCTACGACGCTCGCCCCGATGTCGACGCGATTGTGCACAGCCACGGGGAGTGGTCCCAGATCTTCTCGATCATGCGCTGGGACATCCCTACCTACACCTCCGAGACGTACCTCGTGGCCGGCCTCGGGCCGATCAGGTGCGCTCCGTCCGGAGGAGTAGCGACCGAGGCGGTCGCCCGAGAGGCGGTCGAGGCGCTCGGGGGACGTTCCAAGGCGGCCTTGTTGCCCTCACACGGAGCGGTCTGCGTGGGCAAGACGTTCGAAGAGGCGTTCCACGTGGCTCGAATGGTCGAGCGGGCGGCGCGCCAGGCCACGTTCATCCGGCTGCTCGGGGGTGCACCACAAATGACCCTGCGCGACCTGATGAGCCCGGAGAGCTACCAGAGGATGGAGGACGCCGCACGGGCTGCGGGCGAGTCCGTCGAGGACATCCTGGCGCGGTCGTTGTGATGGTGGACGGACAGCCCGAGAAGACGGTAATCCCCGGAAGCACGCCTCGTTACGCGGTCAGCAGTAGGCAACCGGCGATCGGCCCGCCCCCGTTGGACACCACGGCCACCTCGTGTCGACCCGGTACCTGGCGCGGCCCGGCCTGGCCGCGCAGCTGAACGCACGCCTCGTGCAGCACCCAGTAGCCGTGCATCCGGCCGGCGGACAGCTGTCCGCCGTACGTGTTGAGCGGTAGCTGGCCGTCGAGTGCGATGCGCGTGGCGCCCTCGAGGAAGGAGCCGGACTCGCCGTCACCACAGAAACCCAAGGCCTCCAGCCAGGCCATGGTCAGGAAGGTGAAGCCGTCGTAGAGCTCGGCAAGGTCGACGTCAGCGGGCTTCAGGTCGGTGGCTCCCCACAGCTCGAGCGCGGCGTCGCTGGACGCCATCTTCGGGTAGTCGGGTCGCTGATCCCAGCCTCCGGCACCCTCTGAGCCACCCACAGAGTTCACGCGGACCGGAGCGTCACAGGCGTCTGCATGCGCGGCGCCCGAGACCACCACCGCAATAGAGCCGTCGACGGGCACGTCGCAGTCGAGGAGACCGAACGGCTCGGAGATCATGCGGGCGGACAGGTAATCGTCCATGGTGATGGGGTCCCGGTAGGCGGCCCTCGGATTGAGGGCGGCGTTGCGCCTGCTGTTGATGGCCAGCCAGCCGACCTGCTCACGAGTGGTGCCGTAGAGGTACATGTGGCGCCGCAGGTGCATGGCCAGCCAGTTCGCCGCCGAGTACGCGTGCATGGTGAGGATGCGCGAGATGTCGCGCATGGACTCGGGCATCTCTCGGCGGCCCTCCCCCTCCTGCTGGCCGCCGGCCTGACCGCCGAGCATGTGGACGGTGCGGTACACGAGCACGTGACGGGCGCGGCCTGAAGTGACCGCCTCGCAGGCATCGACCACCGGGGTCAGGAGGCCATAGCGCCCGAAACCGCCCTGGACGGCCCAGCCCGGGGTGAGGTCGAACCGCTCCGCCACGAGGTCCACCGGCGTCTCCCCCAGGCTGGCGATGCCGTCGATGTCCGAGGGGTCGAGGCCGGCATCGGCGATGGCCTCGCGCGCGGACTCGAGCGTCAATTCCATGCCCGGTACGCCTGTCTTGCGTCCGATCCGTGAGATGCCGATGCCCGAGATGACGGCACCTTGCGCGAGCTGGCCCTCACTCATGCGGCCGTTCCGGTGTCAGGCTGGAAGAGCGGGACGTAGGCCTCGCCCTGCTGCTCGAAGACGACCCGGACCGCCAGCCCGATGTCGACGGACTCGACCGGACAGTTCACGATGTTCGTCGTGAACCGCAGGCCCTCCTGCTCGAGCAGCTCGACGATGCCGATCACGTAGGGCACGGGGACCTCAGGGTGGTAGCGATGGTGGTTGACCGTGTAGGTGAACACACGGCCGCGCCCGCTGAGCGGCCTGTAGGCAGCAGATCCGCCGCAGGTCGGACACGTCAGCGTCAGCGGGAAGACGAAGCGCTCGCAGGTGGCGCAGTAGGGAAGCCGCAATTCACCCAGGGCGCCGGATGTCCAGAACTCCCGGTTCTCGTCGTCCAGGGGCGGGACGATGCGGGCCGGTCCACTCACCATGGCGCGGTGAAGGAAAGTAATGGCCTCACGTGCATGCCGCACCGTACATCTCGGCGCATCAGCCCTGCATCAAGTCAGACTTGCATTCTCGAGCACGAGGGCGACCCCCTGGCCCGACCCGACACAGACGCCAAGGACGCCGTAGCGCACCTGACGCACGTTCAGCTCGGTGGCCAATGTGAGGACGTAGCGGGTGCCCGATGACCCGAAGGGATGGCCAATGGCTACCGCACCGCCGTTGGGGTTCAGGCGATCGTCGGGCACCACGAAACCGTCCAGCTGGTTCGGCAGCTCGCGCAGCACGCCGAGCGCCTGGGCTGCGAAGGCCTCGTGCACCTCCCACACATCGACGTCCGTCGGCGCCAGTCGGGCTCGCTGCAGAGCCTTGGCGATGGCGAAGGCGGGCGCGATTCCCATGAACTGGGGATCGAGGGCGTACGTCGCCGAAGCCACGACCCGGGCCAGCGGGGTCACGCCAAGGGACTGGGCGGCCTCAGCGGAGGCCAGGACGACGGCTGACGCGCCGTCGCTGAGGGGCGACGAGTTTCCTGCCGTCATCTGCGTGGTGTTGGGCTGGGGCGCGAGGGCGGCCAACCGCTCGGCCGTGGTGTCGCTCCTGATCATTTCGTCGTGCTCGAAGATCCGACCGGGTGCCGTCCTGGTGCCGGGGATCTCGATTGGGTGGATCTCGGCGGCGAATCGACCGGAATCACGGGCGGCGGCGGCGTGGAAGTGGGAGCGCAGCGCGAAGGCGTCGATCTCCTCGCGGCTCAGCTCGTAGCAGTCGGCCACGTTCTGCGCCGTCTTGATCATCTCCACGTAGGCGTTGCGGGCGAGGAGAACCGGGTTCGGGGGCCCGCCGGCCCCCGCCCACATCGTGTCGAGCAGCAGGACCGGTCCCCGCGGGCTGAACGGGGCGTCGCCCTTCATGTTGGCCCACCCCGAGCGGGACATGGACTCGACCCCGGCGGCCAGTCCGACCCCGAGCTCGTCACTGCGGATGGCGTGGGCGATGGAGATGGCGCCGGTCAGCGACGAGGCGCAGAAGCGGTTGACGGTGACCGCGGGAACCGAATCGGGGAACCCGGCGGCCAGCGCACCCCAGCGCGCGATGTCCCCCATGCCTTCGTGGGCCACGTTGACACAGCCGGCCGTGATGTCTTCGACCCGGTCGAGGGGGACCCCCACGCGCTCGCACGCCGCCACCATCGTCTGGCCGAGCAGGTCGTCGGTCCGCAGGTGCGAGAGCGAGCCGCCGTAGCGGCCGACGGGAGTCCGCACGCCGCCGAGGATGAAGGCGTCGGTCACGATGCGAGCGTTGCGTCGAGCGTGATCTCGGGGACGCCGGCGAGGGCGCGGCTCACCGGGCAACCCGCCTTGGCTTCCCGGGCGTGCTCGACGAAGGCGGCCTCGTCAATACCGGGAACGGTTCCGACGGTCACGAGATCAATTCTGGTGATGGTCGGAGCGCCCTCGACGAGGCGCAACGTGACCGTGGCGTCAGTGTGCACCGAATCGGGCGGACTCCCGGCCTGGGCCAGGATGTTGGAGAGCGCCATGGAGAAGCAGGCCGCATGGGCGGCGGCGATCAACTGCTCAGGGTTCGAGCCGGGCCCGTCCTCGAAGCGGGACTTGTAGGTGTATCCCCCGCTGATGGTGTCACCCGCCG
>Ga0209420_1001482_pt1 | contig 11089 bp, 10 predicted proteins | sample BlaSpr_A8_OM1_O1_FD_187972 | JGI IMG/M metagenome (GOLD analysis project Ga0209420, IMG submission 187972) | Forest soil microbial communities from Thunder Bay, Ontario, Canada - Black Spruce, Ontario site 2_A8_OM1_O1 (SPAdes) (version 2) | ecosystem: Environmental > Terrestrial > Soil > Boreal...
CCGCTCGGTAGGTTCGGTGGCGACGAGGACCTTAAGGGGGCAAGTGTGTTATTCGCATCGGATGCGGGTAGGCACATCACGGGGCAGGTGCTCGCAATTGACGGCGGGGAGTCTGCGATTGGCTGATGATGGCAGCGGAAGATCACCTGAATGCCGTTGGCATGCCAATCTTAGATCTCCTCAGTTCTTTGACTCTAATCCAGGGGAGGACAAGGCCGAAGAGTGCCTGAGTAACGCTCACGTGCTGGCAAGTCGATTGCATCCCGAAGGCTGCAGACTTCAGCACCGGCATCACAGCGAAATCTGAGCCACTCGGAAGGTCTTCTTGTAAACCAATATGACTTCTTACGCTCGCACGCTCCGGCTAATAATTTTCACTGCAGCAATTGTAGTCTGCTGGGTTGCATGTTGTGAGGCGAAAGAACAAGGCGACGCCTCGCAGCAATCAGCCGTGACCGTCATCGGACTGGGTCACATGGGCAGCGTACTGGCAAAGACTTTTCTCGACCACGGACTCAAGTTGACAGTATGGAACCGGACGGCCTCGAAAGCCGAAGTCCTCGTAGCTGCTGGTGCAGTGCTTGCAAGAAGTCCAAGCGACGCAATCGCGGCTAGTCCCATCACTATCTTTTCTTTGACCAACAAAGCTATCGTTAGAACGATTCTGAGCCGCCCCGAAATTGCTCGCACCCTAAAGAATCACACGATCGTCGACCTAAGCACGGGTCCGGCGACCGACGCACGAGCGAATGCGGCACAGATTGCTGCCGCGGGTGGTAGCTACCTAGATGGTGGCATCATGGAATATCCACGTAGTATCGGACATGTGGACGCGGTCATCCTCTATTCGGGGTCCGCGACAGCGTTCCGAGCGCACGAGAGAACTCTCGCCGTCTTGGCCGGAGCTCAACGATATCTCGGCGAAGATCCCGGTGCTGCTCCAACAGCCTACTTGGCTTTATGGAACTACTACTTCGTTGCTCTCGGCGGGTACTTGGAGGGCGTAGCTCTTGGCCAGACAGCCGGTGTCCGCGTTGCAGAGTTTGGCTCGCTCGCGGCAACGATGACGCACAAACTCGGCGATGCACTGGCTGATGTCAACCGCAGAATCAACACAAAGGATTACTCAGGGAATCAGGCTCCGACTGACGAGTATCTCGACGGTTTTGAGCAAATTCGGCAGGCCATGATCGAGAAAGGACTAAGTCATCGTGGTGTCGATGCAATGATCGGCTATGTAGAAAGTGCACAGAAAGCGGGTAACGGCGACAAAGACATTGCCATCCTATTTCGTACGATAGGTGGCCATGACTAACACCAGAGATGCTCGTCCTTTGGCGCGCCGAGCACTGTGCGGTGGGGATGTTGAGCGCTATCCTTAGTAAGGTTAGGCCTATATTCGCGAATCGGCGACTTGTCATGGCCCTGTAACCGGGAAGGCCTCATCCGGAAGATGTTTGATTCGTTCTTGCATTCGCTGATTGTGTCGTGTCATCGCACGCTCAGCTTGATCTTCATCCCCTCGGAGCACGGCTCTCGCGATCTCGGCGTAGTCTTCGATGTTTATTCGCGGCGAACCCGGCACCTCAAAGGAATTGGTCTGCAGACGCAATACATGAAGGCGCATGGTCGGGTAAATGGACGGCAGTTGCGAGTTTCCCGATAGAGCGATCAGCAGATCGGTGAATCGTTTTCGCCGATCCGGAGTGATCTCCAGGCCCCGATCCTTATCCCGATAGCGGCGCAATTCATCAGCGTACGGTGAAACGTCCGATGCTTGGCTACGACTTGCTATCTGTCGCGCTGCTGAGCGCACTATCAAAATCTCCAAGGGCTCGAGCGCGACGAGTAGTTCGATGGCTTCTGATCTGGAGAGCGAGCGAATGCACGCTCCTCGGTGCATCGTGCCGACAATAATGCCCAGCGCGTCGAGGCGTCGGAACGCTTCGCGGACCGGACCACGACTGACCCGAAGGGACAACGTCAGATCGGCTTCTATCAGTCGCTGGCCGGGGACCAGCCGCCCCGCCAGTAATCCAGACGTGACGTACTCCACAACGCGGTCGGAAGAGGGGCCTTCGCTGTCGTCGACGTTTAGCTTCGCACCGGGCTTTGGGATTCGCAGCACCGTGCTTTTCTTTTTTGCTCTCAATGGTGGAACCATTTTCTACATCTCCCACTAAGTCGCCGGAAACGCGATCCACCCTCGCGACAACCACACTGTACGTCTGCCATATTGTAATGGGAAGTCGGCACCCTCCCAGATGCATTTTCCTTGAGGGTCTCCTCCGATTCCTTAGTCAGGCCAGCGACTTCCGCTCGCGAAGTCATGGGCAGCGGTATTCGCACTGATATTGACGTAAGTCGTTTCTTTTTCGTATGATTGTTGCACAATATCAGCTGACATCCTTGTGGACCAATTGGTAGTTTGGAGGCGCAACGTCTCTCGCTGACACGGAATCACCGTCGCCCCGAACCCGGGCTTGCGGGCTGCGGTAACGGCCGCTACTTCTGGAGCGGAGGCTCGGCGCGATTGTCTCGGGGAGGCCGTCCGCTTTTCATAGTCCAAGCAATATTCCTTTTCCTTGATGCTTTGTCGCGCAATCAAATCATTTTTGGAGGCCAGCATGCGCCAGTTTCAAGGCATTATGCGACCTGCGGACGACTTCAGGTGCCTGCGCAAACTGGTAGGTTGGCTCAAGCCGAATAGTCGGCTATGGCGATCCTGCTATGTGTATGGACTAGTGGGTCTTACCTGCGGCGCGGCCAGTCACGCCCAAGAAGGGCATGAAGTGCGCAATACCGACTGGGAGCTGATCGGAAACTCTGCGGAAATTCACCAACACTCGGATTTGTCCCAGATCAACCGACAGAACGTTTCTCGGCTGGGCCTGGCTTGGTCAGCAGACATTCCTTCGGTTGACGGTCTTGTTGGAAATCCGCTCATTAAGGACGGCGTCATTTTCCAGAGCGGTGCCCGTGGCCGGATGTACGCAAATGATCTACGTACCGGCGCCGCCATCTGGAAATTCGAGCCGCCGTATCAAAATCCAAAGGATTTCGTTCGTGCGTGGGCGAGTACCTACAACCGTGGACTTGCACTCGCGGATGGACTCGCGATCGTAGGAACGGGAAACTGCGAACTAATCGCAGTAGACCAAAAGACGGGAAAAGAACGGTGGCGGGCAACTGCGTGCGAGTCTAACCAGACACAGGCTATAACAGGCGCACCCCGCGTAGGCGGCGGGCTCGTGTTCATTGGCAATATGTGCGGTGACTCCGGTGCTTCGCGCGGTCACGTTGATGCGTTCGATGTGAAGACTGGCCGGCACGTGTGGCGCTTCTACACCGTGCCGGGTGATCCGTCTAAACCGCAAGAGAGTGCGCTCTACGAACAAGCTGCAAAGAGCTGGGGCACAGACTGGTATAGCAAGTCTCATGGCTGCGGGAGCCCGTGGGATGCGATGGCATACGACCCGCAACTTGATCAGCTGTATGTGGGAACCGGAGGCCCGGCGCCGTTTACGCCAACAAAGCGCGCTAGCGATGCGGGCGATGAGCTGTTCACGAATGCGATCATCGCCCTCAAAGCTAAGACCGGTGAATACGTTTGGCACTTCTCCGAAGTTCCGCACGATGCTTGGAATTATGAGGCCGCCGTCGGAATCGTGGTGGCCGACTTGCCAATTGGTGAAGCGTCGCGGCGTGTAGTGATCAGTGTCCCGAAAAACGGCTTCCTTTACGTTCTCGACGCGCGGACCGGGAAGTTTGTGTCGGGCAAAGACTATGCTCCGATCAATTGGGCATCAGGACTTGACAGCGCCGGTCGGCCGATCCCGAACCCCGCCGGGCGGTACTGGGAGCGCCCGGGTGGAACCGCGGTTGTTTTGCCGTGCAACATGGGCGCGCACGGCTGGGAAGCGCTTGCATACAGTCCAAAGGATCATCTGGTTTACATTCCGGAGCAGGTAATACCGGCACGAATGTCGTTTGACAGTCGCGCTAGTGTCGGCGGCCTTAGCATGTACTTTTATGTCGGCAGCGAGCCGGGATCTAGATACTCGGCATACGGCGAGCTCGTGGCCTGGGACCCTTTGACACAGACGGCACGGTGGCGCCACAAATACACAACCCCGGTCAACGGCGGCTTGCTTCATACGGGGGACCTCGTTTTCCAAGGAACAGCTGACGGCAATTTCATAGCCTTCGGTGCCTCCGACGGTAAAGTGCTCTGGTCGAGACAGGTAAATGGCGCCCTTCGGGGCGCACCTTCGACGGTTATGGCTGATGGTGTGCAGTACATCGTTGAGGCGTCGGGGAATGCGAATTCCTCCGGCACATCAAGTTATGTTGCTCGCTACGCGGTTCCACCACAGTCGCGCACCCGCGCGCGATTAGTCGCGTTCAAACTAGATGGAACTGCGCCGCCCCCTCCCGCGAGAGTCGTGCCGCACATCCAGAAGCCGTCGGTTCATCGCTTTGAGGCCGCGCTGTCGCGAGAAGGTGAACGTATATATGAAGTCAATGGCTGCGCCGATTGTCACGGAACAAATGCAGAGAGTGCTGGAGGATCGGTACCAGACCTAAGGCATGCAATGCCGGCCAGCCCCAGGAGCATGGCGGACATTGTAATCCGTGGCGCACTCACGGATGCCGGCATGCCCGGCTCCCCCGACATGACAGAGTCTGACGTCAACGCGATTTATGCGTTCGTGGTTAACGAGGCATGGGACGAGTACGATGCGCAAACGCTCGCGAATCGCGCAACGAAGCCTAAATCGCAATAAGCGCTTCGACCACAGGTTGGGATTGAGTACGAAGGCGATGCAGGGAACGCGCAGTGCCGCCTACCTGCACATTGTGCGTCGCAACAGGCAAACGGCAATACGCGGCTGGAACGCGACGTTTTTTCGCGTTAGCACTTCAGTACAACACGCGTCGAAGCCATCGCTGCTGGGTGCGGGACAACGCTGACGAGAGATGATGGCCTCGCACTTTTCGGATGACGGCCGAATTGCGGATCACGCGCCTATGTTTTGCGAGCCGTGTGAGTACGACCTGGCTGCGTCTGCACTCTGAAGCGCGGGACGCGAAGACAGCGGAGGACAGAACGCAGTGAACAGGCAGCACGACTCGCTCGAGGCAGGTTACATTGTATTCGCTGGAAGCGTCGTAGCGGCCGCCACCGGAATGAATTACAGTATTCTTCCAGTCTTACTCGAGAGCGTCGCCAATCACTTCCATTTAGATCCCCGCCAGATTGGCTGGCTAGGATCTGACTATCTCGGCGGAGTTGCCGCGGGGGGATTGACGTCCATACTCTGGATCAATCGAATCCGATGGGGCGTATTCTCGGCAGGCTGTCTGCTCACTCTAGCGGCGGGAATGGTCGTAGCATATTTGCTCGGCCCCAGCCTTCCAGCCTTGGCGGTAACCTTTGTAATCGGCCTCGCCGCAGGAGCGGCCTATTCCATCGCTATCGCTGCCATTGCGGCTACGCCGATGCCACAAAAGGGATTTGCGGTGATGTTGGGGGTAGAGCTAGGAAGCGGCACCGTAATGCTTTGGGTGTTGCGGCCTTGGATCATAGAAGCATGGGGTGCGCTCGGTGCAGTCCTGGTTATTTCGGCCATTTGCGCGATATCAGCGGGTGCATGCATATGGCTGCCGTATGGGGGCGTTCAACAGCGCCAAACTGGGGGAGGCGGAGCCGCGGCATCGAGCGCGGTGCGCTATGCGCCGTGGATCGGCGTAGTAGCTCTGACCATACATATCGGATTCTTTACCGGCTTGTGGGTGTTTCTTGAAAAAATCGGCCTAGATCGTGCGATGTCGGGTGTTTCTACAAGTCGTGTGTTGACAGGGGCAATGGCCGTTGCGACGACGCTGGCACTGATAGCGTCCCGCCTGGGAGGTAAAGGAAGTCTTGTTGTGCCGCTGTCTTTCGCAATGCTCGCTCAGAGTGCAGGCGCAGTTACACTCATGCTACGTCAAGATGTACCCGGCTTTCTTGTCGGGGCGCTGCTGATCGTTGGCCCATTCGCGTTCGCTTTGAGCTATCAGCTAGCGTTGGTTGCCGTCTCTGACACAACTGGGAAGGCAGCTGCGTTTTCGGGTGGAGTGCAGCTGATTGGTGTAGCGGTCGGACCTTTTCTCATGGGATCGATGATAGAAGGCCATGGATATCCGCCTGCGTATGTCACGTTCCTCGCCGCGACGCTCTCGTGTCTCGCCGCGTTCGTATACGTTGCACGTCATGCTCGTCTGCCGAGTCAGTAAACCTCCAAAACAGAAAGCTCGTTCCAATGGTCTGTGCATCGTCGCCGCGCCGGCCAAGCCTTCCAGACCGCTCTCAACTCCTAAGGACGGATGTTTGCGATCCGGTGAAAGATGCGGCAACTCTATTGAGGTGATCGAGCCGATCGGACGTTTGATCAGGTCCGGAAACAAAACCGCTCGAGTATCCAGGTGGCCTTCTTCAGAGTCTCCGTGGAGCGCTTGCTGTCACGCACGTGACGCGAAAGGCGGCCGAGATAATCGCGGGCCACCGCCTCGAACGTACTTTGGTATACGACGCGCGCCGCACGACGCTCTGCGCCCGGATCAACGTTACGGGCGAGGAGGCGGCGCGCATCGTCGCGCTTTAGAGCAGTTCCCCCACGATGAGCTGAAGTCCCCGCAGGCTGGATTCCCGCGCTCGCCTTAGATCTGGTGGTTGGGAGCTCTGGAGAAGCTGCCGCCATACGGCCGGACGGTCTTCCCAACGGGGCCGTAGATAGCCAAACCAGCGCTCAGCGATGCGGTCAATCTCAGTTAGCGCAAGTCCAGCAATTACCGCGGCGACCGCCGGAGTGACTCCCAGAAGGTAGCTGGTCTGTTCATCTGCGCGCAGGGCGTGCCAAGTCAACATGAGCGTGGCCCGCGTCAGTTGGATGCCGCCAAGGCGCGGCAAACTCCCTCTGCGAGTCCGCGTGCAATGGGCGGGTTCGGGGCGAGACCGACCTCAGTGTTCAAAGTGGACCCGCCCTCCTTGCTATGGGTGCAAGGGGTCGCTCTAACTCGCCGGCGCGTGGAGAGGACGCCGGCCCTTCAGAGAATGCGAAGACGCTCTAGTAGCGGCGCGAGTTCCGGCGTGAGGCAAACCATGCGTCAATTTGCGAACGACGCCAACCAAAGATCCGCTCGGTCACCGTTGTTGGATCGGGAAAATCGCCAGAACGTCTGAGTCGCCACAGAGTTGGCTTGCTGATGCGGAGTAGTTTGCAAACGTCGGTTACGGTGAGCAGTTGTAGGGCATCGAGTGCCTCATTGAATGTCTTGCGGCGCCGAGTCGTTCCTTCTTCGAGGACCTGGGAGATCGAACCGGTTGGGCGCCGTGCGCTCTGCGAATCAAGTTCGTCTACCACGGTGTCATTGCACCCGCGTGGCGCGCCAGCCGTCTCTTGGAGACATTGGTCGTCAACCGTGAATGCGGGAACTCCCAGCCTCACCGTACTAAATGTTCGGGCACCGCCATTCTTTGTGAACGGTCTCTTGTGGCTGTGGTTCATATGACTTTCCGTTTAGCGTGGGATGCCACAGGCTCTAGGCAGCTTGCGCGCACTGTGTCCGCGGCGGCCTAGGCGCGGCTTAGATTTCAATCAACGGATTGCATGATTGAGCCGAATGCGACGGAAGTCACCCCTGTAATTGGGTCCAAATTCTGCCTGAACTGAGAAAAGCTTCCGGCGTCGCCAGAGCCCGATACGCGCGCGAGTCACGGGATTTGGAGCAAGTCTCCAGCGAGGAGCTGTAAACCGTGGAGACAACATTCCCGGGTTCGGCGAATGTCGGGGCTACAGGCCGCCTGTATTAGTTCATGCCATACCGCAGGACGATCTTCCCAACGAGGTCGGACGTATCGGTCGCGGCGCTCGGCGAGTCGCTCGATCTCGGACATCGACAAAGCACCGATCATTTCAGCGACCGTAGGATGCACCCCCAGCAGGCAGGCTTCGACCGCGTTTGAATGGATGCTGTGCCGCAGCAATAAAAGTGCAGCGCGTGTCAGCTGAATTGCTGAGCTCCGCGGGAAATAACCCGGTCGCGAAGGCGAAATTGCTCGCGACGAATGATTGTGAAGGAGTTTCCACGAAGCAGTGTTGGTGAATTCCATATCGACCAAGAGAAAGGCCTTCTGCGCAGCTCGCGCCTGGGCCTCTGCGGACATGCTTCGCAGGCCGGCGCGGAGCTGACAGACAAGGGGCAAATCGACGCGCTCGGACCAGGCGGCCTTCACGAGCAACTCAATGCACAGCTGATTCACCTCGTACAGGGGCCGTAACGCCTGCTCAACGACGCGGTTAACTTTCCCAACCTTTTGTGGGGGTTGGGGAGGTGAGGGTGGATCTTGATGCCCGGGGTCGTTGCCCGGCTCTCGTTTGGCTTCCACAGGACGAACTCTTCAAGTCGCAGGATTTCGCGTGTGAGCTTGTAATTTAAATTACAGTGCTTGTAAACTAGGTACCACAGAAATGTCTGCCGGGCAAATGCCTAATCGAAGGTTCCTGGGTAAGGCTTAATATCCATGAGTCAATCTCTGAAGGCCGCCATTCAAGCGGCTGTTCTTCGTATGCTTGAGCCGCTCGCGAAGTGGCTACTGGAAGCCGGGATCGGCGTTGGCGATCTCCTGACCCTGGTCAAGATCGCGTACGTGCGCGCGGCCCGCGACCAGGGCCGGGCATCAGGCGCCGAACCTGGGCGCCCGAACGTGTCCCGGATTGCCGTGGTTACCGGACTGACCCGAACTGAAGTGACTAGCATTCTTGCCAGCGCTGAGGCGGATCGCCCCGGCGATCGAGGGCGCCAGCGTGCGGAGCGTGTCCTTTCTGGCTGGTGGAATGATTCGGCATTTCAGGACGAGACAGGGGCTCCGGCCGTGCTGCCTTTACGCGGGCGCGGTCGATCGTTCGCGGCACTCGTCGACCGCTACAGTGGGGAGCGTTTGCTCGCTGCCAGCATTCTCGATGCGCTTCTTCGGGTGAAAGCGGTCCGACGTCTCCCGGACGGGCGCCTCAAGGTGCTCAGCCGCACGTATGCGACCGTGCGTTGGGATCCGGATGGCGTCATCGCTGTCGGCGAACAGATGAACGAACACTTCGCGACGCTTTTCAATAACCTCAAGTTCCCTTCGCGGCCGCGATACGTGAGGCGAATCCTGAATGCCCAGTTAGACCCGCGCTACGTACCGATGCTAGTACGAGACTTAGAACAGCAGGCAGACGCCTTAGGTGATTCGATTGATGATGCGCTGAATGACCCGGGGCATACACTGCGTGGCAAACCGAGCGAGACGGGCGCGGCGTCATTAGGCATCGCGTTTTACGTTTTTGAGTCACCTCTGGACGAAGAGGAGGCGCCAAAGCTCATCGCGAGCACGCCTCGTGCGCGGCGTCTCAAGCGGTCGTTTCGTCGATAGAGAGCATTATGGGCGCTAGAGCTCCCGCAAGAGTTCGACGCCGTAGACACGGCGAAAGAGCCAGTTATTCGAGGGAGTTTCTGGAGCGCTTGGCCCGCATTCTGGTGCACACCGGTCATTCGCCAAGACAACTCGTTCGCGAATTTCGCGAGATCTGCGGCACGCTGAAAGAGCCATCCGGCCGGGCGTCGCAATTGACCTACCTGTTGGACCTCCCGCACATCATTGCGCACTGGCATGCGAATCCCCAATACATCGATTCGAGGGGCGCCCCAATTCCACTACCCCTGCGAGCCCGAGGCCCCTCGCTCTGCGGCCTGATTGAACGGGTGCTTCCCGGCGAGGATCCCGAAGCGGTTGCTCACTCTCTGACAAAACTGCAGGGCGTACGGCGGCGCGGGGCCCTTTACGTGCCGCGCGGTCGTTATCTCATCTATCCACCGGCCAGCGCTCAGGTCCACGGCTTCACGGCGCTCCTGGGGATGTTGCGCACGGTCGAGAGGAACGTAGCGGGGGGCCGCAAGTCGAGCCCGATTCTTGAGCGAACGGCGATGAATCCAAGTTTCCCGGTCAGGGAGCTGCCTGCATTCCACAGGCGACTGAAGGCGGCCGCACAGGAAATCCTCTGGACCCTGGATGGCGAGATGCGCCGTCGAGAGCTCGCTCAACGTGGCGGTCCACGGGTGCGGTTGGGAGTCGGGATCTACGCGTTCGAGGAGCCCGTTCGGCGGCGCAAGGCGGCGAAACAACCGCGCAAGAGGCGAGGAAGCACCTGATGCGCCGTGCCTCACTAAGGAAGCCGCGACAGACGCTCCAGGGCAGAAACGTTCGCCATTCCTCAACGCTGGACTCCCGAGCATTGGAGGCGGTCGAACGCTTTGTACGGGTGCTGACCCGCTGTGGATGTGCGCCCGACGACATAGGCCGTGAAGTAGCAAAGTCGTGCCGTAAAGTTCCAAAATCGCGGGCGCCGAAGGCCATGGCGGCACTTCGCGAGAGAGATGACGCCTCTCACGTCCTGACGCTTTGGTTCTCCGATCCGGCGTATTTGGATCGCAGAGGGGCGCCGCTCCCGTTGCCGCTACGCGGAGCCGGGGGATCGCTGGAGACATTGGCGCTTCGGGTGGATCCAAAGCTCGATGCCCGTGAAGTCCTTCGATACCTCGTCCGACGCGGAGCGTTGCGCCGGGTTCGGACTCGGTATGTACCGAAGGGTCGGGTCCTGTCTCTGCGAGGCGCTGGGGGTCCGGAAAATTTAAGTCACTTGCGGGGACTTCTTGGAATGCTGAGAACCCTCGAGCACAACGCTGAACCCAAGCGCAGCGTTGCGGGCTGGTATGAGGTATTTGCCGAGAATCCCCGGTTTCCCGTAAGCGGGCGCGCGGCCTTTGACAAACGCCTCCGCGTCTTGGGTAACAGGTTGCTCTATCAGATCGACGCGGATATGCATCGGCGCGAGTGCACACGAAAAAAGGGGGAGCGGACCGTTCGGATCGGCGTTGGTGTTTATCGCTTCGAAGAAGGTTCTCGCCCTCGCTCCCGCGCGCGAAGACGACGCCGTAAGGCAGTGCCGTAAGGGCCCGCTTGAAACCGTATAGGGACACGCTATGCCTCTATCGGATGACCGCTACT
>Ga0209420_1001483_pt1 | contig 11074 bp, 16 predicted proteins | sample BlaSpr_A8_OM1_O1_FD_187972 | JGI IMG/M metagenome (GOLD analysis project Ga0209420, IMG submission 187972) | Forest soil microbial communities from Thunder Bay, Ontario, Canada - Black Spruce, Ontario site 2_A8_OM1_O1 (SPAdes) (version 2) | ecosystem: Environmental > Terrestrial > Soil > Boreal...
TGACATCGAAAGTCCAATTATTCACCACTTTTCGCTCAGTTCCTCGATTTCTTCACAACGTCCGATTCGGAACCCTGCCGCTCCCGCTTCGCAGGTGGCCCTGACTCCATCTTCTTCTCGATGCTACCTCCCCCAAATGTCATAAGCTGGACACCTGTAACAGGGTAGTCGTGCCAGAAGACGCGGGAAGTGCCAGGAACGGGGTGCACCCAGTTGACATCTGAGACCTTGATCCAAGGCGAAGTGTACCCACACCGCCGACAGAACTGCCTCAATTTCTCCTTAACGCGGCCATCTGCGAACTGGGTCTTGAACCGTGTGTCTCCGGGATTGGGTCTGCACTCAGTATTCCCACAAAACTGGAAATGAATTCCCAAAGCCGCTTGGGGGGGATGGTGGAGCCCGATCTCCCGGCAGAGCACATTATTGTTCCTGTCGCGGAACACCAACACCACGGATGTGTGCTCGAGAACGGTGTGGTTGCGCGAGAAAGCCTTGACTGTCGCCTCCCATGGATCACGCTGCTGGTGAACGGCGAGGTCAACGACTGTGTACATGATCTCCTCGGCTACATATTGCGGTAGCGTCGAATCCCCCGTAAAACCCAAGACGAAATCGAAGTAAGAGCTGCAAACATTAAAAAAAGTCAGGTGTTGGCACATTAGGAAGTAGCGAGTCATTGGGGCTAATTGGCACCCATGCGAAAAAGGACGTACTCAAAAACCAGTGTTGAAACACGTAGAAAGTGATCACGGTTGGTCATGGCCGGACCGCAAGTCATAAGGAAGAGTCCACGCAAGCCGCCGGTGTTCTGGAACTTTATACCAGGAGCTTTGGCTTGTAGAAGCATAGGGTCCTCCCCCAGTTGGCGGCCGAGCACCGATGCGGTGGCTGCGGCCATGGAGCAGTCCTGCCCAAGGTAGCCTTTCAACACCTGCCAGTAATACCTTTTAACCAGGTACAGTGTGAATAGGTGTAAATCGCTCACCGTGTCAATTGGCGACGAGATCCCACCCGTGGTTCCACCGCAGTGTTGGATGCAGCCCGTATTAGCATCAGAGTGTGAGTCGACGAGAACAAAAAAGTTGGCCGGGTTGGAGTCCTTCATGGTTGTTCGCACAAAGTCAACGACTGGAACCATGCGTTTCTGCTGCGCGGAATTGCCTCGCATGATCAGATCTGTGATATGGACCTGCGGAGGTGGTTGAGGTGACACATAAAGAATGCTAGTGGGTAGGACAAACATTATTGGGCGCTGAATTATATGCATTTCGAAGAATCAAGCTGGCCAACTGGGACAAGAATTTGTCCTTGGAAGACCCAAGGGTCAACGTCACGACTGCTACTGGCCACAAAATCTTCATGAAACCCTTTGCGGCGTAGCCTTGAAACCAGTACTTGATCGGCGCACAGTCAATGTCCGGCCACCTTATGCCAAAACAAACGAATGCACTCACCGAAAGACCATTTTCACTACAATCGGGACACAAAAATGCAATATCGGCCTTCATGGTATCCCGACGAACACATCCACTTCTCCCAGCAGCCTCAGCCACGCAGATACGGCGAAGGCACTCGGTACAAGACTCGAGGGTGCCAAAGTCATGGCACCACTCGCAGTAAGAGGTCTGGGGACAAATGAAAAATACACATCAGTACGTGTTTTCAAAGGAACAATGGAAACTTACAGCCGCTTCATCAAGCGCTGGGGGCCCTTGTATTGCCGTAGTGAGGACGACCTCATCAGGAGGGTCGGAACACACAGACGGCACATCCAGTGGGCCTGGAGGTGCGTTGACCGATCGAGACGACATTGACCTTACCGCATCCTTGTTTAATGCGACCTTTTCCGCTATCTTCGTTTTTTTGTTCGTCATGTTGATGGCTGTTGATGGTTGATGGTCAGAAAAGGCAGTCGTGCATCAATCAATGTAAATGTGGCACGGCCTCCCAAATTGGAAATTCATTTTTAACCCTTCGCCCACCATGGCTCGCACGAAGATTACTGCTAAAAAGGCTGCAGGGTCATTGAAGTCAAAGATACGGCCTTCATTCGCAGGGAAGACCGTAAATGGCCTGGGACTCATTCCACGCATCCACGCCAGTGACGACTGGATGACGGCAAGGTCCATCACCGGCCTGAGCGTGTTCGAGTTCCGTGCGGGAGAGCTGCGGGAGTACGAAATCCCAGGTGGAGGCACATTCCAGAGGTACCGTATACCTGTCCACAACCCCCGAGATACCACCGGAAGCTTGCAGGGCTTCCTTCCCATGCCAAGGGAGTATTTCGTTCCCTTCACACAACTCTGCTACAACATCGTGTACGAGAAGTGCACACACGAGATCCTAACGAAGATCGGCAAACAGACGAAGAGGAAATCATTTAAAAAGCACATCGAAAACTCTGCTAAGTCGGCCTCCGCGTTACTAAGGCACCACCTCTGCGTGCGGCGACAAATAATAGGTGAAATCCTCAACTGCGCCGGCGAAGGATGGCCCCTGCAACTCAACGTCTTCAATGAATACATCTTCAAAGAGCGCTTCGATCTCCACTGGGAAGAGCCGCACAAGATCAACCCTCTGTACCTCACCAAGTCGCCCTTCGACAACGATATGAGGAGTGCAATGGGTAAGCAGCGAAACTTCACCTTTTCACGACACGAGCTGAAACCCTGAATTAGCTCTGAAGCCTGAAGAGACCGTTGACGAAATGATCGCTCCACGGGGCGACTGGACGTGGGTTGGTGGCAAAATTTCGCACTTCGACCTGGAGGCAATGTTGCGCACAAGTCTGGCGAACGTGCTCACAGCCATGCACGAAGGCACCTTCACGCCTACCTACAACCATGGCGCAAGATCGTCCGACTTACCCCCAGCCCAAGAATCAGCTTTTTGCGTGTACTTGACAGCCGACGAAGATCTTCACTTTGAGTATCCATTACCGGGGGGATCAGAACGAAGCGCATCACCCGAGCCAGGTACGAGTGTTTTCTTCCATTGCGCATGTTTAACCCGTTCATTGACACCTTCATTTGAAAGTCGCCGAGTCGTCCGGTCCCCGTGCCACGCCAGAGGGCTCGGGAGGCAAACCATCTTCCGTGCGAGATAATGAGACTTCGAATACAGGCGGTGTCACCGGGCCTATTCCCAACGGACAATCCGGTGCCACGCAAACAGCTGACCGTGCAGAAGGAACGTCAACGTCAGGTAGGCACCGGACTTTGTGATTCAATCCAGGGTTTATTTGGTTTTATTTCATTTATTGTAGGAGGTCAAGAGAATGTGTTGGGGGAACAAATGGAGCAGCAAGAGGATCCTGTGATTGCGGACGGTGAGACAGATCAGCGTATCGACGGTAATTGACATCTCATGCTTGTCACATTAGGTGGCGATGACCAAATGATCCAGGATGAACCTGACATTGAAGGAGCTCGTAAGTCAATGTTTGACTACATGGACCAGTGTTCAATAACCATGGCACATATCAACGCAGACATTGATGCTATTTCACGCGAGGTGAAACAAGAGGTAGTCGAGATCCAAAACCTTGTAAGTGCTGCCCTCCCCTCATCCTCTACATTGGATACCCACATGTTGAGTAGGACGACGTGGCACCCGCCGTGAAGGAGGCTCGAAGGATCTCTGAAGCATGGGAGATTCTTTTAACATTCATCGATGAACCCGAGGCTCCAATCCCGGCTACTCTTCAGAGCTTGTGCCAGTTGCTGGGTTATGAAGCTTTTTCTCAGGATGCACCGTTTTGGACGAACATGATGGCTGCAATCAAAAAACGGGACACCGTGGCGGACAGGAAGGTCGTTTACAACATTCTTCGGGATATCTTCGTCTCGGGTGTCGATAAAGGTAAGTTAAGCTTTCACCTTCACTGATTTTACCTGCCTTCACAAGTGCATAAAAAGGTAAAGGTAAAGCTCCTTCCATGTCGGTACGTGTCACCTTTCCACACAACATACATGCCCTGAAACTAAAAAAAATCATTCGCAGAACGTGGACTCGCCCGGCAATGTGCAGGTTCGTGCTTCGTTGTTGACATTGTCTTGCCCGTTCTCGAATTTCATTAACTTCACACAGAACAACAATGGTATGGCATAGGCATGCTTTTGCTTCTCCTTTATGTCTTCCACGAACGAAAAAAAAACAAAACATTTGTATGCAGATATCGAACATAGTCCGCGTGTCCTCCCTCTTCGTTACGTATGTCGCTGCTATTGTTAAATGTACCTCATCTCGAACATTTTCTTTTCATCTGTGGTTGGTTTAGAACATACACGAGCCCTTCGCCATTCCATACGTTTCTGCTTTGACCTTCGTCATTCGACCCTTCTTCGAGCGACTTGCAACCTCGGCCAATCGCAAAGCTGTCACCCTTGCTACCGAACGACTGTATATCATGCTCAAGCATCAGCTTCCCCGCAATGATATACGGCAAAACCTTGAAAAAATAGCTCAAGAGCCTGATCCAATAAAGCGTCGTGAAGTCGCTGCCAGGTGCTATTGGGATTTATGCCTTGATGTAAAGGTCAGATCCTTCGACTGTGTCACCGCAGGTGGTCAATTAACAATATCTGCCTTAGAACATTCCTATTCTTCAGGGTGGTACGGACACCTAGTTACTAGAAACAGGATTTCCATGTAAACAAAAACTGTATGCAGAATCTGAAGACCCCGAGGCCACTGGCAATGATACCTCCGTCATTTACTCTCCAGATCAAATGGCAGGGAAAGCAATCCCTCACATCAACTTGGTGGAAATGTTGAGGAACGGCTCTCAGCTGAGTGTGTATTTTCCTATACGACAAAAGAACCACATGCAACCAGCGCCGAATTTGAATTCATTAAACACAGGGAAGCGAAAGTTTCAGGGCTCACCAAACTTGCCATCAACCAAGAGGATCGCATCACGATCCTCGAGAGCACCCAGTGGTCAGACAGTAACAACACCATCCGTACGGGCTATGACTCCTATTGACAATGAGGACCTGCATTGCCATGATGTTCCCGAATTTGCTCTAGATGACCACGTGCAAGATGTCAGGTTAGTACATCAACTTCCCATTGATTTTCTTCCCATTGATAACGCTGTCAGATGCGATTCCGAGGATCCTCTGGATTTTCCTGAATTTCCTCTGGATGACCATATGCAAGATGCCAGGTTAGTACATCATCTTGCCATTGATTTTCTTTCCATTGATAATGCTGTCAGATGCGATTCCGAGGAGCCGCTGGATTTTCCCGAATCGCCTCTCGATGACCATATGCAAGATGTCAGGTTAGTACATCATCTTGCCATTGAGTTTTTTTCCATTGATAACCCTGTCAGATCTGATTCCCCTGTCAGATGCGATTCCGAGGAGCCTCTGGATTTTCCGTTGTCTGCTGACGAGCCAGATAAAAACACTGACCGCGAGTAAGACACATCCATTTTCAAATCTTCTTTTCGTCTGATCATGTCACAGGGACCTGAGAGTATCTGCTGTCCACAAGCACGATGGAGCACCTTCAGATGACGAAAGTGGTCAAGAAGGGATCGACGCCATTGCCAGCGAAGGAACCCATGATGACTTTGGCAGAGAACACCCTTTTGACTCCGATTCGTAAGTCAAAATTCAGGGCTTAGGCGGAAGACATTTGAATGATCCACTCTTTCTACACTTAGGTCTCAGGGTGTACCCCTTGTGTTGAACAGGCGGCTGGCGACACTGAAGGCAGGTCTGATCCCTCATAGGCCAATGGGAAGTGGATCAACCGATGGCCTGTTGGTGCAAAAACATACGCCACCGTCGCCCGTGCCTACCGTGTCCGGTCCAACAAAACGTAGATTCCCCAACTCGGTGGCGGTGGTGGCCACTCCAACAAAAAGAAGTATGACGAAATATGCCCCACCTTCCAACAGGGTGGTATCACAGTCAGATCTCACACGTTTTTTCACCAAGGAGGGTGTACTTGAAACCATGGAGAACTTTGCCAAACAATTGGGAAGGGTAAGATCACCTCTTTGTTATTGCTTTGCAACTGACACCCAGCATGACACAGCCGCAATTTAAGGAGAAATGTCTAGTTGACATAGAGGAGTACTTCACGAAGCTGAGCAATCACATTGCTAGCGCAGAGCCTGAAGTCGATGCGATGATTGCGGACATCCGATTGGATAAGCATGCGCTCGTAGGCATATTTCCATGCTGTGGCATGTACAAGTTCTAATAGTGGTGACCTTTTCTAGGACAATATGCTGGCGGCTGAGGTCAAGATAACCGCGGTTCTGAAGAAGACTCAGCTTACAAAAGTGATACAAAAGGCATACATGCACCTGTTTAAGGCGCTTCGGCCATGAGGCTTTGAAATGATGGCGATGTGGCCGATCAGTTGTGATCGGCTCGGCATCCTTGTATCTACCCTTTGTCTTGGTTTGGCCTATAAAAAAGATCCCGTTGATACAGTCTATCTGCGGTGACATTTCTGGAGATCCTCAGCCAATCAGCGAGCCGAATCCCCAATAAATTAAATTACCCCTGTTTCCCCAATACGTGTGAGCCATCAAACATTTCGCCGCATGGATCACCTCGCTTCCACCTCATGTTGAACTCGTGTTCGGTGTCAAAAGGAATACTTATATGAACCGGCTTAGGTTTTTCCTAACCCGCCATAATCATGCTTCCTGCAACGAAAGCTGTGCCTACCTCCAGGAAGTTTGCTAGCTTGAAAAGAATTGAGTCTGCGTTGAGTATGTCGATTATGAAAAGTGTCAGCTTGGTGGAACTGACGTCTTCTGATCACCAACAGGGACTTTGGGAGATGTCATTGACGAAGAGACCAGCATAAACTATCATCTGTTCCATGTCGGAGACCGGTACGTCCTGTCATCAAGTGCGCTCACCCCAGCTCACACTTTGTCTTTATAGTGTGACTATTGTTCCGGATCGTGATTCAATGGTCTTCCTTGAAGATAAATGTACCCTTGATCCGTCGTGCTACTGGCACGCCACCATTAGGGAACTTCGTCAGGAAGGCAACAAGGCAAGTCAGCCTCGGTGTTTCTGTTCTACCCAAATCTTACTGTCTCATAGATATGGTGTAAGGTCCAATGGTTTTGGCGGCTTGGAGATCTACAGGATGTCAAGGTGTTCCCTGCCTCGTGAGTGCCACAATGCATGGTTTATCCTGAATGTGCTTACCTTCGGTTCAAAGTGTTGTGCGGCCAATCGGAAAGAGGGAGCTCGTGGACGGCAACGTGAGTGCAATTGTCGATTTTGAAACTTTGGAGTGTGAGTGAATTTCGGCATCCCACTCGTCTAAGCTGACCGCTAAACGATACTAGCCCCATCCGACATTGCGTACTTTGACGACAGCGTAGCCGACGCCGAGCCTATCTCGGATATCTTCTTTCGATGGGCCGCCGATATCAGCAAAGGCACTCTGAGTGTGGGTGCTAAATTCATACTGGTGTTTTTTTATTACCTTCCGGTGCACTTACGGAGATGAACTTTGCAGAAGCAACAGAAGCACTGCACCAGCAAGTGTGGTGGCTTTTTCAACATCAACTCAGACATTGAACGCTACTGCTGGCTCTGCCGTTGCTGGTATCATATTAACTGCATGAGCAGCCGCAAGGTCTCTAATGCAATGGGCCTAAACGACATCTTTGGCTGCGAGCTTTCACCATTTCCGGGTGATGATGTGGCCGAGCTTGTGGAAGTGCTAAAAACACCCATTGAGAGAGGAGGACGTTTTGGGCTGACCGGGAATGGGCATAATCAGCTCTTGGCAAGAGAGCAGGTGCGATCTAATGAGGGCTTTGGATCTGATTGGATTTCGGCCTTTGGTTTGGACTATGTCCGGGAAGTGGTGAACACGAAATTTGCTTACTTCCAGTGTCCCCGATGCAACACGCCCATATGACGTCTTCCTTTAGTACATGATCTCGATTGTTACCATGTGTTTACTTCATATCCGTGAAGGCCTTCGGACCGTCCGGATCCCATCAAAATGTGCTTGTGACCTCGCGTTTTAAAACTTTGCGTTCTCACTATCATCCCCCGAATAATGTCTGATGACAGTATCGATATCTCTGCCCAATGGGCGGCCTTTACAGAAGAACCTCATCCTTTGTCTTCAAGACCAAGCTCCCAGCCATTATCTCCTCATGAACAGCAATGGGCATCTTTCGTTGCGGATGTTGCAGTGCCTGTCTTGACATCAGAGTCTGACCCAACATCGTCCAGTACTGAACCTCGACCGTCTTCCTTGGAGGATGAGTACCGTCCAACACCTCTTCCACAACCTGTTCCCACTGGCGGTGGCTCATCGGATGAGGGTGATGGAGATGGACAACATGTGATAGGCGAGTTTATGGTGAAGGCGACTGAGGCACATTCCTAAACAATCCCCACAGATAAAATATATGCCGACCCTTTCTTCTGGAGCTATGTGGTGGATAGTCTCCCCAGCCTAACACCTGGAGTATATGTGCGAGGAGAATGCATAGATTTCTACCTTCGAACGCACTGGATGAAGGAAAGGAACCGTGCTTGTATGTGGTTTTTGCACTTGGAGGCTGTAAAGACTTTTTCCACAGAGGAAGGCCCTGAACAAGCGGAGTTAGTGCATTTGCGAGAGCAGCTCTGCCTCCCGGCTGCAGAAGATATCGATGTTCGTCCCGTTGTTTTCGTTGTGGTCTTCGTAGATCACTACTTCGTGGTGGTCATAGACTACGAGGAGGATGTGATGTACGTGTTTGGAAGACATATTAATCCTGCACTGGCAGGTGTCTATCCACACAACGAAGAAGATTGGATGGGGTGGAAAGGACATTTGTTATGGTCACACGTGCGGAAGCTTTTTCGATGGGATGGCTATTCACCGGCGCCGAATGTTGTTGTTTCCACGAATTGGCCACAGGTAAGTGCTTGTAAGCCTCACATCGTGTTTCTTTGCGGCTGATGGAAAATAATGTATTTGACAGAATGGGCTAGATTGCGGTGCTACAGCATGCTCTGTGACCAAGGCACTTCTATCGAATGGGGTTGAATTTGATGAGGAGAGCATTGTTATGGCCCCCACCATCGAATGCCCCCATTTCGGCAGATTACGTCTTCTCAATGAAAACATTCAAAACCTGCAACGGTGCTATCACCTATATCAGACACTGTCGGCTGATATAAGCAACATACCCGAGCAGAGTGCCATATACGCTTTGACCGTCGGTTTGGAGGATTACGTGCAGGCGGACCGCATCCGCCATCGTTTGGCCACTTTTCGAGATAGGTGTGCAGCTTGCAAACGAGTGCGTCAGATGAGGCGAGGTGAGGTGGGGGATGAGGAGGAGATATCTGATTCTGAGGATGAGGATGAATGGGACGAGAAAGATGAGACGAGGGAGGATAGTGATCTAGAGTGGATGCAAGGCCCGAAGGATGATGGTAACCTCGCCGTGGTACCTGCCTACCTAACACGAAACAAGAAGAAGAAGAAGATGATGGAACGTGCAAGGAGGCGTGTACCACCAAAGATCAGGGCTCCTACCACGAAAGGTGGGAAAGCTATACCATTGAAGCCTCAGAAATTTCAGATGCTTCGGAGGAACAAGCGGCGAGATTTTGATGACTATTATGGAGGTCCTACCCTGGAGGATATGATGGAACTGCAAAGGCCTGGTGGGCTGGAAGCTTACCCGAATGACTGGGACGTCGCTCCTACGATTCGCTCACCTTGGGAGCTCTTCAAAAATTATGGGTACACTTTAGAACCGGAGTTTGCGCTCATGTTTAACCAACAGGAACCCTTTATGGCCAAGGAGCACTTGTTGCCTGTTGGGGAGCCAAACCCTCCAGCAGCGGACGATGGCAAAAAGCCCAGATGGGAGGAAATGGGAATGGAGGAGATGCTGGCCTTGGCTCCGGATGAGGGCAGCTTGGCCAGCATGAACATGTTCGTGCAAGGAGTCCTGCCGGACGGAAACATGATCAAATTTGACCCCCTTCAAGATGAGTTTCTATTGAGGCGCCATGAAATTCTTCTCTCTTTGGACATCGACAGCATCCAGTGGACGTCCTACAACCTACGCATCTTGACCGAGATGTCGGTGCATGTCCTGCCATTCTCTGGGGCCAGACCCCCAATATGGAAGAACAACCATGCATACGTAGAGGTCTTAATGCCTCAGTCCGAGATAGATAAGGACAGGGGTGGCAGGACCGAGTGGTTTTCGAACAGAAAGGCACTCAGCGTCATTCCACACATCCACTTTGGCAAGGTCGGTCAAGGGGCTTCCAGCTTCAACATCTACGTGATGTTTCCACGGATGATGCACAAGAATCCGGTGACGGGGAGGAGCGCCACCCTGATCCCTTTTGAAATCCAGTCGTTGTGGCTCACCGACATTGTGTATCCGGCCATAATCGCGGGCGAGAATCCGTCCACCATGGCGTACAAAGATTACACCTTGTCGGAATGGCGGTGGAAGGCCGCAAACAACAGCCGCTTCTCCGGCAAGGATAAGCTGGTAGTGGTGCAAGGTACCCACCTAGGACGATTGCCGGACATCATGCGAGACATCATAAACTCAGATCTCGACGAGTATGATAGATATGCCTCATTCTTCTTCCATCTGGAATGTCGTGGAATGAAAGACTCTACGAGCATCGTGGTCGAACGTGGTGGGGACCCTTATGCGGAGCTGTGTCGAAAGTTTCCGCATTGTGACTGGAAGTATATGGAGAAGAGGGAGAATGGCCAGTTGTTGATGGACCTGGGATTGGGTTTCCACCCCAATCCTGATGACAAGACTCCGTTGGTATTCCTGTGGGATCTGAACCGAGTAAATCAATCCTACGAAGCAGCGGGGTTCAACGCCGGAAGGATGCACTATGCAGGTATGATGGGTGGATATGGCGGGAGGCAGTCTGAAATGGAGCAGAGGCGACAGGCCATCGTTCAAAACTGTTTTCGTTCGACTTACAGTCTGAACTACCAACCATTCCGACGTTCTGTGGCTGGCGAGATCAACCTTTGCGAAGACATCGACGCATATGAGGTCAACTCCACATACAGAAACAGC
>Ga0209420_1001484_pt1 | contig 11073 bp, 10 predicted proteins | sample BlaSpr_A8_OM1_O1_FD_187972 | JGI IMG/M metagenome (GOLD analysis project Ga0209420, IMG submission 187972) | Forest soil microbial communities from Thunder Bay, Ontario, Canada - Black Spruce, Ontario site 2_A8_OM1_O1 (SPAdes) (version 2) | ecosystem: Environmental > Terrestrial > Soil > Boreal...
CAGCGGTTCGAGCCCGTGCTCGGCCAGGACCTCGGCGGCCGGGCGGCCCGCCACCGGGTCGCCGGGGGCGCGCAGCCGGCCCTCGCCGATCAGCGGCTGGGCCAGGTGGGCGAGCTGGGCCAGGTCGCCGGACGCCCCGACCGAGCCCTTGCCCGGGATGACCGGCAGCAGGTCGAGCGACAGCAGTTCGAGCAGCCGGGCGGGCAGGTCCACCCGGACCCCGGAGTAGCCGGCCGCGAGCGTCCGGGCCCGCAGCAGCAGCACGGCCCGCACCGTCTGATCATCAAGTGGCACGCCGGTCGCGGCCGCGTGCGAGCGGACGATCGCGCCCTGCAGGGTGGTCAGGTCGGCCTCCCCCACCGGCGTGTCGGCCAGGGCGCCGAACCCGGTGTTCACCCCGTACACCGGCGCGTCCCCGCGCAGCGCCTGCACGACGACCGAACGGCTGAACTCCATCCGCTGCGCCACGTCGTCAGCGAGCCGAGCCCGTGCCTGCCCGTGTGCCACCGCGACGACGTCGGCCACGGTCAGCGCGCTTCCGTCCACCACTAGTTCTCGCATGATCGACAGCTTCCCACGCCCGAGCCGCGGATATGGTTCGACCCCGGTGCGAGCGTTACCCGCCTAGGTTTCAACCCATGATCACTTGCGTCATCCAGTACACGCTCGACCCGCACGCCATCGAGGACTTCGAGAAGTACGCGACCACCTGGCCGCCCATCATCAAGCGCTGCGGCGGCGAGCTGACCGGCTACTACCTGCCCAAGGAGGGCGCCAACGACTTCGCGATCGCCCTGATCGACTTCGAGTCGCTGGCCGCCTACGAGCAATACCGGGCCCGGCTGGCGGCCGACCCGGACGCCCGGGCCAACGTCGAGGCCGTCCGGGCGGCCCGGGCCATCCTGGCCGAACGGCGGTCCTTCCTGCGGAAGGTCTAGGCCCGGAAGCCGAACGTATCCGCCAGGCCCGCAGCGCCCGCCGCGGTGATGCGCACACTGCGGCGGCGCGGGCCGTGCTCGATCCAGCCCAGCCCGAACAGCCGGGCGGTGATCGCGGCGGCCAGCGCGCCGTTCAGGTGCCCGCGGCGCTGGGTCCAGTCGATGCACTCGCCCGCGAAGTGACGCCGCGACCGCCGGACTTCAGGAAGATTTATCCCGAACGAGCCGAGCGTCATCGCTCCGGCCCCGGTGACTTCGAAGCGCGTGGCGCTGCTGTCAGCCTGGCTCGTTCGGGCCAAGGATCGTGACTTTTCCCTGGCCAGCAGGCCGCGGCGGAGCAGGGAGTCCAGCAGCTCCACCCCGGCCCGGCCGGCCAGATGGTCGTAACAGGTGCGCGCGTCGGCCAGCGCGGCGGCCTCGCGGGACTGCCGCAGGGTGCGGACCGGCAGGACCGGGCTGATCAGGCCGAGTGCCTCGAGCGCGGCGGCGACGTCGTGGCCAGCCAGCCGGTAGTACCGGTGCCGGCCCTGCCTGGCCACCACGATCATCCGTCCCTCAAGGAGCTTGGCCAGGTGGAAGCTGGCCGTGGCGGCGCTGACGCCGGCCAGCCGGGCCAGTTCCCCGGCGGCCAGCGGCCGGTCGGGCAGCAGCGCGCGCAGGATCGCGGCCCGGGTCGGGTCGGCGATCAGGGCCGCGGCCTGGGCAATGTCGGTCTCGTAGGGGGTGGTCCCGGTATCGCTGCCAGCGGTGTCGTACGGGATGGGCTGCGCCGGTACGGTCATGTTTCGACCGTAGCTCAACCGTGTTTCGACCTGGATCGAAGCGTGCCAGAGGGCAGATGTTGGCGCGTCCGAGTTTGCGCGAGCGGCAGGATCGGCTACAGTTCTGAACGCACGCTGGTGCGCGCGGACGTGGCTCAGCTGGTAGAGCATCACCTTGCCAAGGTGAGGGTCGCGGGTTCGAATCCCGTCGTCCGCTCTGAGGGTCCGAATGCCCTTGCGGCATGCCCTTTTGTGGCGGAGTGGCCGAGTGGCTTAGGCAAGGGCCTGCAAAGCCCTGTACACGGGTTCGATTCCCGTCTCCGCCTCTTTTGCTGCCCTATCTTTTTGCTGCCCTATCTTTGGTGCACTGCGCTAGCCCAGGCCGGGAACGCGGCCCGCGCCCGGCTGGGCCAGCCCGGTCTCGTAGGCAAGCACCACCACCTGGACCCGGTCGCGCAGGCCGAGCTTGGCCAGGATCCGGCCGACGTGGGACTTCACGGTCGCCTCGGACACGAACAAGCTGGCGGCGATCTCGGCGTTCGACAGTCCCTGCGCGACCGCGATCAGGACCTCGCGCTCCCGCTCGGTCAGGGCCGACAGCTGGGGGTAGCGCTGCGCCCGCTGTGCGGCGGTCAGCGGCAGGACCTGCGCGTATTCCTCCAGCAGGCGGCGGGTCACCCGGGGCGAGATGACCGCGTCCCCGGCGGCCACGGTACGGATGGCCGCGACCAGCTCGGCCGGGCGCACGTCTTTGAGCAGGAAGCCGCTGGCCCCGGCGCGCAGCGCGCCGAAGGCATACTCGTCCAGGTCGAAGGTGGTCAGCACGAGGATCCGCACGCTGGCGTCGGCCGCGGTGATGCGCCGGGTGGCCTCGATCCCGTCGGTGCCGGGCATCCGGATGTCCATCAGCACCACGTCGGGTCCGTGGCGGCGGGCCAGGTCCACGGCCTCCTCGCCGTGACCCGCCTCGGCCACCACGGTCAGGTCGTCCTCGGCCTCGAGGATCATCCGGAAGCCGCGCCGGAGCAGCGGCTGGTCGTCGGCCAGCAGCACGGAGATGCTCACGGGGACGCTGCCCGCAGGATCGCCTCGACCAGCCAGCCGCCGCCGGGCGCCGGGCCGGCGCGCAGCGCGCCGCGGTGCAGGGCGGCGCGTTCGCGCATGCCGTCGATGCCGTGCCCCTGGTCCGCGGGCAGTGCCGCGAACGACGGGGCCGCGAACGACGGGGCCGCGAACGACGGGCCGGCGAACGACGGGCCGACCGACGGCGGGGCGGCGGCGATCGACGCGCTGCCGTCGTCGGCCACCGTGATCCGCACCTGGGGCTCGCGGTAGCTGATCGTGACCCAGGCGTGCCGGGCCGCGGCGTGCCTGATCGTGTTGGTCAGCGCTTCCTGGACGATGCGGTAGGCGGTCAGCTCGGCGGCGGCACCGAGCGGGAACGGGGTGCCCTCCATGGTGAGGCTGACGTCAAGTCCGGTGGCCTGGATCCGTTCCACCAGCGTGCCGAGCTGGGCGACGTCCGGCTGCGGGGGCGGGGGGCCCTGGCCGGATGGCTCGTCGGTGCGGAGCAGGCCGAGCATGGCCCGCATGTCCGACAGGGCCTGCCTGCCGACGTCGGAGACCTCGGTCATCGCCTCGGCGCTCTTACTCGGGTCGGCCCGGCTGACCACGGCCGCGGCGTCGGCCAGGGTGATCACCACCGACAGGCTGTGGGACACGATGTCGTGCAGTTCGCGGGCGATCCTGGTCCGCTCGGCCGCGGTCGCGATCGTGGCCTGCTGGTCGCGTTCGATCTCCAGCCGCCGGGCTCGTTCGTCCATCCAGGCCAGGTACCTGCTGCCCGAGGCGGCCGTCAAGCCGGCGAACATCGCGGCGACCACCGTGGCGGTCAGGAACAGCAGCGAGCGGGGCAGCGTCCCGGCCGGCTCCCACTTGACCGCGGCCATGAAGGCTCCCGCCTCCAGCACGGCTGCGGCCAGCGCGGTCCTGATCCGGGACTGGTGCGCGGCCACCGTGTACAGCGCGACCAGCAGGGCAGCGTCGCCGAGCAGCGGGAAACCGAGCAGCCACTGGCCGAGCGCGATGGCGCAGGCGGCCAGGAACACCGGCGCGGGCCAGACCCGGCGGGCGGCGATCACGGCGATCAGGGCAGCCTGCACCAGCCCGGCCCGCAGGCTGGCGAAGGGCGACTGCACCAGCCATACCGTGCAGACGGCCAGCAGCACGGCCGCGGCCAGCGCGTCCAGAGCCAGCGGGTGGGCTCGGGCCACTCGGCGGCCGCGGACGAACAGGCTGCGGGTGATCTCGTCGGGCGGCTGGAGCGTGGTCCGCTGCGGGCTGGCCGTGCCAGTGCCAGCCGTGCCGGGGCCAGCCGTGCCGGGGCCAGCCGTGCCGGGGCCAGTCACCGGCGGCGATGGCGAGGCGGCGGGAAGCTCGGTCGTGGTGCCCATACGCGTCCTTCGTGTCACTTACCGGCAGCGTACCGCCTCACCCGCCGGCAGCGGCCCGTTGCGCAGGGCATCGTCGCTGGTCGCGGGCGTGGCGGGCGATCTTTATCCGACTTGAGGATGAGGCCGGGGGGCGTAATTTTCGTCCTGCGGGAGGTACCCATCGCCGGCGGCCCTGGCCTACCTTGGGCTATTGCCGCCGCGTGGGGGAGAGATCTTGCCTGTTCAACTGCCGTTCGGCCTGGACCGGGCGCTGAGGCTGGTCCGGGTGGACTTCGCGCCGAGGCACCGGCAGCCGCCGGCCGGCCTGCTGGTGACGGCTACGGTCCTGTCCCTCGCGGGCTCGCTGGGGGCCGACGCGCTCCTGGTCGCCATCGGCGAGCGGGTCTTCCCGTCGACCAGAGGCTACGGGCACTTCCAGTTCTCCGACTACGCCAAGCTGACCGTCATCGGCGTGATCATCGCCTGCGCGGCGTGGCCGGTGGTCACCCGGATCAGTTCGGCGCCGCGGTGGCTGTTCTTCCGGCAGGCCATCCTGGTGACCCTGGTCCTCTGGCTGCCCGACCTGTACATCCTGTACCGGGGCGCGCCGGGCCGCGCGGTCGCCGTGCTGATGGTCATGCACCTGGCCATCGCCCTGGTCACCTACAACTGCCTGGTGAACGTGGCCGGCGTGCGGTCGGCGCACTCGCACGCGGCGGCGCGGCCGGTGCGGACGATCGACGGCCCGGATGACTATGCCGGGCGCAGGATGTGAGGATCGTGTCCAGCTACTCCCCCGGCCAGCCGCTGCGTCGCCGACCGGGCTTGTCCGCCTTGTTCGCCGAGCCCGTCGCGGCCAAGGTGCCCGAGATCACCTTGCTGTTCTGGGTGATCAAGATCCTCACCACGGCAGGTGGCGAGGCCACGTCCGATTACCTGGCCCTGGACCTGGGCAGCCGGCTCGTCGCGGGCTGTATAGAGGCCGGAATCTTCGTGGTCGCGCTGGTATGGCAGTTCCGGACCCGGCGGTACACCGCCGCTGCCTACTGGCTGCTGGCTTACGCCATCGCCATCTTCGGTACCGGCGTGTCGGATGCGCTGCATCTGTTCGTCGGCATCCCGTACGCGGGCACCACGGCGTTGTGGGCCGTGGTGCTCGCGGCCATCTTCTGGCTCTGGTACCGCAGCGAGCGCACGCTGTCGATCCACAGCATCTACACGCAGCGGCGGGAGATCTACTACTGGGCGGTGGTGTTCGCCACGTTCGCGCTCGGCACCGCCCTGGGCGACTTCACCGCCACCGCGCTGCACCTGGGCTACCTGGCCTCCGGGATCATGTTCACCCTGATCATCTTGATCCCCGCGCTGGCCTGGTCGCGCTTCGGGCTCAACCCGGTGGTGGCGTTCTGGTTCGCCTACGTGGTCACCCGGCCGCTGGGCGCCTCATTCGCGGACTACCTGAGCAAGCCGCATTCGCTCAGCGGGGTGAATTACGGCGACGCTTCGGTGGCCCTGATCACTACGATCATCGTGGCGATCCTGGTCGGTTACCTGTCGGTGACCCGGCGCGACATCCAGCGCCCGGAAGAGGCAGAACCGGGTCGTCTTGCGGCGGTTAGTGACGATGTGGTGGGTAGATAACCTGCATGGTCAGGATCCGGCGCTGGGTTATAGGTCAGCGCAAGAAGGTCGTGTGGTCTGAGCCGCAATTGCCGCCCTGGGTCAAGATAAATCCCGACGCCGCTCCCCCTGGTCCTTCTGAGGGGCTGCAGCCCGGCGACTTGTCGATGGGCGCGGCCGCCGAGGAGTTCCTCAAGATGGAAGAGGAAGAGGAACCTCTCTGAGGCTGCCGTCCGAGCCGGCCAGCGATTTTGGGTCGCTTGGCCGGCGTCGGCCTGGGTCAGGTGAAGCGCGTGGGTCAGGTGAGCTGGGCGCGGATAGATTCCAGGGCGGAGCGGATGTTCTCGACTGAGTTCGCGTAGGAGAAGCGCAGGTAGCCCTCGCCGTAAGGGCCGAAGGCGGTGCCGCCAAGCGCCGCCACCCCGGCGTCCAGCAGCAGCCGGGACTGCAGCTCAGCCGAGGTCAGGCCGGTCTGGGTGATGTTCGGGAACACGTAGAAGGCGCCCTGCGGCTCCAGGCAGCTGATGCCGGGAATGTCGTTCAGCCCCGCGACGATGATGTCCCGGCGGCGGCGGAACTCCTCGACCATCTCGTCGACAGGTCCCCAGGGGCCGTTCAGCGCCGCGATCGCCGCGTACTGGCTGAACGCTGACGTGCACGACACCGAGTTGATGGCCAGCCGGGTGATCGGCTCGACCAGGGCGGGCGGGAAGACGCCGAAGCCGAGCCGCCAGCCGGTCATGGCGAACGTCTTGGACCAGCCGTCCAGCAGGATCGTGCGGTCGGCCATGCCGTCCACGTCCAGCACGCTGGCATAGGGGGGTGCGGGGGGCCCTTCCCCCGGGCTAACACCGCCGGGGCCGTAGCGGATGGCCCAGTACACCTCGTCGGTGAGCACGATCAGGTCGTGCCGCTGCGCGATCTCCGCGATCGCCTCGCAGTCCTCGCGGGTCAGCGCGCTGCCGCACGGGTTGTGCGGGGAGTTGATGATGAGCAGCCGGGACCGGTCGGTAATCAGGCGCTCGAGTTCGGCGGTGTCGATGCGGAAGCTGTTCGCCTCGCGCAGCGGGACCGGCACCGGCACCGCGCCGGCGAACGAGGTGATCGACTCGTACATCGGGAAGCCGGGATCGGGGTAGAGAACCTCGTCTCCCTCACCGGCCAGGGCCAGGATGGTAAAGAACATGATCGGCTTGGCGCCGGGGGTCACCACCACGCGGTCTGGGGTCGTCCGCATGCGGCCGGTGCGCTCGAGGAAGGCGGCCACGGCTTCGCGCAGCGCCGGGATGCCGGGCGCGGGCACGTAGTGGGTGTGGCCCGCCCGCAGGGCCTCTACCGCGGCTTCGACGATGTGGCCGGCGGTCGGGAAGTCGGGTTCGCCGATTTCCAGGTGCACGATCTTGTGGCCCTCGGCCTCCATGGCCTTGGCCCGGGCGAGGACTTCGAAGGCCGACTCGGTGCCGAGTCTGCCCATGCGGTCTGCCAGCCGGAAGTCTGTCATGGCCCTGATGATAGATCTGAGACGGTATGGAGTTAAGAGTCAGGAGTGTCGTGATCTTCGCGATCTTGCCCGCGGCCCACGGACACGTCACTCTGGAGATCGGTACTGCACAAGGAGGTGCGGGAATGGGCGATGGGCCCGTGGCGCGGTCGGGCAGGGGAACGGACGCGGCGCAGTTGTACGCCGCCGCCGAGACTGACTTCGCCCGGTACGAGGTGGTCAAGGACCTGATCGATGAGTGCATCGACCTGTCGCTCAACTACCGGCAGAGCGGGCACCCGGGCGGATCGCGGTCCAAGGTGCACATGATGGTGTCGCTGCTGCTGTCCGGGGCCATGCGCTGGGACGTGCTGCGGCCGTGGCGCCGGTTCGGTGACCGCTTCGTGCTCTCGGCGGGTCACACCGTACCGCTCGTGTACGCGACGCTGGCCGTGCTCAACGAGGCGGTCCGGGCCAGGTACGAGAGCTCAGGCGACCCCTTGTTCGCGTTCCCCGACGACGGCCGCTGGGCCCTGACCTGGGAATGGCTGCTGCGCCTGCGCCGGCACGGCGGCCTGCCGGGGCACGCCGAGATGGAAGGCCGGACGCTGTTCCTGAAGTTCAACACCGGCCCGTCCGGGCACGGGATGCCGCCCGCCGCGGGCGAGGCCCTGGCCCTGAAGCTCGCCGGGGCGGGCCAGGTGAAGGTCTTCGTGTTCGAGGGCGAGGGCGGGCTCACGCCCGGCTCGGCGCACGAAGTCAAGAACACGGCCTGGGGCCTGGGCCTGGACAACCTGATCTTCATGGTCGACTGGAACGACTTCGGCATCGACCCGCGGCCGGCCTCCAGCGTGGTGGCGGGGACCCCGGTGGACTGGTTCGCTCCGTACGGCTGGCGGGTCACCGGCACCGAGCACGGCATGGAATGGGGGCCGGTCACCCAGACCGTCCTCGATGCTTCGTGCGATTCCGGCGAGGCGCCCATGATGGCCTGGTTCGTCACGCAGAAGGGCCGGGGCTACGGCAAGGTCGACGCGGCCAGTCACGGCACGCCGTTCCCGATGAATGCCCCGCAGTTCTGGGATGGCCGTAAGCGGTTCATGGAGCGGTACGGGGTGAGCTACCAGGGTTTCGGTGAATCCGCCGCGGCCGACCCGACGGCGGTGCAGGCGCAGGCCCGCACGAACCTGGACATCGCGATGAGCGTGCTGCGCCGCGACGCGGACCTGGTGACCTGGCTGTCGGACCGGCTGCTGGCCATCGCGGAGACGGTCCCTGATGATATCGACGGCTTCCGGCTGGGACGGGCTGAGGTCTTCTCCGACAAGCGCATCTTTGACGTGGCCAGCTACCCGGACGCCATGTGGAAGAAGCCGGGCGAGAAGGCACCGAACCGGGCCGGGCTGGCCTCCTGGGCCGCCTACGTGAACACGCTCGCGCTGCGCGATTACGGCCGTCCGCTGTTCATCGCGGCCTCGGCCGACCTGGCCGAGTCGACCAACATCGCCGGGTTCGGCCAGGACTACGGCGGCCTGCCGGGCACCGGCTGGTACGAGCGGTCGTCGAACCCGTTCGGGGCGCTGCTGCCGACCGAGATCACTGAGTTCACCAACGCCGGGATGATGGCCGGGCTGGCCACGGTCAACCTTTCCCCCGATCCGTTTGACGAGTTCGACGGGTTCTGGGGGGCGTGCTCGACCTACGGCTCGTTCTCGTACCTGAAGTACGGGCCGATGCGGCTGTTCAGCCAGCTGGCCCAGGACAGCGAACTGAAGGTCGGCAAGGTGCTGTGGATCGCGGGCCACTCGGGACCGGAGACGGCCGAGGACTCCCGCACGCATTTCGGCATCTTCGCCATCGGGGTCACCCAGCTGTTCCCCGAGGGGCACGTGATCGACCTGCACCCGTGGGAGTACAACGAGGTGCCGGTAATGCTGGCCGCGGCGTTCGGGCTCGACGTGCCGATCGTGGCGCTGCACCTGACCCGGCCGCCGGTGGAGATACCCGACCGGGAGGCGCTGGGCATCCCGTCCCACCTGGCCGCGGCGCGCGGCGCCTACGTGCTCCGTGAGTACCGGCCGGATCAGCCGCGCGGCGGCACGGTCTACGTGCGCGGCACCATGCCGATCCGGAACGTGGTCAGCGTGCTGCCGCAACTGGCCGACCGGGGCATCAACGTGCGGATCGTGGCCGCCCTGAGCCCGCAGCTGTTCGCGCGCCAGCCCGCCGCCTACCGGGACTCGGTGGCCGGGCCCGCGGACCGGCTGGACGCCATGGTCATCACCAACGGCGCGTTCAAGCTGATGCGCGAATGGGCTGACGGTCCGCTGGCCAGGGATTACTCGCTGTCGTCGGACTGGGATGACCGGTGGCGCACCGGCGGCTCGGTGGCCGAGGTCATCGAGGAGGCGCACCTCGACGAGGGGCACATCCTGGCCGCGCTCGAGCGTTTCGCGGCCGAACGGGACGACCGGCGGCGGCGGCTGCGGGAGCTGCTGGCCTGACCGAGCATCCTGGGTCTGGGACCCCCCTGAGTTTCCCCCACAGCCCCCGGCAGATCACCCCCCGGCGAGGAGCATCGTGGAGCTTGGAAGCGGGAGGATGATCATGACCAGGTTGAACGTGAACGACGTACGGTGTATGGCGCTGTTCGCCTCGGGGCTGCAGCGGTCGGAGGTCCCGGACGGCGAGGCCGTGGCGGAAGCGGTCCGCCGGACCGTGCGCCGGCTTGGCCCGCGTGGCTGTGCCGGGGTGATGGCCCAGGAGTTCGGCGACCACCCCGAGGCGGCGCAGGACCGGATGCGGTGGATCCGCCAGCTGGTTGACCAGGCGCCGGCCCGCCCGGCGTTCGCTGGCACCCGGCGGGCGGCCTGACGGCTCAGCGGGTCAGGGCGCTGGCGGCGGCCTTCCCGTATATTTCGGCGGCCCGCCAGCAGTACCAGGCCAGCACCGAACGGTAGGGCCGGTACGGTTCGCCGAGCGGCTGCAGTTCCTTGGCCGTGGGCGTCGGCACCTGCCAGGCCAGCCCGTAGCCGTGACGGATGCCGAGGTCGCCGACCGGCCAGACATCGAGGCGGCGCAGCTGGAACAGCAGGAACATCTCGGACGTCCAGCGGCCGATGCCGCGGACCGTGGACAGGCGCGCGATGATCTCCTCGTCGCTCTCCCGGGCCAGCCGGGCCGGCGACAGCAGCACCGTGCCGTCCAGCACCTTGGCCGACAGGTCCCGCAGCGACGCGACCTTGGCCTTGGATAGCCCCACGGCCCGCAGGTCCTCATCCGACAGGGCGAGCAGCGGCTCAGGCTGGACCTCGCCGCCCATCGCGGTGATCAGCCGGCCGTGGATGGCGGCCGCGGCCCGTCCGGCCAGCTGCTGGTAGACGACGGCCCGGACCAGGGTCGCGAAGTGCGACTCGGTCGGGCGGCTGAACTTGGGTGGCCCGGTCTCGGCCAGCAGCCGGGCGATGACGGGGTCCTGGCCGGCCAGGATCCGGGCCGCCGCCGCGGGCGTCACCTTCTTGCCGGCCAGGATCTCCTGTGCTGTGGTCATGGCCCTAGTCTCACCCGGCCGGGCGTGGCCGCACGATCCGGCCCTGGTCTAGCGTTGACAGTCGTCTCCGCCCCGGTCGGACGCCGACCGCGACCAGGCCGTCATCCGCTACGCGAGCACCTGCTGGCGGGCCGGCTGACGCTGGAAGAGTTGGCGCTGCTCCCGCCGGCGCTTCATCCGAGACTGAGCAAGTCTTTAGGCCTTACGAGCGGTGGTGCATGCTCGCCGTACCGCGTCTCGGCGGGCGGGGTTTTGTCAGACCCTGGTGCTAGCGTCAAACGTATGTTCGATC
>Ga0209420_1001485_pt1 | contig 11067 bp, 6 predicted proteins | sample BlaSpr_A8_OM1_O1_FD_187972 | JGI IMG/M metagenome (GOLD analysis project Ga0209420, IMG submission 187972) | Forest soil microbial communities from Thunder Bay, Ontario, Canada - Black Spruce, Ontario site 2_A8_OM1_O1 (SPAdes) (version 2) | ecosystem: Environmental > Terrestrial > Soil > Boreal...
CCGCAGCCGCCTGCGCCAGTCCCGCCGACGCCGGTCGAGCGGACGTGCGCAGTCTCCCGCTGGCGGAGTTGCCCGCAAGGCAAAACAGGCAGAGACAAGCCGCAATTGTTCTACGAACCAGGAACATCATGGGATCCAGCATGGGATGTAGTGTCCGGCTGCAGCGCGGCGAATTCAAGCACCGCGTCCGCCATATCGTTATTCTCGGGCGCTGAGATTTTTCCCCACCTCTAGCCCCCATACCCTTAATCGAACACCTGCGAAAATCTTTCTTGACACCAACGCAATAATGCCATATTAACTCGTTTTAATAACTGGTTGGTGCCTGGTTCCCGTCGAGTGGTGGGGGCATTTGAAGTGAATTGTGTCCTGCGAGTGGCGAATCACTATCTCGTTCGCGCAACCGCGGAACCGGTTATCCCTCACAGTCCGTGCTTTCAATTTAAGACTCTCCGGAGGTACTAAAGTGAAGGGACATTCTTATCCCCGCAATGCTGGCGACTTTCTCTATTCCCTCAGCGGCGCGACGCTTCTGAAGCTTCTGTTTTGCGCCATGCTGATTTTGTCTCTGCCGTTTCTCGCAAGCGCGCAAGACACCGGCTCCATCAGCGGCACGGTTACAGACAAAAGCGGCGCAGCGGTAGCAGGCGCCGAAATCGTGATCACCGGCACCGCGGGCAGCCTGACCCGCGAGACCACTACCAACGCGGACGGCGCTTACGTCGCCGCCGGCTTGCCCGGTGCTAGCTATGACCTGCGCATTACCGCAAAAGGCTTTCAGCACTACACCGCTCACGGCGTGGTCGTGGACGTCGCACAGAAAATCCGTGTGGACGTGCAATTGACCGTAGGCTCGGTCTCGGAAGAAGTGGTCGTGACCGGTGAGAGCGTCGCCCAGGTTGAGACCGCGTCCTCGGAGCTCGGCACCACGATCAGCGGTAAACAAGTCAACGAGTTGGAGCTGAACGGCCGCAATTTCACGCAACTCGTGACGCTCACTCCGGGAGTTGTAAGCCAAACCAATCAGGACGAAGGTACGGTCGGCGTGAATGGCAACGTCGCTTACAGCATGAACGGTGGCCGCACCGAGTACAACAATTGGGAGTTGGACGGCGGCGACAACATGGACAACGGCAGCAATTCCACATTGAACGTCTATCCCAACATCGAAGCCATCGCCGAATTCAAGGTTTTGACCTCCACCTACGGCGCGCAATACGGCCGCAACGGCTCCGGCACCATCGAAGTCGAAACCAAATCAGGCGGCAGCTCCTTCCACGGCAGCGCTTTCGAATACCTGCGCAACGATTTTTTCAACGCCAAACCATGGGAATCGGGCGGCGAACCTGGTGACCCCAATCCTCCTTACAAGAAACACGACTTCGGCTACACCATCGGCGGTCCCGTGTACATCCCGCACCACTACAATGCCGACAAGAAAAAGACTTTCTTCTTCTTTTCCCAGGAATGGCGGAGAGAAAAGGATCCCTATCCGATCCTGCAAAACGTCCCGTCTGTCGCCGAACGCAGCGGTAATTTTTCGGATCTGTGTCCCGGCCCGGACTGTCCTAACGTTCCCAATCCCGCAGCGGTGCCGATTAGCCCGGTTGGTCAAGCGCTCGAGTCGCTCATCCCGGTTCCAAACACCACCGATGCCGGCTTCCCGGCTTTCGCCCAAACTGTCTCGCTTCCCACCACCTGGCGCGAACAGCTGATCCGCATCGACCACAACATCAACGACAACTATCGCCTGACCTTCCGGTACATCCACGACTCCTGGCAAACCGTAGTGGCCAATCCGCTCTGGGGCATTGGAACTTCCAGCTTCAACAACATCAATACCAACTTCGTGGGCCCGGGCACCAGCTTCGTCGCGCGCCTCACCGCGAATGTGACGCCGACGCTGTTGAATGAGTTCGTGGCCAGCTATACCGCCGATCACATTTTCCTGACAGCGGTCAATCTCCCGACGGTTCCCACCGGGTTTGCGATGGGCTCGCTGTTCGACAACGATTTCGGGGGAAAGCTGCCGGCCATTCAACTGCAAAGCAACGTCGCCTACGGTGGGAGTTTCGGCCAAGACACCGGATACTTCCCCTGGAACAACGCCAATCCCACCTACACCTATCGCGACAACGTGACCAAGATTGTTGGTACCCACACGTTCCAGTTCGGCGCCTATTTCGTGGCCGCGCAAAAGAACGAAGACAGCACCGCAGACGTCCAGGGTCTTTTAACCTTCGACACCTCGTCCCCCATCAGCACGGGAAACGCGTTCGCGGATCTGCTGGAAGGAAATGTCGCGAGCTACAAGCAGTGGAACGCCACGGTTAAGTATTACAACCGTTACAAGATCCTCGAGCCGTATTTCCAGGATGACTGGCGCGTGAACAAGAAATTCACCCTCAATCTAGGGTTGCGTGTCAGCCTGTTCGGAACGTACCGCGAGAAATACCAGGACGCGTTTAACTTTGAACCCACAGCTTTCGTCGCGGGCGCTTCTCCCGTTATCGACAACGCAGGCGTCGTCACCGGCAGCGCGGGAGCTCTCGAGCCGGGTACCGGCAATCCGCTGAACGGCATTATCCAGTGCGGCGGTAAGGGAGGGACCTTCGCCGTTCCTGGTTTCGCGACCGCCACGGTCGGCCCCTCTTCTAACGCCGGCTGTCTGAAGGGCCACTTGTTCAATCCCGCTCCGCGTATTGGCTTCGCCTGGGATCCCAAAGGCGACGGAAAGATGGCCATTCGTGGCGGCTACGGTATCTTCTTCGAGCACACCAACGGCAACGAAGCCAACACGGAATCCCTGGAAGGTTCGCCGCCGGGCGCCCTCACTTCATCGCAGTTCAACGTCGTGGGATACGGCAACATCGGCGGTGGGGGTCTTCTGTTTCCCCTGTCGGTCAATTCCGTCCCCAATCGGGCTATCTGGCCCTACGTGCAGCAGTGGAACTTGAACGTCCAGAGAGAACTCCCGTCTCACATCGTTATGTCGGTCGCTTATGTGGGCAGCAAGGGTACGCACTTGACCTTGGTGGACGACTCTAACCAGCTGCTCCCAGTGTCCTCGGCGAACAATCCGTACGCGGCAGGAACCCCTATTGTGGCTGCCGATTGCTCGAACTTTACAACCAACGCCAACGGTCTCCCCACTTCTGCCACGCTGGGCAACGGGACTCCAGTACCTGCTGCGGCGTTGCCAAATCTGTGGGTCGCATGCGGGAACAATCCAGACCCGCTCCGCACCGCTTACCCAGGCTTCAGCAATATTACGCAACTGCAAGACCAAGCCAACTCCATCTACAACGCCTTGCAGGTCTCTGCGCAACGTACCGTGGGTGATCTGACGCTGAGCATGGCTTACACCTACAGCCACTCTATCGACGATTCGTCCGATCGCTCCGACACTGCCTTTGTGAATTCATACGACATAGCGGCGAACCGGGCTAGTTCCACCTTCGACATGCGACATAACCTGTCCATCAGCTACGTATACGGCTTGCCATTCTTTAAAAAATCCGGCCTGGCGCACACTTTGCTTGGTGGCTGGCAAATTTCGGGCATCACCATCGCCCAGTCGGGCCTTCCCTTCAGCGTAACCAACGGAACTACCTACGCCGACAACGCCGGCGTCGGGAACGGTGTCGGCACCGGTTCGCGTCCCGATTTGGTCGGCAATCCGAACGCCAGCTTGCCGCAGACCGAGTTTCCCGATGTCCGCGGGCCGGTCATCTACAACCCCGCGGCTTTTGGCATTCCCACCGGCCTAACGTTCGGCAATGTCGGGCGTGACACTTTGAACTACCCCGGCCGCTTGAACTTTGACGCTGGCACTTTCAAGCGCTTCGCGATCAAGGAAAAAATGGGCTTCGAATTCCGTTGGGAAGTCTTCAACGTGTTCAACCACACCCAGTTCGATCAAATTGACAACCAATCCCTGGGTGCCAATGCCATTCCGCTGGATACTGCCGATCCGGGCGCGAACCTTGACAGCTCTAGTTTCCTACACCTAACCGGCGCACACGCGCCGCGCCGCATGCAGCTTGGCTTGCGTTTCTACTTCTAACCCATTGGTAGAGCCGGCTTGCCCCGAGTTGCCAAGGGCATCCTGCCGGCTCCGGGCGGCGCTTTTTTCCGGAGCGCCGCCCGATTTTTTTGTATACTCCCTCCGCCACTTGGAAGCGCCCAAAACAAGGAGCAGGTAACTCCATGAACCGACGAACTTTCATCGAATCATCGATCGCCACTGCCGTAGTCACCGCCACCGCGAATTCCACCTGGGGCGCCGCCTCGGTTCACCACATCGACCGCGTAGGTCTCCAGCTGTACACCGTGCGCGAGCTCATGAAACATGACTTTGAAGGCACCGTCGCCGGCGTCGCGAAAATCGGCTACAAAGAAGTCGAATTCGCCGGATATTTCGGCAAGACTCCGCAAGAAGTTCGCGCCCTTCTCGACTCGAACGGCCTCACTTCGCCCTCTGCCCACCATCCCATGCAGCCGCCGGCTAACGCCATGGCCAAGACGTCGACGCTCGAGACCAATTTGCAGGAGATCATCGACGGCGCGCACATCATCGGCCAGAAATTCCTGGTCTGCCCGTATCTCGATGCCAAGTCGCGCACCGCCGATGGCTACAAGCGCCTGGCGGAATCCTGCAACCGCGTCGGCGAACAGACGAAAAAAGCCGGAATTCAGTTCTGCTACCACAATCACTCCTTCGAATTCGAAAAAGTGGAAGGTTTGGACGGAACACTTCCATTCGACTACCTCATCACGCAGACCGATCCGAAAAATGTCAAAATTGAAATGGATCTGTGCTGGATCACGGTCGGGGGACAGGATCCCATCGCCTACTTCAACAAGTATCCTGGTCGCTTTCCGCTCGTTCACGTCAAGGACTGGAGCAAGGAAGGCTCCGACCCGGGAGGCAATGAAGGCGCGGTGGGCCATGCCGTCACGGGCCACATCGCCAACGTCGGCAGCGGCTCCATCGATTGGAAAAATATTTTCGCCCACTCCGGCAAGGCCGGCATCGAACACTACCTGGTCGAGAACGATGAAGCCAAATCCCTGGCCGACCCCAAAGCCAGCTATGACTACTTATCCAAACTCCAGTTCTGATTCAGACAAGCCCCGCCCTTGTAGGGGCGGGGGTTCGCTCGCTCCGGCGTCAAGCCAACGCGATGTTCCCATCCGCCCCCGAATGTGTCCGCTTCCATTTCCTGTGCTCGCTTGGCTTCTTCAGCTCCGTTCCCCTTCCTGTTTCTCCATTTGAATTACCGGCAAGACTTCCCCGTCCCCCAGCGGTACCTCAATGTGTTTCACCGCAACATATCCCTTGACCACAAAAAGTTTCGCCCCCGTTAAGGTAGCGCCCATCTCGAACCGCGAAAAACCCGCAGCCCGCGCCGCCGCTTCACAAGCCTCCAGGATCAAAGTCCCCACTCCGCGCCGCGCCCAAGCCGGATGCACAAAAAACGCCCTAATCTTCGCCGCATCCCGCAACGGATCGAGTAGCGAGTCCTCTCGCTGCGTCCAGTGATCCCCTCCGTACAAAGTCTTCCGCTTACCCCATCCCCCACACCCGGCGATCCGAGGTAGCTCAGCCGCTCCTGGCCGTTTCAGCTTCGACCCATCCGAACCATGTTCCGAAACACTCGCGACCCCACCGGCGCCACTCGAATCCTCGCCGATCATCGCCTCCGCCACCAAATAAGTCCCATCCGCAATCAACTGGCTATCCACGCCAAACACCGTCCGCAAAGCCCGATCAATCTGCGCCGCTTTGTAATCCCCCGCTTGCAATTCGCGGACAGACGCTTCAATCAATTCCCGCAACACCGGGACATCTTCGATCGTGGCCACACGAATGCGAATGCTCATTTCGAACACCCTTCGCCGATAGACGCGTCTATCTTAAGAAACTTCGGAGCGACTTGCGCTGCATCTTTCAGATTGGAAAAATGGCGCCGTACCATTACCATAATGCGCCGCTTATCAAATCGAACTAACAAGGTGCCCATGAAAATCACGTCCATTCTCTGCTTTTCGGTCCTGGTGCTTCTCTTTGCAGCCGCTGCACGACCGCAAACAGCCAGCGCACCGGAACTACCCTACTCCCCCAGCCTGAATCTCTCCTCCATGGACAAGTCCGTAGACCCCTGCGTCAATCTCTACCAATACTCCTGCGGCCGCTGGCAGCAACAAAATCCCATCCCGCCTGACCAAACCTCCTGGAGCGTGTACGCCAAATTGTACGAAGACAATCTGAATTTCCTCCGCGGCATCCTGGAGCAAGCGGCCGCCGGTACCGGACAACGCGATGTCGTCACGCAAAAAATTGGCGACTTCTACGCCGCTTGCATCGACGAATCGGCCATCGAAACCCGTGGCGTCAATGCCATCCAGCCGCAACTGCAAGCCATCGACGGGCTGAAATCGGTGCACGACCTGGCGCCGCTGGTCGCGCACCTGCAACTCTATTTCAATCGATCTCTGCTCTTCGGCGGCGGCTCCGATCAGGACCCCGACAACTCCGAACAGATTATCGCTTCGCTCGATCAAGGCGGCCTCGGGCTTCCCGACCGCGATTACTACACCAAAGACGACGCAAAATCCAAAGAAACGCGCGAGCGCTACGTCCAACACGTCCAGAAAATATTCGAGCTGCTAGGCGATAATCCGGAAACGGCCAAGAACAATGCGCAAACCCTTATGCGCATGGAAACCGCGCTGGCCAAAGCTTCCCTGACACGCGTCGAACAGCGTGACCCCTACAAACTCAAGAATAAAATGGACCTCCCCGCGCTCGTAAAGTTGATGCCCAATTTCGACTGGCAAACCTACTACACGCAGTTGCAGTACCCCAAGATCGCCATCCTCAACGTCACCGCGCCCGCCTTTTTCAAACAGGTCAATACGGAACTCTCAAGCGAGCCCTTGATAAACTGGAAGACCTACCTGCGCTTCCACGTCGCGGATTCCTCGTCGCCCTATCTTTCCGCGAACTTCGTCCAGGAAAACTTTGACTTCTATCGCAAGTATCTCCGCGGCGCCAAGGAATTGCAGCCGCGGTGGAAGCGCTGCGTCCAATACACCGATCGCAATCTCGGCGAAGCACTCGGCCAGGCCTACGTGCGCCAGGTTTTCTCGCCCGAGTTGAAGCAAAGTACGCTGGACATGGTTCAGCGCATCGAAGTCGCCATGGAGCAACGCATCCGCAATCTCGATTGGATGAGCCCCGTGACCAAGCAGCAAGCCCTCTCCAAGCTGCACGGCATTCGCAACAAGATCGGCTACCCCGACAAATGGCGCGACTACAGTTCGGTCGCCATCGTGCGCAACGACTTTCTCGCTGACGTGCACAACGCCGCCGAATTCGAGCATCGCCGCGACATCGCCAAAATCGGCAAGCCCGTGGACCACGGCGAGTGGGACATCACTCCGCCCACCGTAGACGCTTACTACAATCCCCAAATGAACGATATCAACTTTCCCGCCGGCGTCCTCCAGCCTCCTCTCTACGACGCCAAAATCGACGATGCCCCCAACTACGGCGATACCGGCGGCACCGTCGGCCATGAACTGACCCACGGCTTCGACGACGAAGGCAGCCAGTTTGACGCCCAGGGTAATTTGAAAAATTGGTGGACCAAGGCAGACCGTGAAAAATTCGAGGAGCGCACCAAATGCGTTCGCGATCAGTACGCTCAATATATCGTAGTGGACGATGTGCACATCAACAGCGCGCTCACATTGGGAGAAGACGTCGCCGACCTCGGCGGAGAAATTCTCGCCTACATCGCCTGGAAGTCCGCTACCAAGGACAAAAACCTGCAGCCGATCGACGGCCTTACACCCGAGCAGCGCTTCTTCATCGGCTTCGCCCAATGGGACTGCGCCAACGAACGCCCCGAGGACTTACGCATGCGCGCCCAGGTCGACCCCCATTCTCCTGCTCCCGACCGCATCAACGGCGTCGTGGTCAATATGCCCGAGTTCGCTCAAGCGTTCGGGTGCAAAGCCGGCCAACCGATGGTCAAACCTACGGAAAAAGTCTGCCGCGTGTGGTAGCAGACTTTTTAAATCCCTCGCTTTCTCTTTTAATTCTGTTGGATTAGGCCGTGCTCTTGCGCAACATGACCTTGACCGTCGCGAAGCGGGCGCTTCGCCTTAGCAGTTCTTCGTCGACGAGCGGGCCGTATACCTCCGCGGAGGCCAGGAGACAATCATCCATCAGCTTCTAGCAAGTACGGTCAGCGCCCCACCATTTTTTGCAGTTCTTCGGGGTACCGGGCACCTTGTGCCGTGATCTTCGAAGCTGCGGTCTCCAGTTTGCGGAGTTCGTCCTCCGAAAGTGTGACGTTAACGGCACCGATGTTTTCTTCGAGCCGAAGCAGCTTGGTCGTGCCCGGGATCGGCACAATCCACGGTTTCTGCACAAGCAGCCAGGCGAGTGCGATCTGAGCAGGTGTCGCTTTTTTCTGTTGCGCAAACCTGCCAAGCAGATCCACAAATGCCTGATTCGCTTTTCGGTTTTCTGTCGTAAAGCGGGGAACGATATTGCGGAAATCACTTTTGTCGAACTGCGTGTCTTCGCTGATCTTTCCGGTTAGGAAGCCCTTTCCAAGAGGACTGAAGGAAACGAATCCGATCCCAAGTTCCTCCAGCGTCGGGATCACCTCCGCTTCCGGTTCTCTGAACCATAGCGAATATTCGCTCTGAAGCGCGGCGACCGGCTGAACTTTGTGAGCCCGACGGATCGTCTGTACCCCGGCCTCAGAAAGTCCGAAGTGCTTCACCTTGCCTTCCTGGATCAGTTCCTTCACCGCTCCCGCAACGTCTTCGATCGGGACGTCGGGGTCAACACGGTGCTGGTAGAACAAATCGATGACATCGGTCCGGAGCCGCTTCAACGACGCCTCGGCGACTTCCTTGATGTGTGCGGGCCGGCTGTCCAGCCCGGCCTGTTTCCCGGTGTTCGGATCAAGCTTAAATCCAAACTTGGTCGCGATCACAACTTGCTCACGTAAGGGAGCAAGGGCCTCACCCACGAGTCTTTCGTTTGTGAATGGGCCGTAGACTTCCGCGGTATCGAAGAATGTGACGCCGTGCTCCACGGCTGCTCGGATCACCGAGATCATCTCCTCCGTGTCTCCGGCCGGACCGTAGCCGAAGCTCATTCCCATGCAGCCGAGCCCGATCGCCGATACTTCCAGATTGCTTTTTCCAAGTTTACGCTTTTGCATTGTTTCTCCTTCCGAGCCCTTGCTCGGACCACGAGATTAGGACCATAGGCCGTGGAAACCGAACCCATCGGTCATATTGTACTCAGTGTCGTCCGTTGAATTTAAACGATCGATCTCAGATCAAAATGCTGTCGGTGACGCGCGGGATTATTGTTTCGGCCTTCGCGGGAATCTTAATCGGCCAGGCCAAATCTACAACAACCGGAGAGGGGGACCAGACGTACTGCCCAAGGTAGGGTAAACCGACTTCATCTTGATGTCCACGCTTAGCGTTCGAAGCTCGATGTCAAGTCCACGCACTCCTACCCCCGCCTCTCAATCGTGAGGTGTTCGCGCGGATGTGACCTGCGAACCGCCGAGCGAATTCGCGCAATTAGTTCGGCAGTGTCGAACGGCTCCAGAAGGTAATCCGCGTCAGCTTGAAAAAGCTTCACCTTGAAGTCCATGTCGCGCTCGCGTCCGATCACTAGTATGGGCACTGTAGGAGCGACCCTCCGAATCGAAGAACAAGTCTCCTGAGCTTTGACGGATTCCTGGGTGAGTAAAACCGCGCTGGGCGTTTCGATGGCAATGATGCTAAGTGCGCCAATATCGTTGGCGTAGCGAACCTGATAGTCCGCTTTCAACAAATTCCAAATCACTGAATTTTCGTTGATGCCGTTGGAACCGACAACCAGGATAGTCTCAGCCATGGAAGGTCAAACCACCTCGAGCATGTTTAGCCTCGTCCTAGATCTAGATGTCACGTCACGGTAAATAGCCTGTAATCATCGGCTCTCACTGTTTGCTTTATCTACATATTTTCACCGTCGCCAACGGTTCTCATAGCAGGCAACTCCTCATTAACGGTTATCGGAGGCAACCGTTGCGGTGGTCCCGTGATTGTTGGTTCTTGGTCGCCCGTTCAATAGCCAACTCGTCCTCGAGCTCAACGTGGACGAGGACTTCCGATACTTGAGGCAAGGCGTTAAGCACCTTCGTTTCGCCAGTATGGGCAATCTGGCGGCCTTCGCGCACAGAAGCTGACACGTAGGCGGCACAAAACGCGGAAACATACTAAACAATACGAATGTCCGCAGAGACCCGAGAAGTTTTCCCAACCAAGCCGCGTAAACAAGGTGGCCTTGAGCGAATGGTCACGCGTTTCCTTGTCGGCCGCGAAGGGAAGTGTTCTGCTGATCGCTTCCGATTTACCTTCGAGGAGAAAATTTGAGCCCGCTGTTGCGGCCCAGATTCTCCAATAAATTGACTACTCCGCGACACGAGCCCCGCGAATGCCGCCCAAGATGCCCATTGGACTGCTGGGTCGGAAATTCCGTTTAAGTGAACAATGATGCGAGCTTTGTTCGTGGTGGCAGCGAGTCTGGTGTGCGCGCTGGGCCTGAGTGCCCAACAACACAACGTCGACACACAGAAGTCGACGTTAACGATCCACGTTGGCAAGACGGGCGCATTATCAGGGCTGGGGCACGAGCACGAAGTAAGCGCTCCGATTAACAGCGGTACGGCGGACACCGGCTCGCATCCCGCGGTTGAAATACATGTCAATGCACGGGAGCTGCGCGTGATGGACAAGGACAGTTCCGAAAAAGACCGCGCTGAAGTGCAGAAGACGATGCTGGGGCCGGAAGTGCTCGACAGCGAGCACCATAAAGAGATCGTGTTTAGGTCCACAGGTGCGGAGTCTACTGGCCAGGGGCAGTGGACGCTACACGGGAACCTGATCCTGGACGGGCAGACCCGGCCTGTTATGGTACAAGTGACCGTGAAGGACGGCCGTTACACCGGCGGGACCACGGTGAAACTGACCGACTTC
>Ga0209420_1001486_pt1 | contig 11061 bp, 8 predicted proteins | sample BlaSpr_A8_OM1_O1_FD_187972 | JGI IMG/M metagenome (GOLD analysis project Ga0209420, IMG submission 187972) | Forest soil microbial communities from Thunder Bay, Ontario, Canada - Black Spruce, Ontario site 2_A8_OM1_O1 (SPAdes) (version 2) | ecosystem: Environmental > Terrestrial > Soil > Boreal...
CCCGTGCCGGCCTTGGCGCAGGTGTCGGTGCCGTTCGCGGTGACGGTCCAGCCGTTCGACTTCAGCAAGCTGGTCGCAGTGGAGATGCTGAACGGGAAGGGGTCCGTCTTGCCGTTGGCGGGCAGGTACGGGCTCTCCGGGTAGGCCCCGATCGGACCGTAGAGGGGGTCGCCGTCCCCGTTGAGGAACGCCTTGATCTGGCCCTGCTGGTCTTCCAGGTGCTGCATCGCCTGCCGGAAGTACAGCTGGCCGGCGATGTTGTTGAAATCGCCTGTGGTGTCCTTGAAGTTGTAGGCCGCGAAGTAGTTACCCCAGGCCGGCAGGCCGTAGTAGTCGTAGCCGGTGCTCTTGAGCGAGGGGATCTCCGGGTTGTCCTCGGGCGGGAGGGCGGCCACGTCGACCGACCCGCTCTTGATGGCGTTGAACGTGGCCGCGTCGGAGGTGAACGGCACCCCGGCAAAGCCGGACTCGGGGTTCGCGTGCGGGCCGCTGTAGGTAGCGTTCGGCACCATGGAGAACGAGCCAGTGGTGGCGTTGAAGGCCGTCAGCTTGTACGGCCCGTCAACGACCTGCCACAGCGGGTTGGTGGCGTACGTGCTCACCGACTTGGACTGCGCGGTGAGGAAGTCGAAGATCTTCTTCGCGTTCGCCGGGTTGGTGTAATCCAGCGTCGGCCCGTTCACGGAGGCCTTGGCCCACGCGGCCGCCGGCATGACCGGGACGTCGAGGATGTCTTCTTCCAGCCAGGTCGGGTTGACCGCCTTGGACATGTTGATCACTAGCGTCTGGGCGTTCGGCACCGACATGCTCGTGATCGTGTCCGGGAAGTAGCCGGGCACGTAGTTGTTCCAGTCTGCCGCCGATTCCTTGACCGCGGCCTTGATCTCATCGATCGTGAACTCGAGGTCCTTGGCGCTGACCGTCTGGCCGTTGGACCACTTCCACGGCTTCAGCGTGATCGACGCCGTCTTGTCGCCGTTCGACCACACGGGCGTGTCGGCCACGCTCAGCGCGGGGTCGACGGTCGGGGTGGAGCCTTCAGGCGTGAACCAGGTCGGCCGCCACAGCTGCCACTCGAACACGAAGATGTTGTAGACCGAGCTGTCGGCACCGGGGACGATCGGCATGATCCAGTTGGGAGCGTCAGCCGCCAGGTACCCGTATGTGATGGAACCGGCCTTGCCTGAGGCGGCCCCCGCGGCCGGGATGCCGCCGATGGAGCCCGGCTGGGTCGTCTCTCCCGGGGAGGCGCTTGCGGTCGGGCTGGCGCTGCCGCTGCCGCTGCTGCTGCAGGCGGCGAGGGCGGTCACGCCCGCTATCGCCAGGGCAAGCCCGCCAATGCGCTTTTTGCTCAACATCACCGCCCCCCACTTCTTGCGCCGTTCGCGCATGTGGGTCGGTTCTGAGGTCATCAGAGTGGCACCCTTCGTGTCGCAGGTTGCCGGTGGTCCGCTCTGACACCATCACGAGGCATTGGGTCACAGACCCGGAAAGCGGCACGCCCCGTACCCCCGGCACATCCGGCCCGGCCCACCGAGGGCGGGCGCCGGCAAGTTACCGGTGTTATCAGTTAGCCGTAGCGTAGGTTGCGTTTTGCATCGACTCTCTCTCCAAGAAGTCACAACTTGCCATCAATCCCCTCAAGAGCGCCGTCCCCGGGGACGGCTGGGGATGGGTCTCGAGTCGGGACCGGTGAGATAAGTTGTGGTCTCGTGGATGATCACGAATCAAGAATCGATCCCGAGTTCACCGCGCTGCCGCTACGAGACCTAGCGGACGCGGCGCTCACCCAAGCCAAGGCGCTCGGTGCCCAGCACGCCGACTTCCGGGCCGAGCGGATCAGGAGCCAGCACATCGGCCTGTCCGACGGCACCCCGCAGACCCAGTTCGACGCGGACGACACCGGCCTGGCCGTGCGGGTGATCATGGACGGCACCTGGGGTTTCGCCTCGGCCGTGGACCTGACCGCGGACGCGGCGGCGCTGGCGGCCCGGCAGGCCGTCGAGGTGGCCAAGGTAGCGGCGGCCATGAACACCGAGCCCATCGAGCTGGCCCCCGAGCCTGCCCACGGAGGCGTGACCTGGGTGTCGGCCTACCAGACCGACCCGTTCACGATCAGCGCCGCGGACAAGGTGGCGCTGCTGGCCGCCTGGAGCGAGACCCTGCTCGACCACGAGGCGGTGAGCCACGTGGACGCCTCGCTGCAGCAGGTGCGGGAGTGCAAGTTCTATTCCGACGGCGCGACCACCGCCACCCAGCAGCGGGTCCGCCTGTACCCGGCGATCACCGCGGTCGCGGTCACGGACGACGGGCGGTTCGACACCATGCGCACGCTCGCGCCGCCGGCCGGGCGCGGCTACGAGTACCTCACCGGGACCGGCTGGGATTTCGAGGCCGAGCTGGCCGAGCTGCCCGAGCTGCTGGCCGCCAAGCTGGCGGCGCCCACGGTCCAGGCCGGACGCTACGACCTGGTGATCGACCCCTCAAACCTGTGGCTCACCATCCATGAGTCGATCGGCCACGCCACCGAGCTGGACCGGGCCCTCGGCTATGAGGCCGCCTACGCCGGCACCTCGTTCGCCACCCCGGACAAGCTCGGCACCCTCAAGTACGGGTCGGAGGTCATGCACGTGACCGGCGACCGCACGACCGAGCACGGCCTGGCCACGATCGGCTACGACGACGAGGGCGTGGCCGGCCAGTCCTGGGACCTGATCAGCTACGGCGTGCTGTCCGGCTATCAGCTGGACCGGCGGATGGCGCTGCGCAACGGCTTCGGCCGCTCCAACGGGTGCGCGTTCTCCGACGGCCCGAGCCACATCCCGCTGCAGCGGATGGCGAACGTGTCGCTGCGCTCGGCCCCGGCCGGCGGCCCGTCTACCGCCGATCTCATCGCCGGGGTGGAAGACGGCATCTACGTGATCGGCGACAAAAGCTGGTCCATCGACATGCAGCGGTACAACTTCCAGTTCACCGGCCAGCGGTTCTTCAAAATCTCCCGCGGCAGGCTGGCCGGGCAGCTGCGGGACGTCGCCTACCAGGCGACCACCACGGACTTCTGGGGTTCCATGGAAGCCGTCGGCGGCCCGCAGACCTACGTGCTCGGCGGCGCGTTCAACTGCGGCAAGGGCCAGCCCGGCCAGGTCGCCCCGGTCAGCCACGGCTGCCCGGCCGTGCTCATGCGCGGCGTGCGGATACTCAACACGGCGGAGGAAGGTGCAGCATGAGCGAGTTCTCGCCGCAGGAAACGGTCGAGCGCGCGCTGGCCGCGGCCCGCAGCGACGACTGCGTGGTCATCGCCGAGGAGACCTCGAGCGCCAACCTGCGCTGGGCGGGCAACACGCTCACCACCAACGGGGTGTCGCGCTCGCGCCAGCTCACGGTCATCGCCATCGACCGGCGTGCCGAGGGCGCGGCGGCCGGGGTCATCTCCCGGGCCGGCGTACGGCCCGACCAGGTCGAGGACGTGGTCCGGGCGGCCGAACGGGCCGCGGCCGAGGCCACGCCCGCCGAGGATGCGGCGGAGCTGGCCGGGGCGGAGAACCACGGACCGTTCGGCCCGAATGATCCTGACCACCCGTGGGACGTCCCGCCGGGCCGGACTGAGATCGGCGTGCTGCGCGAATTCGCGGCGGCGCTCGGCGACACGTTGCGCCAGGCCCAGGCCGCGGACCGCAAGCTGTACGGGTTCGCGGAACACGATCTGGTCAGCACGTTCCTGGGGAGTTCGGCCGGACTGCGGCTGCGGTACGACCAGCCGACCGGCCGGGTCGAGCTGAACGCCAAGTCGGCGGACCTGGCGCGTTCGGCCTGGACCGGCACGGCGACCCGGGACTTCACCGACGTGGACATCGCGGGCCTGGACGCCGGGCTCAGCGAGCGCCTCGACTGGGCCAAGCGCAGCGTGTCGCTGCCGGCCGGGCGGTACGAGACCCTGCTGCCGCCTACGGCCACCGCCGACCTGCTGGTCTACCTGTACTGGTCGGCGGGCGCGAAGGACGCAGCGGACGGGCGGACGGTATTCAGCAAGGCGGGCGGCGGTACCCGGGTCGGCGAGCGCCTGTCCACACAGCCCGTCACGCTGTCCAGTGACCCGCTGGCGGCCGGGCTGGGCTGCCCGCCGTTCGTGATCGCGCACGCCTCGGGCGCCGACTCCTCGGTATTCGACAACGGGCTCCCGCTGGCCCCGACCTCCTGGATCTCCGGCGGCACGCTGGCGGCCCTGCACTCCTCGCGGCACTCGGCCGCGCTGGCCGGGCTGCCGCCCACGCCCGCCATCGACAACCTGACCTTCGCCACCTCCGCCGCCGGGGCGCCGTCGCTGGAGGAGATGATCGCCGCCACCGGCCGCGGGCTGCTGCTGACCTGCCTGTGGTACATCCGCGAGGTGGACCCGCAGACCCTGCTGCTGACCGGGCTGACCAGGGACGGCGTGTACCTGGTGGAGAACGGCGAGGTGACCGGCGCGGTGAACAACTTCCGGTTCAACGAGTCGCCGGTGGGCATGCTCGGACGGCTGCTCGAGGTCGGCACGACCGTGCCCACCCTGCCGCGCGAATGGGGCGACTACTTCAACCGGGCCGCGATGCCGCCGGTGCGGGTGGAGGGATTCAACATGTCGTCGGTCAGCCAGGCCAGCTGAGCGGCCGCGCGGCGGCTTGCCCGACGCGCGCGCTCCGACAAGCACTGAGGGCGGGGTCGCCAGCCCTCCGGCGGGGGCATACCGTGGGGGGGTGAGGTCGAGCCACGCCGCTGGCCGCGGGCGGTCAGAAGTGCACATGGTGACGCAGGCCCGGCGGTCGCTGTCGGACGACATCAGCTACCGGCAGCGCAGGTACCTGCTGATGATGGGCATCCGCGCGGCCTGCTTCGTAATCGCCGTGGTTATGTTCGTCAATCACCTCGGCTGGCTCACCGTGATACCCGCGTTCGGCGCTATCATCATTCCCTATTTCGCCGTGGTCTTCGCCAACGGCGGCCGAGAGCCCGACAACACCCGCGGCTTCATGGAGTACCAGCCGAACCTGCCTGCTACCCGTGAGACGACCGGGGCACCAGAAGGAAACGGCCATCCCCCCGCGCGACCCGGCGACGGCGACAACTGATTCGCCTGCTCAGGCCCGTCCCGAGATCCGGTTGTAATTGGGTCTTGACACACTAGGGGGTGTTTACGTGTAGCATTCATATCGGTGCTCTGGTCCCCCGTCGGGGCACCACTGCCGGCGTTCCGGGCCCCCGTCGGAACGCCGATGAACGCGACGCCGGGTGGTTTGCCCCCGTAGCCACCCGGCGTCGCACTATGCTCGCCCCTCTCAGGGGCTTCGGCGGGGGCTCGCAGTGCCTTCCCGGGGGGACGACCCCCCGGACCCCCCGCGTGGCACTCTGCCTGGTAGAGGTTGGGGTCGGAGGCCTGGTTCTGTTGGGGGGCGGTTCGGTTGCGCGGGGGTGGCCGTGTCCCGCTGCGCTGGCTGCGCCTGCTGCGGCCGGCTCGTCGCAGGCTGGCGAGCGGGGGCTTACTGGCGGGTCAGAGGGGGGACCTAGGGTGGTTTTTGTATTCAATGGACGGGGCAGGGGCGGGGAATGAGGGATACCTCTGGCGGCGCTAGGGGTTTCCTCTGAGAATTGGACGGTTTCTTTCGTTATTGGCTAACGCAAAACGGGGAACGATAGGCGAGGGCTTACCAATGGGCGAGGGGAATGCCACATGGTGAGCCTTGAATGCGGGGCGTTATTCGGTCTTGCGGAACTCGGCTATGCCTATGCCGAGCATCGCGGCACCCATGACGGCGACCATGGCCAGAGATAGTCCCAGTGGGACCTCCCAGCCAAACCAGGTGATGCCGGGGCTCAATGCCGCGGTGGCCAGCGGGCTGACCGACAGGTGGCTGAACACCGCGTCCCGCATCGGGGAGACGATGTAGGTCAGCGGGTCGATGCGGGTCAGCACGGTGAGCCAGCCGGGCAGGCCGTTCAGCGGGTAGAGCGCACCGGACAAGAAGAACAATGGCATCACGGTCATCTGGGTTAGCGCCATAAACGCCTGTATCTGCTTGATCCGCGCCGCCATCATGACCCCGAAGGCGGTCAGCGTGAACGACAGCAGCAGCAGTTCGCCGACCAGGACCAGCAGCAGCGTCGGCGAGTAGGGGACGTGCGCCACGCCGGCCAGGGCCAGGAAGATGATGCCCTGCAAGGTGGCCACGGTCGCGCCGCCCAGGCACTTGCCGACCACGATGGCCCACCGCCGCACCGGCGCGACCAGCATCTCCCGCAGGAACCCGAACTCCCGGTCCCAGACGATCGAGGCGGCCGAGAAGATCGCGGTGAACAGGACCGACATGGCCAGCACGCCCGGGTAGATGAACGTCCTGAAGTCCACCCCGGCAGGCAGGCCGTGGGAGGCGAGCCGGGACAGCCCGGTGCCCAGAATGAACAGGAACAGCACCGGCTGGATCAGCGCGGTGACGGCGCGCAGCCGGTCGCTGCGGAACCTGATCAGCTCGCGGCGCCAGACCATGGCGACCGCGCGCAGGTCATGGCGCAGGCTGCGCTCGGGCACCGCGACCCTGATCGTCTCGGTGAGGGCCAGTTCCTCGGCCTCGAGGGTGTCCCGCGGCGCTATGTCTTCCAGCATGGCTACCTCGCTACCTCCTGCCGAACCGCGTGGCGAGCCTGCGGTTGCGGTCGCCGACCGAAGCCTCGGCATCCCTGATGGTCTTACCCGTGTACGACATGAACACGTCGTCGAGGGAGGGCCGGGATACGCTCACCGACCGTATGGCCACCGGCAGGCTGGCGAACAGCCGCGGCACGAAATGCTCGCCCGACTCCACCGAGAACGTCACCAGGCCCTCGTGCAGGCCCGAGTCGATGCCGAACGTCTCGGCCAGCGCGCGGGCGGCCGCCTCGTCGTCGGCCGTGCTGATCTGTACCCGGTCCTTGCCGATGGAGGCCTTCAGCGCCTCCGGCGTGTCGATCGCCACGATCTTCCCGTGGTCGATGATGGCGATGCGGTCGCAGTTCTCCGCCTCGTCCATGTAGTGGGTGGTGAGAAAGATCGTGATGTCCTCGCGCTGCTTCAGCCCGTTGATGTACTCCCAGATGGAGGCCCGGGTCTGCGGGTCCAGGCCCACGGTCGGCTCATCGAGGAACAGCACCCGCGGCGCGTGCAGCAGGCCGCGGGCGATTTCCAGCCGGCGCTGCATCCCGCCGGAGTAGGTGGACACCACGCTGGCCCGCCGGTCCCACAGCCCGACCATCTCGAGCACCTGCCGCAGCCGCGGCGCGAACGCCGCCTTGGGCACCCCGTACAGCTCGGCGTGGAAGCGCAGGTTCTGCTCCCCGGTCAGGTAGTTGTCCAGGGTGGTCTCCTGGAACACCAGGCCGATGTTGCGGCGCACGGTGTCCCGCTCGGAGACCACGTCGTATCCTGCCACCCTGGCGGAGCCCGACGTGGGCTCGGCCAGGGTGCACAGGATCTTGATGGTGGTGGACTTGCCTGCGCCGTTCGGCCCGAGAAAGCCGAACGTCTCGCCGGCCGCGACCTCGAAATCGATGCCGCGGACGGCCTCGATCTCGCCGTAGCTCTTGGTCAGCTTGCTGACCGAGATAGCAGGTGTCACCCTTATGCGTCCTGTTCCGCTGCCTCGTCGTCTGCCGCGAGGATACGGTACAGGGCCTTGCGGGTGTCGGCCAGGATCTTGCTGGCCTGCTGGACCTGGGCGGGCGTGCCCGCCTGGGCGACCTGCATGGTGGCCATGCCGACCTGGCGGGCCAGGGCGTGCACCTGGAACGCGGCGTCGTCGACGCTGCCGGTCACGGCGTCCCAGGACGCCTTGAGCTCGTCGGCGTGGGCCTGGACGTAGGCCCGGCCCTCGTCGGTCAGCGTGTAGTTCCGGCGCCGGTCCTCGTCGCTCGCTGCCGCGGCCGTGATCAGGCCCTCGTCTTCCAGTTGCTGCAGTGCCGGGTAAACCGACCCCGCGCTCGGCCGCCACACGCCCTGCGTGCGCTCGCCGATCTCCTGGATGAGCTGGTAGCCGTTCCACGCCTGGCCCTCGGCCAGCAGGTCGAGGATCGCGGCCCGGACGTCACCGCGCCGGACCCGCGGCCCGCGGCCGCCTGCCCGTCCCGGCCTCGGCGGCCCGAACGGCCCGCCGCGCATCTCGAACCCGAACGGGCCCGGACCGCCCCACGGACCGGGGCCGCCGCGCATCCGGGCGCGGCCTCGCACGTGACCGCGGTGGCCGCCGCGGTCCTCTCGTTCCTCTCGGGGATCTCCCCATCCTTCGTTATGCATTGTGATACTCCTTAAAGGTCTCTAGATCGCTTCTCGATCCTTGTCGTTAGGCTAACGATATATCTATAACGATCGGAAGGCAAGAGTTTGTTCCGCGGATTTTTCTTCCGAACGGGCCGTAGTGGCAGCAGCCGGGTCCCGGTTGCTCTACGGCGGTTGCGGGATGCGGTACTGGTGTGACGCTGGGCGCCTTCCGGTGAAGACGGCATCCCGGGGTCTCGCGGTCAGGAGCCGGCGGCGGGCCGCCCGCGAATCGCGTCGTGGACCGCCAGCTCCATTTTCATGATCGCGGGCAGAAACGACCGTATACCGACCGAAAGTGCCCGCGATCATGGAAACAAGCCCATTTCGGGCGTGAGAGTGAAGGACTGTCGACGCGGGGCAGCGCAGCCTCACGCCGCAAGAGCCGCACCCGTAGACCATCGTCCCGCTAAATAACAGGTGAAACGGTCCATCGTCCCGGCTGGCGGCCCAGGCGTGCGCTGCGTATCGCCCAGGATGACGCAGACGGGGTTACGGGCGGATGGGGAGGATGTACTCGCGGCGCAGGCTGTTGCCCAGGCGGGAGATGTCGGCGCCATAGACGTGCATCGAGATGGCCACGCCGTCGCCAGTGTTGCGGACGCGGTGGATGTCGCCGGGCGGGGCGAAGCCGCTGACGGACCCGGCGGGGTTGACGTTGCGGGCGGCGAGGGTCAGGGCGCGGCCGCCGTCGGCGAGCGCGAAGACCTCCTCGTACTCCTGGCCCTGCAGGACACCGGTGACGCACCAGGCCACGTGGTCGTGGATGACCGTTTCCTGCGCCGGCAGCCACACCATGGCCGCGATCGAGAACGAGCCGTCGGGCTCGGCGTGCAGCAGGTGGCTCTGGTAGCAGTCCGGGTTCCCGGCCCGCAGGGAGGCGGGCAGGATAGCCGCCTGGTCGGGAAGGCGGCCGCGCAGCGCGCGCACGATGCGGTCGGCGGTCTGCTGCCAGTCCAGGCCGCGGCGGACTTCGGCGCGGACCGCGCGCACGAGGCTGTCCGGGCAAGTCCCCAGCTTGGCCATGATGCTCGGCAGTGCTGTATCCGTGCTGGTCAGCGTCATGACCACAAGGCTAGCGACCGGTGACCGGCCGGCACCAATGCCAATCGCCTGCTAACGCATAGGCAGCGTTGATCAATGCGGACAAGTTCATCGTCCCAGCCTGGTAAGAGGGTTAGTCGGCGACGGCAGAGTAGGCCACGACGCCGCGGCGCATGGCGTCGATCGCGGCCCGGGCAGTCGCGGCCAGGCTGCGCGGCGCAGGAACGTCCGGTGACGCGGAAGCATCGGGTGACGCAGGAACGTCCGGTGCGGCGGCGGGCAGGGGTGGCGGAGGGATGCTGGAGGCGGCGCCGGCGATCTGGTCGAGAAGGTCGATGAGCTGCTTGACCGAACGGACGAAATCACCGGGCGTCAGGTCGGGCGAGGATTCCAGCACCGATTCCAGCCGCGCTCCCCTGGCCCAGCGATAGGCGGCCCAGGCAAAGCCGAAGTCGGGCTCGCGCAGGAACGACAGCTGGTTGTCCTTCTCCAGCTGGTCGAGCTCCGCCCAGGTCCTGACCATGCCGGCCAGCGTGTCGGCCACGCGGCCCTTGGGCAGCCGGGGCGGATGGACGTCATCAGGCTGCCGTGACTGGAACGACAGGGCCGACACGCAGGCGGCGAGCTCGCCCGGCGACAGGCCGTCCCACAGGCCGCGGCGCAGGCATTCGGCGGCCAGCAGGTCCAGCTCGGTGTACAGGCCCGCCAGGCGGCGGCCGTCCGGTGTGACCGTGTCCCCGTCCAGGTAGCCCAGCCGCTCCAGGACGCGGCAGACCCGGTCGAACGTGCGCGCGATCACGTGCGAACGGCCCGCGACCCGGCGCTCGAGCGCCTCGGTCTCGCGGCTCAGCCGCAGGTAGCGCTCGGCGTACCGGGCGTGATCCTCGCGGTCCGGGCAGTCGTGGCAGGGATGGCGCCGCAGCCGCCGCCGCAGTTCGGCGATCTCGTCGGGACCGTCGTCCCCCTCGGCCGCGAACGGGGCGGTGCTGGCTCGCCGGGACCTGGAAGATGGTGTCGGGCCGGCCGCGAGCCGGTTGCGCATGGTCGCGGCAAGGTCCTTGCGGTGCTCGGGGGAACGCGGGCTGAACCAGCTGGGGATCCGGATCTTGTCGACGATCTCCGGCGGCACCGGGAAGTCGGCCACGGCCAGCCGCTTGACCTGCCGGCCCTCGGTGAGCACGAGCGGGCCCGGCCCGGCGGGCCGCCCGTTGCCGTGGTCGGCGGCAGCCCGGTGCGTCCGGCTGTCGCGTCCGGTCGGCCCGTGACCGCCGTTGTTGCCGCGCCCTGGGTGCAGGCCCGGCTGCAGGACGACGGCCAGCCCGGCCCGCCTGCCGCCGGGTACGCGGATGATGTCGCCGGGTCGCAGCAGCGACAGCGACCGGGCCGCTTCGGCCCGCCGGGAACTGGCCCGGGCGCGGGACAGGTCGCCCTCCCGGACCGACAGGCTCCTCCTCAGCTGGGCGTACTCGGCGAAGTCACCCTTCTCGCAGCTCATCTTGGCGGCCAGGTCGTCCATGACCTGGTGGTTCCTGCGGATCTGGCGGCCCACGCCGACCACGCCCCGGTCGGCCTGGAACTGGGCGAAGGAGGACTCGAGCAAGGCGGCGGCGCGGGCCCATAAGCGCTAGGCTAACGAAATCTGAGTGTCATCCACGCGAAAGCGGGGATCCAGTGCGTGATGCATAGCCAGCCGGAACAGG
>Ga0209420_1001487_pt1 | contig 11059 bp, 8 predicted proteins | sample BlaSpr_A8_OM1_O1_FD_187972 | JGI IMG/M metagenome (GOLD analysis project Ga0209420, IMG submission 187972) | Forest soil microbial communities from Thunder Bay, Ontario, Canada - Black Spruce, Ontario site 2_A8_OM1_O1 (SPAdes) (version 2) | ecosystem: Environmental > Terrestrial > Soil > Boreal...
AGCGCAAGCAGATCTGGAATGCACAGGTCGTGACATCGGCGGATCCGGGTGCTGACCGCCAGCCTGACGATGCGCCGCGGGTGAACCGGCTGCTCGCCCTGTCCGACGGGGTCATCGCCATCGCCCTGACGCTGCTGGTCCTGCAGCTGCGGGTGCCCAGCGCCAGCGAGGTAGCCCATCCGGACTCGGCGGCCGACCTGGCTGACCAGCTCAGCCGGGACACGGCTCAGCTGGTCAGCTTCGTCGTCTCCTGCTACGTCATAGCCCAGTTCTGGCTGGTGCACCGCCGGGTGTTCCGGCTGGTCGGTGAGCAGGAGGAGGGGCTGGAGTGGTGGACGGTGGCCGTCTACTCCTGGATCCTGCTGGCCGCGGCCCCGGTGGTCTTCATCCGGTGGTCAGCTCGCGGCGCTCGCGGCTAGACCGCTTGAGGGTAGAGGGCGGCGACCCCGCCCGACAGGCCGGCCAGGACCCTCCGGCTGACGTCATCGGCGATGATCTCGGCCTGGTCGGCCGCCACGCCGTCGATGGCGATCTTGGCTATGCCGGCCGGGTCGGACTTGGCCGTATCCAGGCCCCTGGTCATGTCGGTGTCCATGTAGCCGACGTGCAGGGCGGCGACGCGGGTGCCCTGCGGGGCCAGCTCCTGGCGCAGGGCGTTGGTGAGCGACCAGGCCGCGGACTTGGCCGCGCAGTAGGCGCCGGAGCGCGGGATGCTCAGCCAGGACAGCACGGAGAGAATATTCAGAACGAAGCTGTGTTCGTGCTGCCCCAGTTGGGGCACGAAAGCCCGGGTGACGGCCAGGGTGCCGAAGAAGTGGGTGTCCAGCTCCAGCCGGATGTCGGCCAGGTCGCCGGCCAGCAGAGAGGCGCCGGTGGAAGATCCCGCGTTGTTGACCAGGATGGAGATGTCGCGTGTGGCGGCCGCGGCCGCCTCGACCGAGGCCGGGTCGGTCACGTCCAGGGCAATCGGGATGACCCCGTCCAGGTCGACCGAGGCCGGGCGGCGGGCCGCCGCGTACACGGTCGCCCCGCGGTCGCGAAGTTCCTGGGCCAGGTGCCGCCCCAGGCCGCGGTTGGCCCCCGTGACCAGGGCCGTCCTTCCTTCGATCTGCATGATCTGCCGCCCTTCAGCTAAGCCGGTCCTCTGAGTTGGTTTCTCCAACTTAGCTCATCTGGATAGGAAAAGGCAATCCAGGGTAGGATGGCAGGGTGTCCAAGGTCCCTGACAGCAGCTGCGCCATCGCCCGCAGCCTGGGCGTGCTCGGCGAGAGGTGGACCTTCCTGATCCTCCGGGAGGCCACGCTCGGCGTGACCCGCTTCGCCCAGTTTCGCGACAGCCTGGGCATCGCCCCCGACGTCCTCACCGAACGGCTGGCCACCCTGGTCGAGTACGGCGTGATGGAGCGGGTGGCCTACCAGGAGCCGGGGTCACGCTCGCGCTCGGCCTACGTGCTCACCCCGGCCGGCCGGGAGCTGAGCGTGGTGCTGGCCGCTCTGCAGCAGTGGGGAGACGAGCACCTGCCCTGGCCCGAGGGACCGAGCATGCTGCGCCGGGTCCGGGACAGCGACCGCCCGGTACACGTCGGCTTCGTGGACGACCGGGGCCGCGAGGTGCCGGCGGACGACGTGGCCATGATCCGCACCGGCGCCTACCCGCGCTGACGAGGAGGACCGCCTGCTTACGGGTTAGGCGGCCCGGCCTCGGACCTGGTGAGCCGGCGAGCGGCCAGCGGGCCGACGGTCGCGCGGGCGCCCGCCAGCGCGGCGATCACTCCGAGCAGCGCGGCGAAGACCGCGCCGAGCAGCGCGCCGTCCAGCAGCCGCAGCGGCGTCGCCGTCCCGGCTGATGCCGTCGTCTCCTGGATCACCTGCGCCGACGGCTGCTCACCCATATAGCTCTGCGAATCAACGTAGGTGAGATAGCTGTTGACGGCGGCGTCGATGCTGGACTCAGCCTGGGTGATGGTCCCGCCGGTGGCCGTCAGGACCACGACGTCGGGCATCGTCTGCGTGACCTGGACAACGCCCGGAACCGAGTCCGGCGGCGCGGCCAGGATGTAGTCGGGTGAGAACGCGGGACCGCCGCAGATGGCCCCCGCCGGCGAGCAGGACGGAGCAGAAAACAGCACGGCGGCCCTGGCCGTGACCCCCGACGGGTTCAGGGCGGCGAAGACCAGGCCGGCGAGCAGGCCGACTACGGCCATATAGCCGATCAGGTTCCGGTACCGCCCGACGATCTGAGCGAACCTGAGCCGGTCAGGAGTCTGCTGGTCCATCTGGCCTCCGCCTAATTCCGGTGCCTCACCCAGCGTGGTCTGAGCTGCACACCATCGTACGCCGCGGCCAGCGAGATCGGAATGCCAGCGAGTCCGGAATGACGGTCAGGCGAGCTGGCCCGCTGCTTTCTGGATCCTGTACCGCACGCGGCCGCGCAGCGGGCCACGGCTCGTTCGGAAAATAGGGCTTGAACTTGAAGTGCGGTCCAGGGCTTAGCGTTCGTGTCATGAGGGTCGATCTGGTCACTGCAGTGTTGACGGTCGGGCGGCTGGCTTCCCGGACCGGGGTACGAACGGACACGATCCGGTATTGCTGCGGCGGCACGTCACCCAAGATGACGGGGGCGGGTCAGGTAAGCCAGTTCGGGCGGACCAGGCCCGTTTCGTAGGCCAGGACGACGAGCTGGGCCCGGTCTCGCACGCCGAGCTTGGTCATGGCCCGGCTCACATGGGTGCGCACGGTGGCCGGGCTCATGTACAGCTTCCCGGCGATCTCATCGTTGCTGAGGCCGTCGGCGACGAGCGCCATCACCTCACGCTCCCGCTGGGTGATCGCGTCGAGTTCGGCCGCCGGGTGCGGTTCCTTGGCCCGGCTGGCGAACTCGACGACCAGCCGACGGGTCATGCCCGGGGAAATGAGCGAGTCACCTTGCGCCACCACCCGGACCGCCGTCGCGAGGTCGTCCGGCTCGGTATCTTTCACCAGAAAGCCGCTCGCCCCGAAGCGCAGCGCATCGAAGAGGTACTCGTCGAGCCCGAACGTGGTGAGTATGACGACGCGCACGCCGGCGAGGTCCGGGTCGGCGGAGATCTGGCGGGTCGCTTCGAGCCCGTCGAGTCCGGGCATGCGGATGTCCATCAGGATCACGTCAGGCCGGAGGTTCCTGGCCTGGTCGACGGCGCCGGCCCCATCGGATGCCTCACCGACGACCTCGATGTCGTCGCGGGCATCGAGCAGCGCCTTGAACCCGGCGCGGACCAGGCTCTGGTCATCGGCGAGCAGGACGCGGATCACGGCGCGGACCTGACCGGAAGGCGTGCGCTGACCCGGAACCCGCCGCCGCGGCGGAACCCGGCGGACAGGTCGCCCCCGAGAGCGGTGGCGCGTTCCCGCATGCCGGTGATCCCGCTCCCCGTCCCGATCGCGGCAGCCCCAGCGGAAGGGGCCAGCCCGTCGTCGTCGATCTCGACGCGTACGTCCGCGTCGTCGTAGGTCACCCGCACCGTGACCCGGGCCCGTCCGGCGTGGCGGGCGACGTTGGTCAGCGACTCCTGGATGATCCGGTACACGGCCAGATGCACGGCGGCGGGCAACGGCGGCGCCTTTCCGGCAACCTCCACGTCGACGCTCAGCCCGGCGGCCCTGGTGACTTCGATCAGCTCGGGGAGGCGGTCAAGCCCGGGCGCGGGCGAGCGGGGCGCGACCTCGACGTCGTCGTCACGGCGCAGCGTGGTCAGCATCGTGCGCAGTTCCTCGAGCGCTTCCTTTGACGCCGACTTGATCGCGCTCAGCGCCGCCCGCGCCTGCTCGGGCTGGGTGTCCATGAGGTCAAGCCCCATGCTGGCCTGGACGTTGATGAGCGAGATGTCATGGCCGATCACGTCGTGCAGTTCCCTGGCGATCCGCAGCCGCTCCTCGCTCTGCTGGCGGCGCTGCTCGGCCTGGCGGTTGGCCCTGGTCGCGGCCGCCCGCTCGGCCCGGATCCGGGTTGCCTCGGCCGCGATCACCAGCGCGAGCAGCCACCCCGCGAGCAGCAGCGCGTCGTTGGCCGGCGGGACCCCGTACCCGTAGGCGAGCGGGGCGAGCCAGATATCCCAGACGAAGGCGAGGGCCAGTACCAGCCAGGCCGAGTAGCGCTTCCCGGCGCTGGCCGCCAGGAAGAACGCGACAACGAAGCTGACATGAGCGAAGCCCGACGTCGAGAGCATCCCGGCCAGGCTCACCCACAGCGCCGCCACCGGATGCCGGCGCCACGCGACCAGGCCCACCGGGCCGACCACCAGCAGCACCCAGTCCACCGCCCCGACGGGGCGCGGCGGACCGAACAGGCGGAAGGTCTCGCCGAGGACCGCGGCCCCGGTGAGCTGCACCGCGAGCAGCACCAGCGGCAGCGCGAGATCCCAGCGCCAGCTCAGCGTCCGCGGCCACGACGGCGCACGGGACGCCCATCCGGCCAGGGCGGCGTCGGGGTCTCTCATCGCGGTTCAAGCGTAACGAGCCGTCTGGCCAGGCGCATCGCGCGGAACGCGGATCCCCGCCTGCGCGCTCTGCGTACCCGCCGCCGCCTCGCTACGCCCGCTGACGTAGGCCGAAAGCCGCTGCCGGCCCGACGACATCCCCCGCGGCGATCGCCCACCATGACAGGCAGGTACAGATCCGTGAGCTGGACACCCGGAGAGGACAAGGCGATGGCTGGTTTCGCCCGCTGGTGCTTCCTGCACCGAAAGGCCGTCCTGGCCGTATGGCTGATAGCCCTGATCGGTTTCTTCGCCATCGGCCGGCTAACCGGATCGGCGTACGCAAACAGCGACTCGGTGCCTGGCACTGACTCGGCGAAGGCTCTGCAGGTGCTGACGACGGACTTCCCGGCCCAGGCAGGCGACAGTGACCAGATCGTCGTGCAGGCCAGGCACGGGACGCTGCGCTCGCCGGCCGCGGAGACGGCGATCAGGTCCATGCTCGCCCGGGTCGCGCGGCTGCCTGACGTGCGCTCGGTGACCTCTCCCTACGATCCGGGAGGCCAGATCAGCAGGGACGGCACGATCGGCCTGGCCACGGTGAACCTCGACGCCCAGGCTCAGGACATCCCGGACTCGGCCGTCACGACACTGATCTCCACCGCCCGGTCCGCCGATCGCTCGCTGCTGAACGTCCAGCTCGGCGGGGCGGCGATCGAGAACGTGGCGACAGGCAGCGGAGATTACGCCAGCGTGCTGCTGGGGATCGTGCTCGCGCTGGTCGTGTTGTTCTTCGCGTTCCGGCGCTCGGTGTACGGCGCGCTCCTGCCGCTGATCTCGGCGCTGGTGGCGATCGGAGCAGGCACCTCGATCGTCAACATCCTCACGCACGCCGTCTCGGTCGCGAGCTGGGTGCCCGAGGTCGCCGTCATCGTGGCGCTCGGCGTGGGCGTGGACTACGCGCTGTTCGTCATCAGCCGGCACCGCAACGGGCTGCTCGCCGGGCAGACACCCGAGGACGCCGCCGTCACCGCGCTCAACACCTCCGGCCGCGCCGTTCTGCTGGCCGGGCTGACCGTATGCGCCGCGCTGCTGGCGCTGTTCGCCCTGCCGGACCCCGCCTTGTACGGCGTAGCCGTGACCGTCACGCTCGTGGTCGGCCTGACCATGGTGGCGTCGCTGACCCTGCTGCCGGCCATGCTGGGCTTCCTGGGCCTGAAGGTTGTGCGGCGAGCCGAACGGACCAGGCTCGCACCGGACGGGCGCCAGGCCGGGGCCTTCTGGCGGCACTGGGCCGAACGGCTCGGCCGCAGGCCGCTGATCCCCGCCGTTCTCGCGCTGGCGGTGATCGTAGTCCTTGCCCTCCCGGCCCTCAGCATGCGCAGCGGGCTGCTTGACGCCAGTACCGACCCGCCGTCATCAACCACCTACCAGGCCTACCAACTGCTGGCGAAGGGGTTCGGCCCCGGCTTCAACGGACCCCTGGTGCTAGTCGGCCAGGTCAACAGCCCCGCCGACCGGGCACGCTTCGCGGCCTTCGCCGCCTCGGCCCGCAGCCAGCCGGGCGTGGCCGGGATCGTGCCGCCGGTGCTCAGCCCGGACGGCAAGGCCGAGGTCGCCGAGGTCTACCCGGCCACCGGACCACAGGACGCCGCGACCACCAGCGTGCTCGACCGGCTGCGGGCCGGCGTGCCCCAGGCGGAGGCGGGCAGCACGCTGGCGATCCACATCGGCAGTACCACGGCGGCCAACGAGGACTACTCCTCGGCACTGAGCTCCAAGCTGCCCCAGTTCGTTGCCGTGGTCGTCGGGCTGGCCTTCCTGCTGCTCCTGGTCGTCTTCCGCAGCCTGCTCATCCCGCTGGTGGCAGCGATCATGAACCTGCTGTCCTTCGGCGTGGCGCTGGGCGTCATGACCGCCGCGTTCCAGTTCGGCTGGGGCAAGCCGGTGCTCGGGTTCGGCCAGGCCGGGCCGATCGAGGCGTGGATCCCGGCGATAATGTTCGCCATCCTGTTCGGCCTGTCCACCGACTACGAGGTCTTCCTCATCAGCCGCATGCACGAAGAGTGGACGCTCACCCGTGATAGCAAGCGCGCCGTGATCCGGGGCCAGGCCGAGACGGGCCGGGTCATCACCGCCGCCTCACTGATCATGATCCTGGTGTTCGCGTCGTTCATCATCGGCGGCCTGCTGCCCATCCAGCAGGTAGGCCTCGGTTTCGCCGCCGCCATCTTCGTCGATGCCTACGTCATCCGCACCGTCCTCGTGCCCGCCGTGATGCACATGCTCGGGCGGGCCAACTGGTGGCTACCCGGCTGGCTGGACCGGATCCTGCCCCGGCTGCACGTGGAGCCGGCCGGTCTCCGCCCGGTCCGGTTCGAGCCCAGCGCGCCAGGTCTGCTACCAGACGGCCATGAGACACCCTGTCCCACACGGCCAGGCCGCTTGGCTTCAGACGCGACGGCCACCAGGGAGCAGGTGTGACCGCGACCCCGGTCCGGGACGCCACTGCGGCGTCCCGCGCGCCGTCATTGAACTCGCGCAAGGGCGGATCTCGCGCTCTTGGCAGCCGGATGCCACGACAAGCCGCTGGCGGCCCTGATCTAACCCTAGGCTCCGCATGTTCCGGCTGGTCCAGCACGAATGGGAAGAACCCGGATGACTTGGGCGTACCTCTGGTCGCGCCTTTACTACACGACTTACTACAGCAGCAGAAATGCAAAGGCCCTCTCCCCTACCGGGAAAGGGCCTTGAACTGCGGAAACTAGTAGCGGGGGAGGGATTTGACCCTCGACAATCCAGCACTCGATCACGTGCAAGGTAGACCCCGTTGTCAGAGGCAGACTGCAGGAGTCGCTGAATCTCGAATCGTCCGTCCCGCAGGTGGTCTCCTAGCTGAGGCGCCGCGTTCATGGGCGCCGGGGCAGCGCCTCCTGCCGTCACCGCTGTGTTGAGCGGTGACGGCAGGAGGCGCTTGTTCCCGGACCCGGCCGGTGCGGTCGCGTCCGGGTCGGCTGTCAGCTGCCGTCCTTGACCGTTGCGTCTGGCGTGAGGATGGTGTGAGCCTGGCCGGCGCGTACCTGGATGCGCTTGGCCAGTACGTCCGGCGCCTTGGGCACCAGGACCTGCAGCACGCCGTCCTGCGTCGAGGCCTCGATCTTGTCCGCCTCGACGTGGCTGGGCAGCGTGATGGAGCGGCGGAAGGCGCCGTGATAACGCTCAGCCCGGTGCATCTTTTCCTCGGCGGAGTCGTGCGCGAAGTGCCGCTCCCCTTGGATCGTCAGCAGGCCGTCCTCGAAGGTGATCTCCAGGTCGTCGGGCTTGACACCGGGCAGCTCGACGGCCACCAGGTAGGCGTCCTTGCGTTCGGATATGTCGACCGCCGGCGCCCAGACCGCGGGGGTCGTGCCGCCGGTGAACTGCTGGCCGGGGCGCCAGCCGTGTCCCCTGGTCGCCCGCAGCATCTCATCTTGCGCGGCACGCAGGTCTTCAAACATGTCCCAGCCTGTCATGACTGTCATGTCGTTCTCCCTTGCCTCTGGCCGGGCCACAAGCCCGGCGACCCGGAAGAACACCGCTCAGGTGAACACCATTCAGTTCCGAGCTACACTGTTCACAATATAGTGAACGGCGTTCACAGTCAAACCCGCCCACCGGAGGACGCACATGGCCACGCAGCGGCAGCCAGCAGCCGACGACGCGGGCACCGGCCCGCTGTGGTTCAACCCGCCAGGCGGCGAGGAGAGCCGCCGCCGCGCGCTCACCCGCGATCGCGTCGTCGCCGAGGCCCTGGCGATCATCAGCGCCGATGGGGCGGCGGCCCTGAGCATGCGCGCCCTGGGCACTCGCCTCGGCGTGGTCCCCGCCGCGCTGTACCGCCACGTCCGCAGCAAGGAGCAGCTGTACGACCTCATCCTCGACGGCGTCCTGGCCGACGTCGACTGCCAGGCCGACCCCGCCCTCCCCTGGACCGGGCAGGTCAGCGTGCTCGCGCACCGGCTGCGGACCGTCCTCGAAGACCACCCCGGTATCGCCGCGCTGCTCAAGACCCGCGACCCCGTCAGCCCCGCATCCCTCGCCCTGGCCGAGGCGTTCCTCGCGCCGCTGCAGGCCGCCGGCCTGCCCGGACGCCAGGCCGCCTGGGCCTTTCGGCTGATCTACGACTACACCCTCGGCTTCGCGCTCAGCGATCGCACCTCACCCGGCGAGCGACGCGTCCAGGACACCGCCACCAGAGCCGAACTGCACGCCTTCCTGCGCTCCCTGCCCGCCGGCCGGTTCCCCGCGCTGGCCGCCCTCGGCCCACACGCCTGGACCGACGACCGCGACCAGCGGTTCACCGCCAGCCTCGACACCCTCATCGCCGGCCTGCAGGCAACCCTCAGCCCCCGCCCGCCGACTCCACCCTTCCCCCTATGAAACCCGCGCGCACGCGCGAGGCCTCGCACTGTGCGTCCGAGATGCCCTGGCGGCCCAGCAGCGCAGCGCCGATGTCCGCCGCTTCCTCCCACCGTCCCAAACAGCCCGGGCGTGACCGCCCGCCAGCCCTGCAGGCACCCGCTGTACACGCCGAGCTCGTGTTCCTCGCAGCCATACCTCGGCGTAGTAGCGCTCGGCCTCGGCGAACATGCTCCGGCGTGCCCGCAACGCATCAGGAAACCGCAGCTCACCAGAAATATGGGGAGGTACTCCCTATGGAGTCCTGGGTGGGCCGATCGTAGTGTCAGAGCCGCAGGGACTCAGGAGGCTATATGTCCGACACCGCGCTCTCGCTGGTCAAATCTCACTCATCGCAACAGTGCACCGGCCGAGTGACACTGCTCGAGCGGAAGACGGCGCTGGATGACCTGGCCGAGATGGCGGGGCAAGCGCGCAGCGGTGCAGGCCGACTCATCCTGGTCGAAGGCGAGGCGGGTGTGGGCAAGTCGGCCCTGCTGGAGCAGTTCACGCATGACTTGCCCGGCTCACGTCTTCTTTCTGGCGCCTGCGACGGCATGTTCACTCCCCGGCCGCTCGGTCCGCTCTTCGACATCGCGCAGCAGGTACATGGCCGCCTGCACTCGCTGTGCCGAGCAGACGCGTCCCGGGAGCAGCTCTTCGACGCTTTCCTTACCGAGCTGTGCGAGCCGGGGCCGCTACCGGTCGTCGTCATCGAGGACGTGCACTGGGCCGACGAGGCCACCCTCGATCTGCTGGGCTTTCTCGCACGACGAATCCGCGAGATCGCTGTGCTATTGATCGTGAGCTATCGCAACGACGAGCTGGCCGACACCCATCCGCTGCGCATTGCTCTCGGCTATCTGGCCGTCCAGCGCTGCACGAGGCGCCTTCCGCTCGCTCCCCTCAGTGCCCAAGCCGTGCGGAAGCTAACGGCCGGGCGCGGGGTCGACCCGGAGGAGCTCTACAGGGTCACCGGCGGCAACCCGTTCTACGTCCGCGAGGTACTGGAGGCAGGCCTGGGCGAGGTACCGGGCTCGGCCCGCGATGTGGTTCTGGCACGCGCCGCCCGCCTCGGACCGAAAGCACGGGAGACCCTCGAGGCCGCGGCCCTGATCGGCGGCACCGTCGACGAGCGGCTGCTAAGCCACGTCGTCGCCGGGCCGGCACTGGACGAGGTCATCTCGTCTGGACTGGTGGCCGGCCAGCCGGTGCTGCGTTTCCGGCACGAGATCGCTCGTCAGGCAATCGAGCAGGCGGCCTTGCCGGCCCGGCGTGCCGGACTCCATGCTCGGATACTGCAGGGGCTGCGCAATCTCGGCTGTGACGATGATGCGCGGCTGGCCTTTCACGCCGACGAGGCCGGCGACGGCCCGGCGGCCTTGGTGCATGCCACGCGGGCGGGTCGTCGCGCTCGCACGCTGGCATCCCATCGCGAAGCTGCCGGGCAGTTCGAGCGCGCGCTGCGTTTCGCGGACGGCGAAGCGCCCGCCAGCATCGCGGCCCGCTGGATCGAGCTCGCGACGGAGCTGTCGATGATCGATCGCTGGCCCGATGCCGAGACCGCCTACACGCGAGCGCTGGATAACTGGCGGGCGGCTGGCGACCGTCTCGGCGAAGGCGACACGCTCCGGCGGATGTCCGCGGCGTTGTGGCGGCTGTGCCGCGGCGACCAGATCCTCGCCGCAGCCGAGGCCGCCGTCGCCATCCTGGAACCGCTCGGCCCCACGGCGGAACTCGCGGCGGCATACGGCAGCCTCGCCGCGCATCAGCTTGCCCCCGGGCGTCTGGACATCGTCGTCCCGCTCGCCCAGCGCGCTCAGGAACTCGCGGTCAGATCCGGCGTGCCTGCGGTGCAGAGCCGGGCAGCGACGACGGAGGCGCAGGCCGTGTGGCTCGCGGGTGGCGACTGGGAGCCTGTGCTGCGCCGGGCCCTGTCGATCGCGCTCGAGAACGGAATCGAGTACGAAGCCGGCTTCGCGTACACGAACCTGCATGAGCTGCATTGCGGCAACCGGGACTACGCCAAGGCCGACCCGTACTTCCACGACGGCGTCGCCTATTGCGAGGACCACGATCTCGGCACCTACCACAACTGCTTGCGCGGCATACGGACGTCAACCCTGGAGCGGCTCGGGCGCTGGGACGAATCGGTGCGGATAGCCGAG
>Ga0209420_1001488_pt1 | contig 11058 bp, 7 predicted proteins | sample BlaSpr_A8_OM1_O1_FD_187972 | JGI IMG/M metagenome (GOLD analysis project Ga0209420, IMG submission 187972) | Forest soil microbial communities from Thunder Bay, Ontario, Canada - Black Spruce, Ontario site 2_A8_OM1_O1 (SPAdes) (version 2) | ecosystem: Environmental > Terrestrial > Soil > Boreal...
GGTTTGCGCCCCGAGCCGGTGCTGCCGGTGATGCCGCTCACGAACAGCTCGGGTGCGATGAGCCCGTCGGCCAGCAACGGCACGCTGGCCAGCAGCATCGCGGTGGCAAAACAGCCCGGGTGAGCCACGTGCGGCGTGGCAAGCTTGTCGAGGTGCTCGGGCAGCGCGCAGGTGAATTGCGCCAGCCGGCCCGGTGCGCCGTGCGCATGCGGGTACACGGCCGCATAGGCCTCGGCGCTCGCGTAGCGAAAGTCCGCCGAGATGTCCACCACGCGCGGGGAGCGCCTGGCCCTCTCGCAGGCCGTGAGCAGCCGGTCGATGAGGGCGGCCGAGACGCCGTGCGGTGCGGCCGAAAACACCGCGCAGCCGTCACTCTCACACAGGAGCTTGCGCACCTGATCCTCCGAGCTGAAGCGCGCATCGGGGTAGGCGTGGACCAGATGCGGGAAGGCCGCCGCCACCGGCTCGCCCGGCTGGCTGTCCGACATCACCGCCGCGAGCTGAAACTGCGGGTGCAGCGCGATGAGCCGCAGCAGCTCACCGGCGACGTAGCCGGTGCCGCCGAGCACGACCGCCGGGATGCGTCCGTTCATCGTGGCGCGGCCTGCGCAGGCGTCAGGCCGATGGCTTCCATCACGCGATCACCGAGCGCTGCGCCGTTGCTGATGGCGTTGAACGCCGGCACGCCCATCTGGCTCGCGATGATCTCGACGCCCACCTGGTTGTCGGTGGCCGGACCAGTTACCACGCACGGCTCGATCGAGAAGCGCTCGCGCAACAGCTTGACGCCGCCCCACGCCGCGACCGGATCGTTGGCCGACAGGATCACGGCGCTGAGGGCGGCGCGGATGTCGGGACACTCGAGGATGGCATCGACGCCGTAGGTTCCCAGGATCCCGTCGCCAAGCTCGAACACCATGACGTCGGGCTTGCCGGCGGCAAGCTCGGTGAGCATGGTGCGGGTGAGGGCGGGCCCGTTGGCGCGCGTGGTGGTGACGATGCCAAGATCGGTGAAGATGGCGCAGTGCCGGGCGCCGGCGTCCTCCATCGCGAGGATGTCACGGCGCAGCGAGACGCCGGTCGCCTTGAAGGCATCCACCGTGAGGCCGCGATGGCGCATGCGCGCGATGACCGCGCAGGCCGCAGCGGTCTTGCCGGCCTCCATGCAGGTTCCGGCGAGCGCGACCACCGGTATGCCTCGCGCATCGAGCGGCGCATCCGCGTGCAGCGTCTTGTGGCCGACGCGCGCCGGCACGCCGATGCGCTCGCCGAGGTAGGGAAAGTTGAGCGCGACGCCGAGCACGCGGCAGTCGAACGGCTTGCCCTTTTCCGGGTTGATCGAATCGCACACCCCGAGCACACCGCCGATGTTGAGCATCTGGATGATATCGCCCGGCTTGAGCGCGGGTGGCACGTGACCGGAGTAGCCGAACAGGGCCTTGCGGTGCCCGAGGGCGCCGGCGACCACATCGCCCTTGCCGAGCTTGGCCATGCGGCCGCTGGTGAGCTCGAGGGTGTTGTAGGTCGACTTGTTGTCGAGCACTTCCACCACCACCACCACGCCTTCCTCGGCAGGGATGTCGGCGGCGATCCGCACCTCGTGCGACAGCGCGCAGGCCTGCGTCACGGAGGCGAGCTTGTCGACCACGACGCTGCGCATGTCGCTGACCATCTCAGCCGTCCTCGCCGGCCGGCGCGGCCCGCTCACCGGCGCGGGTGTAGAACACCCCCGGGAGCGAGGCGATGCGCGAGAAGCCCAGTGCATCGGCCGCCGACCATTCGCCGGCGGCCTCACCATAGACACCACGGGAGGCTGCCATGAGCGAGAAGGGCGATTCGACGCCCTCGATGAACAGCGCGCCGCTCTGCAGCAGCAGGTGCACATCGCCGGTGACGCGCCGCTGCGAGGACTCAAGCAGCGCCTCGATGTCGCGGCACACCGGATCCAGCAGCTGGCCCTCGTGCACCAGATCGCCGTAGGGTTGCGCCACGAGGTCCTTGATGCGCTGCTGGCGCCCGGTCAGCACCAGCTTCTCGAGTTCGCGGTGGGCGCTGAGCAGCACCTCCGCGGCCGGTGCCTCGAACGCCACGCGTCCCTTGGTGCCGATGATGGTGTCGCCCAGATGAATGCCGCGGCCGATGCCGAACGGGGCCGCGAGCGACTCGAGCGCCTCGATGAGCGCGACCGGCGCGGCGGCCTTGCCGTCGAGTGCCACCGGGCGACCCTCATGAAAGCTCAGTGCATGGCGCTCGCTCGGGCGTGGCCTGGCGAAGGCGTCGCGGGTGAGGAGCCAGGCATCATCGGGGATGCTGTCGGCGGAGGTGAGGGTCTCCTTGCCGCCGATGGTGACTCCCCACAGGCCGCGGTTGACCGAGTATTTCGCGCCGCGCGGCGGGATGGGCAGGCCGCGCTGCTCGAGGTAGTCGAGTTCGTCCTGGCGCCGGAACGCCTGGTCGCGCACCGGCGCCAGCACCTTCAGATCGGGCGCGAGCGTGCGCAGCGCGACCTCGAAGCGCACCTGGTCGTTGCCGGCCGCGGTGCAGCCGTGCGCGACCGTGTCGGAGTTGAGCTGGCGCGCCATGCGGGCGATGGTCTGCGCCTGCATGACCCGCTCGGCGCCCACACACAGGGGATAGAGCTGGCCGCGCCGTACGTTGCCCATGATGAGAAAGCGCAGCACCTGCTCGAAGTAGTCCGCGCGGGCGTCCACCTGGTGATGCCCGATCGCGCCGAGCGCGCGCGAGCGCTCGGTGAGTGTGCGCGCGGCGCTGGCATCGATGCCGCCGGTATCCACCGTGACGGTGATCACCGGGCGCTGCTGATGCTGCGCGATCCACGGCACCAGGAAGGAGGTGTCGAGCCCCCCGGAGTAGGCGAGCACGATCGGCGTGCGGTTGCGCGGGGCAGTTTCACTCATGGTCAGATCCGGAACAGCGCGCGCAGGCGCGTGACGAGTGCGGCTTGCGCGCGCGCGCTGGCGGTCGCGATGAAGATGGTGTCGTCGCCCGAGATCGTGCCGGAAACCTCCGGCCACTCGGCCTTGTCGATGGCCACCGCGACGCTCTGCGCGGCGCCGATAGTAGTGCGCAGCACCGTGAGGGAGGGCCCGGCCAGGCGCAGCTGCCGCACGAACTGCGCCAGCGTGCCGAAGTCGCCGTTGGCGCGCGTCACCTCGTCGGGCGGCAGCGTGTAGCGCCCGCTCGCCTTCTGCACGCCCAGATCGCGCAGGTCGCGGCTGATGGAGGACTGGGTCGCCTCGAGGCCGGCCTTCTTCAACAGGCGCACCAGGTCCTGCTGCTTGCGCACCAGGCCCTCGCGCAGGATGCGCACGATGGCGCCGCGCCGCTCCAGCTGCTGCGCGTCGGTCAGCACGGCCTGGGATGCCTATGAATAAACATGCACATATTGTGCATTTTTATCCACGAACGTCAAGGGCGCGGCCGGCGCTTCAGGGGCAGGCCTGGCGGGACGCTCGGGCAGCATGATTCCCGGCCGGGAAACCGCGGTGCGCCCGGCGCGGCGCATCTCGGCACCCAGACGCGCGAGCGCCGGATTGCCAGGATCGCTCTAGCGCACGATCGTGTAGACGAGGTCGGCGCCGCGGGCGGTGCCCAGTTCGGTCCTGACCGTCCAGTGATCGCCCAGGGTGTAGCGCAGCTTGAAGGTGTTCAGCTGCTCGGTGAGGCTCACGCCGTAACTCACGTACAGGCGCGGTGACAGGTAGCGGCCGAGCACCAGCGAGGTCTCGTTGGCGATCGGGTCGGTCTCGAGGCTCACGTCGGGCACCCCGGCGTAGCCGCCGAGCTGGGCGGCGAGCAAAGCTGCGCCCTGTCCGAGCGCGGCGTTGTTGGCGTTGCCCGCCGACTGCAGCGAACCGCCCGAGAGTATCAGCGATACGATCTGCGACTGCGGCAGCGGCGGATCGGAGAAGAACGACAGACGCGGCTGCGTCAGGGTGCCGCGCACGTTGATGCCGGCGGTGATGTCGGGAAATTCCTTCTGAGCCTTCACGTCGATGCCCGGATCATCGATCGGTCCGCCGTTGAAGATCAGACGTCCGCGCTGTATGTCGAGCTTGCGGGCGTAGGCGGCGTACTTGCCTTCCGCCACCGACAGCTCCCCGGTACCCCGGGTGATCGCATCGTAGCCGCTGCGCACGGTGACGCTGCCGATGAGCCTGGCGGTGAGGCCCATGGCGTCAAGATGCACACGGTCGCCGAGCTCGAGCGTGATCGTGCTGACGACCTCGAAGCGCTTGGTGGGGTCATCCGCCTCGCTGCCGACGATGATCTCATCCGGCGAGGCACGCACCGCGTTGGTGATGTCCTTCGGCTGGATGTTGGCGAACGGCACGACGACCTTGCCGGTCACCTCGATCCTGCGGCCGGTGATGGTGAAGTCGAGGTCGGGCGAGGCATCGATCTGCGCCTCCGGCACGTCGGCGACCCGAAGGTTTGAACCCTTGAGGTGGAACTTGCCGTAAGGCAGCAGCTTGCGCCACTCGACGTGGCCGTCGGAACTGACCTCTCCGGTACCGGCGTGAGCGCTGCCGGTGAAATCGATCCCGGCATCGGACAGGCGCGCCTGCAGCTGGATCTGGCGCAGCGCGAGGTTCACCTGATAGACATTCATCTCGCCGTTGGTCACCTTGACCACGCCGCTCAGGCTCGGATTGCCGATCGTACCGGCGAGCTGGATGTCGGCATCGAGACCCCCGACGGCGCGGTCGATGTCGGGCGCGTACAGCGTCAGCAGCTCGAGCTCCGAGCTCTGCGCGTGCAGCTCACCGGAGATCGGCATGTCGGGCCAGTTCGGCGTCGTGCGCCGCACTTCGAGCTTGCCGTGGATGGTTCCGGCCGTGGTGTCGCCGATCGCCAGCTGCGCGCTGATCAGCGTGGGGGTGGCAGCCGCGGTGATGGTGCCCGAGCCGATCCGGGTGTGCTCGACCTTATGGCTCGCAAGCTTGTGGTCGATCTCGAAGTCGATGAGCTGCGCCTGCAGCGAACCTTCAAGCGGCGTCGTCTCACCGCCCGACAGGCGCGCCAGCGCCGAGATGGTTCCTTGATAGGCGACCGCCGGCGTCATGCCGGCGGTGAGCGTGTTGAGCGGCAGCTGGTTGGTCATCACCGTGGTCGACCAGGCGGTGGGGGTCCACTCGCCATCGGCGCACATGCTGCCGGGCTGGCCGAGCAGGCACATCCACTCCACGCGCGCATGCGCGAGCGAGACGGAGAGATCCACCGGCCGCTCGAGCGAGAGGTGCAGCTGCTCGCTGCCGCCGATGGTGAGAGCGCTGAGTTGGCCGGTGAATACGCCGTGCGCGTAGGGTCCCTTGGCCTCGGCGGCGACGGCAAGCCCGGTGGCGCTGGCGGAAAGATGCACGTCGTAGGCCGCCGGCGGACCGCTGAGTGTCAGCGCGACGCTATCGAGGGTACGGCTCTTGTAGGTCAGCTTGTGCAGATGCGCATCGATTTTCGATTCCTGCTGCGGTGCGCCCGGGTTGAAGTTCACGTCGGCATCGAAGGCTTCGAGCTTTATTCCCTGGTACTCGAAATCCCCGCCGTGTGCGGTGGCGACGATCGTAGGATCGGCGAGCGTGCCGTTCACGGTCCCGGACGCCTTGAGTTTGCCGCGGGCATCGGGCGCCAGCAGGCTCAGGTCGGAAGCGGACACGGCGAAGCGCAGATCCATGCGATCGTCGATGTGGCCATCGAGCGCAAGGCTCGCCGAGCCGAGCGCGACGCGCACGCTGTTGAATCCCCAGCTGGTGCGCGAATGGGTCACGGTACCGGCGCCGCTCGCGGCGACACCGCGCAGCTTGCCGCTCAGGGAGCTGAAAGCGGCGGTCAGGTCCCCTTTGGCATCGAAGCCGCGCCCGGAGGCATCGAGCGTGAAGCTGACTTCGCCGGGCAGATCCGCGCGCAGCAAGCCGGTGTTGATGCCGGTGGCGCGACCGCTGATCGACCAGGTTTGCACCGGCGACCACACGACGCTGCCGCTAAGCGTCGCCTGCCCGCCAAAGATCCCGATCTGCGCCGGATCGAAGGTGATCCCGTCCTTGCCCAGCGTGCCGCGCAGGTCGATCGGCATCTCGGCCAGGTCGGCGGCGCGTGCGCGGCCGCTGACGTGCACCTTGTAGGGCAGCACGCCCGAGAGGGTGAAAGCGCCCGCGGCACTGCGCACGGCGACCTCGCGCCCCACCAGCGGCCAGCGGAACTCGTCCCAGTCACCGCTCAGGTCAAGCCGCGGGCCGTTGTCGACGATGGCGATGGTGCCGGCGCCGGCGGCGCGGGCTGCGGAGGCGAGGTGGCGCACGGCCATGCGCCGTGCGGTCAGGACGTGGTTGGCATAGTTGCCGGCGAACTGTGCGTCGAACGGCCCGGCCCGAAGTCCGGTGGGGTTCAGCGGCCCCTGAGCGCTGAAGCCCTTCTCATCGCCGGCGCCCTTGAGCTGCCCGGTGATGCTGCCGAGCGGGGAGTTGACGCCCCAGGCCTGCAGGTTGAAGTCCTGCACCCGGGCAGCGGCCGTCCAGTGCCAGCGATTGGTCAGATCGAGCAAGCGCCCGCTGATGTCGCTGCGGAACGGGCTCAGCGCGTGCGCGACGACGTCGAGGGCGTTCAGGTTGCCCTCGCCGCTGGCGTCGACGGTCCACTTCGGCTGCCCGGCCGGACTCCACTCGAGGTGGGCCGTGATCTCCATACCGAGCGGGTCGGTAGCGAGCAGCCGGCCGATGGCGCTGACATGCGCACCCTCAAGCTGCCCTTGTGCCTGGAAGATGCGGATGTACTGGTGCCGCAGCAGCGCGGCGCCGCGCAGCTGGGTGATCTCGAGGTGAAAGCCATTGTAGACGGTAAGGGTGGTGTCGGCCGCCGCCACGTCCTCCGCGTTGATGATCAGCCAGCGCGGCAGGAAGGTCGGCGGGCCGGGTGTCGAGGGCCTGGTGCGCCGCTTCACCTGGATCAGGGCGCTTTGCACCGAGGCGCTGGTGGCACGGATGGTCTGCAGCAGCAGCGGCGCGAGCGCCACGCGACCCTCGATGCCCTCGAATTTAAGCTGCACCAGCTCGTGATCGATCTCCACACGCTCAATGTGCAGCCCTCTGGCCACCGTGCCGTGCACGCCGCTGATCGTCAGGCGCACCGGGCCGAGCTGCTGCGGGATGTGCCGCACCACGAACTGCAGGCCGCTCTCGGTGAACAGCGCCGACCAGACAAGCGTCGCGGGCACGGCGATGGCCGTGAAGATCAGCACGCTTGCGAGAATGAGCAGCAGGCGGCGCATGTAAGGTCCTGCCGTTACAACTTCGGCGAGAAGTTGATGTGCAGCCGTGGGCCGGCATTGACCGACAGCGGCTGCGCGATGTCGATGCCGAGCGTCATGACCGGCAGGCGCACCCTGAGGCCCACGCCGACCGAGTACTGCAGCTGCGGGCCGAAGCGATCGAAAGCATTGCCGTAGTCTACGAAGGTGGCGATGCCGAGGTTGCGCGGCAGATCACGGATGACTTCCACCGTGCCGGTGAGTACGTCCTTGCCACCCACCTTGATGTAGCCGGCCACGCTCTCGCAGGTGCCGTTGGCCGTTTTCAGCGGCGCTCCCGTGGACGGATTCACCGCGCACACCGGGTCGGTGGGCGAGAGCTCGTTGTAGGCGAAGCCGCGCACGCTGTTGTCGCCGCCCGCGAAGAAGCGGTACACGGTCGGCAGATCGCTGAAGCGCGACACCAGCGTGGCGCCGATTTCATCGCGCAGCAGCAGATGCCATTTCTTTCCGATGTGGAAGACCTTCTCACCCTGCATGTGCAGCTGTATGAAGTTGGAATCCGAGCCGAGCGCGGCGTCCGAGCCCTTGAGCTCGGCGAAGAATGGATGCTCGAACAGCGCCTCGCCGAGATAACCCTTCGGCACCGACGCCAGATCGAGTTCCGGCACCAGCAGCCGGTCGGTGTCCGAGCCGTTGAGGTCGGAGCTGGTGGTGCGCACCGCATTCAGCTGCCAGACAGTCTGCCAGCTGCCCACCACCTTGGTGAAGCTCGGTCCAGCCGACTGCGTGGTCGCGGTGACATCGGCGAGGGTCTGCTGCTCGATGCTCGCGTTGAGCGAGATATTCTCCAGCGCCGGGTCGCCGACCGGCATGCGGTAATGGCTCTGCACGTAGTAACGCGTCACCTGGGCGGCCTGCACTTCGACGCCGAAGCTGTGGCCGAGGGAATTGACGTGACGATCCTCGAAGCCGACCGTGCCGCGCACCCCGGTGTCGGTGGCATAGCCTGCACCGAAGGAGTAGCGGTGTCGCTTGCTCGGATCGGCATGAATCTTGACCGGCACGATGAGCGCCTGGCGGTCGGGATCCCCGGGCAGCACCTCGAGATTGGCGAAGTACTGCGAGTCATCGAGCGCGAACTGGGTGCGCAGCACCTGCGTCAGGTCATAAAGATCGCCCTGGTGGTAGCGCAGGTAGCGCCGCACCAGCTTGTCCCTGACCACGTTTTGCTCGATGGTGGTGACTCCGAATCGATAGCGCTGACCGGTGTCGAGCTCGAGGGCGATGTTGGCCTGGTGCTTGGGCGGGTCGACCACCATCTCGTTGCGGATCAGCTTGGCGTCGAGATAGCCGTAGGTGGCGGCGGTGCGTTGCAGGTCGATCTTGATGGCATCGTAGGCGGCGTGATTGAGGCGGTCGCCCGGATGCAGCGGCAGGTGAGCGAGGATGCGCTGGAACAGCGGGTCCGACTCCCCAGGCCCGTCCACGCGCACATCAACGTGCTCGACCAGCACCGGCGTGCCGGGGGCGATGTCGATCACCACGCGCCAGTCGCCGCGCCCCTTGTCGGTGACGGTCGAATCCACGCTCGGCTCGTAGTAGCCGAACGGCCGCAGCGCCTGCTGAACCTCGCGCTCGACCCGGTTGTGCAGCCGCTCGACCGTGTCGGCGGTCAGTTCTGCGCCACCTTTCTTATAGCGCTCGAAGCTCAGGTAGGCGAGCACGTTGGCACGCAATTCCTCATTGACACCGCGTACGTCGACATCGACACCGGCGGCGTGCGCGAGTGGCCATGCCATGAGAAACACGGCGAGCCAGCGGGCCCGCCGGTGCCGTCGGCGAGCGCGCGGGAGGGAATTGGGCTGCGACATCTAGCAACGTGCGATTAAGGGGAAATCCTTTGAATTCTAGAGCCTCACGGGCGCAGCCGCTCGAAGGCTTGTGCACATCAGAGTGCGCGCGCGCGCGCGGGTTCCGCTACTGCCTCACGGCCACTCTCCCGGGTTCAGCCGAAATTCAGTTTCGCCCTCGGGTTCGCCGCGCCGATCGAAGCGCCGCTCGGCAAGATACAGCCGGCCGCTGTCCTCCAGAAGCAGCACCGTCGAGCAGCGCGTGCCGTAGTCAGGATGCAGCACGAACGGTGCTGAAAGGGCCCGCGCCCATTCCCGCGTCAGCCCTGGGCCCGCGGGGAACGCCGTATCATCGGCTAATGTCGTGCGGTCGGCGAGCAAGGAGAAAAGCGCTGCCGGAGGTGGCGGTTGCGGCGTGCGCAGCCAGGTCTCGAAGCCCTGGCGCACACGCTCGAGTTTTGGCCACGGCGTATCGAGCAGCTCGTTCGACAGTCCGTAGACACCGGGCGCCAAGGGGCGCGCAAACGGGCTGGCGCGGTTGGAGCCATACCACAGCGAGTCAGCATCCGTGAGCAGCAGGTTGAATCCGGAATACTCCCGGGCGTGCGGCGCGAGCGCGGCGAAGAACTCGCTGGCCGGGTGCGCGCCGCCGCCGGCGGCGCCGAGATAGTGCGGGATCAGATCGCCACGCGAGGGAGCCGCGGTGCGCGGGGGCTGCAGCTCGCGGAAGTTTGTGACCACGCCGAAGCGGCGCTGGCGGTCGATCGCAAGCCAGGTGCCCTTGGCACGCAGGTCACGTCCGGCGATCAGTTGCGAGGGCGGCGGCCATTTCGCCAGCGCGGCGGCCGGGCGCTCGTGGTACTCGTCGCGGTTGGCAGCGACCACCAGGCGGTAGCGCGGGTGGGTCTGCCAGGCGAGCACCAGCAGGCACATCGGCTAACCGCAGCCTTTCAGCCAACTCTCGATCAGTCGCCAGGAGATCGACTGTGAGGGAGGTGCCAGCGCTGCATCCGTGTTGACCTCATCGCGCGTGAACCAGCGCGCGTCCTCGAGTTCGCCGCTAAGTTGCACCACGCTCTCCGCCGCGGCGCGCGCCCGAAAACCGAGCATGACCGAGGAGGGGAACGGCCAGGGCTGCGAGGAGTGATAGCGCACCTCGCTCACCGTGACACCGGTCTCCTCGGCGACTTCCCGCACCACCGCGTCCTCCAGGCTCTCGCCGGGCTCGACGAAGCCGGCGATGGCGGAGTAACGCCGCGGCGGCCAGCTCGCCTGCCGTCCGAGCAGCGCCCGCTCGCCATCGCTCACCAGCACGATGATGGCCGGGTCGATGCGCGGGAAGAACTCGTGCGCGCAGGCCGGGTTGGTGCAGGTCAGGCAATGGCCGGCGTGACTGGGCAGCGTTTGGGCGCCGCACACGCCGCAGTAACGCTGACGCGTGCGCCAAATCGCAAGCGCGCGCGCATAGGCGAGCAGGCCGGCCTGTTCGGCCGGCAGCACGGCAGTGAGCGGCCGCAGCTCCTCGAGCCGGGTGCCGGGCGGCAGCGCCAGCGCGAGCGCCGGAGGCAGGTCGACCAGCACGCAGCGCGCACCGCCAAACCACCCCAGCAGCACGAAACATTCGGGCTTCACCGCGGCCAGCAGCGGCGCGCCGTTGGCGAGGAAGGCGACCTCGGGCTGAGCTCCCGAGTGCAGCAGCTGCGCGGTGCCCTGGCCTACCAGATACCGCGTCGCAGGGTCGGAGCGTGCCGCAATCAGCCAGCCCGGATCGTCGCGCTGTTCGGCGCGCCGCTCGAGATACGGACCTGAAAAGAAGTTCGGCCGCTGCTGATCCATCGACGCCATGCGCCCCCGAGGTCAATGGCGGCGGATTCTAGCAGCGTGACTGTGCCGGCCCCGCACAATGATGGCAGCGTGCCGCACGTAGCGGCAGGCGCTCGCTCA
>Ga0209420_1001489_pt1 | contig 11055 bp, 10 predicted proteins | sample BlaSpr_A8_OM1_O1_FD_187972 | JGI IMG/M metagenome (GOLD analysis project Ga0209420, IMG submission 187972) | Forest soil microbial communities from Thunder Bay, Ontario, Canada - Black Spruce, Ontario site 2_A8_OM1_O1 (SPAdes) (version 2) | ecosystem: Environmental > Terrestrial > Soil > Boreal...
TATGCGCGAAGGGCGGGTCATAGGCCGCGGGTGGAATCGCAACCTCACCGACAACGACCCGACCGCCCCGGCCTATTGCGTAGGCGTCAACACCATCACCGGGATTGCGCGGTCGGTCTTCTGCGCGTACTCGGCGAACATCGGCATGCGCTCGGCCTGCGTGCGATAGAGACGCTCGCGCTCCTCTCCGGTCGCCTCGTCGGCGACAACGTCGATAGTGTCCGCCCCCACCTCGATCGTCACACTGGGATGGGCCTTGAGGTTGTGATACCAGTCGGGATTGGTGGGCGCCCCGGCCTTGGATGCAAAGATCACATAGCGCCCGTCGTCGGCCTGGTAGGCGAGCGGGTTGACGCGCGCCGTGCCAGACCTCGCCCCCGTGTGATGCAGCAAGAGCAGCGGCATCTGCTCGAACATGCCCCCGACGCGGCCTTCGTTCGCGCGGAATTCCTCGATGATCTTTGCGTTGAAGTCTGCTAGCGAAGTGGACATCGCGCTCCTCCTTTGACGTGCGACAGATTGGATGCTTAGGGCCTGTTCGAGTCTAGGAGCGGCGATCGTAAGCGCCGACGCTACGCCTATCTTCTCCAGATGCCCCGGACGCCAGGCGTCGAGAGGCGCGACGTGACCGCGCCGCCCGGGCGTCGAGCTGCCAGACGCGCTCGCGTCGTGCGACGACGGCGCCTGCTTGCGCTGGTGGCGCTCGCCGCGATCCTCGCGCTGATCGTATGGGTCAGCCTGCCCGGCTCGTCCGGGCCAACCGCGCCATCGCACTCGTCCGGCAACCGCGCCGGCGGCGCATCGCCAGACGCCCGCCCGGGCTCGCCTCAGCGCCTTGCGGTCAGACGCCTGCCCTTTTCACTGCCTGTCGCATTGCAGGACGCCGCCGCCGCGCCCCTCGGATCTGACCGGGCGGTCCTGCTAGGCGGCCTAGACCGCGCCGACACATCCACCGCGTCCGTCAGCATGCTCGACGCGCGCGGCGTCACGGCCGGCCCGCAGATGCCGGAAGCCCAGCACGACGCGCAGGGCGCGCTGCTCGGCGGGCGCGTGTACGTGTTCGGCGGCGGTCAGGTCAGCTCCTACAGTCACATCCTCTCCTATGACCCCGCAACGAACAGCGTCGTACAGGCCGGCAGCCTGCCGACCCCCACATCCGACGGTGCCGTCGCAGCGATCGCGGGCACGGCGTACGTGGTCGGCGGCTACGACGGGCAGCAGGCTCTGAACACGATCGTCGCATGGCGCCCCGGCACATCGAGCCGAGTCGTCGCCCGCCTGCCCCGCGGACTGCGCTACGCCGCAGTCGCGGCCAGCGGCGGGCGGCTGATGATCGCCGGCGGCTCACAGGGCGAAGCCGTGAGCAGCGCCATCCTGAGCTTCGACCCTGCGACCGGCCAGCTGCGACAGATCGGTGAGCTGCCGGCTGCGATCACGCACGCCTCAGCGGTCACGCTCGGCTCCTATGTGTATGTCCTCGGAGGCCGAGGCGCGGCGGCGGAATCGCAGACAGCGGCAATCGTCGCTATCAACGCGGCCAGCGGCCGCTGCGTGCGCGTCGGGCACTTGCCGCAGCCGCTCTCCGACGCCGCCACGATCGTGCTCGGCCAACGGATTTGGCTGGCTGGCGGGCTGAGCATGGGCGGTCCCGTGGCCTCGGTGCTCGAATTGACGCCCGCTCAAGGTGCGCGCTGAACGGCCGCGAACCGATGTGCGAGCGAGTACGGGGGAGCGAGGTCTACGCCGTCGGGGTTGCTCAAGAACCCCTCGCCAGTGCCCGGCACGTGGGTGTGACCGTACTGCCACACGACCCTGTTGGTGCGCGGATCGACGACGATCACGCGGTCGTTCTTGTCGTCGTTGGCCAGGATGTCCCCGTTGGGCAGCGGCAACGCCAGCGATGGCTGATCCAGCGCATCGGCGCCCGTCGGTTCATAGCGCCAGCGCAGCTGGCCGTCGGGCGTGAACGTCTCCAGCGCGCCCGGTTGGGTGTAGTCGACCGACAGGAACAGCCCGGGACGAACCTCGTTGGTGTCGGACGGATACGTGAACCCCGGCGGGTGCGTCGCCGACACCGGCCTTCCGTCCGGGGCGACCACGTCCAGCCAGTCGCCGTTGATCTCCGTGATGGCCGTATCGCCGTTGGCCATCGGGAACGCGCCGTTGGGGCTGCCGAAGGACACGCCCGGTTCGTGTTCGCAGTCGCCCGTCACCCCGAGCTGACGCAACGGCACATGCGCCGGCGGGCGGATCACCAGCACGCGGCAGTTCTTGATGTCCGCCGAGAGCAGTTCGCCCGAGGGCATCAGCATGGCGTCGTCGGGGTTGTGCACGTAGTCCGGTTCTGAGCCGGGCACCCCGGGGTGGCCGTAGCGGTAGACGATGCGGTCGCTCGCGCGGTCGATCACGCTGATCGCGAAGTCGTCCTCCTGGGTTACCACCACCTGCCGTCCGTCCGGTGAGAAGAACGCGTCGTCGGGCAGCAGGAACGTCTGTCCTGGGGCGAGATCTCCACGCGCGGGAAAGCGCCATAACACCTGTCCTTGCGGGCTGACCTCCAACAGGCGGTTGTTGTCGCGATCGGCGATCAACACGGGACCCGGCAGGACCGCCGGGTCTGATCCTGGTTGCAGGTTTGCGCTCGGCGCTTGTCGAGCGCGCAGCGCAAGCACTCCCGCGCGGGCACGAGCGTCGCTGCCCGTCGGGCTGGACTTGCCGCCCCGACCGGCCGCGATCGCCACCGCGGCGACCAACGCAATCGGCACCACAAGCGCCACTGCCCGGCGGCGCACGATCGTCCGCCGACGCGCGGCGCTTCGCCGGTGGGCCATTGGCGCCCAGCATCGTCGCAAGCTCTAAAGACCGACCAAGCAGGCGATGAGAACATCCTCATGCGCCGGGCATGAGCGGTTTCGCGAGCTGTGCAGGACGCCGCTCAGGCTGCGGTCAGCTCCGCGCTCGGCTGTGCGATCGCATGGCCATGGCCGATCAGGTCGGCGGCGCGCTCGGCCACGGCGATCGTAGGGGCGTTGGTGTTGCCGCGCGGGACCACCGGCATCACGGACGCGTCAACGACGCGCAGTCCCTCGAGGCCGTTGACGCGCAGCTCGGCGTCGACCACGGCTTGGGCGTCTGTGCCCATACGGCAGGTGCCCACGGGGTGATACACCGAGTAGGTCGTGCGGGCGATCAGATCGCGCAACGCGTCGTCGCTGTCGCCTGCGGCGCCGATGCACGGCTGCGCGCAGTAGGGCGCGAGGGCGGGCTGCGCGCAGATCTCGAGCGTCAGGCGCATGCCGTCGATCATTCGCTGCATGTCGTCGCCCTCTGTGTAGAAGGCGTGGTGCACGATCGGCTTGGCGCTGGGATCCTTGGATCCCAGGCGCACGTTGCCGCGGCTGTGCGGCGTGAGCAAGCACGGCGAGGCCAGCACGCCGTGCGCATCCGGGTCGGTCATGCCCTCGTCGATCAGCTGCAACGGCACGAAGTGAAACTGGATGTCGGGCGCCGGCGCGTCCGGTGCAACACGGGCGAAGCCGCCGGACTCGGCGAAGTTGGAGGCGAACGGGCCGGTCTGCGTGGCTTCGTACTCCTGCAGCGCCGCCGGTTCCAACGACAGCAGCAGGCTCTGCTCCTCGGGCGTCGTCCACACGGCGTAGGCGCCTGCGTGGTCTGACAGGTTCTCCCCTACCGCAGGCTGGTCGAGCAGCACCTCGATTTCGCGCATCGTCAGGTGCTCGGCCGGGCCGACCCCCGAGAGCATCAACAACTGGGGCGAGTTGTAGGCACCGCCGCACAGGATCACCTCGCGCTCGGCGCGCAGCTGCTGGGGCTGGCCGAGCTGGCTGGCCTCCACGCCGACCGCGCGCGTGCCCTCGAACAGCACGCGCTGGACGAGCATGTAGGGCATCACAGTCAGGTTCGTCCGCTCGCTCACCGGGTGCAGGTAGGCCACCGCGGCGCTCGCGCGCATGCCGCCGCGCATCGTCACCTGGTAGAGGCCCACGCCGTCCTGCTCGTCGCCGTTGAAGTCGTCGTTGCGTGCGAGCCCCGCCTGCACCCCGGCCTCGACGAAGGCGCTCGCCATCAGGTTGCGCGAGCGTCCTTCGCTGACCGGCAGCGGGCCGCCTGCTCCGTGCCAGCGCGAGGCGCCGCGCTCGTTGTCCTCTGCCTTCAAGAAGTACGGCATCAGGTCGGCCGCCGACCAGCCCGGCACGCCCCATTCGTCGTAGTCGCGACGGTTGCCGCGGATGTAGATCATCGCGTTGATCGAGGAGGAGCCGCCGAGCACCCTGCCGCGCGGCAGTGGGATACGTCGGCCGTTGCATTGCGGCTCGGGCGCGGTGCAGTAGTCCCAGTCGATCTCCGTGCGCGGAAGCTGCAGATAGCCGAGCGGCACATGGATGTTCTGATTCGTGTCCGGCGGCCCTGCCTCGAGCAGCAGCACGCTGACGTCCGGGTCCTCGCTGAGGCGGTTGGCGAGCACGCATCCGGCTGAGCCTGCGCCCACGATCACGTAGTCATACATCTGTTCTCTCCCCTCGTCGTTGAGGCCACGATACACCTCGAACTGAACAACGGCTTCATATCAGCGCGAGGTCGAGCGAGGCCCCCTATCGCGCGGGATTCAGATGCACGCTGACATCGCCGCGCAGGCTGTCGCTGGCCGCGTATCGCGTGGCCCGTCCTCGGCCTTTCTGGATGATCAGCCCGGCATCGACCAGGCGTCTGAGGTCGCTGCTCGCGGTCGGCGCCGACACGTCGGCCTCGGTGGCGTAAGCCGCCCTGTCGATCCCCTGAAAGAGGCTCTGCTCGAGCGCGATCACGAGCCTTTCGGGCCATCCGCGCTGCTCTACCAGCGCCTCCAGCAACGCCCAACGCCTGGCCGCGTCGTCGAGCTGGTACAGCCGTAGGCGAGCTTGTACGAGGTGGGCACCGATGCAGAATCGGACCCACGCAGTTGCGTCGCGTTCGGGGAGATAGGTGGCGCCCTGAACCGTTTGCAGCGTTGCGTAGTAGGCGGCGGTGTTGCCGGCGAGATACTCCTCGATCGCAACGAACTCCGGTGCCAAGAGCCCGCCTCGGGCCAGCACCAGCGACTGAAGGATGCGCGAGATTCGTCCGTTGCCGTCACGGAAGGGGTGTACGGAAACGAGATGCAGATGGGCCATCGCCGCGCGCACGATCAAGTGCGTGTGAAGGTCGCCGCGATCGAGCCATTCGATGATCTCGCCCATCAGCGCCGGCACGTCGTCTGCGGGCGGCGCCACGTAGGCGGGCGGCCCCACGTAGGCGGGCGGCCCCACGTAGGCGGGCGGCCCCACGTAGGCGGGCGGCCCCACGTAGGCGGGCGGCCCCACGTAGGCGGGCGGCCCGCCGTCCGCGCCCGCCAGCTCGATCCTACGGCGGCGATACTGGCCCGGGTCTCTGTCCTTCTGGAAGTAGCAGGCATCGAAGTGCAGGTCGAGCAGGACGCGCGCGTCCCAGCCGAACGCGGGATCAGCGGACATCACGCCGACGTGGTCCATCGCCCGGGCGTAGCAGGAGAGCGCCATGCGGTCCTTGTCGCTTGGATCGGCCGGCTCGTCTCCGCTGGCCAGCGCGATCGTCTCATCCTCGGGCACGTGAAAGCCCCCGACCTCGATCGAGCTCTCGGCGCAGGCTGCCCGCCATCGTCGGCGCAGGCCGGCAAGCCATCGTCCGGCTGCTCGTGCTTGCTCCCTCAGCTGCCCGTGCAGGTCGTCCAACTCCGCGAGCCCAGCCCGCATATCCGGGTCTAGCTCCGGGGTCTGGAAGATCATGTACGGACTAGTATATACGTTTATACGTAAAATCGTCTATTGTTATGGTCAAACCAGCGTGTCGTGTAAACGCCTGTGTAGACTGGCGGTCGCGTCGGGGGGCGCGTCCGGTCGTACGGGCAGCGATGCGCCTCAGAGAAAGGGTCCGATGATCCCCACCGACACACTCCCCGACAGCGTGGGCGCAAAGGCCCGCAAGTCACCCAACGGCAGCGCCGACCCCAAGATCGCCTCGTGCATGTCCGACGGCGCCTCCTTGCAGGCGACGCTGGCCCGATACGCCCAGCCGCACACCGGACGGGCGCTCCTGGACATCGCAACCTCGGTGGTCGCCTATCTGGCGCTCTCGGTCGCGATGTACCTGGCACTGGACGTCTCTGCGCTGCTGGTAATCGCCCTCGCATTCCCGACCGCGGCGTTGCTGGTACGAACCTTCATCGTGTTCCACGACTGCTCGCACGGCTCATTCCTGAGATCCCGACGCGCCAACCGCTGGCTCGGGACGGTGTTCGGACTGTTTCTGTACATGCCCTTCCTGCGCTGGCGCCACGACCATGCTGTCCATCACGCCACGTCGGGCGACCTCGAGCGCCGCGGCGTGGGCGACGTGCGCACGCTCACGATCACCGAATACCAAGCGCTGGACCGGCGCGGCCGGCTCGGCTACCGGCTGCTGCGCAATCCGCTCGTGATGTTCGGCCTCGGGCCGATCGTCGCCATGATCATCGGCCCGCGGATCGTCGCCAAGGGCGCTCGCCCGCGGATGCGAAACAGCGTGATCGCCACCAATGCCGCGCTCGCGCTGCTGGTGGGCGGGCTGTGCTGGCTGATCGGCTGGCGCGACTACCTGCTCGTGGCCGGGCCGCCCGCGCTGCTGGCGGGGTCGGTCGGGATCTGGCTGTTCTATGTACAGCATCAGTTCGAGGACGCCTACTGGGAGAGCGCAGGCGAGTGGAGCTACGCCGATGCTGCGCTGCGCGGCAGCTCATATCTGAAGCTGCCCAAGCTGCTGCAGTTCGCCACCGGCAACATCGGCTTTCACCACGTGCATCACCTCAGCGCGCGCATCCCCAACTACAACCTGCAGCGAGCGCACGATGAGAACGCGATCTTCCACGACGTGCCAACGCTGTCGCTGTGGGACGGCGTGCGCGCGGTCTCGCTCAAGCTGTGGGACGAGCAGGACAGGCGGCTGGTGACGTTCGCCCAGGCGCGCCGCTCGTCCCCTCGCGTTACAGCGCTGCCGTAAAGCCGGTCTGAGAAGACCCACACGCCGCCGGCGCGGGTCGCTCTCATGACGCGCCTACGGCGGGCGGAAGTGGCGTGGTGGCTTCCAGCGCGGCGACGGCGTCGGCGTAGAGGCCGCGCTTTATCGCAGCGACGGTCGCGCGCGACTTGCTCGTGAGGGCGCCAGCCCGCTCGAGGGCCGCCTCGAGCACCTGCTCCTCGGGGACGGCCGCCTCGATCATGCCGGCTGAGAGCGCCTGTGCAGCGCCGTAGCGACGACCGGTGAGCATCGCCTCGTGCGCGGTCGCCGCGGTCAGCCGTGCCTGCAGCAGCGCTGTCATCCCAGGTGTGAACGCCAGGCCGACGTCGACCTCGGGAAGGCACATGTAGCCGCGGTCCTCGCGCATCACGCGCGCATCGCACGCAAGCGCCAGCATCGCGCCGGCAGCGAACGCGTGGCCGTTGATCGCCGCCACGGTCGCCGTGGGAAAGACGAGCACGCGCGCGAGCAGCGTATGCACGCGCGCCAGCACCTCCTCGGCGCCGCCGGGCGGCGCCGAGCCCATCCAGTCGAGGTCGAGCCCGTTGGAGAAGAACTTGCCCTCCCCGGTGATGACCAGCGCACCCGGACGCTCGCTCGTCTCGATGTCGTCGAGCGCTGCTGCGATCGCGTCGAGCATCGCCGGGTTAAAGCGGTTCTCGCCGGCGGTCAGGTGCAGGATGGTGACCTCGCCCGCCTGCTCCACATGTGCCGGCGAGCTCATGCCGCGCTCCCCGCGTGCGTAGGCGACAGCTGCGCGGTGGCCTCGCCGTCGGCGATCACGCTGCCGTCCTCGGATATCAGCTGCAGGCGGATGTGGCCTGTCCGCGCGAGCTCGCGCGGACGGCGCCGGGTGCTCGCGGGGGTGCCGCTGAGCGCCGCACAGGCGGCGTCTGCGAGCTCGTCCTCGTATGCGTGCAGGGGGGAGCTCAAGTGCCCGGCGAGCGAACGTCGGGCGATCGCGTGAACCGGGCCGGCCACGATCGCATTGAGCATCAGCATCGACATCGGGCGGATCTGCCCGCTCTGCAGCAGCGGGGCCATCCAGTCGCGGTAGGCCTGCGCGAGGGTGCGGTTGAGCTCCTGGATCTGGGCGCCGCCGGGCGAGTCCCAGTCGAGGTGTCCACGCGTATACAGAAACCGCGCGCGATCCTCGTTGTCCTCGATCCAGCGCAGCTGGTGGGAGATCGTGCCGGCGACCGCCGCGCGCAGCGAGCGCGGTCGGCGTTCCAGCAGCTCCCACAAGCCCTGCTGGAAGGACGCGATCGCGTCGACGTGCAGCGCGTCGGCGATCGCCTCCTTGGTGGGGAAGCGGTGAAACAGCGCGCCGTTTGACACGCCGCTTCGCTCGCGGATCCGCGCGATCGTGGTCTGCTCGTAGCCCGACTCCAAAAAGCAGGCGAGCGCGGCGTCGAGAATGCGGCTGCGCGTGTCCATTGTCACCTCACTGACCATCTCGTCGACTCCCACTTGACACGACAGAGTAACACTCTAGAGGCATACTCTGTAATGTAACGGACAGTCGCTCCATCGGCGGGGCGACACGAGAACACGCCGACACGAGAACACCGGCAAGAGCGACAGGAGCCAATATGCAAGCCAGCACACTCGCCACGCGGTCAGCGTCCTTCGATCTGCCGGGCGCTCTTGCTGAGATCCAGGCGCAGGCACAGGAGCTCGCCGCGCGCTTTGCGCAGCGCCACCGAGAGGTGCGCCTGCACCCGTTCGAGCACGGCGAGCTGCACCCCGAGCTGTGGAGCGAGATCTGCGAGCGCGGCTGGGCCGGTCTGCTCGTTCCGGGCGAGCACGGCGGCCGCGAGGGCGGACTGCTCGCCTACGTGCTCATCATGGAGGCGCTCGCCGCGCGCAATCTGATCCTGTGGATGCCCGTCCTCACCTGCGCGATCGGCCACGCGATCGCGCAGGTCGGCCCCGAGAACGCGCGCGAGCGCTGGCTCGAGCGAATCGCCTCGGGGGAGACCTTCCTGGCCCTCGCGGTGACCGAGCCGCAGTGCGGGCACAACGTGTTTCGCAGCAAGACCATTGTGCGCCGCGAGGACGACCGCTTCGTGGTCAACGGCCTGAAGGCGGTCACCTCGGGAATCGACCTGGCTGAGCGCGTGCTGGTCTTCGGGCGCGCACCCCACGCGCAGGGCACGCCCCCGCAGTTCACGACCGTGCTCGTCGACCCGAACTCGCCCGGCATCGAGCGCGAGGAGCTGCCGATGCGCTGGCGCGAGGGCGCGCGTCAGTTCCAGCTGACGTTCAACGACGTCGAGGTTCCGCTCGATGAGCTCGTCGGCGCCGAGGGGCAGGGCCTGCTCGTGCTGTGGCCGTTCACCCACATCGAGCGTCTGCTGACCGCGGGACTGACGATCGGCAGCGCCCGCTACTGCGTCTCGCGTGCGCTCGCGCGTGCCGGCGAGCGCACGATCTTCGGCGAGCGCCCGATCGGCGCCGAGCAGGCGATCGGGCATCCACTCGCCTACCTGCATGCGCGCATCGAGGCGACGCAGTTGCTCGTCTACCGGGCAGCCCACCAGTTCGACGCGGGCGCCGACACGATGGCGATCGCCGGTCAGGCCAACATGGCAAAGCTGCTCGGCGCCGACCTGCTGTTCGACGCCGCCGACCATGCGATGCAAACCCTCGGCGCCCAGGCTTGGGACGAGCGCGAGGGCATGATCGACCTCTTCCTCGACGCCAGGGCCGCGCGCTCGGCTCCCATCTCCCAGGAGCTCGCGCTCAACTTCATCGCCCAGCACGTGCTCGGCCTGCCCAGCCACCGCTGAGCGAGCCAGCCGCGCGCTGTTAGGATCGCGCGGCCATGCCTGACAACCCGAACCGAGGCGCGGTCCTGATCACCGGTGCGTCGACGGGCATCGGGCGGGCCTGCACCGAGCATCTGGACAGCCTCGGTTTCACGGTCTTCGCGGGCGTGCGCAAGCAGACAGACGCAGACTCGCTGCGTGGAATTGGATCTGGGCGCACGCAGGCGCTGATGCTCGACGTTACCGACAGCGAGGCGATCGTCTCTGCGCTGCGCAGCGTCGATGAGGCCGCGCCGGCCGGTCTTGCCGGTCTCGTCAACAACGCCGGCATCGCGGTCGCCGGGCCGCTCGAGTTCGTGACGCTCGACGATTGGCGCCGCCAGCTCGAGGTCAACTTCATCGGCCAGGTCGCCGTCATCCAGGCGGCGCTGCCCGCGCTGCGCAGGGCACGGGGGCGAATCGTGAACATGACCTCGATCGGTGGTCGCCTCGCCAGCCCGTTCCTTGGGCCTTACAGCGCGTCGAAGTACGCGCTGGAGGCAATCACCGACTCGCTGCGACTGGAGTTGCGCCCGTTCGGTATCGCGGTCGCGGCCGTCGAGCCGGGAGCGGTCGCCACGCCGATCTGGGGCAAGGGCCGCGCCGAAGCCGAGCAGGCGACAGCGAACATGCCAGCGCAAGCCATGCAGCTGTATCGCAACGGGATCGAGGCCCTACCCAAGCTCATCGCCCAAGCCGAGCGCTCAGGGGTGGCGCCCCTGGAGGTCGCTCGGGCGGTCGGGCACGCGCTGACGGCGAGCCGACCCAAGACCCGCTATGTGGTGGGACGCGACGCCAAGGCACGCCTTCTTCTCACGCGACTTCTGCCCACCCGCGTGATGGACAAGATCGTCGTGCGCGGGATGGGGATCTGACTTAGGGCAAGGTCTCTGCCAGACCCGGGCAACATCCCGGTCCGATCCGTGGGGGCGTTGATCCGCAGCATGATGTGATGCGAAGCACAGGTATGAGGATCGCGATCATCGGCGCAGGAGTGTCCGGGCTCGTATGCGCGCACCGGCTGCACGCAGATCACGAGCTGGTCGTGTTCGAGGCGAGCGATCGCCTCGGCGGGCACGCCAACACGGTTCGTGTCGATACCGAGACCGGGGCCCATGACATCGACACGGGCTTCATCGTCTTCAACGACCGCAACTACCCGAGCTTCGAACGCCTG
>Ga0209420_1001490_pt1 | contig 11049 bp, 13 predicted proteins | sample BlaSpr_A8_OM1_O1_FD_187972 | JGI IMG/M metagenome (GOLD analysis project Ga0209420, IMG submission 187972) | Forest soil microbial communities from Thunder Bay, Ontario, Canada - Black Spruce, Ontario site 2_A8_OM1_O1 (SPAdes) (version 2) | ecosystem: Environmental > Terrestrial > Soil > Boreal...
CTTCGTCGAACGCACAAGCGAAGGAGAAGAAGATGAATGAAGCACTGACCATCAACGGAGACGGCGCTCAGCGCAATCCAGATATCCATTGGCCCAAAGGACAGCACCCGGAAGACGCCGACCTCTATGCCCACAACGAGACTATGGTGAATGCGAGTTGCTGGTATCCCAACTCTCACAATGTCGTCGTTCATGACAGCCCGGACAACAAATTGCACGAAGGGACGAAGTTCTCCTGGGACACGTTCGGTGTACATATCGAGAGCACCGTTCACGAGTTCGTGCCCAACAGCCGAATTGGCTGGTGGGGTTTGGGCACGGGAATGAAGGCTTATCACACGTTCCTGCTGGTTAAAACTGACCAGGGTTGCCACATCATCACCGAAGAGGTCGTGAGAGGTGAAGGGGCCATCAAATTCCGCCAGGAGCAGCCGAACGCAATGCACGACGGCCACGACCTTTGGCTAAAGGTGATCAAAGAGCGCTCTGAAAGGCAGAACTAGAGGTGGGGTCTTGGGGGTCGAGCCTGCTTGGCTCATCGATGTATGGCGAGAAACCATTCGCTGCAGCCGGACGCAACATGATCGGAACAAAGACGCTTTGGGCTTGTTCGTAGACGAATGGCGGCAAGCGAAGTATCGACGTCTTCACACCGCTTTGTCTTTGGGAGCTCACAGTCTGTTCGGACGCTGCCCCCATGTTCAACATAGGATCGGGCGAAAGGGGCGATACTTGGTCTGCTTCCGAGTCATCGGGATTAGCAGCGACTGTAGTGGTGTTGGAGTTCCCACGAACCGCTTCCCATTACCCGCCAATCCTTGCCCCAAAGCAGTGATCGCGGACCGATCGGGTGCCTGTCAGCAGGCTCGCACAAACGTTGACGAAAAAACCGGGATCAGAATTTATTGAAGCCCTCGTAGAGAAACACGCCGAAAGCGACGAGCAGAAGGACGATCGAAAGAATCATGAGGAGCTTGATGGGCCTGGAGAGTTTCTCAATGCGGGCGACGATTTCGCGCTGCTCGTTGGCCATGGAATCGCCAGCGCGATCCAGAAAGATTTGATCGTCTTCACGAATTTCCAGAGTGCCGCGGTAGGCGAGAAGGCCGACCAGAACGGCGGTAACCGCTCCCCAAAGCACCAAAACGCCCAAAAGTGCGCCGTGAATCGCTTCCATGGGTGCCTCCCGCCTGCTGGCCGTGAACAGTGCCCGAGTGCAGACGGCCGTGCAGGCCCGAGTTCTTAGCTGGATTGGGGGGATTATGCACCCCGAACGGCGGTGGTTTCAAGCAGGAACGCGGTCGTCTGGGAACTGGATGCCCCAGAACTTGCGGGCGGGGTAAAGCATCTCCAGGCCGAGTTCGAAGACGCCGGGATCTTTGCTGTGGCCAACGCGGATGACACGAAATTCCTGCGTTTCCTGAGAAATGGCGTTGAGAAGTTCGATGCGCGAGCCGAGGCCGGGTTCGAGCGACGCGCGGACCAATGCGCCACAGCGGCTGACGGCGATGGCTTCGCCGAGGGTTACCAGGGGTTCGCCGTCCATGCCGTTGCTGAAAAGTTGCACCGGGATGCGAATGAAAACGCGCGACGAGCGGCGGCGCTCCAGCATCGCGCGGGTGGTAGCCATGATTTCGTCTCCTGTTCGCCGCGAGACCAGCGATCCAATGTAGTGCGAACGTTGGGGTGGGTCAAGAGTTCCTGATCGTGGTGTGCTGCGTTGACAAACCGCGGGGCAGGCGTCAATATGGTTGCGCCTCGTAGTTTTGTTTTGCCACACACCAGAATGGCCCGAGTGGCGGAATTGGCAGACGCGCTAGCTTCAGGAGCTAGTTCTCGCAAGGGAGTGGAGGTTCGAGTCCTCTCTCGGGCACCATACATTCTTAATAACTTACGCCGAATCCCACGATCCGCAAGTTGACGCGTGATCTTGGCTGGTGGCAGTTCTGGTGGCAGTTGGTTTGTGGCTTCCTGACTGCTCAACCAATCGTTCGACTGCATTACGCAGGTGATCTTCGGCGAGGTGGGAGTAACGCAACGTCGTTTCAATTCTCTTTTAACGGTTTGGTCAGGCCGCCTTCAGCGAAAGCGCGGCGCCTTGTTCCCAGTCATGGAGCATTCGATTGCCGATTTCCTCGAACTCCTGGTGACTTTTAATGTAGGCGCGAAGTTCCTGGGAGGTGTCCGCAATCGCGGCGTCGATGCGTTCGAGTATTTTCCTGACACGGGCAGGGGACGCTCCCATGCGCGTCTCGCCCAGGCGTTGCAGCTCCTTGGCGCTCGCCCATTTCGTCGTACCGTGGAGGGTAAGCGCCATGCTGTCCTTTGGCAGATAGACGGAGGTGGTCACGAGATCATAGACGGGCGCAAGCCTCGCTTCGCCCTGTACGTCGTCATAAACAATCCCGAAATTCTTCAGATGCGCGTCGCCATTGCGGAGCGCGCAATTAAGGGCAATCAGGGTGAAGAGCTTTTCCATGTCCTCATTGACATGCGTGGAGTTTGCGAACTGCCCGAATCGCTTCATGACCGAAGTCTCGTAGCTGCCGCGATATTTTTCATCGGTCCTGCGGCCATTCAGCACGCAGAAATCCTCAAATCCGCGGTATGTCCCGTCCACGCGCAGTTCGAAACGGTCGATGACCAGCGCCATGGCGTCCTCCGCCAGGCGGTACGGGGGCACGCCGAGTCCGCAGTTGCGCGCTACCGTAAGGCAGAAATACTCATTGGCGGCCAGCTGCGGAGATTCGTTGGGCTCCCACAGCTTCACGATGTGGGTCGCGCCCTTGTAGCATTGCGAGAGGCGGTGTCCCGTATGCTCCGTCTCGGTGAACACCTTTTCGTCGCGCACGAGGATTTTGGGCTGTACGCCGCTGATCCCGGAGAAGGGCGCAAATTTTTCAAGCAGGTGGCGGAGCAGGTCGCCGCCGCGCCTGCGTTCCAGGATTTCGTCCACTGACTGGAAGGGCACGTCCTCGTGCAGCTGCTCCTTGTCTCCGGTGTAGCGGATGCGGCCGACCTGCGAGCGGCCGACAATGGACAGCAGGTCGAATTCATCGAAGGTGCCGGTGGCTTTCGCGAATGCCAGGCGGAGGCGCTCGCGCAAGACGCCTTCGGGCAGGTTCATCTCGAAAATCGGAAGCAGGCCGAAGGGCACGCTCCAGGACTCCAGCCTGATCGGCATCGTGACGGACGCCGCGCGCGCGCGTGCCGCGGTCGGCAGATAGGCGAACGTGCTGCCGCGCTCGCCATGGCGATCGAGCAGTCCCGCCTCAGCGGCGTCGGTCCAGACTTTGATCATCGCGATCCTCTTTGAGGAGTTCGTCCAGGGTGGGACGGTGCGAGCTCGCCGCCTGCAGCGTCAGCTCAAGTCCGAGAGCGGCAAGCAGCTTGGTGAGCTTCGAGAAACCCAGTTCGCCGGCGCGTCCGTTTTCAAGTGCCTCAAGCGTGGCGCGGCTGATGCCCGCCTTGCGCGCAAGCGCCGCCTGGCTTAGCTTGAGTTTCTTGCGGCTCTCGGCGATCCGTTGCCCTATAAGTGTTAGATCCAGCATCTGCCTAATATATTAGGCATTATTGGCTTTGGCAAGTCTCTTGCCTAGTATATTAGGCAATAATGCGAACTTGCGAGGGGGGTCCAAAGAGCAACTGGGCTCAAATTCGCGATGGCCCGTGCGGCTTAGCCATGCTGGGAAAGTTGCAGATCGTCCACGGCTTTAGGATTACCGTCACCGCTTTCCCGGCTGCGAAGCCAGCTCTCGACCCTGATTCTCAAGATCAACATGCGTGAGCTGTGGATCAAAGGGCGCGACAGAGACACATAGGCCGCAAACGGCCGAGGCCCCTAATTCTCCAGGCGCTTCATGAACCCGTCGGTCGGAGGATCGCCGTGTAATTGTTGCTGGCTTTCTCCCTTCCGACACGTTGCAATTCCTTCAAGCGAACCTACATTCAGAGATCATGCTCGGCCTCGGCAGAATCACCGGGCGGAGGAGCTGATTGGCCTTTCCTGGCGTTCAACTCGGCTTGAGCTTTCACTACGGTCCGGCGGGCATAGTCCTGCGGGTCATGCTTGTCCTGAGAGCGAAAGTCGGCGATATTCTGGATTACTTGCTCGGGATCGACGCCTCGCGCCAGGGTCCGTTTGGCGTACGCCCAATCGTGCTCTGATTGGCTCAACGCACGCGCGCCTGAGGAGGATTCTCTCGGGGATGAGCTGCGCAGGAACTGACGAGGCGAGTCTAAAGAATCGGTTCGTAGATTGAAATCGAAGAGATGACACGTGCGATCGGAATGCTGTTCTGCTTGGACGATGAATTCCGAGTCGTATTTTCTATTTGCGAATCCCGGAAGTCGGAGCACTCGAGTGGAATCTGTGGACGCCGGGTCACCGCCAAATCTGCGAGCGATTGCCCTTAGCATTGGTTCGGCCTGCTCGCTTGTGACGTCCTCAACCTTCCAGACCACCTGAAACTTTCCCGGCGATGTGTTGAGTACGTAGTTCGGCGATGGCACCAGATCCGATTGTTCGATCGCGGCAAGCGACGCGTCCCCATCATTATCGAAGTCCGCATAGAGGTGCCGAATCGTACGGATATCCTCTTTTGTCCGGGTATGCGCCTGCGGTTTCAGGGGATTCATGCCTACATAAATGTCGCAGGATTCCCGGTGGTTCTTGAAGCGCAGCCAATCCTGGAAGGTTGGCTCTATGATCTCGGCGGCTGAGGCGATGCGCTGAATTGTTTCGCGGCGCTTTGGGTTCCGAACCAGAATCGCCAGACGATCGGAGGGATCAAAGCTCGCGCGCAGATACTCCGCTGCGCTGATTTTCTTCGGTTTCGATTGCTCGCCTACCACGCTCTGGCCTCCCGTCTTTGATACACCGCGCAGTAATCAAAGAGATCGACATCCGGATCGTAGCTGTTGATTTCAACGACTTCGGAAATGAATCTGCGTCCGGGCCGGCGTTCGACATGGACCACGACGTTCAGTGAATCGGCAATATTCGTCTTGACGGCGCGATAAGGTAGCTCGATTCCGCTCTGTAGCACGCAGCTCGTAAATCGAGCAAGACCCTGCTTGGCAGAGTTCGCGTGAATGCTGGACAGAGTGCCCGAGTGGCCCGTGTTCAAGAGTTGCAGCAGATCGAAAGCCTCGCCGCCGCGAATCTCCCCAAGCAGGATGCGGTCCGGGCGATGACGCAGGGACGCTTTCAGCAAGTCGCGTATCCCTATGGTGGGAAGGCCCTTCTGTGCTTGGCGCGCTTCGAACCGAACCAGATTGGCATGCGGCATCTGGATTTCAGCAGTGTCTTCAATCAACAGAATCCGCTCGTCGCCCGGTATGAACCGGCCCAGCGCATTGATGAGCGTGGTCTTACCCGAACTCGTACCCCCGCTGATGAGAATATTCTTCCGCGCGAGAACGTAATCTTCGAGGCGGTTCGCAAGAGTCTGATCCAGTGCTCCGGCGCGCACCAGATCCTGCACGTCGAGATGACGGGAATGGAACTTGCGAATCGTCAGCACCACGCCGTCCAGACTACAGGGCGGTATGACGGCGGCCACCCGGCTTCCATCAGGAAGTCGCGAGTCGAGAATGGGCTTCGATTCCGAGATGTCATCGCCCAGGCGGCGGGCGATATTTTTCACTGCAACCATCAGCGCTTTTTCGCCAAGGCAGACACCCTGCACTTGTTCGAGGAATCCCCGCTTTTCGATGAAGATGTCGCATGCGCCGTTCACCATCACTTCGCTGATGGAATCATCGAGGAGCAGATGCTCGATGGGCTTCAGGAACGGTAGGATGGTCTCGAATCCATTCATCAGAGTCTCCCTTGAGCGAGCTGCTCGAAATAAGAGGTGTTGACGTCGTTGAAATACGGCTTCAGGTAACACAGCGTCGGGGGCATGGGATTGAAACCGTCATAGGCGATTACGACAGACTGTGCATTCTTGAGTTCGGTGAAAGTCTTGGTATCAAAACGCAAATCGGAGTGTGGGTAGTAGCTCTTCGATGCGGTGATGTTCGCTTTGTGGGAAATCGCCTTGCCCGTGAGCAGACTGATGCTGGCATCGTGTCCACTTTCAGACAGGTTATAACTGACCTTGAGCTGATCCTCGCGCCCGCACAGCTCGCTGGCTGTTTTCGCCGAGAAATCATCGGAAAGAGCGAGGAAAATCTTGGTGCGAAATGTCTGCAGAAGCGTGCGCCAGCTGTCGCCCGGCACTGCGGATTTCAGAGAACTGATGCTCTGGGTGGCGACGATCGCGATGCACTTGGGCTGTCGCGAGAGGCTGAAAAACTTTTCGTCCCCGGTGGGTTCATTCTCGCCGACGGTGACGAAGTGCTGGTATTCGTCACAAAGGAACAGGGTCTGGCGGAAGTATTGCTCCGGATGCGCCTCGATCCTGGGGATGCGATTGACAACGGCTCGTTGAAAATCAAGCTTCATCATCACGCCCAGGGCTCTGGCAAGCCCCGGGTTCATGGCTACCGGGAAGTTCAGGGCGCAGACTTTGCCGCTTTCAATGAGCCAGGCGAAGGAGGGAAGCGGCGTCCCATAGCGGTGATCGGCATTCGCCAAGCGATCGTAGCATTCCGGTGGCGGGCAGAAGGCGCGTTTGACGCTGGGGTTGTCGTCAAACAAGGAAAGAAAAACCGAGATGCCCTCGACAATGGATGTTCGGAGCTTTGGTTCGATGCGTCGCCAGTCGTTGTAGAACCAGCGTTTGACTGCTTGTAATTGCTCCTGACGCTCGAGATCGCTCGGGTCGCAACCCGCTTCACTCCAACACTGGAATTCAATCGCTCCGGACTCAAGAAAGCGCCGCACGCCGGGTGTTTCCCTGGCACGGTACATTCCGGTATCTTCGTCAAAGAGGAAATCAAAAAGTTTCAGGTCCGCAACGTGAGTCCGGAAGTCGTTCGGCGAGACCAGGACGAAACAGCGATCTTCCAGGCGGCGTTCCGCGTCATGGATCTTGCCCTCGAGGACTTCGGATGCGATGGCGCATTCGTAGACGTCGAACAGGGTGACATAGTCATAGGCGATCTTGTGCAGCAGGATGATGAATTTGACCAGATTCGTGTAGGCCTGCTGCCAGAATGGTTCCCTTCCCTTTCCAAACAGGTTGTTCAGCAGCGAAGCGATACCGTAGGCCAGTGCATAGGCGTCGAGATCGTTGTGAAGAGGATTGTAACGGTACTCGGATTGGAGGCTGATTTCGACATAGTCGCCCGCGCGTCCGCTCCGTTCGAGAATGCCTTTCACCTTGCGGCAGAAGTCCCCTTTCACCTCCAGAACAAGTCCGCCGATCTTGCGCTCCTGGTTTGCCGCCTGATAGGCAAGAATTTGCTCCGCAAACGGGTACATGCAGCAACTTGTCTTTCCACTGCCGATTGCGCCGAAGACAGCGATGCCTGTGAATAGCCCGCGCTCGGGAACCGTGAGCCAGTGGGGAGACTCGGCGGGGCCCGGAGTGCGGGCGTTGTGGACTTCGCCAACCACCAAGAACAACTTCTCACGCGCGGGCGGGTCGATATAAGCGGGCAGCCGTCCGGGCCGAGTCTTTTGCGGAATCTTCAGTGCAAAAATGTAGATTCCGGTGAGCAAGATCGAGTAAACGATGAACGGCGTGGTGTAGAGAAAAACGAAGTAGCAATACCGGAGTCCGAGAAACAGGGGTCGAGCGCGCAGAAAGAGGAGTTCGATGAGGAAATTGTCTGCGGGAAACGGCATCCGGAAATACAGAATGATCCCGGTCGTTGCAGCCAACACGCAGGCAATCAAATTCTTGGAATGGATCAGGCGCTGCATCATGTCATTCGGCTCTTTGTAGTCATCTGGCGTTGGACTCGTCCGTATCGATCAGATGGGTAGCGAATCGAATGTTACGTCGCGCAACACTTTCCCCGTTCTGCAGTCCGAGTCCTTCTTCGGTCCGCTTACTCGCGGCCCAGCTGTCATAGAGATGTTCAATGTCCTGATTCTTGAAACGGAGATTGGACCGTTCCAGCCATTCGACATCCTCATTCGAGAGTTTTCCGTACTGCTTTGCGTCCCAGGCCGCCCGCAACCGGAAATAGCGGATCAGTTCCAGCGAGTCGTTCCGCTGAAGGGACATTGTCACCACAGAGGTGAAGCACTGTTCCGCTTGCTTGAAATGGGCGGAAGAATTCGAGATATAGAGGAAGCAAAAATCGCCGAGGTGACGGAAGAGCGGTGTATAGGCGCGAAGGTGGTTTCGAAAGCCCGCCAGCCTTGCTTTTCCCGGGTCCACGTACGACAAGGTGAGAACGGGCGTGCAGGGACTCTGTGCGGAATCGAGAAAAAGCGGAAAACTGTCCACGAAATAGCGCACGGTCGGTTCGGCAGCAGAGACTCCGTCATAGGACTTCGCCGGCAGGACCGTCCGCGGGACGCTGATCTCTTGACAGAAATAGTTCAGTTTCTCCTGCTCGGTTTCCAGGTACTGATGCTCCTGGTGGGCCAGGATGAAATCCAGAAGGATCAAGCGAGTGCGGATGAACTCGGTCGAGTGGCGGCGCCGGTTGCGGAGATTTTCGCGGTCGATCTGCCGGTAGAGCGTTTTCGAACACAAATGATACGCGCCGCCCACGTTCAGGTATTCACGCCATGTCGCGTGGCCGCGGCTCTCAAGCTTGTCGGTAAAGAGGTGCGAGCGTTTGCCCGGGCCCGTCTGGGTGAAGGCGATGAACTGTCGCGGCAGGAAATACCCGGAATAAGTGGCCACCAGGTACAGGAACCCTGCCTCCGCACTCGTATAGCCCAAGCCCTCCAGGGCACTCAGGTGGTGAGTCGCGATTTTCATAGGGAAAGAATGTCCGCGGTGAGTTCGTGCCGATCGAGCGCGCGACGCAGACGGTCCGTCTCGCCATGTGGTGTATAGAGCGAGAATCCGGCACGCGCCTTTTCTGCTATCTGACGCGGCCGGTAATGTTCGGTGACCAGCTCCAGATTGACTCGGGCCATTTCTCCCTGACAGTCTTCATACTCGATGCTCAGATCCGGAAGCGGGATCTTATTGCACACGACGCGCAGTCCGTTGCGCGCGGCAATTTCGGCTTGCGCTTGGACTCCCAAGTTCGCGAGGTCACGAATGATTTTCCTCTTCAGCTCGTAGCCCAGGATGACGCGCAGATTGCGCCCTCCCTTGGCCTCAATGCGGGGAGCTTCCTTCTGATAGAGGCGGTAGAGATCGGCGTCGTGATTTGCTTCTCGAGGATTGACGAAGTCGTGATAGACCTCTTGGGTCGCGGGCAGATGCCGGGTCGCGCGCAGCAAGCGGTGTCCTTTGGGGGTCAATGTCAAAAGTTCGCGCGGGCTGGCCTCCGATCCCTCGAACGTGCGCTGGCGCACGAGCCCTTTGCGGATAAGACGTTGGCGGTCTTGGTCGAATTGATGCCGACGGCCGTGATAGGCGTGTTGCGCGAGGTCTTCCAGGGCAATGACGCGGAATTTCCCGAGTTCTGCGATCGTCTGAATCTCCGATTCGCGTAGGCGATAGCCGCGATCCCGGTCATAAAAGGCAGCACGGCCACGCGTGGACTGGATTGGACGTGGTGGCTGCAGCGATCGTTCTGTGTTGCGCTCTTGCTCGGGCGAACCGACCTGCTTTCGGTTCACTTCGAGCGGAACCGATTCGCTTTCAAGCAGGCAGTCCTCGCGGACAGAGAATTCGTTTGGAACCTCTTCCGAGTCGCGTGGTGTGAAGTCGCGAGACATCTTAGTGCGGATCCTGGTTGTAAGGGGGAGCGGGCAGCGAGGACTGCCCCGTGGCAAGTTGTCTGTCCAGGTGCGAGAGCTTGCGGCCAGTGTCCTTGAGGAAAAACTTGCGCTGAATAAGATGGACGGCGGCAAACAGGTTCGTAGAGACGACGGTGAGCGCGAGCAGGATGGCCCCGCCGTACTGGTGAAGCAGGAAAGACCTGTAAGGAATTAGGAATCTCAATTCGCCCATAAGCCAAAATCCCAAGGCCAGCAGGATCGTGATCGTGATGATCAGTGTGTTGGCGATCATAGAAATCTCCTCGCCTCGCCTCGAGGTTCTGAAATGAGGTTTTCGATAACCTTTGTGCTTCTCAGGGAGTGGGCGGAAAGCGGGGTGAAAGGCAGGCCCTGCGGAAGCGCGCCGGTTGTTCTGGTGGCGCAGGTCGCTGGGAGGGGATGTGACCGCGGTGAGAAGCAGGGTCGCAGCGGCAGGCCGGCGCTCGCGCGCCGAGGCTCGCTCGACCCTGCCCTGCGTCCGACCGCGACCGGTTCGGTTTGGCTGTTGATAAAAAGACTCATTGGAACGCTTCATCTTCGCGGAAGTAGGTGATGGTGATTCCCAGCGGATTAATCGGAATCAGTTCGTTCGGCACCTGAGTCTTGAAGATGAAAACAAAATTCGCGGTGTACAGATCACGTTTCAGCTCGCTATGGTCGGCGGGCGAGTAATAGACCATATAGAAATCCACGCGCGCGCGAAACGGTGGCGTTTGCATCTCCTCGAGGGCAACTTTTTTCACCTGCACATCGATCTCTGGCGCTGCCGTATTGGTGATGAATTTCTTGATGATGTCGTCTTTGCGGTAGGCATCGAGAATGCCGTCAGCCAGCTTGCCGTCCAGAAAATAGAGCGACTTCGAGAAATCGTCCTGAATTGTGTAGCGGTTACGACGGTAGTAGAGAGCACAAAACTGCGACAAAAAATACTTGGCCTCGGCATCCTGCGGTTTGTATTCCAGGTTGTGGTAATTGATGGCTTCGGCGCGGCCCAGATCGTCGATGCGGATGACCAAGGGGCGAAAATTCTGGAAGGTACGAATCGTCTTCAAATCCACCAGCGCGAGGCCAGCCGCAACCAGCGAGACCAGACAAAGTGCAATCTTGAGATAGGTGTTCGTCACCATCGGGTCCCCGCACTGCTCAAGGTAGAGGCGCTTTGCGTCCTGGAAAGTTGCGTCCTGGTGCATCACATCACCCTGGTCAGGACCGCGGCCGGCGCTTCGAGCAGTCCCGCGGACGAACCGCCTGCCGCACCGCTG
>Ga0209420_1001491_pt1 | contig 11041 bp, 10 predicted proteins | sample BlaSpr_A8_OM1_O1_FD_187972 | JGI IMG/M metagenome (GOLD analysis project Ga0209420, IMG submission 187972) | Forest soil microbial communities from Thunder Bay, Ontario, Canada - Black Spruce, Ontario site 2_A8_OM1_O1 (SPAdes) (version 2) | ecosystem: Environmental > Terrestrial > Soil > Boreal...
GGCTATGCAGTAGCTCCGCCTCGGGACGGCTGCGCCGTGGCGCTGACCGCGCCCGCTTCGCGATACTCTTTTTAGGATCCCCTCGGCTATGCAGTAGCTCCACCTCGGGACGGCTGCGCCGTGGCGCTGACCGCGCCCGCTTCGCAATACTCTTTTTAGGATCCCGTCGGCTATGCAGTATCTCCGCCTCGGGACGGCTGCGCCGTGGCGCTGACCGCGCCCGCTTCGCGATACTCTTTTTAGGATCCCCTCGGCTATGCAATAGCTCCGCCTCGGGACGGCTGCGCCGTGGCGGTACTGAGGGTCCCCAAAAGGTACCCGCACGGCGCCCGGCATTCATAGGGGATCGAAAAATGGTGAGGATCGCGGTCCAGGGCTGGCTTCCCAAGCCTTCAACACCACCGTTCCCGGTCTACAAACAGTAGGATAAGATTCGCTGCCTACTTGCTCCGTTGCCGACTTACAGTCAAACTCTGAAACATAATGCAGCCGCCTGCGCTGACTCGCTGGATCTCGCCCGGGATTACTCGGAAATTCGTCTTCATCAATTTCCTTTTATTCGTCCTCGCGATCCTTCTTACCCTAATGAGCACGGTCGCGATAACTATCGTTTCCGGTCTGCGCGCCTATGTCGCAGGCGAGGGTCTCTACGCGAAGTATCAAAAGGATGCGAGCTTCTATTTGCGCCGCTATGTGACCGACGGCAGCGAGGCCGACTACGCGAAGTTTGTCGCCGACATCAAGGTTCCCTTGGGCGACGGGATTGCGCGTCGCGCGTTGGCGCGGCCGTGGGCGGATCGCGACGAGGCGGAGCGTGGTTTCAGGCAAGGGAAGAATTCGGAATACGACATTCCCGCGTTGATAAAACTCTATGTCTACTTCCATCATTTCAGCGCGATGCAAGATGCCATCAACATCTGGGCCCGTGCCGATGACTTAGTCACTCAACTCGCACAAACCGGCGCGACCGCGCATCAGCGAATGACGGCTGGACGTTTTTCAGCTCGCGACAAGCGCGAGCTGGTCGTTCGGATCGACTCTCTGGGCGAGCGACTAGTGGTGTTGGAGAACTTGTTCTCGCATACTCTGGGCGAGACCTCGCGATGGATTTCCCGAGGAGTGTTCGAAACGCTCTTAGGATCCGATCTGCTACTGCTGGTGGCTGGCTTTCTGTTCTCGGTGTTCCTTGGAAGATCGGTGGGAAAGGAGATCGATGAGGTCGCACAAGCCGTCGGCAAGATCGCTCAAGGCGATTTATCCACCCGATGCGCGGTTGGCGGAAGCGACGAGCTCAATCTTCTCGCCGAGGGCGTCAACCAGATGGCCTCGAGCATCGAGCACACGCAGCAAGAGCTGAAACACGCGCGTGACAACGCGCTGCAAGCGTCGCGGGTGAAGTCGGAATTTCTTGCCAACATGAGCCATGAGATTCGCACTCCGCTCAACGTCGTGCTCGGATACACCGACGTGCTCGCCGAGGAGATCGATGCCGGCGATAACGAAGACATGAAGGAGCATCTCGACGCCATCAAGCGCGCCGGCAAGCGCCTCAACCGGACCATCCAGGGAATTCTCGATTTCTCGAAAATCGAGGCGCGCGCTTTCGAGCTGCGTCCACAATCGGTCAAGCTGGCGGCACTGCTTGAGCATCATGTGCAGGACATCCGAATTCTGGCCGAGCAGAAGAATATCAAACTCCAATGCGTCATCGACGAGCCCGATGCGACCGTTCTGTGCGACGAGTATTGCCTTTCCGGCGCGCTGACCAATCTGCTTCAGAACGCGATCAAATTCACCGAGCAGGGAACCGTGACGGCGAAGTTGTATCGCGGCATCGATCGCTTCCTGAAGATTTCGGTGGCTGATACCGGGATCGGCATCGAGCAGAGCTACCTGAATCGAATCTTCGAGCCATTCTCTCAAGAGCAATCCGGCTACACCCGCGCCTTCGAAGGCAACGGTCTTGGCCTAGCCCTTACCCGTAGCTATCTGCAAATGAACAGCGCGACCGTCGGAGTGCAAAGTCAAAAAGGAAGCGGCTCGACCTTCACGATTTCGTTCTCTCCGGAGTCCGAACTCAGACTTCTTCCGCAACAATCGGCGCCCGAAATTCCCCCGCATACCAATGGCGCCACTCCGAAGACGTCGGTCAGGCGTCCGTGCATCCTGGTGGTTGAGGATGACCCCGATAACCAGACGCTCATACGCACCATCCTGAAAAATCAATACAACGTTCGCCTCGCCGCGTCGGGTGACGAAGCGCGCAAGGAGCTTCAGAGCAAAGGCGAACCGATCGAGTTGATACTGATGGATTGGTCGCTGCGTGGAGATGAGGATGGGGTCACTTTGACGCGCAGTTTGCGTCTCGACGATCGCTATAAGCAAACCCCGGTGGTGGCACTCACCGCGCATGCCTCCACGGAAGATCGAAAACTCGCGATGGCGACGGGGTTCGATGCGTTCCTCGGTAAGCCGATAAATCGCGACGAGCTATTCCGCACCCTCGATTTGCTGATTCACTAGCCGATTGCTGATTCACTAGGCAGTGATCGCTGCTAGCCCAGAGCGCGTCACTGCTCCTTGCATTCCTGAATTTCTGCGGCAGCCTCTTCCGGCGTCTTCGCGTCGAGATGAACCCGTGGCTGCAGCCAGCCCATCGAAAGCGACTCCTCGATGTAGTAGCTCTGACCGGCTTTCACATCGATATCGATTGCCGTCGTAACCTCCGTATGCGCGTCGCAATGCAACGGTCCGGAGTCGATTGTGAAGCGATGGAATCCGCCGGGTCCAACTGCCGATGAGTAGTCGCCGCAATTTACCGCAGGCGACACGCCAACACCGATAACGCGGTAAGGGCGATATAGGTACACCGCGCCTTTGGCCGACGGAGGAGGAGCAGGCTGATACGCGAGTCCATTCACTGCGCATCCCGCGCAGGCAACCATCAGCATCACGATCGCAAACCGCGCTATCATTCTTCGATCACCAAAACCACTTCAGAATTTGTAAAACCGGATCGCATTGCTGGTGAGAATGTTTTCCCGCGCGCGCTCCTGCAATGCACCGAGCGCCTTGCGGACTTCCTTGACGACGCCGGGATAGATGCAATCGAAATGCGGATAGTCGCTGCCCCACAGCACGTTGCGCTCGACCCCGAGCTCGACCATCGCCTTTAGGGTGCTCTCATCGGGATCCATCGTGAGGTAGCATTGCTCGAGAAAGTATTCCCGCGGCCGCTTATGCAGCCATGGAACATAGGTGCCCATCTTTTCGAAATGACCATCCATTCGATCGAGCCAATATCCGAGCCATCCGATTCCCGATTCCAGGAACGCAACTCTGAGGCCGGGAAACTTCGCCAGCACGCCGCCGCAAATGACGTCCATGCACGCCGCTTGTTGTTCAAAGGGATGACAAACCATGTGGAAGAAAAACGGATCGCGATAGCGATCGGCGCCCATGGTCGGCATCCGGGTTCCGAAGCTGCCGTGAACCGCGACCGGGATATCGAGCTCCTGGGCCTCGCGCCAAAATGGATCGTAAACCGGATCGTTGAGACGGCGTCCGTTGAAAGGGTTGGGGCGGATGAAGACCGCTTTGAAATTCAGCTCCTTGACCACCCGGCGCATTTCCCGAATCGATTCATCGACACTCTGCAACGGCATCGGCGCGACGCCATACAGCCGCTTCGGCGAGGCCTTGCAGAAATCTGCCAGCCAGTTGCTGTAGGCGCGGCATGCGGCGGCCGCCAGTTTCGGATCGCCGATGTCGCCGTACAAAAGCAGCAGCGACGGATACAGCACCGCGACATCGATGCCTTCTTCATCCATCACCTTGAGGCGCAGATTCGGATCGTAGCTCGCGGGAAGAACGTCGTCCCAGCTGAGCTTGCGCGCGCGGCCAAGATCCTCGAGGCCGCCGGGAATCATCGAGGCCGCCACCGGCAACGAGGGCCGGCTGCGATTCTCGCCCTCGATCCAAAGCTCGTCCATGCCGTCGCGATTGCGGCGGATCTGGATCATCTTTTCGCGAAACGCAGGCTCAGTGTATTCCTCCCAGAGTGCACGCGGCTCCACGATGTGCCCATCCGAATCGATTATCTGCGCCATGGCAAAACCTCCGACAATATCCGCTCTCGCGAATCAACGTCGGAGGCTTTCGATTGTCAAGCGCAACGGCGCGCCACGCCGTGACTTGCTAATCGCGTTCACCGAATGGGACGCCGCCGGGCTCCTGCGCAAGCCTATCTTTGATTTCCACCCACGGCGCCTTCGAGCCGACCATGAAATGCACGCCGGCCATTCTCGAAGGATCGGTGTCGAGCGTCCCGAGCCGGAAACCGAGCACGTTGGGCGCACCATCGTCACGCTTGTAGATGGGTGAGCCGCAGCAACTCGCGAAGTAGCGGCGAACACCCGGGCTGGATTCCCAAGTCGACAAGAGCTCCACCCCCGAGACGACAAAGAACTCGCGTGCTTTTACTCCGGCGGTCGTTCCGAAGCTCGATCCCGAATGCTTCCGACAGCGCCAGCAATGGCAGTAGGTGATCGGCCCGAGAAGCTCTCCGCGAATCTCATAGCGAACACGCCCGCAAGCGCAGGAACCATTTAGCATTCATCCAAAGTAATGAAGACGCGCGCGCGGTGCCAAGCCTCGCCCTCGGAGCTATCAGCCGATCATTGACTGCTCTGAGTCGAGGTCGTGCTGGTACTCTTCTGCACTTCGACCGGCTGTTGCACGACCGTCTTGGTTTCCTCGGTGGTGACCGCGGTCTCGGTGGGCTTCTTGTCGGCGCAACCTGCGAGCATCGGCATGGCGAGCGCGAGCATTGCGATCGGGGCAACCAGTTTGAGTTTCATCATGACGGGGACTCTCCTTGTCCGATTGTTGAGATGCGGGACTATTCTGAACGATGTCGCTAAACGATCTCGCCTAACACGTCGCCGACCACACGGAACGGGAACGCGATCACCGTCCACACGAAATGTCCGGTGGCGCCAAGCAGGCTGTCGTGATCGTCGCTGCTGGTGGTGATTGTGGTAATCGTCGCGCCGGGATTGTTCGGATCGGCTTCGGTAGTGGTGGTCTTGGTTTGCTGAGACGAACATCCCGAAATCATAGGAAACGCGACTACTGCGGCAGCGAAGACTGCTACCGGAAGGAGTGATTTGAGGTGACGCATGATGGAGAACTCCTTTCCCCCGCCCTTTTCGTCTCCATCAGCTTAAAGGAAATTCTGGCCCAGCGACAGATCGCGCGATGCCGAATGCACTGGGGTTGAGTCACCAAGTCTCACTTGGAAACTCGAATGCTATTATTGAAACCTAATCTAACGCTTGAGGATCAAGTTTTGCCGCCAACCGCCGCAGCGCGAACTCACTATCCGAGGCCTCGCTCGCGATCTTGTTGAGCGTCTCGCCGATCGCCGGATGCTCGCTCTCCCATCTCATCGCCTGGCGCTGCAGCTCGACGGTGAATTGCACCAGGATTTGAAGGTCGCCGCTGAGCCGCTCCCAATTGTTCGATCCATCATGCGGCAGATTTTCGGGCGGCCTCGGCCATCGCCCGCTATCTGCGAGGATGCCTCGGAGGATGCGTTCGTGGGCCGCTTCCTTCTCCGCAATCGCGCGCACTTCATTCGCGATCGCGGGGTACAACGCCCGCTCCGCATGAAGCCGCATTCGATTCACCAACGCCTCGGATTGGCCCGCGAGTATTTCGAGTTCATCGATGAGGCGCGGCCCCGAGATCCTTGCGCGTAGCTTCTCGAACAGTCCCATTTCTTCCACGATACTCTCCGCTGCTTGGCGATATGCTCGGCGAACATTCCTACAATAATCGTGCAACCTATTCCATGCCCCCATCGTAATGATGATGGAGAAGTGCGCGCCTGCCACAGCGAAGGTATAGTTGTGGGCGCGCGAATTCTGCTCGACACTGGTGCGGGCGGGGCAGGAGCTCGCTCGAGGTGATGACGACGGTGGCAGGCCGCAGCAGCGCAGGCAAAAAGAGCGCACTCACCAAGTGGTGGAAAAGGGGGCCGCTCTTTCGTCGCGTGCGGATCGCCGCCGGCGCGGGATCCCTCGCAGTCACCTTCGCTGTCGGATTCTACTTGGCCGGGTTGTACATCAACATTTCGGAGTTGATCGAAGAGCGGCACGCCGCGCTGACCTCGGCAATCTATTCGGCGCCGACGCTTATCCAAAGCGGCGAGGATGTCGATCGCATCGATCTGATCGGGCGGCTGCGCCGTCTCAGCTACACCGAGACCTCGAGTCCCAATTCCCCAGGAGAGTACGCGACGATGCCGGGTGCGATGTGGATTTACGTGCGCGAGTTCCACGTCGGTTCCAAAGATTACCCGTCCGCGCTGATGCGCCTGGCTCTGCACGGCAAGAAGATCGCCGCCGTGGCCGACGCATATGGCGTCGCGCAGAAGAGTGCCGCGCTGGAGCCCGAGGTTATCGGTCGCCTGCTCCCGGGCGCGCCTGCGGAACGGGTCGAGATTCGACTCAGCGAGATGCAGCCGTACCTGGTGAAGGGTCTGCTCGATACCGAGGATCGATGGTTCTATTATCATCCCGGTTTCAATCCGATTCGGATCGCAGAAGCGGCCTTCAATGATTTCCGATCGCATCGGCTAAGTCAGGGCGCCAGTACGATAACCCAACAGCTCGCGCGCACCTTCATGGATCGCCACGAACGCAGTTTCTCGCGCAAGTTCCGCGAGCTCGCGGTTGCGCTCGTCATCGAGTTTCGGCTCAGCAAGAACCAGATCCTCGAGCGCTATATCAACGATGTGCCGATGGGCGAGTACGACGGCACTCCGATCGAGGGCATGCCGCTGGCGGCGCGCTACTTCTTCAACAAGGACCTGCGCGAGGTTACTCCGGCCGAAGCGGCCACGCTGATCGGAGCGATACAGGCGCCCACCGCTTACGATCCGCGCCGTCATGCCGACCTGTCACGAATGCGCCGCAACACCGTCTTGCTGATCATGCGCAGCAACGATCTCATCGATCAGAACACCTACACCGCATCGATGGCGGCGCCGATTCAAATCGCGAAGGTGCCGGGCCTTCGTCGCGCGCCCTACTTCACCGACTATGTGACCGCCTTTGTGAATCGCATTCCCGGACTCGGCGGTCATCTGCAAGGACTGAAAGTGTACAGCACGCTCGATACCGAGTATCAGGCGGCCGCGCTTGATGCGGTAAAGAACAACCTCGCGCGGATCGAAAAAGCCCATCGATCGATGAGGCACCGCGGCAAAAAGGATCAGCTCGAAAGTGCGATGGTGGCGCTCGATGCCAACTCGGGCGCGATCGTCGCGATGGTCGGCGGACGCGACTACGCCTCGAGCCAGTTCAATCGCGTCACTCAGGCCAAGCGTCAGCCGGGCTCTGCTTTCAAACCGATCGTGTATTTGGCGGCACTCGATCCAAGCCGCGCACCGATGCATCCGGCGCTCACGCTGGCCTCGACGCTTCCCGATGAGCCGATTTCGTATAACGGATGGAGTCCGGTGAATTTCGAGCGCACTTATCAGGGGCAAGTGACCGTGGTCGAGGCGTTGTTCGAGTCGCTCAATGTTCCGACCGCGTACGTGGGCAACCTGCTCGGACCTCCTTTGATGGTGAAGACGGCGCACGAAATGGGAATCCACGAGGACCTTCCCGCGGTGCTCCCGATGGCGATTGGTGCGGATGAGATGACGTTGCTCGAACTCACGTCGGCATACCAGGTCTTCGCCAGCCTCGGTTCTGAATCGAGTCCCTATGCGGTTGAGTCGGTGGTCGATGCGAGCGGTCATGAGGTCTATCGACATGCGCCGGATGCGCATCAAGTAATCGATCTGAACGTCGCATATCTAATGACGGGCGCGCTCAAGGCGGTGCTGCGTTACGGGACGGGCGCGTCATCACAGCGCCTCGGAGTCGATTTTCCGGCGGCGGGCAAGACCGGCACCACACAGGATTTCAAGGACGGTTACTTCATCGGTTATACGCCAGACGTAGTATGCGGCGCGTGGGTTGGTTTCGATCAGCCCGCGCCGACGGGAATGACCGGTGCGCAGTCGGCCCTGCCAGCGTGGGTGGACTTCATGATCTCGACGGCGCCCGATGACGCGCCCGATTTTGCGCAGCCCTCGGGCGTCGAGATGGCGACGATCGATCCAGCCTCCGGAGGTTTGGCGACGGAGGCCTGCCCTCGCAAAGTGGAGTTGCCTTTCCTGCTCGGAACCGCACCGACGCAGTTGTGCTCCTTGCACGGTGGTATGTTCGCCTCGGCGCCGATGCCGCCGCCACCCATTCCCACCGAGGGCACGCCGCCCTCCTCGATGCCGCAACCGAGTGCGCTGCCAAGTCCGGCGAACTCCGATGTATTCGGCAAGCTCGGCAGCCTCATCAGCAGCCTGTTTCACTAGAGCGGCGCGGCCGCCGAACGTTTTTGCCGAGCCACTGTTCGGCGCCGATAAACAGGCGGTAGCACTCCCCTACACTCAGAATATGCGGCGTGTTAGTTTGACATCACAATGAGGTCCAATCTTTCTCGCGCCGCCACCGCACTTGCCGTCACGGTCGTCGCAATCGGCATCTCGGGATGCTGGGTGCCGATGGCGATTCAGTACGCTCCAGTCGCGCTTCAAGCCTTGGGCGGCGTTGGGACTACCGCCATCTCATGGGCGGAGAGCACCAAACCTCGCGGACCGGGCGTCGTCGAGATGCGCACGGCTTCCGATGGCAGTTCTGAGTATCGCGAGTTGCGCTTGGCTGATTCCGAGGATGGCGCGCGATGGATGCCAGTCGTGGACAAGGATACCAGCGCCGACGGATGGCGTCCTGCGGTAAACTTCCTCCAGATGAGTTTCGCGCCTCCACTCACGGCCGCGCTTCCCGCCAGCGGCAGCCGTTACGTAGCCTATACGCCCGCCGACGCCGACTCGCCCGATGCTCGTACCCAAGCGTTCACCTTCAGTGAAATGTTCGGCACACCGGTCGGCACCTTTGTTTCCGATGACCATCTCTACAATTACTCGCTGCCTCCCGCGCTACCCAAGATCGAGTTCGACTAGCCAATCGCTCGTACATAGTTAGCGGCTTCGTCGTGGAAGCTCTGCGAGAGCATCCGCGCAAATTGACATAGCCCCGCTAAAATCCTACAAGCCATTACCTGCCCGAGAGGAGGATCTCCGATGGCTATCGATCCAGCGAAGTTCCAGGAATTGGCGAACAAGATGGTCGGTGACATGGGAGTCGCATTCGGCGCCGCCCTGGTCCTCGTAGGAGATCGGCTCGGCCTCTATCGATCGCTTGCCGCGAATGGACCTGCGACCCCGGACGAATTGGCGTCGCGCACCCACACCTTCGAACGCTATGTGCGCGAATGGCTCGCCGCGCAAGCCGCAGCCGGATACATCTCGTGCGATGCCGCGGCGCATCGCTACTTCATGACCGAGGAGCAAGCGCTGGTATTCGCCAATGATGAGAGTCCGCTGTTCGCGCCCGGTGCATTCGAAGTCGCCGCCGCGATGGTGCGCGACGAGCCCAAGATTACGGAGGCCTTCCGCTCCGGCAACGGCGTTGGATGGGGCGAGCACGACGTCTGCCTGTTCCGCGGCACCGAGCGCTTCTTCCGTCCCAGCTATGCCGCCAATTTGATCTCGAGTTGGATTCCCGCACTCGATGGGGTCGCGGCAAAGCTCGAGCGCGGCGCGAGCGTCGCGGATGTAGGATGCGGCCACGGCGCGTCAACCATGCTGATGGCGAAGGCGTATCCCAAATCGCAATTCACCGGATTCGATTTCCATCAGCCCTCGATCGATCGCGCGACAGAACTCGCTCGCGAGGCGGGACTTGCCGATCGAGTCCGCTTCGCCAAAGCTACCGCCAAGGATTTTCCCGGCACTTACGATTTGGTTGGATGCTTCGATTGCCTGCACGACATGGGCGATCCGGTGGGTGCGGCGGCGCATGTGCTCTCGACTCTGAAGCCCGATGGCATATGGATGATCGTCGAGCCGTTCGCTTCTGACGAGACGGCGCAGAATCTGAATCCGGTGGGAAGAATGTTCTACTCGGCCTCGACCATGATCTGCACGCCGGCTTCGCGCGCGCAGGAAGTTGGCCTCGCACTCGGCACCCAGGCTGGTCCGAAACGGCTTGGCGAGGTGGTTAAGGCGGGAGGCTTCACACGATTTCGAGTCGCCACTCAGACGCCATTTAACCTGGTACTCGAAGCGCGCCCTTAGAGTCGCGGCAGCATGTCGCGAAGGTTCATCCTGATATGTGCGATCGTGGTGGTCGTCGGCGCGGGAGCATTCGGATGGACGCGGTTCAACCGCGCCGCCGTCGGCATCCCGAACTTCTACGTCTGGAAAGTTGTGTCCGGCAATCGGCACAACGGTCATCGCGCAAGTGTCAATGGCATCAGCATCTACTACGAGACCTACGGCCACGGGCGGCCGGTTCTCCTGCTGCATGGCGCGACCGGATTTCTGGAAACGATGCACTACTTCATCACCGGTCTTGCGCCTGCTCATTTCGTGATCGCAGTGGACAGCCGCGCGCAGGGACGCTCGACCGATTCCGATGCGCCGATCAGCTACGCGCTGATGGGTGACGACATGATCAAGCTCCTCGATACGATGCACATCCCATCCACGGATGTGGTCGGCTGGAGCGACGGCGGGATCATCGGTCTCGACATGGCGATGAAGCATCCTGATCGCGTGCGCCGCCTCGTAGCTATCGGCGCCAACTACGATGTTGACGGGCTCGATCCTAAAAACTTCCCCAACCCAAATGAACCGCCCAACTCGGGTGTGAAGCAGTTCTATGAGCGTGTCGCACCCGACCCGGCGCATTTCCCAATCATGTATAAGAAGATCATGACGATGCTGGTGACGCAGCCGCATTACACGCTTGCGGAGCTAAGTCAGATTCGATGCCCCACGCTGATCGTGGCGGGTGAGCATGACCTGATTCTCCCGGAGCATACGGCAAAGCTGGCCGCCGCCATTGCGGGCGCACGCGAAGTC
>Ga0209420_1001492_pt1 | contig 11040 bp, 13 predicted proteins | sample BlaSpr_A8_OM1_O1_FD_187972 | JGI IMG/M metagenome (GOLD analysis project Ga0209420, IMG submission 187972) | Forest soil microbial communities from Thunder Bay, Ontario, Canada - Black Spruce, Ontario site 2_A8_OM1_O1 (SPAdes) (version 2) | ecosystem: Environmental > Terrestrial > Soil > Boreal...
GCCAGATCGCAGATTTATTTTATCGGTCCCCTCGCCGTCGTGCTGATTTTCATGATCTTGTTCGCGCTTTACGGAAACTTCAAGTTTCCCGTCACCATCGCGCTGGGCGTAATCATGACTGAACCGGTGGGTGCGCTGGTTGCTCTGAAACTCACGCACACTCCATTCAGTGTCTCTTCGGTCCTGGGCCTCCTGGCGTTACTGGGGGTTTCGGTGGAGACAGCCGTCATTCTCGTTTCCTACATCAACAAGCTGCGGCAGGAGGGGATGGGAATCCGCAGCGCCACCAGGAACGCCTCGCTCTTGCGGCTCCGTCCGATCATGATGACGGCTCTCGTTGCCTGCCTGGGTTTGCTGCCGGCCGCGCTTTCCACCGGTATCGGGTCGGATACTCAAAGGCCCTTCGCGATCGTCATCGTCGCCGGCCTCATCTCCCGACTCTTCATCGGATTCTTCGTCAATCCTGTGTTGTACGAGATGGTTGCCCGTGAGGGCGATGTGCTCCAGGTCTGACATAAACCGCAGTAAGGCCGGGAGGACTCATCGAATGTGTCGAGCTAGCCACTGACAGTCGCAGAAACTGATGGAATCCAAATCGACGACTTGGGATCAAGTATCCAAGGCGTGGGCGCGTGCTGCTCGCCTTCGTAACCCTTTTCTTGAGGCGCAGAGAATCCATGAGCAAGTATTCCTATAAGGGCAGGAGAAAGGCCGTGGAGAGATTCACGAACTGCCACGCACTCGGGATTCTGCTTGTAATCAGTGTCATTCTGGGAGGGCTCCTATTGCTGCGGATGCTTGGATATCTCCATTTCGACGCGCACTAGTTTGTGGTTTTTCATTTTGTACGCTGCAGAAGGATCGCCTTATCGGCTGACTACACTTCAAACCTTCAAACGGAAGCAGCGAAAAGACATCGTGCTCAGATCTTTCATTTTGCCCCTTCGCAACTTGCTAGTTAGCCGGGCTTCTCTGGGTTGTGCCCGGAAAACGGGCAAACCCGAAGTTATACCGCTTGCGACCCATCCTTAGTGATGTTGACCGTCCGACGCAGTCACTTGCTCCATCCGGTGCAGCCAATCGCGGAGAGATTCCGGACAGTGAGGTTCGGCGGCGGCAAACTCTCTTTTTGCTCCCGCGAGATCGTGCGCAAATGCCAGCAAGTTCAGGCCTCGATCAAAGCGTCGCTGCGCAGCGATTTCAGAAAGGTCAAATTTGCCTCGGTACACCAGAATGGTCCCTGCCCCATGGATTTCGTCCGGGGTGCGATTCAGAAAAGGTATGTAGGCGCTGCTCCATGCGGCCGCAAGTGGCTGAATAATGACGGTTCCTTCGAAGGTGTCGCCGATTACCGGTGGAAGCTGAGGGCTGTTGAGATCCGCAAGAAAGAACGGAAGCTCCGTGCAGGCCGAAGGGTCACGGAACAATGTGCCGGCCGCAACCGCGCAGTTGCTGCGTAAATTGCGGGATTCCAAAAAGCTCTGCAAGCGATCGCTCGATTGGCCCCAGTCGATGTTCGAGTCTCCCAGATATCGGTGGAGACGGCCAGGCCCTCCGAAGAACTCGTTTGCATACGAAAGCTGTTGCGGCGCGGAACGAGCTGCGGAAGAGATCGAAAAGCCGATCAGTAAAACGGCAGCGATCCGCGTTGCCCTAGAGCGTTGCAACAGGTCCGACGCGGCGGCAGCAGCGAAAATCACCACAAACGGCAGCACCGGCAGAACATGCCGGACGCCAATATCTAGTTTCCCGTGCATAGCGAAACCCAGAAACACAATCAAGGGAATGCTGCACGGAACGAGAGCTTGCCCGTGCGTTCGCCACACCCTAGGGTTGAAAAGCGCGTATGCAAAGAGCAAGAGCAGACCGATGGTGAGCTTAATCACGAGCGTTACAGGAAAGTAGTACCAGAAGCCCTGAGCGTAGTAGTGTCCGAAAAAGTACGTGGGCCGCGATGAGAAGGTTGCAATGTCGGCGAGACCGGCCAAGTAAGCTTCCGGCAGCAGTCGGTGTCGCCCAAGGAATGATACGGCGTGTGCCGTGTGTGTGTTTTGGAGACCCTCGTGTGCGAAGGGCTGCATTAAATCATAGGCGGGCTTGGTCTCATGGGGCAGCGCACCGTAGCGAAAGCCATAAAAGGCCCACAAGATCGCGAACGCCAGCATGCATGCCACGAGCCAGCCACAAAACAGTCGCAGGTAATCTTTGGCCCCAAGGCGCTGCATGAGTGCCGATGCTAGCGTGGTGGCCAGGCAAATGAACGGTACCGCAAAGGCAGAGTGTTTCGATGCGACAGCAAGGCCGAGAGCGATCCCGTACAGAACAAAGTAAATCCAAGATCTTCTGCGCACGCATTCAATACTGACGAATACGGCTAGGAACGTCATGGCCGTTATCGCCATATCGGTCGTGACCAGCGAACCGTGACCCAGGAGCGTGGGCTCGAATGTGATTAACAAGGCGGCGATTGTTGCCGCAGCGTGACCCAACCAAGCGCGTGCTGCAAAAAAGACCGCCAGCAACAACACCAGGGGAAAGACGATCAGGCTGCCCCGTGCATGCCAGAGGAGCTCTCGGGCGTATGGTGAGTGGTATAACGCCAACGCGATCGGCAAGTCCATCTCGCGGCTCCGGATGACTTGCGCTCCACAGGGACCTGGGTAGCCCTCAAGCTGCCAATGACGAATCGGTGCAGCGGCGATCAATTTTGCCAGCGGTGGATGTTCCGGGTTGTTAGCGAACTCTCCGCATTGCCAATAGCGATAGCCCGCCTGAATATGCGTTAGCTCATCAAAAGTGAAGCTGTTTGTGTGAACAAAACCATGGCGTAGCACCAATAGCGCTATTAAACAGATGCCGAGAGCGAGATAGCCGAATTGGGGCTCGTGTCGAAGAAAGAAAGAAGACCGCTCGTTCTCAGAAGTATACGCAGTTCGGGCTGATGACATGGCGGGAGTGTACCACCACAATTGTGCTAGTGAACCAGGAAGCGCGAGAGGGAAAGTGCCGAAGCAGCTAATGTGGCTGAGCTTGAAAAACGGGTTTCGGATTCGCTGGTTGTTGTAATCAGCGATTACACTCATTGACCCCGGTCACACGACGCAAACCACGACCCAAATCCAAGAATCGTGTATTTGCCCAGGGAGCGCGACCCCGCTCTGCCCCGTACATTCCGCCACCCGGCTCCCAACTACCGCCCAAAACGCCCAGGCTTTGCGGGAAATGGCACTGGGTATCACCCCAAGTCGTTCTTTTTGGCTATGCAGGTTGCTCAGCTTTTGGCCAACTTCTTGGCCCATTGTGGAACCTCTGAATTGCGATTCTCGGAAGCAGGCGCCTAAAATCCCCCTCTTCAGAAGGGAGTGGATATGCAGATCAAGAAACTAGCAGTCGCTATTTACTCCCGGGTTTCCACCCGCACCAAGCAAGAAAGGCTAAATCAGCTCGCTCAACTTCGAGAATTCTGCCATCGGCAAGACCGGCAAGTGATCACTGAGTACATCGACCACGAGACTGGCTCTGTCGCCACGCGCGTCGGGCGTGTGCAGCGAATCCATCTTGTCGAAATCATAGTTCTGGCACGCCAGCTCATGCGCCAGAACTGCATTTATGGCTGCCTTCTTTTCGTCCTCTTCTGATGCCGTAGGTTTACTGCAGGCAGCCAGCACGATAGAAGTCAGTACCGTTGCCACGAATAGCGTTCCGGCTCGTCGTTGCATATTGACCTCCGGCCCAGTCGAAGTCGATGGAGCGCCATCCTAAGCTGCCGGTTGAGACGAGTCAAACCGGCTTGGTTGATAGCTGACGTAATCAGATGGGATGAGAGAGCTCAATTTCCTGGGAAAACTGAAACAAGCCAGGACAGAAGCCGGGCTGACCCAGAGCGCAGTTGCTCACCGGCTCAAACGCCCGCAGTCCTTCGTTTCTAAGATCGAATCGGGGGAGCGACGAGCATCCCTACGGAAAATCAAATGAAGGGCACTTTGAGGGAGTTCATTATCAGACTGTAAGGGCGATCTCCTAGCCCGTCGAGTTTTTTCGACACAGAGTCAAGAGAAGGGTAAGACTTCCGGACGGTTCCGGGACTTAAATTCTCCATTTTTCGTTCGCAGCTCCCCCTGTCCCCCTCAAAGTATAAACTCAAGGGTCAAGAGAAGGTAAGACTTTGAGGCGAGTTCGGTCCCGAATGGCCATACAAGCTTAAGTGGAACGGATTTCGCTGTGTCGCTTTTCAGAACGGAAATGAGATGTAATTTAATATCTAGATCCGGGAAGCCACTCGGGCGGTAGTTTCCGGAGCTTCGCGAGACGGCTCAACGCCTCGTTAAGGATTTTGCCCGGCTCCTCGCGAAATCGGGTGCGCTCAAAAAGCAGGTCTCTAGAACACGAACGGTGTAAGAAGAGTAGGAAGTCTTGAAATGATCGTAGACGATTATGCGATCATGAGGCGCATACCCCGCACCGTGACGGGAGGCAATGAGTTCAGCGGAGCGCATGACGGGGCTGGCCGATGCTGGCGCTACCACAACCGAGGTTCCCCATCCTAGCGTTTTTTGCAAGGGTGGGAATTCGTCACCCGAACAGCGAAGGGTTACTGCGGATTCACCGGGGACTGATCCCCCGAAGCTCCCGGCTCCGAAAGATTCCCAATCACATCGCCCGAAACAATCATCTCCACTCGCCGGTTCAACTTCCGGCCGGCGGCCGTGCTGTTGTCTGCGATAGGATCGGCTTTCCCCATGCCGTGCGCCGCTACGTTATTCATGGAAACTCCCGAGGTCACCAGATAATCGCGGACCGCTGCGGCGCGCTTGTCGGAAAGAGTCAGGTTGTACTCGTCGCTGCCGATAGCGTCGGTATAGCCTTCAATCTGAAGTTTGAGGTCAGGATAAGCCAGCACGATGCCCGATATTTTTGCCAGCCGCTCGCGCGCGTCGGGCTTCAACGTGTACTTGTTGAAATCAAATAGCACGTCGGGCATGCTCACTATCAAACCTCGCGCCGTATCATGGGTTTCGAGCACCTGATTCAACTGAGCCAGCAGACGGGCGCGCATCGCTTCTTTTTGGCGAACCGCTTCCTGCCGTTGCTGTTCGGCTTGGGCGGCAGCTAGCTGCGCCGCTTGCGATTCCGCCTGAGCCTGCTGTTGTGCCGCCAGCGAAGCTGCCTGCTGCTGCTGGGCCGCGGCTGTCGCCTGCTCGGCTTCCGCGCGGCGGCGTGCATCTTCATCCGCCTGCGCCTGAGCTTGCGCGGCTTGCTGCTGGGCGGCCTGGGCGTCGGATTCTGCCTTGGCTTGTGCGTCCTGCTGGGCACGGCGCTCGGCTTCAATGCGTGCCTGTTCTTTGCGCCGCAAGGTCAACACGCGCGCATCTTCCGCCAGCTGCGTGGCGCCGCGCGCTGCGGTGCCGATCGGAGTCCGTCCTTGCTTGCGCTGGAAATAATCTTCCGCACGCTGCAGCATATCTTCCGCCTTGGCCAGACTATCGGGAGCGTACTGCTGCGCGCCCGCCGCTTTCGCGATCACGACTGCGTCGCGCGCCTCCAGCAGATCCAAGGGAACACTCGTGCTGGCCTGGCTCGCAGGAAGCTGGTTGGCTGGAATGTCGATGGTGTACTGCGCACCCTCCAGGGTGTCAAACTTGGCATCAATCGGTTCTTCAAATCCCTTCGTATCCCCACGCAGGATGTTTTCCGCCACCACTTTATTACTGGGGTGCGTCACCGAATAATAGGGCTCGGCCGTTAAGATCATGCCGAAAGCCTGCAGGTCCGTAGTGACGTCAATTTTGTCTTTGCCGTTGTCGTCCGGAAGAACTTCGCCTAAATTGACCGCGCGTCCATCCGGCGTAATCGCCCACAGCACATAAGTAAGGAATTGCCCTCCAAAGCTACCCGGGAGCCCAACATTTGTGAATTCTGCGTTGATGGACAAGCGTCCGTTCTTTCCTTCGACCCTGGCATGTCCGCCAATCCCCGGCATGAGTTCGGTACCGCGAAAGTCCACGGTGGTAGATCCGCCGTGGTTACGATAATTCACTGCTTTCGTCGTGCGCGCATAAACATTCACCCGAAATACCGGCAATGAATCGTTCTGCCCCGTATTCTGGTTCATCTGCTGCGGCGCAGCATCCTGATCCGACGGCGGAGCCTGAGCCGGGTGAGGCGAATCAGGATAGAGTGGTGCAGAAGAACTACCGTTATTCTGCGCGAAACTTGTACCCAACAAGATGGTGACACCTAGCAGTAAAAGAACGCTTCTCTTCATAAGAATCTCCAGAAGCTAGACACGCCGAAAAAATAGGGCTGCTATCTGGGACCGTAAACCCGATCAGCGGAAACCTTAATACAGAGCATCACCTACAAATGGAAAGAAAAAGGCGTACAGTAGCGGCGCGCGCTTCGCAAGAAGGTAGCCGAAGCCCCAATGTGGAATCTGAGCAAGTGCTGTGGTATCTTCCGGGCGCCAAGCTCCCCTGGAAAGAGCGCCTGCCTCCGGATGGGCGCTTCCTTTTTCGTTTTAGTGGCTAAGGAGCGCTATCAGAATAACGATGGGAATGGGAACTCCGAGTAACAGAAGTATGATTGAACGCATCGTAAGCCTCCTTGTGGACAGCTGTCCCCAGGTCTCAAGATTCATGTACGCTAAACGGTTACGCGATCACGCTGCTTGCCCCCGATCGTGCCGGCATAGCTAGCAAAGAAAGCACCGGTCAACAAAGCAACGAACAGCCACAAGGAAAGATGAGCGAGTGCCTTTCGTGCGCTATCCATAGATTGCTGAGCTTCCGCAAAAACATCGGATACTCGTTTTTCGGCGTCAGCAAAGCTGAGGCCCGTCCGCGCCGATACGACTTCAGCTAGATATGCGTTGTCGCTTGGCGGAATCGCTCCCTGCCGGAGAGCATGGGCAAAAGTGCTTTCCACCGCGCTGCGCTCAGAGATTTCGTTCCGTTGCGACGCTGCACCGTTGGAACGCAACAACGTGTCCACAAAATATGCGTTCGGATTGAGGACGGCCTGTTCCGCTGCCGAGTTGGCGCCCACCGCGCTGTTGGCGCGCTGTCCCCCTGCGAAAGAAGTGGCAGCCGATGCAAGAAAAGCCGCAGTGATCACCAGACCTACTGCCCAGACCAGAAATCCATGAGCGGTATCGCGAAAGTAGACTTCGTCCGTGTGTACATTGGTCCACTTGGTTCGCAGCCGCCCCGCCAAATAGCCACCCAAGGCCGAGGCCATGATCTGGGTAACAATCAGCCATGCAATCGCTGCTTTACTAACCGTCGCAGCCGATGCTCCGACATCGGACCATGGAGATATCGAAGAGAATCCGAGGCCAGTACCCAAAGAAAGCAGGATGAGGGCCATGGAGGCGGACACGAATGCGCCGCCAATCACCGCCGGCCAGGAAACCCCGGACGAATACGCTTCACTCTTGGCAAGCACCTCAGAGAGTGAACTTCGGCGTTCGACGATCGGCCGTGCAATAGCGGATTGCGACATAATATTATATTTCCTTTCCTTACTGATGCGGCCTAAATCTCCCCGCTACCAACTCCGACTTCAGGCGCGACTGAGCGAGGCGTGAACAAAGGTTATGTGCTCCAATCGTTGCGAATTTCTTGAGTTACGATACGCCTCCATTTTTGGAGCGCGATCGAGAGGAGGCTGTATTTGACGAGGTGGGTCCGGGTAGAAGCGTCAATTGAATCTTGCAAACCATTCGCGGCTGGGCTTTGGGTGTTCCGAGGCAAGAGAGCAAAAGCTCGCTATTCAGGACGAATATAATCTCCGCCACTCCTGCGTCTACCGGAAGGTTGACCTTCACCCAACTCGTTCGTGCGCCGCCATACATTTTTAGTCTCAGCGCAAGGCAATCGAGTTGCCAAATGACCTAGGGAGTTGAACGAGCGCGGCTAGAACTGCACGACTGCCGAAAAAGCGCCCGTTTTCAGTTGCATATTGACCATGGAGGGCGGTGCAGGTTCGGGGATACTCCTGTCTCGTAAGTCAAATGAGATTGCCCCGTACATGGAAAACCCGATGTGTGGTTGTCATGAAGTCGCCCGATACTGTGATTTTAATGTCGACGAAAATCGCGAGAATGATCCCGTGCACCTATGCCCTTAAAGAGACCCGAGGCAGCAACCTTCGAGGCGCAAGAGTTGAACCCTGGAGAGTCCCTGCCATCCAGTCGAGAACTGAACCACACTTCGGACGAGCAAGAACTGCCTTTGACTGCCGCAGTTATTGAAGAGGCCGAGATTCTGCATGCTTCGATTCGGGCTGGTTCCATCGCCCAGATTGTCATTGCAGGCATCTCCGTGATTGGCTTGCTATATTTGTTGAAACTTGTAATGGTAACGACTCTGGTGGCGATTCTGCTTGCGTTCGTTTTGGAACCGCTGGTGGGTTGGTTTGGTCGAATCCGTTTTCCTCGGCCTGTCGGCGCTTTAATCGCGGTGACGCTCTTGGTTTGCCTGGCAGGAAATCTTACTTTTTTCTTCTACAACCGTGCGGTCGGCTTCGCTATTCAACTGCCACAATATTCGGAAAAGATACGGGACAGTCTTGCGAATTTTCGCGCGCAGACGACCAAGATCGAAGAGAGCACGCGTTCAGTCCTGGCCTCTCCCAAGGCCGGTAAAGAGCCACTACCGGTTGAGGTCCAAGAGGCTCCGGGCCTATCCAGGGTGATTTCAGCAGGTACCGGAACCCTGGCAGAAGTTGTGCTGGCGATCTCATTCGTGCCTTTTCTAGTCTATTTCATGCTTACGTGGAAGGATCATATGCTCTCGGCGACGGTGCGGCTGTTCCCAAGAGAGCACCGCCTCGTCGCACACCGCACGGTTGGCAGGATCTCGGCGATGATCCGCAGCTTCATTGTCGGCAACATGCTGATCGGCGTGGTAGCGGCCGCTGTCAGCACACTTGTGTTCTGGTCCCTGGGCATTCCTTATTTCTATTTTCTAGGAGTGATTAGCGGTTTCGTGAGCCTGATTCCATATCTTGGAGTGTTCCTGGCTCTCCTGCCCCCGCTGGCCGCAGGTATCGGAATCGTAGATAAGACCGCAGTTGCGATAATCCTGCTCTCAGTGATTGGTTTGCATGTTGTCACCATGAACGTTCTCTACCCGAAAATCGTAGGGAAACGTCTGCGGCTAAATCCGCTAGTGGTGACTCTATCGTTGTTCTTCTGGGCGTGGATTTGGGGAGCAATGGGACTAATACTCGCCGTGCCTCTGGTGGGAGCGACCAAAATCATCTGCGACTACGTCGATTCGCTTCGTGGACTTAGCGACTGGTTGGGAGTGAGTGCAGAACACCAAAGTTAGCAACCGTCGCGGTGAGGCACAGAAATGGATCTGAAACGACGATCAGTCAGCTTATCAGAGACGCTAGGCGGAGTCTTGATTCCTCTTTTGATTGGAGCGACTTTCCTGATTATTTCTTGCGTTTCAGCGTTCGCGCAAAGCACATCGGGTAACGGATCGTCATCGGCCGGTGACCTTCTGCGTAAGGCCGTCGATAGTGAGCTAAAGGCTCAATCTGCTGATCACAGCCAGTGGATGTATCAAGCGAAGAGTGAGGATTCGGGAAAGGAGCAAGTGAAGTGGATCGTTGAGACTCGCGAAGGAGATCTTGATCGGTTGTTGTCGGTCGACGGACGGGCGATCACGAGGGAACGACAAGAACAAGAAGATCGGCGCATCGAACACTTGCTGCACAAGTCAGGCGAGCAGAGAAAGCGACAACGCGCCCAGGCGGCAGACGCCCAGCAAGCTGAGCGATTGTTCAAGATGTTGCCGGACGCGGTAACCGTGAAGTTCGGAGAGCGCAAGGGCAGTTTGGTGGAAATTCTCTTCCAGCCCAATCCAAACTTCCACCCATCGTCCCATGAAGCAGCAGTCTTTCATGCCATGGAAGGCCGGATCTGGATCGACGAGCGCGAGAACAGGCTGGCGGGGATCGAGGGTCATCTCCTCCGGCCAGTGAAGTTTTACGGCGGAATGCTTGGCCATCTGGATAAAGACGGCAAGTTTTACGTCAAACAGTCGGAAGTGGCGCCGGGGCATTGGGAAATCACCCTTCTGAATGTCCGTATGCGCGGTAAGGCCCTATTCTTCAAAACGATCTCGGTGCAACAGAACGAGATTCGAAGCAACTTTCAGCTGATGCCAGACAATATGACGCTCGCTCAAGGCGCTGACGAACTTCACAGAGAATGCACAGCGCACGCCGCGTCAAGTAACGGGAGTCGGTGAGGGAGCGCACGACTGAAGTCAACCCTTGCTCCGAATGGATGAAAGATCCCTGCCGACTCGACCGCACCAGGATCGCATCGGTAGCGATATCTCATTGAGAATCCGGCTCGGCCCGTAGTCGAGGTCAATGAGTGTAATAGAGGATTTTGCAACAGCCACCCTCTAGAAGCTAGAATCCCCGGCACGATGAAGAACTCGCCTCTTAGGTACTGTGCAACCGGCCTGCTGCTGGTTGTTGCTATCGGATGCAGGCCGAAGAATCAAGACATGTTTGTGGTGCACGTGCAGGGAGACGTGTTTCTGCCCCACTTGAGCACTGGCATCTGGAATTTCGGCGAAGTAATTGAGTGCCAAATCGCGAGCCGTACATCCATTCCACCGGACGAACGCGGCGACTTGCTACTGTGTGGCGCCAAAACGCAGCTCGCGTGGTCCCAGACATGGCTGAGGCCTGACATCAAGACCCAAATCTACGCTGCAGCCGAGAGGCAAGCGGTTGAGTTCCGCAGCGTCGGGCACCCGATATTCGGTAATAGATACGCGCCTCGCTGGTGGCAATGCAGGAAGACAACGGACCGAACAGTGTGTGATTAGTAAAATTGATGCCGTTAGTTTGTTTACCTGTTGTAACCAGCGTTTGCACTCAAAACCTCCTCAGCCGGGTCGGTGAGTGCAATGGGGCGTGGGTGTTGAAAAAGTCACGTCGATTAGCAGGATGAGATTCAGAGGAAGCATGTTAGAAGAAGGCATTCGCCCATGCTGTGTTTGATTTTCATCG
>Ga0209420_1001493_pt1 | contig 11026 bp, 8 predicted proteins | sample BlaSpr_A8_OM1_O1_FD_187972 | JGI IMG/M metagenome (GOLD analysis project Ga0209420, IMG submission 187972) | Forest soil microbial communities from Thunder Bay, Ontario, Canada - Black Spruce, Ontario site 2_A8_OM1_O1 (SPAdes) (version 2) | ecosystem: Environmental > Terrestrial > Soil > Boreal...
AATACGTGCGCACATGCTGACTATGAGTGTATGCGAGAAGAGTGGCGCGCGGGAAGCAGCGTGATGCTCCACCACCGTCGGGCGAGGACGCCCTCCGGCTCTCACCCGGCTAGCACTCCGGTCGCAGACCAAAGAGCGACCGGATGCGCCAGCCACCCTCTCTCGCTGGAAGCGAGAGAGGGGACGATTGGGGAGCTCGCTTCGCGTAGGTCCCTCGGCTGACGCAGCCTTCGCTCGGGATGACAAATAAAGACGACGGCGGCGAGCGGGATGACATCGAGGTTACAGCATCCCGACAATCTGATATACTGTGAATACGGCGTCCGGAGGGGCGCCGTCGGCGTTTCAGGAGGGCCCCATTCACGAGGTCGGATTACATAAACGAACCCAAACTATCCGAGCAAATCCAAGGCTTTTGTTTTTTGGACATCACAAAATCACTGCGAGATATCGTCGAGCAGTGTCCTGAGTCCGCGAAGGACCTCGAATAGCACGACCCCCGAAATGCCTAAAACGCAGAAACAAACCCATTGTGGCGATCGAGGTCCTTCGCGAGATGCTCATAACGACCGCTCGCGATGCTCGCGGTCGATTACATAAACGAACCCAAATAAACCCTTATGAATGCTGAAGAATCAAAAATGACTGCTGCGGGAATCCGCGAATCTTAAATGCTGAAAAATGCGAAAACAAACCCATTCGAGAAGAAGAGCGACGATATCGAGAAGAGATGCCGAGGCCGGCGTCACAGCGTCATCAACGCTACATCGCCCACCCACATCAGAATGGAGGATGAAAAGTCACCGGGCCCCGGGAGAGCGGGGTGTGTGTGGTTAGAGCCCGGTGACTGGAGGGTCAAATTGTTGGGGTCTATGAGAACTAACTCTGCGTGGGGATCTTCGCTCCTGGCTGCTCGGCTTTGCGATCGAGCATCAGCATATGAACGCGGCCGGAATCTCTCATGGGAACTTCCATACCCGCCTTGGCTCTACCCGAGGAATCGAACACGCCAAGTTCGAGTTTGGAGTCGCCGAGCACGCCGAGCGCAATCTGGTTCTGGCCGGTCCGAGTCGTCAGGTTCAAGAGGATGAGGCCGTTAGGATTGACCTGGACCGAGGCGTGCGCTTCGCCGTTGTTGAGGAGGAGGATCGGCGTGCCCGGCTCTAAAAATGCCGGCTGCGACGCGACCGAGGTGTTCGAGGAAGTCGCAACCGGACTTGAAGCGGAGACAAAGGCTCCGAGAACTCCGCCAGCGACGCCGATAGCGATCGCTGACATTGCTCCTGATATCGTAAAGTTTCTTTTGCTTGCCACTTTCAAAACGCCCTCTCTCAAGTTGATGGCCAGCTCATCTAAGTTCGGTCTGGCTGAGCGTTGTCTCGCATTCGCGATGGGAAGTAGGAGAGCAATGGGGGTGCCACGATGGCATCCGATGCTACGCGCGTCTAACGATGCTTATAGATGCACGTCATAACGCGACTATCGGCATTGTCGCGCGACTGTCGCGCGACAATGCGACAACAAACGCGAATTTGGTCGCAGTACTACGGATTGGAGTGCGTTTGTTATGGTCAGTTAGCTTGGATGCCGAGCTTCTCGAGTCGGCGATAAAGCGTCGCGCGATGGATTCCGAGGACCTTCGCGGCTTTGCTGACGCTGCCCCCGCATGCACGCAACGTCTGCACAACCTCATCGGAATCGGTCGTCCCGTTGGCCCCGTGAGATGGATCGGAAGGATTTTGTGAAAGCGGTGAGCGGTCGTGTCCAATAACGTCGGCGCCCATCAGGGGTGGGAAATCATCGACGGTCAGACGCATACCCGAGGAGTTCAGCGTCGCACGCAGAAGCGCATTCTGCAGCTCGCGAACATTCCCCGGCCATCGATAGGCTTGGAGACGCTCCCATACGTCGGCATCCACCACGCCTCGAAATCCCAGAGCGCGCAGATGACGCTCGGCGATCGGACGAATATCGTCCATACGCTCACGCAGCGGCGGGATTCGCACCGTGATCGAGTTCAATCGATAGAGCAAATCGGGGCGCACCCGCTCGGCGAGCTGGCCGTCGGGATTGTTGGAAGCCGCGATGACGCGGACATCGCTTTGCACCGGCGAAGTGCCGCCGACTCGCACGAAAGTCTGAGTCTCGACGAATCGCAGCAGTAGGCTTTGCGCTTTGGGTCCCGCATCCTGAAGTTCATCGATGAAGAGGGTACCGCCCTGCGCGCTATCGATGATGCCGTTCTTGGTCCCGCTGGTATGCGCACCGGTAAATGCGCCCGGCTCGTGGCCGCACATTTCGGAAATCGTCAGCTCTTCGGAAAGCGCGCCGAAGTTGAATGCGACGAAGGGTCCGGATCGGCGCACGCTTAAATCGTGGATCGCATGCGCGAAAAGCTCCTTGCCGGTCCCCGATTCTCCCAGTACCAGGACAGGATGCTCGGTGCGCGCCGCCCTGGTGGCGAGCCTGACCGCATTGGCGAGCGACGCGCTATCACCAACGATATCGGCGAAGGTGAAGCGGCTCTGCCAGGTTTTCTCGGGCTTCGGCGTGCGCTGGATCGCGGGACGTTTAGTCGGTGTGAACACCACGATAGCGCCGACCAATCTGGTGCCTCGCAACACCGGATGCGCCAGCGCCTTGGCGCCACTCGGAAGGGACAGGTCGAGCTCGCACGCACGTTCCTGCTTCTGCAATTTCGCGATCGCCTCCGGACCGATCAGCTCCGAGATGCGGCTGCCCGGCACCGATCCATTTTGCGGCGCGGTCGCATCGAGGCTTTGCGGTGTGGTCTGCATCACGTAGCCGTAGGCATCAACTGCGAGCAGCGCGGCGTCCTGATAGCGTCGTGAGAAATCATCGAAGCTGCGCACCAGGGTCAGGCGATCGATCGCCTGCACCGATCCGAGCAGCCGGCTAACCAACTCGGCGCCGCGGGTGGCGAATTCCAACATCCTTGGATGGCCGACTTCACTAAGGCCGGAGATTCCAAAAGCGCCTATCAGCGCTCCATTGATCGGATGAAGGATGGGAGCAGAACTGGTATCCCAATTTCGGCAGATCGGTAAGTAATGTTCGCTCAGTCGGACCTGAAGCGGTTGGGCGATTATCAGGCCAGTCCCAATGCAATTGGTTCCGCCATTAGCTTCCGTCCAGCGACCGCCCGGAAGTGAGTTAAGCGCTTCGGCCGCCGCGAGAACTTTCGAATCTCCTTCGATGTTGATGAGTTCCGCGTCTCGATTGCTAACTCCGACCAGCGCGCTCATCCCATGGATTGCCTCACGCAACAAATCGACCACCGGGACGCTGGCTTCCTTAAGGTCGGCATCGAGCGCGCTCAAAGGTTTGTCTTCGCGAGGTACTTTGCTGATGGTGAGTGACAGATGATGCTCGTCGCGGCATCGGCGCCATGACTCTGCTATCGGGGGTCGTATCGTGGTAAGATCGACATCGTCGCCCGCGACGAAGCGCTCCCAGATTTGGGCGATTTCAGAATTCCTGGCGCGGTCGATGTCGCTCAAGATTTTCCCCCTCAAGGAAAACTCCCAACGGTTGATTCAGCAAACTAGAACAACCGTCCTCGATGAGGCAATCGCTCTGATTGCGACAAATTGTCGCGCTAACCGGTGAAGATATCCAAACGATGCGCGAGATATCTAATTGAGATGTAAATACTCAACTATTCGGATCATTGGTCAAAAGGATGACGCCGAGTTTGGGCCTGTGGAACGATCGCCCTTGCGACAATCGCGCGACAGCCTCGGCCTCTACTTAATGCTGCGAAGAAGCTTAGCGCTTGCGGAGGGAACTTGGTCGCGCCGAGGTAGGCGGTTGCGCGCGCTTCGAGGGCTCGGGGTTAGTGCGCATTTGAGGATGTGCCGCTGGCGACTTTCCATCCAGCTTCCCGTCGAGTTTGCCATCCAATTTGCCGTCGGGATAACCATCCGCTGCGATTGCGGCGGTGGCCTCGGGCGTTTTTCCGGTGGACATCCATTGGCCGATTTCGTCTAAATCGAATCGCCAAACCCGGCCGATTTTAAAGCCCGGTAAATTGCCGTTCTTCAGCAATCGGTAAATGGTGATCCGATGAACATTAAGATGTTCGGCTAATTCGGAAACAGTGAGGATTCGGCGATTTGCCATTTTCGGGCTCCGCTCGATAGTTCGTTAGGTTCACGAGCAGTTCGAAGTGCGGGCTCGGGTTGGACCTAAATCTGGGGTCGATCTTGCACCCATTCGAGGAGCCAACTGTACGCCTATATATATCTAAGTCAAGTTTAATATCGTTCTAACACGCTTAGATGTTAATCAGAGCGCATAATCGCGTGTCATAGGCACATGAGCCGTAGAGTGACTGTGATATCGAGTCAGTTAGTTTCGGTGCGTTTCGACTACTGCATTCTTTTTCCGACGCGCGGACCTTGAGATCCGAGCTTGACGACGATGCTCCGTATCTTTGGATATCCGGCCAAGATAAAATTCCGCGATCATGTACCGCAAAATTCGATTTTCCAATCGCCGGAGGCCGTTTACCGGTGCGTTTATCATGTTCACGTTCGCCATCCTGATCGTTGCGTCGGCGAGATCTTTTTCGATTGCCGCCGAGTCGAACAAGGTGGTCGCCACCGTCGGCGATCATAAGATCACGGCGCAGGAACTGGACGCGAAAATAAAGCCGCAGCTCGCCACTGTCGAGAGCCAGATTTACGAGCTTAAAGTCAGCGCCATCCGCTCGATGGCGGACGACTATCTGCTGGAGCAGGCCGCGAAAAAAGAAAACCTCAGCACCGCCGACTATTTGAAGAAACATCTACCGGCAAAAAAGATCACCGACACCGATGCGAAGCTCTTTTACGATCAACATAAGGAGCTGCAGTCGCGCTATCCGAAGTACGATCAGATCAAGGACCGCCTGGTCGAAGCGCTTCAGGCGCAGCACGATGAACAAGGCAAAGCGGCGTTCATGGATCAGTTGCGCAAGGAGCATCCGGTGGCGGTGATGCTGACGCCGCCGCGCATCGAGGTGAAATTCGCGGGTCATCCCGAGCTCGGTCCGGCGAGCGCGCCGGTTACGATCGTCGAGTTTTCTGATTTCCAATGCCCCTTTTGCGGACGCGCGGAGCCGGCTCTGAAACAGGTCCATGAAAAATATGGCGACAAGGTTCGCCTGGTCTATATGGATTTTCCGCTCGGCATTCATGACCACGCGATCGATGCGGCCTCGGCCGGGCGATGCGCGGGCGAGCAGGGCAAGTTCTGGCAATTCCACGATGAGATGTTTTCCAATCAATCGAAACTCACCGCAACCGATTTAAAGGCCGATGCGAAGAAACTCGGTCTCGACACCGCCAAGTTCGACGACTGTTTCGATAAGGGCAAATATAAAAGTGCAATCGAGACCGACATGGCACAGGGGCGCGATCTGGGCGTCGATGGCACCCCGGCATTTTTCATCAATGGCCGTCCGTTGACCGGCGCGCAGCCGTTCGAAAAGTTCCAGGCGACCATCGATGAGGAGCTAGCGGGCTCGAATCAGAAGCAAGCCCGCGCCAACTAGAAGAAACTTTTTTCAGGGAGCGTGTTTCGTACGAGAAGCGCGGCGGCCTTGATTTTCGCGCCAACCTTACGTGGCGGGTTCGCCGTCACTACGGTATGGGATGACTGATGAAAGTCTTCTTCCGCGATCCGGTCTTCGATGGGCAACTGCTGCGCGCTCTCAATCATGTCTACTGCGGCGGAGCTGATGTAGGCGAATGCCTTTCCACGGCGGCGCGAATCCGCGAAGGCGATGCTTCGAGTTGGTACGACGAATGGTCCAAGACCGCTGAGCGCATATATTCGCTCGCCGAAAAAAGTGATGAGCAAGGTCATGCTCGAAGCGCGTGCGAGGCATATCTAAGGGCCTCCAACTATTTCCGCACCGCCTATATTTTCCTGATGCGCGCGCCGCTCGATCCTCGGGTGCCGAGCGCCTTCGTTCGTCAGGCCGAAGCATTCCGGAAAGCCGCGGCCTTGTTTTCGCCGCCCGTACAGCAAGTCGAAATTCCTTATGAGGGCGGCGCGCTGCCCGGATATTTCTTGCGCGCCAACGCCGATGCATCGCCGCGGCGCACGCTCATTCTGAGCGGCGGCTATGACTCCACCGCCGAGGAGCTTTACTTCTTCAACGCCGCTGCCGCACTGCGTCGCGGATACAACTGCCTCTGCTTCGATGGGCCGGGGCAGGGCGCGGCATTGATCAAACGCGGGCTCTACTTCAGACCCGATTGGGAAAATGTGATTCGTCCGGTGCTCGATTATCTAATGACGCGCGACGACGTCGATCGCAATCGAATCGCACTGATGGGACTGAGCTTCGGCGGCTACCTCGCGCCGCGCGCTGCCACCGGTGAGCATCGCATAGCGGCGTTGATCGCGGATCCCGGTCAGTACTCGTTGTTTGAGGCGGTCCGGCATCGCGTGCCGGGATTTTTGCGCGGCGGCTTCTCAGACCAAAATCCCGTTGCCAATGCGATCCTGCGACGCATCTTCGAGTCGATGCTGCGGCATCCCACCAAAGGCTGGGCGCTGCGGCGCGGCATGTTGGTCCATGACGTATCGAGCCCGCTCGAATACGTGAACCTGACTCGTGACTATTCGCTTGAGGGGTTGGTACCCAAGATTTCCTGTCCGACGTTGGTTTGCACTGCCGAGAATGACGATATCGCCGCCTTCGCGAAGGTGCTGTTCGACCATCTCACCTGCGAGAAGCAGTTCATCACGTTTACTAATGAGGAAGGGGCGGGCGAGCATTGCGAGGATGGCAATCGGTCGCTGTTTCATCAGCGCGCGTTGGACTGGCTCGACGAAGTGCTCGATAAATCCGGCTAATCCGCACTCGATTTAGCTTGCGTTGAACGACCGTTCAATTCTAACATGAGACGTGTTCAACGATTCGGAACTCCTTCAATTTAGCATCTGGAACAATAGAAAATGGCGTTAAGCTTTCCTTCGACTGATTATTTCGAAGCGCTCAAGGGTCAGATGAAGGCCGCGCAAGAAAAATTCTCGCGCCTCGGCTTTATCGATACCACCTTCGCGGTTAGCGTCGGCAATAACGGCAAGGCGCATAACTACGTCCTCGAGTTCGAGGTTTACGAACTCAAGAACATCGACGAAGTTCCCACGGTCGATTTGAAGAAGGTGGATTTCTCGATCGAAGGCGACGAACGCGTGTGGCGCGAGATGATTGAAAATATCAAGCGCAACGGACAGGCCGACACCGCGCACGATATCAACACGCTCACTCATTTCGGCGAACAATTGAAAATCGTTTACGACGATCCCGATGGGCACGACAAACTGTATCGGTTCATGGAATCGATCCAGGAATTCTTCGACCTGTCGAGTCAGCTCGAAGTCAGCTTCACGTAAAAGGCGGAGGCGGTATCCAATGGCATACCTGGCGACTCACGATTACCTCGAAGACAAAAGCTTCGTCGATAAGTGGCTCTACACGATGCGCACCGGCGAGATGGATCTCTCGTGGATGAATGCCAAGACCGAGAAGATCAAGCCGCGCCCGCAAAACGCCCGCCGCGGTTTGACCTATCGCGATCTCGACGTCGGCAGCTACGGCTTCACCGAGGTTCCCGAGAAAGTCCGCGACAATCGATCATATGCGCCGCGCGGCGCCGAAATTCCCGCGGGCGTTCCCGACGCGCAGCCGTGGGTTTCGCGCAAGAGCGAGTCGTGGGCCTTCAATACCGAAAGCTATTATGAGGAAGCGGTGTCGCGGCAATGGAACGCGACCACCGATATTCCGTGGGAACATCTCGAGGGCGTCGAGCTGCCCGAGGCGACTGGCAAAGCGCTTTCGCAGCTGATGACCTTTCTGACCGAAGTCGAGATGATCGCGACTGACACGCCGGCGATGTGGCTGCCGCGGTTGAGCCCGGACTTTATCGAAGTGCGTGCATTCATCGCGTCGCAAGCGATGGACGAGGCGCGTCACGCGGAAGTTTTCCGCAAGCGGGCGCTGACGACCGGCTACGGCCTGATGGCGGCGAGCCCGATGAACGAGATGGCACTCAAGCATCTGCGCGATGCCGATTCGTTCAGCGAAATGTCGGTCGCGCTGCATCTGGTGGCCGAGGGCAACGTGCTGACGATGTTCCGCTTCAGCGAATATCTATCGCCGACCGATGTCGATAAGCGCATCTTTCGCTTGGTGATGCAGGATGAAGCGCGTCACGTCGGCTATGGCATGCAGCATTTCAAATACGTGCTGGAAAACTTTCCCGAGAAGCGCGAAGTCCTGCATGCGCATCTCGATGAAGCCGAGAACATCTCTTTTGCCGGCGCGGCGGCGACCGAAGTTACCGAAAGCTTTATCATTCTCGCTGGCGGTGGAATGAAGAAGGAACAGATCGACGCGGGCATCAAAGTCACCACGCAGTTTAACCTCAAGCAGATGTCCGAGCATTTCGAACGGCTGGAGAAATGCGGAATGCCGGAGCGCAAAGACCGCTCCAAGCTCTACCAGATGTTCCTCATGGGCAAGGCGGCGGCGGAAGCGCAAGGAATCAAAATCTAAGTGGCATTTTACGCCGACAAGGATTACTCGGAGGACCAGGAAGTCCTCGGCATGATGAACGAGGTGATGGCCGGGAATCTTGGCCTGCGCTGGTACAACGCCAACACTGAAAAAATCAAAGGCAAGCCCAGTAATCCGGAGCGCGGCCTGACCTACCAGGACCTCGACATCGGGACTTACGGTTACACCGACATTCCCGAGTACGTGCGCACCAGCCAATCGATGGTGGCGCGCGGCAGCGACAAATCCATCGGGAAGCTCCCCGACATGGGCTACGTCGTCAATCGCAAATCCGACGTATGGTCCGACAACGTCACCGAGCTCTACGAAGAATCGAAAGCGCGGCGATGGGCGCCGGCGACCGATATTCCGTGGGGAGCTCTCGGTGAAAAGCCGGTCGCGGAACCGCTCGAAGCAGCGTGCGCCCAGCTCTACACGTTCTTGCAGGAATGCCAGCTCGTGAGTCTCGATTTTCCCTCGCGATGGGTCGCGCTGATCAATCAGGATTTCATCGAGCAGAAAAGTTTCATGTGCGCGCAAATGCTCGACGCGTCGCGATTGCTGGAAGTGTTTCGCAAGCGTGCGCTCTACGGCGGCGCGGGAATGAAGCGCGCCAGCGTTAGCGCCGAGCAATGCCTCAAGGAATGGTTGTGGGCGGAGACTTATCCGCAAGGGTCAGTCTCGATCAATCTCGCGCTCGCGGGTTTGTTGCTCAACATCTATCGACAGGTGGCGGCATTCGCGCCGACCACGACCGATCGCGCGCTGCTCGGATACGCGATGCAGGATTCGGGACGCTGGGTTTCTTACGGCACCGGATGTCTGCGCTATCACCTCGAGCATCAACCGGGTCAGCGCGTCTCGATGCACGAATATCTCGATGAGAGCGAGCACGCGATGCTCGGGATCATCGGCAGCCCGGAACTCCTCGAGCCGCTGATTATCATCTCGGGCGGGGGCTTCGAAAAAGATCAGATCAAAGCCGGGCGCGATTCCGTTTCGCGCTTCATCAAGTTGGCGGTTCAGGAATATTTCGAGCGGCTGGATTATGCGGGCCTCGAAGGCCGCGCGCATCGCAGCCGAATTCCTCACGTGCTTGAGCGAATACAAGTGGCTTGAACGCTCGAATGGCGCATTAAGCTCCCGCCGATCCTCCGCTAATCTTTCCGACAGTCCGACCTGTTGAACCGGCCGTAATACCACGCGCAGTATGGTTTTCCGCGCCCGGCGGCTACTATAGTTGGCGACTCTTCGGCGTTCGCAGAATCGTTCCCAACCCGCTTGTTGCAGCCTTGATGAAGAACGGAACGCAACTCCAAAGACCGAGCACTCACCCTTCGATGATCCGGCAGGGACAGCCGCGATATTTTCATTTGTTATGGGAGGAAGATATCGAGGATCTGCGTCCGGTGCTGCAGGCGATCAAGGATCGTCGGGTCGAAGTCGTCGATCATTGGCACCATCTTTACGTGCTTCATTTCGGTGATAGCCGCACGCTTTCCGAGCCCGAGTTCAGAAGCATTTTCGAAGACGCGCTGGAAAGAAATCAGAACGATCTTCTCTCCCACGACATGGACACCTATGCCGCCGACCTTCATCGGCTTGGCGAAATTCTCGCCGACCATCACGTGTCGCTGCAGGAGATCATCGCGTCGCTGCATTTGTTCGAGGAAGCTGCGCAAACGGTTTTCCCTGAAGATCTAAAAGACCCAGCGTGGGCGTATCGGACTTTCGATCGCCTGAGCCACATCCGCATCATCCTGATCACGGATTCTTATGTTAGATCGCAGGCCGCGATGGCCGGCGCGAGGCTTCACGCGCTGGAGCGCGAGGCCACCAAGCTGGCACCCGAAAAGCGCGAGCGCTTCCACGGCATCGTTGGTGGGTCACCTGCTATGCGCGAGTTGTATCGGCGCATCCAGGCCGCGGGGCAGACTCGTGGCACCGTGTTGATCGTCGGCGAGAGCGGGACCGGCAAGGAGCTGGTGGCGCGCGCGATTCACGAGTCGGGAGCGAATCCGCAGGCCCCATTCGTCGCGCTCAACTGCGCGGCATTGCCGAAGGATCTGATCGAAAGCGAGCTATTCGGATACAAGCGCGGAGCTTTCAGCGGCGCCAACTCGGAATATCTCGGGCTCTTTCGCGCCGCGGATAACGGCACCTTGTTCCTCGATGAAATCACCGAGATGACCCCGGAAACGCAGAGCAAACTTTTGCGCGCGGTGCAGGAGCTTAAAGTCCGGCCGGTCGGCGCGACCGCGGAGGTCTCGGTGGAAGCGCGGCTGATCGCTTCGACCAATCGCAATCCGGAGGAAGCCGTGCAGCACGGAGTTCTTCGTCAGGATTTGTACTACCGGATTCAGGCCAGCGTGCTCCGAGTACCGCCGTTGCGTGAGCGTGCGGAAGATATAGGCGCGCTGGCGGAGCATTTCATCGATTTTTTTAATGAGA
>Ga0209420_1001494_pt1 | contig 11024 bp, 9 predicted proteins | sample BlaSpr_A8_OM1_O1_FD_187972 | JGI IMG/M metagenome (GOLD analysis project Ga0209420, IMG submission 187972) | Forest soil microbial communities from Thunder Bay, Ontario, Canada - Black Spruce, Ontario site 2_A8_OM1_O1 (SPAdes) (version 2) | ecosystem: Environmental > Terrestrial > Soil > Boreal...
ACTCCATGTAGCCGGCCAGCACGACCAGCCGAGCGCCGCGCTCGGCCAGCCAGCCGCCCAAGGCATCGTCCCTGGCACTGCGATCGGGGTAGTCGCCGCGGGCGAAGACCGCCGTGGGCACCCCGGCGGCGGCCGCGCGAGCGAGCGCGGGCGCACCGGCGACGCTGGAGGCCACCGCGACGACCTGCGCCTCGCGTCCGTGCACCGTGTCGAGCAGGGCCTGCAGGTTGGTTCCCGTTCCCGACACGAGCACGGCGATAGGGAGTCTCTCGTTCACGTCCCGGCCACGATAGCTGTGAGCCAACTCACATATAGGCAGCCACTGTATAAGCCGGAAAGCGCCGCTAATTCCGTCGTTTTGGGGGTCTACGGTCCTCGCTCCTATCAACCGAGTGGCCGGGGCGGCAGCGCAAACTGCCCCCCGGCCGTGGCAAAGGAGCTGGTACTCCCGTGCACGAGAACCCTACCCCCGACCCCGAACGCAGCTACGACGCGATGGAACGCGATGTGCTCTTTCTGCTCACGGACCCCGAGCGGCACCCGCCAATCTGGGCGCTGGAGGACCTTGGACGCCAGATCGAAACTCCCGACCCGATGGCCGTCATTCGGCCGTTGTGCAGCGCCGGTCTTGCCCACCGCACGGGCGACTGCGTGTTCGCCACGCCTGCCGCGTACAAGGTGGTGGACCTGCTCGGCCAGGTCGTCTGAGCCGCTGCGAGCGCCACGTCGCAGGTCTGGGCGTGGCGCTCCGCTAGCCTGCGTGCGTGGACACTGACGAGCCAAAGCAGACCACGCCAGCGGGCCACCGCATCCCGATCCCGACGCGCGAGGACTTCGACCGGATGGTCAAGAAGGTCGCGCCGCCGCCAGCAGGTCGTAAACGCCCTGCCGACTCAGACGAGCCTCCCGAGCGATCTGAGCGATAGAGACGCCCTCGCGCTGCGCGCGGAGGATGTTCTCGCGTAGATCCGTGGTCGCCTGATGACGTAGCCGCTCCGAGTACTCGCGTCGTTTCGCGGCGCGGCGGATCGCCTTGATTGCCTCGGACTCGCTCATCTGACCGACCGCTCTACCAGCGTGTCGAACATCGGCTCGTCAGTCAGGCGCGCGTTCCTGCGCCACACGAACTCGTTCAAGTAGCCCTGTAGCCAGTGGTGCGACACGCGTCGGTAGGTGCCCTTGATCGACGGCTTGAGATGCCCAAAGAACCCCTCAATCGTGTTCGTGTGCGTGGAGCCTTCGACGTAGATCCCGGCCGAGTGGTTGATCCGACTATGGTCGATGAAATGCGTCTCTAGGCCGTTGTAGGCGGGCCACTCGTCGGTGATGATGATCGACTCGGGCTCGACCCACTCAATGACCTGCTTCTTGAGCCGTGGCCCGTGCCGGGACGGTAGTACGGTGGCCTTGATGCGTCCACCGCGTTCCACAGCGGCGAACACGGTTGCTCTACTACGTTCGCGCAGTTTCGCGGCCTCCGAGCGCCGAGAGGGGCCAATGGCGATCTGAGGGTGCCTGCCCTGCTTCTTGCGCGGCTTGCCGTCCACCGAAGCCTCATCGACCTCTACGTCTCCACGTAGCTGCTCGCCGTCATCGACCATCAGCTCATTGCGGATCTTGTTCAGCATCCGCCACGCGGTCTTGTAGGACACGCCTATCTCGCGCTCAAGCATCTTGGCCGACACTCCACAGCGAGTGCTCGTAATCATGTAGATCGCGAAGAACCACAGGTGCAGCGACGTAGAGGACTTGTGGAAGATCGTCCCTGCTGTCGGGTGGACGTGATGCCCACAGCCGGTGCAGGTCCAGGACTGGCGACCCTGGGCCGTCTGGTACTTGCGGAACACGCGCTCATGGCCGCACTTCGGGCAGTCCGCGTGTTCGCCATCCGGTGAGTAGCGCGAACGCCAAAGGTGCTCCAGGCAGGCGGCGTCGTCGGGGTAGTCGCGCATGAACTCCATGAGCGAGAACTGCGACTCCGAGCAGTCTGTCCGGGTCGGGTTGTGTCGGTTGCCTGCGGCCATACTGTAAAGATACTGGACACAATCGCCGGTGTCAAGACCCTTGACAGGGATATTTAGAGGCGGGTAGTCTGCTGCCTGTGGATGGTGGGCCTTTCGATAGCGCGTGGTTCAAGTGGGGACAAGCGATAGTTCACGCCAACGCTCTGCAGGCTGAGATCAAGGCCAGCGCTGGCCACGGATACAGTGAGCCACTCTTTTCCGCGAGGACGGAGTACGAACCCAAACGCCACGGCTTCGCCGTAATCGTTGAGAAAGTCGCACCAGTCCCGATGCGCTGGCGGCTGCTCCTGGGCGACATCGCCAGCGACTATCGAGCCTCCCTCGACCACCTGGCATGGGCGCTCGTCAGCCGAGGCCGCACTCCGCCCGGGAAGCTCACGCCGAGCCAAGAAAACGCCGTCTACTTCGTCATCGCAGAGGAACGTTCCGTGTTCAACGCCGAGACCCGGGACCCCCCCAAACCCACCAGTCGGCTCAAGATGCCCGGTCTCAGGCGAGCAGACAGGGCAAAGATCCGCCCGTTCGAGCCCTACCGCTACACACGCGGGAGACCCATGCATGTGTTTGTGCTGCTGACGAAGGTCAACAACGGCGACAAGCACCGGACGGTCCAGCCACTCCTCCCGACCCCGACTCGGGTCAACATAGAAGTCACGGACGCACGGGACTGCGCCCCCCCGACGATCCCCAGGCGTGGCTTCCCCCGACGCGCGGCGATACTGGAGCCGGACGCAGAACTCGCATTTATCCGGACCCGCAAGACCGGCCCGAACCCCCAGCTTGACGTGAAGCTCGATCTCACCGCCGAGCCATGCGTCCATGAGCGCATTGGGGTCGGTGAGTGGGTCGGTCGCTGTGGGACGCATATTGCGGCCCTGCTCAGCCAGTTCTCCGATCCGCCCCAAGGCATTGCTGAGATCGAATCGAAACCCGGGGTGTAGGGACGACATCTAGTGCCGATCCGCGCTTATACAGTGGCTGCCTAGATGTGAGCCAACTCACAGAAGCCGAAGTCCAGATGCTCGAAAATACTGACGGGGATGAGGGGGGCCGGACGATTTACAGATGAGCCAACTTCCCTCGATATTCACAGGACTTCTCCCATGCTCACAGCAATCCTCACCACCGTGATCATCGTCACGGCGCTCGCCTACTCTGGGCGCTCGGGCGGGCTGATCTCCAGCCGGCCCTACAACAACCTCCACAACGACGCGAGCGGCGCTCGCGAAGAGCACTTCATCTAGACCCGCGCGAGCGCAGCGGCCGTCTCTTCGCCCTGACCGTCCTCCAGCGCGTACTTGCCGGCGGCGCCATCGCTGCCGGCAAGCGGGTACTCGCCGGTGAAGCACGCGTCGCAATGCGTGGCGCGGGTGGCGCCGACGGCCTCGTAGACGCCGGCCAGCGAGAGGTAGTGCAGCGAGTCGCAGCCCAGCTCTGCGGCCACCTCCTCGGTGGTGCGCCCGTGGGCGATCATCTCCTCGCGCGTGGACATGTCGATGCCGTAGTGGCAGGGATGCTTGATCGGCGGCGCGGAGATGCGCAGGTGCACCTCGGCGGCGCCGGCATCGCGCAGCATCTGCACGATCTGGCGCGTGGTGTTGCCGCGCACGATCGAATCGTCGACCACGACCAGCCGCTTGCCGGCGATCACCTCGGGCAAGGGGTTGAACTTCAGGCGCAGACCGTGCTTGCGCAGCTCCTGGCCGGGCTGGATGAACGTGCGCGCGACATAGCGGTTCTTGACGAAGCCATCGTCCTGGGGAAGGCCGGCGGCGCGCGCCAGGCCGCGGGCGGCGGGGTTGCCGGAGTCGGGGACCGCGATCACCAGGTCTGCCTCGACGGGCGCCTCGCGCCAGAGGATCTCGCCCATGCGCCCGCGCGCGACCTGCAACACCTGATCGTTCATGCGCGAGTCCGGGCGCGCGAAGTAGATGTACTCGAACACGCAGAACGCGCGTCTGCCGTCCGGCACGATCATACGGCTCTCCAGGCCGTCGGCGCCCAGCGTGACCAGCTCGCCCGGCTCCACGTCGCGCAGGAACTTCGCGCCGATGATGTCGAACGCGCACGACTCGCTGGCCACGCAGTAGTGCCTGGCGGCGACCCCTCCGACGGGAGCCTCGCTACCGGCAGGACTGCCATCGAGCACGCCGATAGCCAGCGGGCGCAGCCCGTGCGGGTCGCGAAAGGCGACCACGCGATCCTTTGTCATGGCGACGATCGAGAAGGCGCCACGCAGGCGCGGCAGCACGTCTGCGATCGCGTCCTCGATCCGCTCGGCCGGGTGCGTGGCGATCATCGCGGCGATGATCTCCGAGTCGGACGTCGAGTTGAAGCCGACCCCCGCCTGCACCAGCTCCGCGTGCAGGTCCAGGGCGTTGATCAGGTTGCCGTTATGGGCCAGCGCGACCTCGCGCCGCGATCCGTCGGTGCCGTCCGAGCGCTGCACGGGCTGGGAGTTCTCCCAGGCGTTGGATCCGGTGGTGGAGTAGCGCACGTGCCCGATCGCCAGCTCGCCGGCCAGCGTGCGCAGGTCGTTCTCGGTGAAAACCTGGTTGACCAGCCCCAGCTCGCGGCGGGTGATGATGTGCCCGCCGCGGTCGGCGGCGGCGATGCCGGCCGACTCCTGCCCGCGGTGCTGCAGCGCGTACAGCGCGAAGTACGACAGCCGCGACACCTCGTGACCGGGCGCATAAAGTCCAAACACTCCGCACTCGTCGCGCGGTCCGTCACGCATCACCAGCACAAGCTAGCAGGGCAGCTCAGGAGGCCTGCGCCGCGGACGCGGGCGGCGAGATCGCTGCCCGCCCGCGCGACGTCATCCCACGGTCTGCAGCGCGCATTCCCGGAAGCAGCAGCCCGCCGAGCGTTGCCGCGGCGCCCGCCACGCCCGCACCGATCAGCGTGGCGCGAACGCCGAACGCCGCGCTGATCGGGGCTGTCAGCGCGAACGAGACGGGCAGCAGCCCGATCGAGATCAGCCAATCGAGGCTCGACACGCGCCCGAGCATCTGGCCGGGCACCTGGCGCTGCTTCATCGTCGCCCACACTATGGTGCCCGCGGTCTCCAGCAGGTTGAACGCGAGGCTTGCAAGCATCAGCTCCCATATGGCGCTGGCCAGCCCGTACCCGGCGACCGCGAGCGTGCCTAGCGTCCAGACGACGTAGATGAAGGTCATGCTGCGCACGGGCAGCCCGCTTCGCATCATCGCCAGGCCGGCGGCCACCGAGCCCAGCCCGCCGGCGCCGAGCACGAGGCCGAGCTGCACGCCGCTGCCGTGCAGCTCGTGCTTGACCATGAACGGCACCAGCACCTCGGCGGGGCCCATGAACAGCAGGTAGGCGATGCCGGCGCTCGCGAAGGTTCCCCACAGCCACACGTGGCCGCGCACGTATGACCAGCCCTCGCGCGCCTGGGTGGTTGCTCGTACGAGCGTCGCGTCGGTGCGAAGCGGCGAGGCGGATGCGTGTGGGGACATCGACCACAGCGCCACCGCGGAGACGACGAACGTGGCGGCGTCCGCCAGAAAGGCGGCACTCGGGCCGAGCACCCCGACGAGCACTCCACCCACCGCCGGGCCGAGCAGGCGCAGGGCCAGCGGGCGGAACACCTGCTCCAAGGCATTGGCTTCGCCCAGCCGCGACTCCGGCACGAGCTGGGGCAGGATCGCGTCGCTGGCGGGATCGAAGAAGGCCTGGGCGCCGCCGTAGATGGCGACGATCACCATCATCTGCCACAGCCGCAACGCGCCGTCCGCCGCCAGCGCCCCGAGCAGCGCCAGCAGCACGGCACGCACGACATCGGCGATCAGCATCACCTGGCGGCGGCCGTGGCGGTCGCTGACCACCCCACCGAACAGCAGCAGCGCGATCAGCGGCACGGTCATCGCGATCCCGAGCAGCGACAACGCCGTGGGGGCGTTCGAGAGCGTATAGGCCTCCCACGCCATCGCCACGAGGAACGCTCCGTCTCCGAGCAGCGATACGCACCGTCCGGCGAACAGCAGCCGGAAGTCGCGTTCGCGAAGGACGCTGCTAGTCGCCATCGCGCGAGACCGGCACCGGCTCGCCGGGCTCGCCGACCTGCGCGCCGTCGCGCTCCGGCCTGCCCGACAGGTAGTCGATCAGGTGTGCCGACTCCATCGGGTGCGCGAAGTGAAAGCCCTGCCCGAGCTCGCAGCCGAGATCGCGCAGCCGGCTGAGCTGCTCGTCGAATTCGATGCCCTCGGCGACGACGTCCAGGGCGAGCGTGCTGCCGAGCGCGACGACGGCGCTGGACAGGTCGGCGGCCTCGCGCGTGGCCTCAGGCCGCAGGAACGAGCGATCCATCTTGATGACGTCGACCGGAAAGCGGCTGAGATAGCTCAGCGAGGAGTAGCCGGTTCCGAAGTCGTCCATCGCCACGCGCAGGCCGAGCGCGCGCAGTTCCTGGAGCTTGACGACCGCGACCTCGGGGTCCTCGATCAACATCGACTCGGTGATCTCGAGCATCAGCAGGCTCGGATCCAGGCCCGACTCCTGCAGGGCATCGCTTACGTCGGCGATCACATCGCTGTGCTGGAGCTGCCTGACGGACAGGTTGACGCAGATGTAGAGCGGCGGATCGCCGGTCCACAGGCGCTGTACGGCCACCGCCTGCATGCATGCCTCGCGCAGCACCCAGCGGCCGATCGGGACGATCAGCCCGGTCTCCTCGGCGAACGGGATGAAGTCTCCGGGGGCGACCAGGCCGCGCTCGGGGTGGTGCCAGCGCAACAGCGCCTCCATCCCGGCGACGTGGCCGTCGGCCAGCCGCACGATCGGCTGGTAGTGCAGCTCGAACTGGCCACAGTCCAGGCCGCGCTGGAGATCGGCGCGCAACTCCAGGCGGGCGAGGACACCGGCGTGCATCTCGGGCTCGAACAGCCGGTAGCTGCCCTTGCCGTCACGCTTGGCGATGTACATCGCGGCGTCCGCGTCGCGGATCAGCTCGTCAGCGCCGATCGTCGAGGAGCCGGTCATGATCGAGATGCCGATGCTGCCGCGCACCACCAGCTCCTTGCCCGCGACCATCAGCGGCTGGCGCAGGTCCTCGAGCACGCGTTCGGCGACCTCCGTTGCGACGTCGGTGCTCTCCAGATCCTCCAGCAGCACCACAAACTCGTCGCCGCCGAAGCGCGCCGCCGTGTCGCTGGCGCGGATGCTGTTGGACAGGCGCTTGGCCACGTCGACCAGCGCCGTGTCGCCGGCGCCATGACCGAGGCTGTCGTTGATCGTCTTGAAGTCGTCGATGTCGAGGAACATCACCCCGAGCCTGCGCTCCTCGCGCCGCGCGCGGCCGATCGCGTGACGCACCCGCTCCACGAACAGCGCCCGGTTGGCGAGATTGGTGACGGGATCGTGGAAGGCCTGGTGGGCGAGCTGCTCCTCGAAGGTCTTGCGCTCGCTGATGTCGCGGGCGTTCAGGACGATGCCCCGCACGTGCTCGTCGTCCACCAGGTTGGTGTGCAGGATCTCGAACTGGCGCAGGTCGCCGTCTCGGTGGCGCAGCGTGCACTCGATGACCTGCCCGTCGCCGCGCGCGTAGGCCGGTCCGTCAGCGAGCAGCCGCAGCAGGCCGCCGGCGTCCTCCTGCGGGATGAGGCGGTCGAAGCGGGTGCCGACGAGCTCCTCCGGCCGATAGCCGAGGACGCGCTCGGAGGAGGGGCTCTGGTAGGTGATCGTGGCGTCCGGCCCCACGACGGTGATCAGGTCGCTGGAGTTCTGCACGAGCGAGGCAAAGCGCGCCTCGCTGCGCTGCGCGTGTATCTCCTCGGTGAGGCGGGTGCGCTCGAGCGCGAGCGCGAGCTGGGTTGCGAGCGCCTCCAGAGCGCCGCGCGCCTGTCGTGAGGCCTCGCTGGGGCAGCCGAGCACCAACAGCCCGAGGATCCCTTCGCGCAGCGGGAGCGCGAGGACCAGCCCGCAGGCAGACCCCTCCTCGAGCTCGAGGGCGGCGAGCACCGCCGGCTCGAGCTTCACGCACTGCGGGGAGCGCTCGGCGAGCTCGAACAGGCGCTCGCCGACCGGCTCGGGGAGCGTCCGCGGCGCCCAGCGGAGCTGGTCGTTGCGAGCGACCGCGGTGAGCGTGCCGTCCTCGATCAGGCACAGCACCCCCACACCGGGGCCCTCGAGCAGCGGGACGATCATCTCCAACGCGGCCTGCTGCATCTCCTCCCGCGTCGAGCAGGCCACGAGCGCGGCTCCGAAGGAGCTGAGCAGGCGCTCGCGGGCGACCGATCGCTCCTGCTGGCGCACGAGGTCGACCATGCGCATCACTACCAGGCCGAACAGCACGACCGACGCGCAGACGATGACCATCAGATCGAGGTCGCCGCGGTGCAGCTCCTTCAGGTAGATGCACACGGGCGCGATCAGCGAGGCGCCGGTCAGCAGGGCCAGGCGCAGCGGTGTCAACTTGGCCTCGCGGTTGGCGATCGGCTCGTCCATGGTGGCCATCGAGGGATGCAGCGCGGCGGTGCCCCACAGCAGCTGATAGAAGAACCAGCCGAGGTCGAGCAGCAATTGATGGTGGAACGCGTTGTTGAGCGTCATGACCCCGTAGACGAAGTCGGTCGCCAACAGGGAGACGATGCTCGCGCTCAGCAGGTAGAAGGACGGCTGGCGCCGGCCGCCATCGAGGACGAGGCGAATCGCGGCGGCCAGGAGGATGATGTCGCCCATCGGGTAGGCGACCGAGACGAGCTTGGGCAGCAGTGCCAGCGAGCCGTCGTGCAGGTATGGAGCGATCTGCAGGATCCACGACAGCAGCGAGAGCCCAAGCGTGAGGATCGCCGCGTCGATCAGCGTGTTGCGGTTGCGCTGAGGGTTTCGCCGGCGTACGAGCAGCAGCAGTCCCAGCATCTGCGCCGGGTAGACCGTCAGGTAGATCGCGTCGCCGATCGACGGGAACGGCACTTCGCCGTGCAGGATGTACTTGGGGTAGCTGTAGGTGTAGACGTCGCCCAGCCAGTACAGGAGAAAGCCGATCGCGAACAGCGCCCACGGCAGCGCGTAGCGCGGCTTGTTGCGGCGAATTCCCACGATCACCGCGATCCAGCTCGTCAGGCCGAGCGTGTTGAAGAACGCCGGGTTTCCTTTCAGCGGCGTGTCCAGCAGATACAGGCACATGCCCACCGCGCCGAAGGCGAGGTAGGCCTGCCACAGCGCCGGGCGCCTCAGCACGCGCGTGCCCATCACGCCGTCTCCAGCGCGCGCGTGGCGGACGCCGATTGGAGCTCGCCCGCCTCGGCGAGCTCGGTGAGGGCGCCGATCAGAACGTCGACCTCGGCATCCGTGTTGGCGGCGGTGAGCTGGACGCGGAAGCCGACCTCGGCCTTGGGCACGAGCGGGTAGGCGGCGAGCGTGACGTAGACGCCGCGCGCGAACAGCATCCGCCCGACCTCGTCGATGCGTTCGTGGTCGCGCAGCGGGATCTCCACGATGGGCAGCTCCGAGCGGTTGGGGGTGTGCACGTCGAGCTCGGCAAGCGCCCGCAGGACGCGAGCGCTGTGTCTGTGCACGACGCCGCGCAGCTGCTCGCCCCGGCGCTCGTTCACGTCGAAGCCGGCCAGCACCGTCGCCAGAGAGGCGACCGGAGAGGGCCCCGAGTACAGATACGGCGGCGCGGCCACCTTCAGCAGGTTCTTGACCTCGGTCGGACAGGCGATGAAGGCGAGCAGCGAGGAGTAGGCCTTGGAGAAGCCGCCGACGAGGACGATGTCGTCGTAGCTCTCGCCGAAGTGGCGCACGATGCTGTTGCCGCGCGCGCCGTACGGGCATGGCTCGTCGGGCGTGCGCTCGCCGATGATCCCGAAGCCGTGGGCATCGTCGACGTACAGCAGGGCGCCGTGGCGGCGCGCGACCTCGGCGAACGCCCGCAGGTCGGGGGCGTTGCCGGTCATGCTGTTGACGCCGTCCATGCACACGAGTCGAGCGCGGTCGCGCTCGGCCGCGAGCAGCTCGTCCAGGTGTTGGGGATCCTCGAAGCGGAAGCGGCGCACGGCGGCGCCGCGCGAGCGCGCGACCTGACAGCCGTCGTAGATCGTCTTGTGTGCGCGCGCGTCGAGGAAGATCGTCCCGGATGCGGCCAACACTGGGATCACCGAGTTGTGGATGTGCGTGATCGTGGGCAGCACCAACGTGTCCTCGCAGCCGAGCAGCTCGCTCAGCCGCGACTCGATCTGCTCGTACAGCACCGGGCTTCCGAGCAGCCGCGACCAGCTGGGATGCGTGCCCCACGCCTCCAGGAACGCGGGTATCGCCGCGATGATCTCGGGGTCGAGGTCGAAGCCGAGGTAGTTGCAGGAGGCGAAGTCGGCCAGCCAGCGATCGCCGACGCGGATCATGCGCCCGTCGATCTCCTCGATGACCGCATCGATCATCGGATGGGCGGCGCGCAGGGCCTCGAGGTCGCCGAGGGTGTCGAGCCAGTGCTCGAGCCAGCGCGCAGGGACGGGCAACGACGCCGCAGCGGGCGAGGACGTGCGCGGGGAAGTCGGCGCGGGCGCGGACGGGGAGGCCAGCGAAGATGCCATCTCCGATCAACCATCGGATCGCTAGGCAAAACGCTTGATAACTACCGGGCTCAGCTCATCATTTGGCTCCCGCGCATGATTCGTTGCATGAGAGCTTGCTTTTAGGAGAACAGGTCCGCGAGGGCCGCATGAGCGCCGGCCAGCTCGTCCAGCGTGAGCGCGAGCATCTCGCCGGCCCCCGCCCCCGCCTCGACGATCGTGAGCAGCTCATCCCCCACCCTGCCGATGATCCGCACGGGTGTGCGCTCGCCGATCTCGCGCAGCGCGGCTGGTTCGCCGCTGACGAGGAAGCCGCCCGGACCCTCGCCGAACAGAGCGCCGCTCACGCGCACGGGCACCGAGGACGACCGCGGCGCGGGGGATCGCTGGCTGGACGGCGCACCCTGGAGGGCACAGGCGGGCGCAATGGCCTGCCAGAAGTCCTCGCCGAGCTCCACCTCCGCACCGA
>Ga0209420_1001495_pt1 | contig 11009 bp, 10 predicted proteins | sample BlaSpr_A8_OM1_O1_FD_187972 | JGI IMG/M metagenome (GOLD analysis project Ga0209420, IMG submission 187972) | Forest soil microbial communities from Thunder Bay, Ontario, Canada - Black Spruce, Ontario site 2_A8_OM1_O1 (SPAdes) (version 2) | ecosystem: Environmental > Terrestrial > Soil > Boreal...
TCAGGCGCGTCCAACGCGCCTTCGCGAGATTCAGACCCGAGACGACGATGCCGGCCAGGCTGAGTACTACTAGTCCCCAGAAGAAATCCGGCCATAGGGGTGAGAGTGTGACGGTCAATCCGAAGAAGTGGAAGACGCGGTGGAAGGCGTCAAGCTGCACCCACACGGCAAGGCTTGCGACCACGATGGTCAACTCGAAGATGGTCGAGCCGCGGGAGACGCGGTTGGGATCGCGCTCGGCAGGAAGCCCGCGAGGATTCCAATCGTTTACCAGGTGCGAGCGAGCCTGGGAGCGATCCAGAAGCGCGAAAATCAGGGTATTGATGATGAGCGACCAAGTGCACGCGAGCCACCAAGGCTCAAGCGATGCGAGTAGCGCGGCGCCGGGATGATCGGCGCGAAAGTCGGGAGAGAAAATGGCGACGCCCATCCAGAGCGCGAGCCAGGGTAGCAGAAAGTAGAAAAACAGCGCCCGGATGATAACGCTGTAGATGGGAAACAGTCCTGGGCCGATGAGGTACCGCTGCGGCAGGAAGCGTCCGGCCACGGCCATAGGAGGACCACAGCGTTTGAGGATGGGCTCGACTTCGGCGTCGGTGAGCTTGCGGCCGAGTTCGGCTTCCTTTTCTTCGATCTGCGAGCGAAGGTCTTCGGAGAGTTCCGCGATGATGTCGTCCTTTTGATTGCGCGGCAGCCAGAATTTAACGGCTTGCAGGTAACGATCGATGAGTGCCATGACTTTGCTCCTGGTACATCCAGAGTTCGCCCGTCCACAGTTCGTGCGTGTACGCTTTATGCGTCTAAGCTTTCTGCGTTTAGAAAATATCTTCCAAAGATGTGTGAATGCCCTTCCACTCGATCCACAACTGTTTGAGAATCAACTTGCCGTCGGGCGACAGACGGTAGAAACGCTTGTTGCGCTTGTCCTCTTCCCGCCACTGGCTCACCAGCAGGCCCTGAGTTTCCAGGCGGCGAAGCAGCGGGTAGAGCGTGCCTTCGTCAATGGCCATGCCATGGTCGGCGAGGGTTTTGCGCAGCGTGTAGCCGTAGTGCTCGGTGCGCAAGGCCGCCAGAACCGCCAGGGGAAGGCTGCCGCGGCGAAGCTCCTGCCGGAGGTTTTCAAAGCGGTCATCGTTGTGCGTGCCGGGGTTTGTGCTAGGCGACATATAGTGTATGTCACATACTGTATCGCGCACAGTATAATATGTCAAGGATAATTTTCGCGGGCCGTCCAAGGGCGCTGACAGGGGCTGAAGGCCCCTGGAAGCAGGGCTTAACGCGGGGCTGAAGCGCCGCGCTTCCACCCAGGTCGCTACTCGCCTTCATGCTGCGCTAAAAACGCAGCTTACAGAGGCAGCTCCTGTGTCGTGGGAAAATGATGCTGTTCGCGCCCGACCTTGCCGTCGTACTTGGTGGTCATCTTGAACAGTTCAAGGCGGCCATCGGCGGCGAGGACGCGGCAGTGATCGCGCAAAGCTTGCATTTCGGCCGCGGCGAAAGGCTCAAAATTGACCGCGACCTTAAGATTCTGATCCAGCACTTGCATGGTGTCGATCCCGCTAATGGTAGTGGCGACGGGAAGGCTCATGGCATAGCGAAGTCCCTGCTCAGGGGTAACCGCGCCGTGGCGGACGAGTTCGCCGCTGCCTCCCAGGCTTTTCATTCCCAACACGGCAATGCCGCGCCGGTTGGCTTCCGACAACACATGAGTCTCGAAGCTTCGAAAGGTCGCGTCGCAACAGTTGAGCGGCATCTGAATCGTATCGAAGGGAAAATCGTGAGATAACATTTTCAAGTGAATCTCGGGATCCTTGTGCCCGGTAAAGCCAACGAAACGTACCTTGCCTTGCTGTTTGGCAGCGAGGAGCGCTTCGGCTGCGCCGTTCGGCGCGAAGATTAAATCGGGATCGTTATCGTAAACCACCTCGTGGATCTGCCAGAGATCGAGGTGATCGGTTTGCAGGCGGCGCAGCGATTCTTCCAGCATCCGCATGGCAATCTTTTGGTCGCGGCCGTGGGTGCAGACCTTGGTCATCACGAAGGCTTGCTGGCGCTTGCCTCTTAGTGCTTTGCCGAGGCGCTCTTCACTGAGGCCGTCATGATATTCCCAGGCGTTGTCGAAAAAATCCACGCCGTGATCGAGCGCTTTGGCCACGATTTCATTGGCGGCCTGGTCGGTTTCGGCGGAGCCGAGATGATAGCCGCCGAGTCCCATGGCGGAAACCTGAACACCGGTGCGGCCGAGCGGTTTCTTGGGCACTTGGCCGGACGGAACTTCTTGCGATTGTTTTGATGGTTGCTGCGCCATGCTTCCTCCAGCGATGAGCGGGATCGCGCCCGCGAGGGCTGCGCCCTTGATAAAACTGCGACGATTCCATCCCAACTTCGCGCTCATCATTCTCTCCTAAAATCTGCTCTCCTAAAATCGTGCTCTCCCAAAATCGTGTTCTCGTAGAATCGTCTTCTCCTGGAATCGTGTTTCCCAAGTTCGTTCGTGCCTAAAATTTCTTTTCAGGCCATGGGTGACCAGTATTCATCTCGACACCAAACATATCCTTGACCTCTAACTGCTGGGTATCAAGCGGAAAACCATGGGCGAGGCGCGATTCGGGATTATCGAACTTCAAAGACAGCTTATAGAGTTCGTAGCGGCCGTCGGCGGCATCCGTTTTGCAACGGTCGCGAAGCGCGCCCATTTCCGCTTGCGACATGGGAGTAAAGTCTTGCGCAATTTGCAGATTCTGGCGAAGCACTTCAAGGCTGTCCATGCCGGTGATCGTTGTAGCGACCGGCAAGCTCATGGCGTAGCGCAAAGCTTCTTCTGCAGTGATTGCGCCGTTCTTGATTGCTTCACCGTGCCCGTTTAACGGCTTCATCCCGAGGGGCGCGATGCCGCGCTTAATGAGTTCGGGGAGCACCTGCTGCTCGAAGCTGCGGAAATTTGCGTCGAAGGCATTGAGCGGCATTTGCACTGAGTCGAAGGGAAAGCCCGTGTTCAGCATGGCAAGATGAACCTTCGGATTCTGGTGGCCAGTGAATCCGACGAAGCGGACCTTGCCATCCTTCTTGGCTTTTTCGAGCGCTTCGGCTGCGCCGTTGGGACGAATAAACAGGTCGGCATCGTTGTCGAAAGCCATGCCGTGAACCTGCCACAGATCGAGGTGATCGGTTTGCAGGCGGCGCAAGGATTCTTCGAGCATCTGAAGCGCGAGGCTGGCATCGCGGCCGTGAGGACAAGTCTTGGTCATCAGGAAAACTTTGTCGCGGCGGCCTTTCAGACCGATGCCCATCCATACTTCGGTTTTTCCCCGGCGGTATTCCCAGCAGTTATCAAAAAAGGTGATACCGCCATCGACCGCCTGGTGGACGATTTCGACCGCAGTTTTCTCGTCGGGGGCCTCGCCCAGGTGATGGCCTCCGAAGCCTAGAGCCGAAATCTTGGCATCGGAGCGGCCAAACTTTCGCAAAGGGATGGTTCCGCTAAAAGATTGGGGCATCGTTCCCTCTCCTACCCAATTAGTTCGGAATCAAGTAGATCGCGTTGGATGCCGGGTGAGGCGCAGGGGGTTGACTGAGAAAACTAAAGAAGCGTCGCAGGAAAGCGACCACGAGCGGACGCTTTAGATTTATAAACTATCGCACCCTAAGGTTGGCTGGACTTCTTGCCTTCCTTGGCCAACTCTTCGGCAAGCTTAAGGGCGTTCATGGAATGTTCGTGCGCCTGCGTGCTGAGTTCGTGTGCGGTAAGATGATCTCCCTTGCCGTGGGCAACGGCCGCAGCGGCGTGAGCGTGGGCTGCGAGGTTGTGGAGTTCTAATGCTCGATTGTGCATGCTTGGTGACATTGCGTTCTCCTGACTGTTGAATGGCTGTGCTGGGGTGAGGGCGTTAGTTGCGATCGTCGTTAGTTGCGATCGTCGTCCAAATACTCTTCCGGAACATCGTCCTCCGGAACCTCGTGCGTGGTTACCTCAGACACGTCCGCGTCCTTGGCGTTTTCCACTCCTCTTACGATGCCGGCCTCGAAGGCGTTTCCCTCTTCCAGCAATTCTTCCACGCTTTCGGAATCCGCATTAGCTCGGTCCGATATTTGCTGAATGTCGCCGGACTGTCCAGCGGAATCCGGTCCGGTTTCATCTTGCTCGCGTCTTTTATTTCTCGGCATAGTTTTCTCCTGCAGCACTAGATGCCGCAGGGTGCCGCGCCGTTGCGAATGATTGTTGGGTCGGCAAGATCCAAAATTTTGCCAGGACATTTCTTGCGAGTCTTATCTTGCGAATCCTAGGTCTTGCGAATCTTAGGCGGCCAGCGAGTTGGCGGAAACCAGGCTGCGGTAGAGGTCAAGGTAGTCGTCAATCATGCGCTTGGTAGTAAAGCGTTCGCGGGCGCGGGTGTAGGCGCGATCAGCGTAGGCGTGGCGCAGGGCGCGGTCGGCATCGAGCTGGCGAAGGGTCTCGGCCAGACTGCGCGCGTCGTTGGTGCGGAAGTAGAGGGCGGCGTCGCCCCAAACCTCCCGGAAGCTCGGAATATCGTTGGCAACGATGGCGCAACGCGAGAAGGCAGCGTCAAGCGGGGCCATGCCTAGCGGCTCATAGCGCGAAGTGGCGGCGTAGACCGCGGCCCGGCTGTAGAGCGCGCGCAGCTGAGATTCGGTCTGCGGGCCGCGGATGGCGACGCAACTCTGGTCGGTCGAAACTTTCACATCGGCGCGGATGGGAATGCGCGGCAAGGGGACAGTTTGTTCCGCGCCCACGATGCATACCGAAAACGGATGCGCATGTTGCGTCAGCAGGAAAACTTGCTTGCCCGCGTCGAGCAGGCGTCCGACGGAGAGCACCGAATCGTCTTTGCTGACGTAGGGATTGAAGAAAATCGGATTGCGTCCGGGGTAGATGATGGCAGCGCGGCGCGGCCGCGCATAAGTAGAAATAAGAGTGTTGAGCATGCACGCCGAGGGCGCGACTACCGCATCGGCGGCGGCAATACCGCGGACGATGGTATCGCGATACCACTTGAGCCAGCGCGTGGGACGAGGGGCGCAACCGTGCACAGCTTCGGTCCAACTAATGAGGTCGCCGTGGGCCATCACCACGCGCGGGATGTCGACTGCGAGGTCGCCGTGGCAAAACTGGTGGAGATGAAGCAGGTCCGCATCAACTTCGCGCGCCAGGTTCGCGAGATACTCGGATGATTCCGCCAGGTCGTTTGGCGCATCGTCCATCCACTCCAGGCGAAAGGCGGTAGGACGATACTCGAGGCCGTGAAGAAGATCCATCCAGACAGTCTGCTCGGGCAGTGGGATTTCGCCGAAGCTAACCAGGGTGACTCGCACGCCGCGCGTGACCAGGCCTGTGACCAGTTCACGGGTATAGGTCCAGGAGCCGGACAGGGTATCGGCAGTGACCAGAACGTGCACAGTGCCTCCGGGAGTCTGCGGGACGCCGCGGTGCATGCGGGGGTCCCGGCGTATTGCGCTGGCCTATTCTAGTGCCAATCGGGTTGGAAGGTGAAGATTTTTTGGAGGGCGGGGGGGCGGAATTTGGCTGAATGTTCCGGCCGGAACATTGTGCTGAATGTTCCAGTTGGAACATTGCAACTTTGCAGAAAAATATCATTGTAAGTTGTTGATTCTTCGTGCGCGCTTTTTGGCAAGTCAATGGAATCAAGGGGTTAGGCTGTGGAAAAAACGTCTACTTTTGAGGGGGTCGATTGTCTACTAAAGTAGACTTGACAGGGGTGCGACGTACTTTTTATGGTACGCGGCTGGGGCGGTCCGCCTCACCTGCCGCAGTACGGGACGGTGCCCCCGCCCCACACGAAGACATAATCTTGGCCGTCGATTCGCAAGTAATAGCGGACCTCATTTACCGGGAGGCACGGCCCAATCGACGCAACGCAGTCAAAGCCCACTCCATGTTCTCTAGGCACGGCAGCAGCGAATGACGCTGTTGCGGCCCTTTTCGGTGCAACCGTCAACGCCTCACCCTCGCCAGTGAATAGCGTCTCGCTCGGAAAGTATCCGCTTGTAAAGCACCGCATCTTGCGCGTCTCCCAAACGTACTTGCGACTCTCGCGAGGGGCTGATTTCTTGGACGAGGCAAGGTAGAGTAACGGCGCATTGTAGCCGCCATAGCTGGCGCGGCCCGATTGCATCGTGACGGGATGATCCGTACTGTTGACGACCGACACAGTGACGAGGGTGACTGTCTGTCCCGGGTCCCGTTCCCAGCCTGCCCGGGAGCTTACCTCGATGCCCCGATAGGTGAGCTTGTGAATGGGATTGCCGGTGAGCGGATCCTTTACAGTTGAGGACACTGCCCCCGTCGTGGAGTCCTGTCCCCAAACGAATGCACTGTTCGTCTCCGCTCTAAACGTGGGGGTTTCCTGTCCGAGACGGAGGCACGAAAACGCCAGCACTAGCGCAACCGTTCTTATCATGTCCTCATGGCATCCTTTACGAAGCGTCTCAGGGCGTCCTTGCAGTCCCCGCCGGCATGTTCGGTAATTTCGGCTTTCTACCCCACCGTTAGGGCAGAACGAATACTTTCTGGACCATGACAACGAACCACGCCAGAGCCGTCCTTAACATCGCGCGCCCAAAACGCCATACCATCGAGGATGGCTTCTGAATCGATCTTTCCTGTGACTGGATCGCTGTAAATCTTCACCTTCCATAGACCGCCGCCGCTCATGCCTCCGAAGCTCTCCACCTTGCTCGGGAGAGGCAGACGCGCTTCCACGTCGAGATAATCGAATCCATTGCGCGCGTGGTGTGTCGGCGGGGCGACCCATAAATGCATCATTTGCACACTGGCGTGGTTCTGTTTATAGGTTCCGAGCGCCTCTGGCACACCCACCAGGAGGCGAGCTTCAGTATGCTCTCCCTTGGGCCACGATTTCTCTTCAGACGGTAACCGGTGGAAGGCCCGGAATGCCTTGATCTCGCCGACTCGCACAGTCGGGATGCGCAGAAAAACGATGTCGGGCCCCCACTCGTTCCAGGCGTTCGGCATAGCGGGCCCGGAGGCAACGATGGTCTCTGTCTCCATAAGGCATCTGTGATCGTATATCTCCCTCAGAGTGATACCGAGTCTATCGGCCTTCTCGAGAACGTCGCGCCATACGTGCGACGCCGTCAGGATGTAATTGGCTTCCTTATAGGCTATGAGCGTCCCTGTTCCTGCTAACTTTAGGACATCACCGCTCGAAGAAGCGGACAGTGCAAACAGTGTGACCGTGTGGATCGATGAGTCACGAGCGATTTGATTCCACTGTTCCGTCGATGCGGGGGTTGGGGAGTCGAGTTCGTCCAGAGTCACATCCACCTCGATAGGTGCCGCCGCAAGAGTGATTTCCCAGGGGCGAGTGCGAACGGGGAAAGTATAACGCGGGTTTGCCTTTTTTAATATCGCCCGAGATAACTGCTTTCCGCGTCTTCCTTTGCGGATCCGGAACAGAGGGTGCCCCTCTGCATTACCGATGTATGCGAGATCGGAATCCCGGGCCACCGCCCACACGCGTCGTTGCCGGGGCGTCGCTTCGCTCCTTGGACCGCGAGGCGGCTGTCTCCACATGAGCCGTGCTTGTGTCGACGAACAGCGAATCAGTTCACGTTTAGCCTGAGACGCATATCACGGGCTAGGTTGTCGATCATGCGGATTTTTTCGGCGGCGGGGATGGGGACGCCGGGCACGGCCATTGCCAGTTCGCAGGAGAGCAACACGACGGTAAGCGACTCGGACATTTCGCTGCGAATCTGTTGCTCGACGGAACGGCGGGCCTGGATTTCCTCGCGCTTGCGGCGGTGAAGTGCGGAGCGGACCTCGCGCAGCAGGCGCTCCATGCCGCTGACGGCGAAGTTGAGGTATACGGGAAAAGCGGTGCCCAGATGCTCAAGCACCTGGTCGCTTTCCGCGGGCTCGTTCTCCAAAAGGAATTGGTCGAGAATGACGGCGGAATAGGGCTGTTCGCGGAGCCGGGCAACGCCTTGCGGAAGGTTTTCTGCCCAGTGAGTGTCTTCGCCGGTGGCTTCCTTCAGCATGACAGAGCACTCTTGGCCGCGTGCTGACGGGGTTATGAGTAGGATCATGCGGTTTTCTATTGCACGCCAAGAACCACAGTCGCCGACATTGAAACGACTAGGGTTAGAGGGCGGTGAAGGGGGTGGCGTTCCCGATACGGAACGTTCGTGGGTGGAAATTCATTTCAAAACCGAACCTGCATGTTTCGAAACTTGTTCTGGAAGTCAACTGGCTTCAGTTGAGATGCTTCGAGCAGTGGCATCCCGCAGGCGGCGGGGGCGCGGACGCCCCCACGACAGCCGCCGGGACGGGCGCTACATCTGGGCTGCGTAGTCTTTCAGCTTGCGGTACAGAGTTGTCTTGCCGATGCCGAGCAGGCGTGCGGCCTGCAATTTATCTCCGTTAAGTTCCGCGATCGTGTTGAGGATGGCCTGCCGCTCCAGTTCAGCCATCGGAACGATTTTATTCAAGCCGTGCCCATTGCCATTGCCATTGGAAAGCACTGCGATCTGCGTGCCGGCAATGGCTGGCGGCAAATCGGGCACATGGATTAACGGCCCGCTGGTAAAAGCGCAGGTGCGCTCCAGGCAGTTTTCCAGTTCTCGGACGTTGCCGGGCCAGTCATAGGCCAGCATGACCTTGACGGCATCGTCGGTAAGAACTTTCTCTTGTGCCGAGGCGCGCAACGCGCGTTCCATGAAATGAGCGATCAACAGCGGGATATCCTCGCGACGCTCGCGCAATGGCGGAATGCGCAAGCTGAGGACATTCAAGCGAAAATACAGGTCGCGCCGGAAAGTTCCTTCGGTGACGGCCTGCTCGAGAACACGATTTGTCGCGGCCAAAATGCGGACGTTGATGGGAATGCGCCGAGTGCTGCCGACCGGGCGAATCTCTTTTTCCTGAATCGCGCGTAGAAGCTTGGCCTGCAAGTCAACGGGCAACTCGCCGACTTCGTCGAGAAACACCGTTCCGCCCTCGGCGATGGCGAGCAATCCATCCTTGGCCTGATTCGCTCCGGTAAACGCGCCTTTCACGTAGCCGAACAGCTCACTTTCAATCAGCGTAGGCACGAGCGAGCCGCAGTCAACCGGGATGAATGGCTTGTCGTGAAACGGCCCGGAGTAATGAATGGAACGCGCCACCATCTCCTTGCCGGTGCCGCTCTCGCCCAGAATCAGCACGGGGTGGGAACTGTTGGCGGCTTTGGCAATGATGCGGTAGAGCTTCTCCATTTCAGGAGCGCGGCCGACTATGCCGCCGTAACCCTGTTTGGACTTGAGCTTCTCGCGCAGGATGCGGTTTTCGCTTTTCAGCTTGAGATGATTCGAGACGCGTTCGAGCAGGAGCTTTAATTCGTCGATGCTGAAAGGTTTGGTGACGTACTCGTAAGCGCCATTCTTCATGGCTTGCACAGCCGACTGCACTGTGCCATAGCCCGTCACCACGATCACGAGAGCTTCGGGGCGCTGGGCCTTAATATGGCGGAGAGCCTCGAGGCCGCCCGCGCCGGGCAAGCGCAGATCGAGCAGGACGGCGTCGATACTCTGGGTTTGCAGAAGGCGATAGGCATGTTCGGCGGAATCTGCGACATGGGCCAGGAAACCCAGGGATAGGGCAACCTCGCGGCAAGCGTCACGGATGGAGCGTTCATCGTCAACGATGAGGAGGTTAAGAAAATTGGCGGCCATGATCTGAGGAGTGGCGATGGGGTGGCTTACAGCGGCTGACGTCATAAGAGTAATTCCTTCTTGATTTCTTGAGATGGTGTTGCCGATGGGGGTCTTTTATCTGGAGTGGCCGGATCCAGAAGATCGCTTTCGGCAGGCTGAGATGCCCAGGGGAGCAGGATCATCACGCGAGTGCCGCGGCCGGGTGCGCTTTCGAAATGGATAAGCCCGCGATTGGTGGTAACGATGCTGCGGACCGTGGTCAATCCCAGGCCGGTGCCCTGGCCGTCGTTCTTGGTGGTAAAGAATGGCTCGAAGATGCGGCGGCGCGTTTCGGCGGTCATACCGTGACCATCGTCGCCCACGGTGAGCAGAACGCAAGGAAAAGCAGGCGGACCGCTGGACGCCGTCCCGGCTACGGGCTGGAATCTGCAGTTGCTGGTCTCGATGGAAATCCGGCCACCGTTGGGCAGAGCGTCGCGCGCATTTAGAACCAGGTTCAGGATGATCTGCTGGGCTTGCGATTGGTCGATTTGGACGGCGCCCAACTCAGGATCGAGATGCAGATTGAGTGTGATGTTTTCGCCGATCAGGCGGGTCAACAGATCGCGCATGGCCGCAGCAACGTCGTTCAGGCACAAGAGGCGGGCTGGCGTGACCTGGGGGCGGGCAAAAACGAGCAACTGCCGCACCAAGTCGGCGGCTTGCAGGATGGCGGAGCGAATCTCATCTGCATAGCGGCGGCGGCGGTCGCGCGCATCCAGACTGGAAAGCAGCAAATCGCAGTACAGCATGACGCCGGTCAGCAGGTTGTTGAAGTCGTGGACCACGCCGCCTGTCAGGCGGCCGACCACTTCCCATCTTTGGGTTTGAAGAAGGCTTTCGTGAACTGGAACCGGGTCGCTGTCTTGCGGCACGTTCTTTCGCTCATCGGGCTTCCGCTCATCGCTCTTGCGCTCCACCATGAACAAGGCGTGGTCAGGCCCTCCTTGAAAACCGGGCTGGCGCCATGCGGTCCATTTGGCGCTGGCTTGTCCATGGCTTGTGCCTCGAGCATTGATGGCAATGCAGTCGGGGCGGGAATTGGCGGCCGGGGAACCGAGAAGGTCGCGCAGCAGCGATTCAGTTTTCTCGCGGTCTTGCGGATGAACTAGTTCGCAGAGCCGCAGTTGCCGCCGGCTGGCGACGCCGCGATCCAGTGTCCGCTCGAAGGCCGCATTCATCTCGACAATCACGCCCTGCGCGTTGCAGAGGGCTACGGCAATGGGAGCGTGTTCGAAGGCGGCGCGAAAGGTAATGCCCGGGTTCTCTGCTGCTGG